>Ga0209487_1000491_pt1 | contig 35735 bp, 27 predicted proteins | sample Poulit2012_FD_187524 | JGI IMG/M metagenome (GOLD analysis project Ga0209487, IMG submission 187524) | Agricultural soil microbial communities from Georgia to study Nitrogen management - Poultry litter 2012 (SPAdes) (version 2) | ecosystem: Environmental > Terrestrial > Soil > Agricultural land...
GACTATATGCAGCTCATGAGCGCCAGTCGTCCCGGCGAAAACCGTGCGACGGAAATATCTGAAATTAGTCGGGCACTTAAAGGGCTGGCAAAAGAACTCGACTGCCCGGTGGTTGCGCTTTCCCAGCTTAATCGTAGCTTGGAGCAGCGCCCAAACAAACGGCCCGTCATGAGTGACTTGCGGGAGTCCGGGGCCATTGAGCAGGATGCTGACTTGATCCTGTTTATCTATCGCGACGAAGTCTATAACCCGGATTCTCCGGATAAGGGTACCGCCGAAATTATTATTGGCAAGCAACGCAATGGACCCATAGGTACCGTACGGCTCACGTTTCAGGGGGCGAGTACCCGCTTTCTTAATTTTGCGCCGGTGATGCACTAGCCTGGCTAAGCGTTAGGGCAAGGTCAAAGGCATGGCGCAGTGAGCGTTCGTCGGCACGGCCTTTGCCAGCGATATCAAAGGCCGTCCCATGGTCGACGCTGGTGCGGATAAAAGGTAGGCCAACAGTAACGTTCACGCCTTCTTCAATACCAAGGTATTTTACGGGGATAAGCCCCTGATCATGATATTGTGCGACCACAATGTCGTAATGCCCCTGGCGCGCTTGCATAAATACCGTATCACCTGGCCAGGGGCCGCTGGCGTGGATGCCTTGCTGCTGTGCCGCTTCAATGGCAGGGGTAATTACGGTGATTTCTTCATCGCCAAACTGGCCATCTTCCCCTGCGTGTGGGTTGAGCCCGGCGACTGCAATGCGTGGCTGTTGAATTCCCGCTTGCTGGCAGGCGAGCTGAGCAAATTCAATCGTACGTAAAACGCGTTCAAAGGTGATGAGTGCCGGCACGTGAGCCAGGGCAACATGAATTGTGCATAAAATCACTCGTAGCTCGGCGTTGGCCAACATCATGGCCACGTGCTGGGTGTTGCTGCGCTCTGCCAGTATTTCCGTATGGCCCGGGTGGGTGACGCCGGCCAATTGCATGGCGTGTTTATGCAGTGGTGCTGTTACGATGCCGGCAATCGCGTGCTGCATGGCAGCGTCGATGGCGGCGCATAAGTAGGCGTAAGCTGCGGCACCCGCGGTGGCATTGGCAACACCCATAGGAAGGTCTGTGGGCAATTCCGGGTGACAAGCAATGACGGGGATGGCATTATTTTGCAGCGGCTCAGCTGCAGTATTGATAACTTGGATGGCCAGCTGTTTGTCTAAACCCAGCTGCTGAGCCGTACGGCGAAGTTGCCCTGCATCGCCAAAGACCACAGCAGGGTGGGGCAGCCCCTGGGCGAACAGGCGCACCACCAACTCGGGACCGATGCCGCTGGCATCGCCCATGGTGATACCAAGCGGGGGCAGGTTAGAGGGCTTCACTGGCATAGTCCGCAAGGCGTGAACGCTCACCGCGTTTAAGCGTGATGTGGCCGGCATGCGGCCAACCCTTGAAGCGATCAACGACGTAGGTTAACCCAGAACTGCCTTCGGTAAGATAGGGCGTATCAATTTGGGCGATATTCCCCAAACAAACAATTTTGGTGCCCGGGCCAGCACGGGTAATTAAGGTTTTCATTTGCTTTGGCGTGAGGTTTTGCGCTTCATCAATGATCAAATATTTGTTCATAAAGGTGCGACCTCGCATAAAGCTCATGGATTTAACTTGAATGCGTGAGCGGATTAAATCCATGGTGGCATTAGGCGTATTATCGCTCCCCCCAGCGCTAAAAGGATTGGTTCTACCCATGCCTTTATGCAGCACTTCTAGGTTGTCTTCCAGTGCTCCCATCCAGGGTGCCATTTTCTCTTCTTCGGTTCCGGGTAAAAACCCGATGTCGTCGCCAACGGATACCGTTGCTCGGGTGATAATAATTTCATTGTAGCGGCGGGTTTCTAGTGTTTGGGTAAGGCCAGCTGCTAGCGCTAATAAGGTTTTTCCGGTGCCTGCTTGCCCCAGCAATGAGACAAAGTCACAGTCGTGATTCATCAGCAGGTTAAAGGCAAAGTTTTGCTCGCGATTGCGAGCGGTAATGCCCCAGACGTTGTTTCTGCCTTTGCTGTAGTCGCGTAAGGTAGCAAGCACGGCAGTTTTTCCGCTGCATTCGCGCACTTGTACGTGTAGTGGGGATTCCCCCTCAGAATAAGCAAACTGATTAACCATCATTTGCTTGGCAATACTGCCTCGCAGCCGGTAATATGTTGTGCCAGCTTCCTGCCAGGACTCCAGTTCATTGCCATAGCGCGTCCAAAAGTTATCCGGCAAGGGTAAGACGCCGTCATAAAGGAGATCGGTATCATCGATCACATGATCGCTGAGATAGTCTTCGGCAATTAGCCCCAGGGCCCGCGCCTTTAGGCGCATATTGATATCTTTAGAGACCAGGATTACCTGATGGGTCTTTTGTAGCGGCTGCATGGCATGGACGACCGTTAGGATTTCGTTGTCCGCCTTGCCAACGGGGAGCTTTAACGGTAGTTCAGACTGCAATGCCTCGGTCTGAAAGTGTAAAAACCCTTGGGCCTGGCGATTGCCATTCACGTCTAGCGCAATGGGTTGGTCGAGGCTATCGGCAGTGTTTGCCAGTTCATCCAGGAAGCGGCTCACCTGGCGCGCGTTACGTGCTACTTCGCTGAGGCCTTTTTTCTGATGGTCAAGTTCTTCCAGAACCATCATTGGAATAAATACATCGTGTTCTTTAAATTGAAACAGGCAGCCAGGGTCGTGGAGCAATACATTAGTATCGAGCACAAATAGCTTACGTGTTTCGCTGTCCGTGGCACTAAGGCGGGTGTTCACCGTTTTTTCCGTGGGGGCTTTTGCTGCCGCCTTTGCAACCTTTTTCGTGGCTTTTTTAGCGGCTTTTTTGGTTGCCTTTTTAGCAGCTTTCTTGGCAGCCTTTTTGGTGGCTTTCTTGGCGGTTTTTTTAGTGGCTTTTTGGGCGCGCTTTTCCTCCGCGGGTGGTTCGGCGGCGGGAGTTTTAGTTGCGGGCGCGGTACTTTCTTCGGGACTGCTGCCGCCAAGCAGCACCGCTTGTTCGGCGAGCACTTGGCTAGCCTTACGGGATGCTGCTTTGGTTGTTTTTGTGGCTTTCTTTGTAGCTTTTTTGGCAGCTTTCTTCGCAGCGGCCTTGCTTATCTGCTCGTCATCCGCGACGGTTGCACCTAGATTGCGGGCAATCGGTGGTAGAGGCATAGGAAGGGTTCTCGTGTAATTAAGTTATGTGAGGGCTTGAGCGGCGGCCAGAACTTCTTCAACGTGACCGGGTACCTTGACCTTACGCCATTCTTGAACGAGGTTTCCCTGGCTGTCAATTAAAAATGTGCTGCGTTCAATACCTTTAACCTTTTTGCCAAACATATTCTTTTCTTTCATAACGCCAAAGAGGTTGCAAATGGCTTCCTCGGGGTCGGCAATGAGTGGGTAAGGCAGTTCCAGCTTTTTGATGACCCGTTGGTGTGAGCCCATGGTGTCACGTGAAATCCCGATTACCCGGCAATTGGCGGCCGTAAACTCTGCATGGTGATCCCGAAAACCTTTGGATTCTGTGGTGCAGCCAGGCGTATTGTTTTTGGGATAGAAAAACAGGACGGTCGCCTGGCCTTGCAGGTCGGAGCTTTGTAGCTCACCATTGGTGGCTTGGGCAGTAAATTCCGGTAACGGCTGATTTAGCGTAACAGTGCTCATAAAATCTCCTCATGTGGCAGCATGGCAACGATGACCCGTCGCCCCTCTGCCATTAATATATTGTAGGTTCGTGCCGCGGCCAGGGTGCTCATGGCTTCTACCCCTATGCCAACGCGCAACAATGGCCGGGTGACCTTTTCAGGTAGCAAGTGCTGATGGGTGCCAGTACCCACAAGCACCACTTCCGGCGCATCGTCCGGCTTGGTTGGTGCCGTGCCCTCAAGAAAGTCCAAGGGGTTGCTTGAGGCTTGCTCAAGGCCGGCCAGGGCACAGAGCTCGTCGCTGGTAATATCGTCAAACTCTGTTGCCGACCACGGGTGAATGTCGCCTTCAGGCTGAAAATAAATGGCGTGGTTATAGGTTACGCGGTTCACCTCTATAAAGTTTTTCCCATAGGCGGTGACCGTGTTTAACGCCGGATTGGTATCGCTATGTAACTCCACAAGACCTCCAGTCGTTATCGTCAAGTGTGTCCCCTCATTCTAGCTTAAACTATAGGGTTCTATCTCCAATTTACCGCATGCTGATAAGGAACAACATGAAAAGCTTTCCGCGAATTGATCGCTTACCGCCCTATGTTTTTAACATTACGGGTGAATTGAAGATGGCAGCACGCCGGCGTGGTGAAGATATCATCGATATGTCCATGGGCAATCCTGACAGCCCAACGCCTGCCCATATTGTTGATAAGCTGGCTGAGGTGGCTAACCGCCCCCACACCCATGGCTATTCTGTATCGCGCGGGATTCCGCGCTTGCGCCAGGCCATTACGGACTGGTACGCCCGGCGTTATGACGTGACATTAAATTCCGATACCGAAGCCATTGTTACTATTGGGTCCAAAGAAGGGTTGGCGCATCTTATGCTGGCCACATTAGATACCGGGGATACGGTATTGGTGCCGAATCCCAGCTACCCCATTCATATTTATGGCGCTGTTATTGCCGGCGCCAATGTGCGGTCGGTACCTATGGTCCCTGGGGTGGACTTTTTTGATGAGTTGGAACGTGCGGTAAAAGACGTGATTCCGCATCCCAAAATGATAATTTTGGGCTTTCCCAGCAATCCAACGGCGCAGTGCGTGGATCTTGAGTTTTTTGAGCGGGTGGTGGCCTTGGCCAAGGCGCATGATATTCTTGTGGTCCACGATCTGGCGTATGCGGATATTGTGTTCGATGGTTATCAGGCCCCTTCCATTATGCAGGTGCCCGGCGCACGCGATGTTGCCGTAGAGTTTTTCACCATGAGTAAAAGCTATAGCATGGCGGGTTGGCGGGTAGGTTTTATGGTGGGCAATGCCGATATGGTGGCAGCGCTTGCCAGAATTAAAAGCTATCACGATTATGGGATGTTCACGCCTATACAAGTGGCGGCCATTGCAGCCCTGGAGGGTCCGCAAAGTGTCGTGACGGAAGTCGTGCAGCGGTATAAAAGTCGTCGGGATACCCTGGCGGCGGGGTTAGGTGAGGCCGGTTGGCCGGTAGATCTTCCCAAGGCTTCCATGTATATTTGGGCACGGATTCCGGAAGCGTATCGTGAGATGGGGTCACTAGAGTTCTCCAAACGTTTATTACGCGACGCCAAGGTGGCCATTTCGCCAGGCATTGGGTTTGGCGAATATGGGGACGCGTATGTTCGTTTTGCCTTGATAGAAAACGAGCAACGGATTCGACAAGCCGTACGTGGAATTAAAGACATGTTTCGTAAGGATGGGTTAATTTAATGCAGCCTCTCAAAATAGGACTTTTAGGGTTGGGCGTGGTCGGTAGCGGCACGTGGAAAACACTCACACAAAATCGGGAGGAAATTAGGCGTCGGGTTGGACGTGCCCTGGAAATCACCAAGGTAGCCGTGCGCGATATTGACAAAGCCCGGGCGCTGCTTGGCGATCAGGTTGAGATTACGCAGGATGGATTGGCGTTGGTGCAAGATCCCGAGATTGATATTGTGGTAGAGCTGGTGGGTGGGGATACCGTGGCACTAGACTGGATGCTGGAGGCGATTCGGCAGGGCAAACATGTGGTCACGGCCAATAAAGCGCTGCTTGCCAACCATGGTAACGAGGTGTTTGCAGAAGCCAAGACACATGATGTGATGGTGGCCTATGAAGGCGCCGTGGCGGGCGGTATCCCTATTATTAAAGCCATTCGTGAAGGCCTTGCGGCCAATCAGATCGAGTGGATTGCCGGTATTATTAACGGCACTACCAACTTTATTCTATCGGAAATGCGTAATCGCGGGCTGGCCTTTGATGAGGTGCTTACCCAAGCCCAAGCCCTTGGTTATGCCGAAGCCGATCCAACTTTCGATATCGAAGGGGTGGATGCGGCGCATAAATTAGCGTTGCTGGCAGCCGTTGCCTTCGGGATTCCCGTGCAGTTCGACAAGGTGTATACCGAGGGAATTGCCAATTTGGCGCCCGAGGATATTGAGCATGCCGATAAATTAGGCTATCGCATTAAGTTGCTTGGCTTGACGCGTCACAGTGATCAAGGCATAGAATTGCGCGTGCATCCTACCTTGATTCCCCATGACTGTTTATTATCGAACGTAGAAGGCGCAATGAATGCCGTGTTGGTGCAGGGCGATGTGGTGGGCCCCACGCTGTATTATGGTCAGGGGGCCGGGGATATGCCAACGGCGTCCGCCGTGGTTGCCGACCTTGTAGATGTGGCACGTCAGCACCAGGCCCATCCGGACAGCCGGGTCCCTTACCTGGCCTTTCAGCCTGATGCCATGTCGGATACGCCAGTATTGCCCATGGACGAAGTGGCATCCGCCTACTATTTACGCTTGCGTGTTCACGACAAACCGGGCGTGTTGTCGGATATTTCCCGCTTGCTGGCCGACAGCCATATTTCTATAGGTTCCATGTTTCAGCAGCCTTACGGTGATGAACAGGCAGACATCATTTTCTTAACCCATACGGCTAAAGAAGGGGATGTCGATGCGGCCATTAATCACATTCGTGCCTTGCCTTTTGTGCTTTCTGAAGTAACTCGCTTGCGCGTGGAGGAGCTCATATGAAATACGTCTCTACGCGTGGCGGTATGACGCCACAGTCTTTTTCGGATATTTTGTTGGAGGGCCTGGCCCCCGATGGCGGGCTCACCGTGCCAACGCATATTCCTCAAATCAGCCCGGAACAGCTGCAACGCTGGCGCCGCCTGGGGTATTCAGAGCTGGCATTTGCCATTTTGCAGCAATACATTGATGATATTCCTGCGGCAGATTTGCAGCGCTTGGTGCATGCGGCGTATGACGACGCGAGTTTTTCTGATCCGGCCATTGTGCCCCTTAAACCTATTGATGGCGGCCTTACATTGGTTGGCTTGTCACAGGGGCCAACGCTTGCTTTCAAAGATATGGCCATGCAGTTTTTAGGCCACGTGTTTGAGTATGTGTTGCTGCGCCGCCAGACCCATATCAATATCCTGGGAGCAACGTCAGGCGATACCGGATCTGCTGCTGAATATGCCCTACGAGGCAAGCAGGCGGTGCAGGTGTTTATGCTCTCACCGCAGGGGCGCATGAGTGACTTTCAGCGAGCACAAATGTACAGCTTGCAAGATGACAATATTCATAACCTGGCCATAAAAGGAGTGTTTGATGATTGCCAGGATATCGTCAAGCAACTCTCGGGCGATCTGGCGTTTAAAGAGCAGTATCACTTGGGGGCGGTAAATTCCATCAACTGGGCCCGCATTGCCGCACAAATCGTCTATTATTTCTGGGCGTGGTTGCGCGCCACCGACTCCCATGACCAATTCGTATCGTTTGCAGTGCCGTCGGGCAACTTTGGCAATATTTTGGCGGGGCATTTTGCCAAGCAAATGGGGCTTCCCATTCGCCGTCTGGTGCTTGCCACCAATGAAAATAATGTCTTGGAGGAGTTCTTTCGCACCGGTGTATATCGCCCGCGTGGGTCTGCCCAAACGTACGCCACGTCCAGCCCTTCCATGGATATATCACGGGCGTCTAATTTTGAGCGTTTTGTTTATCACTTGCTGGGAAATAAAGGCGAACAGGTTCAGGCGTTGTGGCAGCAGCTTCAGACGACGGGCGCGTTTGATTTGCGCGAACATCTTGCCACGCTTACTGAAACGTATGGTTTTGTTGCGGGTACAAGCAGTCACCAAGATCGTTTGAACACCATTCATGAAGTTTATGAGCATTCGGGGGTAATCATTGATCCCCACACGGCGGATGGCGTTAAAGTGGCACGGCAATACGTCGAAGACAATATTCCCATGCTGGTTCTGGAAACTGCGTTACCCGCCAAGTTTAATGACACCATACGGGAAGCGCTCGGGTTTGATGCGCCTATCCCGGAAGGCCTGGCGGGCTTATATGACTTGCCACAACGGGTCACAGCACTCGATAACGACGCGCAGCAGGTGGCAGCGTATATCCGGCAGCACGCTACAACGTAACATCTACCACCACTCGACCAGCGACTTCACCACGCAGTAGGGTGGCGGCATAGGTAATGCTATCTGCTAACGAGATGGTGTGGGCTATGTTGGGGATTTTCTTGCGGATGGCGTCTTCTGCCAACAAGGCCCATGCCTGCTCGCGTAGGGTTTGAGGCGCATACACGCTGTCAATGCCGGCAAGCGTGATGCCGCGCAAAATAAAGGGGGCGACGCTCGCAGGAAAGTCCATCCCTTGCGCGAGACCACAGCTGGTGACCACACCGCCGTACTGGGTTTGTGCGCAAACATTGGCCAGGGTGTGGCTTCCTACGCAATCAATAGCGCCGGCCCACCGCTCCTTTTGTAAAGGCCTGCCTTTTTCTGACAGGCTTGCCCTATCGATAATCTCACTCGCGCCCAAGGCTTTGAGTCGTTCGGCTTCTTCCGGGCGCCCGGTAGACGCATGGACGGTATAGCCCTTGTTGGCAAGCAAGGTGATGGCAAAGCTTCCAACACCACCATTGGCACCCGTAACGAGTATGGGCCCTTGGGCAGCATCCACGCCATAGCGTTCTAAGGCTAACACCGAAAGTGCCGCTGTATAGCCTGCGGTACCAATACTGGCGGTATCTTTTAACGATAGTGTTTGCGGCTTTTTGGTGAGCCAATTGGCGGGAACGCGTGCCAATTGTGCAAGCCCGCCCCAATGGTATTCACCCATGCCATGGCCATTAACAATGACTTCATCCCCTTCGCTAACCGTCGCATCACTACTTTTGGTGACCGTGCCCGCCAAATCAATACCGGGGATCATGGGCCACTCACGCACCACCGGCCCACGACCGGTTATGGCCAGGCCATCTTTATAGTTAAGTGTGGAGTAAGCAACCTTGATTTCAACCGCGTCATCGGGAAGGTCTTGCCGGGCCACGTCTTCTATACTGGCAAGCGTTTTTCCATCATCTGCCTTGCGCAGCATTAGTGCTTTAAACATTAGGGACTCCTGTGAAACAGTTTTCAAAATAAGATTAGGCGTTATGGTAGGGGGCCAGGCTGGGGCGCATACTGGCGACAAAGCCGTCCATGAATAACTGCATGGGGAGGGGAGACCTGCGGAGCTTGGCATGCAAAATAGCGCCTTCCCAGCCGATCCAGAAAAATTGGGCAAACTGGGCCGTATCAAGTTTGGCGTGAATTTCACCCGCTTGTTGGGCGGCCTGCAGGCATTGCTGGGTTAAGGCTTCCCAGCGCTTGAGAACCGCTTCCAGACGCTGCCGGAAATCCTCATCCAAGGCCGCCATTTCCTGGCCCAGGTTTCCCACCAGACAACCGCGTAGATAATTGTGACGTTGCATGCCATTTTCAGCGTCTTGGGCGAAATTTTTTAACCGCTGTAAAGGAGATACCGTTTCATCTTCTAGTGAATGCTGTAATTTGGCATAGAAATAATCGGAATACGCGTCAATTACCGCCAGTCCAAATGCTTTTTTGCTGCTGAAATAATGATAAAAAGAGCCTTTGGGAACGCCAGACTGTTGCAGGACTTTTTCCAGCCGCATTGCCTGGAAGCCCCCTTCGGTACATAGTGCCATGCCGGCGCGTAGTAGCCTGTCCTTGGCAGTTGTTTTTTTAGCGTGTGGGGCCATGTGTCATCGGTGCCATACTGGTATGGTTTAGTTTACGTTAAAATAATAGTAGACTGGTCTATTAGTGCTGTCAAACCCAATAATGGAATAAGCTGAAATGGCTCACCGTGAATCTTTGCCTACCTTATTTGATGCGGTCTTTAATGCGCAATCTGTAGCCGTCGTTGGCGCTTCGAATAATCCCGACAAGGTTGGGGGGCGCCCCATTCATTATTTACAGCGTTTTGGTTACCAAGGGGTCATTTATCCCGTTAACCCACGGCGCTCGGTGGTGCAAGGGCTCAAGGCTTATCCGTCCGTGTCCGCGTTGCCCACACCGGTTGAGTTAGCCGTAATTGTGGTGGGTAAAAGCCATGTGATGGCGGCGGTACAAGCCTGTGCGGATCAAGGGGTTAACACGGCCGTGATTCTTAGTTCGGGTTTTGGGGAGCTGGATGCCCAAGGAAAAACCATGCAGCAAGGCTTGCTTGAGCTTGCACAACAGTACGGAATGCGGTTAATTGGCCCCAACTCCCAAGGGGTGGCAAACTTCCGTAATGGCCTGGTAACCAACTTCTCCAGCATGCTTAAGCAGGAAGTCCCTGCCGATGGTCCGGTGGCTATTGTCAGCCAAAGTGGGGCCACCAGTGGCGTGCTTTATACCTTGGTGCGTAAGCGGGGGCTGGGGGTGCGTTATTTACTCGCGACGGGGAATGAAGCGGATATCACGACGGCGGAGTTGGCACTCGCAACTCTTCAGGATCCCGATGTCCGCTTATTATTGCTCTATACCGAAAACCTTGGAGATGCTGATAATTGGCGTTTGTTGGGGGAGGCAGCGCACCGCAAGGGGGTGCCTGTGCTGGTGGTGAAAGCTGGTCGAACGCGCCATGGAGCGCAAACGGCACAATCGCATACGGGTGCGTTGGTAAGTGAGGACGGCGTGGTTGATGCCTTTTTTGCCCACTGTGGGATTTGGCGCTGTCACGATTTAGAAATGTTGGCGGATACGGCGCAGCTGTATTTGGACCGTTGGAGTCAGCCCCTGGGCGACGTTATTTTAATTAGCAATAGTGGCGCGGCTTGTGTCATGGCAACCGATGCGGCGGTATTATCCGGGTTGCCGCTGGCATCGCTGGATGCGGATGTCATTTCAGACCTTCACACATTAATTCCCGGCACGGTGAATTGTCATAATCCCATTGATTTAACTACCGCCATCATGACCGATAGCGGCTTGGTTGCCAAGGTGTTGGGCTGTCTTGGTAGGCGCCGTCACGATTTAATATTATTTAGTTTGCCGGTGGCTGGTGAAGGTTACGATTTGGAGCGCATTGCCAAGGATTTGCGTACCCATCAGTCCCAAACCCAGGCAACCGTTCTTGTTACCGGTACCGTGGCGGCCATTCGCGATCCCTTTGCTGAACAAGGCCTGGCCGTGCTGAATAGTGAACATCGTGCCATTGAAGTCTTTACCCAGTTTTTTCGGCATAAAGCGTTGCTGGCATCGCGAACACAAGAAACAGTGGTATCGCGCGCCCCTGAAGCCATAACCATTCCCCGGCAACCACGCTATAACGAAGCGGAAAGCTTGGCGGTATTGAAGGCGGTGGGGTTGCCCGTTGTGTCTTACCACGTTTGCCATTCCATGGAAGCGGTTATGACTGCCTGGCAGGAATTGGCAACCCCATTGGTCCTTAAAGGCCTGTCACAAGACTTGCCCCACAAATCAGAACATGGGCTGGTATTCCTGGGCTTGGAGGATGCTCAAGCCGTGCGCAATGCCTATGAGGCATGCCGCAGTAAGCTAGCGGCACTTGATGTGGCCTGGGAAGGCGTGTTGGTTGCGCCTCAGGTTCGTGCGCCACTTGAGGTAGCGATAGGTCTCAAGCAAGATCCTGTTTTTGGTCCGGTATTGTTGGTGGGCGCAGGGGGTAAGTATGTAGAAGCGATGCCAGATTTTCAGTTACTCATGGCGCCTGCAAGTCGTGCCGAGATCCGCCAGGCTTTCCTGGGCTTGCGGGTGGCACCGCGCTTTGCCGGATTGCGCGGGGAGCCAGCGCTTGCTCTGGACGCGTTAGTAGAGGTGGTCCACACTTTTTCTGCAGCTGCTCCCGTGTTATTGCAACACCTGGATGCCATTGATATCAACCCAGTGATGGTGGGCAGTGCTCCCAATGACATTTGGATTGTTGATGCGTTATTGAGCACTACGCAGTAATTGCTGTGCGGCATCATAGCCGCTTTTTATGGCCCCTTCTAATACGGCGGGGTAGCCGGTGTTGGTCCAGTCTGCAGCCAGGCTGATCGTTGGCCACGGGGTGGTGTTGTCCGGGCGTTGCAGGCCAGCTTGTGCCGTGAATGTGGCCCGTTTTTCCGTAATGACTTCATGGCCAATCACGCTGGGCATGGCAGGCAGATTTGCATTTTCCTGTGCCTGGGTTTGTAGCTGGTAAATGGTTTTTTCTACCAGTGATGATCTGCCTTGTGCAATGGCTTGGGCGGCGTTGCTAATCACCACGTTCACAATGGCGTGGTGGGAGCGGGCACGGGTTGCGTCGGTTGTTTGGGGCGGCGTGATTAAGGCGTGATAGTCAAATAGCCACTGACCAAAGAACCCTTGTGCATGATCCTCCCTAAGCATAAACATCGGGCGAGGGAGCCTCCAAGGTTCTTCCAAGGCCAGGCTAATCGTAGTAATAGGCGTGAACTCAAAGGCTGTCAAGGTTTCCAGAAACTGTAAGGCGTCAGGAGCCGTTGCCGCTTGAGGGAGTTGCTTTAGCAAGCGCAAAGCGGAAGGGATTTGGGTGGCAATAATTGCTCTGTCATAGCCTTGGCCGTTCACTAACACCCCGGGTGTCCGTTGATCCGAGCCGGGGGATAATGCAAGCTGTGTAACGGCGTTACCAAGCTTGGCGTCAATGTTGCCGCTGGGATGCTGGGCCTGGAATGATAATATTTTATCCGGCCACAGGGAGGACAAGTCGGTTTTAGCAATGATGATGTCACAGGCAGCTGGCTGGGCGCCTAAGCTATCCCGCAAGACATTGGCAAATAGTTGGGCACACGCCTGGTCCAGTGGCGTATTCATAGTGGCCAGGCATAAGGGTTGCCAAAACGTTTTGATGCTGTGGGGGGATTGCCGGTGCCGGTGCAGCCATTGCGTAACGGTTTCGCCCGCTGGTACTTGCCATTGGTAGCGTTTTAGGTTTTGAATGGCTGCTGCCATGCGCCATTTTTGCCCCAGGGTCAAGCCTCGGGCGCGGTGCAATCCCACCAATAAATGCCAAGGTTTGGGAAGTTTTGGTAATGCCAGATGAAAGCTTTCATCCAGGCTCTGGATATCGAGCGCTTGTCGTAACAGCGCTTGTTCCGTGTCCACACCAAGCCTGGCCATTAATGCCAGGCTGTGTGTATAAGCGCCTAGCATAATGTGTTGGCCGTTATCAATGGTGGCTCCCAGCTGTGGCGATTGCACCCGTCGGGCCCGGCCACCCAGGGTATGGCCACTTTCATAGACCGTGACGCAATGACCCGCATCCGCTATTTGGACTGCGGCGCTCAGTCCCGCCCATCCCGCGCCAATAACTGCCACTTTCATGATCGGCTCGTCGTCAAGGGGTTTGGGATAAGCGCCTGACCAAGCCTTTACCCCCACTCACCCAGGTTTTCCAGGCCAACCAAAACTTGCGGATTGGGGTCAATGCAACCCGTTGATCAAGCACCTGCCAGCGGTCCCGTTCTATTTCATCCAAGAGGGCATAATAAATCGCTGCCATTAATAGGCCAGGGCGCTGGGCACGTCGGTCCTCTTCGGGGAGCGCAAGCATGGCTGCTTGGTAGGCTTTCCGGGCCCGGTCGGTTTGAAATTGCATGAGGGCAACGAAATTTTCGTTGTAATTACTATCGAGAATATCGTTTTGTGTGACTTCAAAGCGCTGTAAATCCTCAACGGGCAAGTAAATTCTGCCGCGTCGCGCATCATCACCGACATCCCGAATAATATTGGTTAGCTGGAACGCCAGCCCCAGTTTATCGGCATATTCCAGGGTTTGTGGGTTGTTGTAGCCAAAAATCTTGGCGGAAAGCTCGCCCACCACACCGGCGGCATGCCAGCAGTATTTTTTTAGACTATTAAAGTCCCCATACTGGTATTGCTCCAAGTCCATTTCCATGCCTTCAATAATGGCATGCAGTTGAGCAGCTTCAAGGCCAAACGGTTTAATGTGGGGTGCGAGCGCTTGCATAATAGGATGTTCTGGCGCCTGCCCTTGGAATAGATTTTCAATTTGTGAGCGCCACCAGGCCAGTTTCATGCGCGCTACCGAGGCTTCGTTGACTTCGTCAACAACATCATCAACCTCCCGACAAAAGGCATACAATGCCGTAATCGCTTTCCGCCGTTCGGGGGGCAGGAACAGGAAGGCGTAATAAAAGCTGGAGCCGCTTTTTGCAGCAACGTTCTGGCAGTAGTCGTCGGGATTCATAAGGGTATGCTGAACTCTTTGTTAAAGGGCACGCCAGGCCAGTTTTATCCAGTCCGTTTTTGTTATGACGGGGCGTTGCGTAAATATATCAAAACCACAGTGTTCAAGGCGTTCGCAAATGCGCAACCCACCTTCCACCACCATCCGTAGCTCATAGCCAATGCGCCCCTTTAACCGTCGTCCCAGGGGTTTTCCGGCGCGCAACCGATCCCGGGCGTCGTCGACTTGGGCCTGCATGAGCGCTTGCCAGTTGGGATGATACGGTAAGGGCGTGGTTCGCCCCGTATTTTCCGCAATAAATTTGGGGTCAACCTGGTACTGTGCCATGGCATCCAGCGGAATGTAAATTCGGTTTTTGTGCCAATCAATCGCAACATCCTGCCAGAAATTTGTTAGCTGTAAGCCAGTGCAAATGGCATCGGCGGCCTGCATGTTTTCTGGCGTCACGGCACCGTATAAATGTAGCATAAGCCGGCCCACCGGGTTGGCGGAGCGGGTGCAGTAATCGAGCAGCATGGCTTGGCAATCATAGCGGGTTTGGTGCACATCTTGTTCAAAGGCCATGAGCAGGTCATGAAAAGGCTCCAGGGGGAGTTGATGCTGGGCAATGGTTTGGGCCAGCGGCAGAAAAATGCGGGCCAGTTCCGGTCGTGGCCAATGCGCTGGCATATAGGTGCCCCGATTTGCTATGGTTTGTAAAGCCTCATGAAAATCCGTAAGTTGCTGTAGGCGCTGTTCTGGGGTGGCCTGCCCCTCGTCGGCAATATCGTCGGCAGTACGGGCAAAACGATAGATATTAATCACTGCAGGACGTAGGCGGGCGGGTAATAATAGAGAGGCTACCGGGAAATTTTCATAATGATCTATGGTCATAAGTGCTGGCTTAAGTAACAATAGGAATGATTGTATATTGGAGGAACATGCATGCCCCGTCCCATTTCGCTGGAAATCTCACCCCGTGCATTGCAACACAACCTTGAGGTGGTGCGCCAGCAATTGGCTCAACGGGCCCAACAGCTAGGCGTTTCGCAACCCAAAATATGGGCTGTGGTTAAGGCGAATGCTTACGGCCATGGTATCGAGTCTGCGGTTCCTGCGTTTGAAGCAGCCGATGGTTTGGCCATGTTAGATCTTGACGAAGCCATCCGTTGTCGTGAGCTTGGCTGGCAAAAACCCATACTCATGCTCGAGGGTTTTTTTGAACCGGCGGATCTCGCGGTATTCGACGAATATCGCTTAAGTAGCGTGTTGCATTGTACCGATCAGTTAGAGATGTTGGCAGGGGCGCGTCTTAAGCAACCTATAAATGCCTGGTTAAAACTCAATACCGGCATGAATCGCTTGGGCTTTTCTCCTGCTGAATTTCACACCGCCTGGCGGCAAACCCAGCGCTTAATACAAAACCAGTGCCTGTATCGGGTGGGTAAAATGGCACATTTTTCCTGGGCGGATGGTGATGAAGCGGTGACCCGGGAGCAGCAGCAGCGCTTTATCGAGGTTACGCAGGGAATCCCGGGGCCTGTCAGTTTGTGTAATTCGGCGGCAACACTGAGTCCGGCCGTATGGTCAAGCGTGAAAACGGAACACAACCAATGGGTTCGGCCGGGGGTCTGTCTTTATGGCGGCTCACCATTCTCTGAGCTTAGCGCCGATCGCCTGGGCCTGCAGGCCGGGCAAACCTTGAAGGCTAAACTGCTCTCGGTGCGCCCACTGGCCGTTGGCGAAACGGTGGGGTATGGTAATACTTTTGTGGCACAGGCCCCCATGCGTATGGGGGTGGTTGCATGCGGCTATGCCGATGGCTATCCGCGGCTTACGGGCAATGGAACACCGGTTGTGGTCGAAGGCAAGGCGACACGGCTTATCGGGCGGGTTTCCATGGATATGCTGGCGGTGGACATTACGCATATTCCGGCGGCCAAGCCGGGAAGTGAGGTGGTGTTGTGGGGCCATGGGGGCCCCAGCATCGATGCCATTGCCGCTAAGGCACAAACCATTGGTTATGAGCTCATGGTTAATGTTTCTCCACGTGTCCCCAGAAAAGTTATTTCTTCTTCTACTTCCTGAATTTAAGCGGTCATTATGAACACTTTGCAGTCTCTGAAAGATAAAATGTTTCTGGTAACCGGTGCCACCAAGGGCATTGGTTGGGCGATTAGCCAACGTCTTGCCGATGAAGGGGCACATGTTGTCGGTATTGCAAGAAATGTGGATGAAATTGACTATCCGGGGTATCTCTACGGTGGGGATTTATCCAATGCCGGCGAAACCGAAGAGTTGCTGCGTGTTATTCGTGAGAAATACCCCATCGATGGGGTCATCAATAACGTGGGTTTATTAATCCCCGGGACAATAGACACCTTAGAGCTTTCGGCGTTGTATCAAAGCTTTGACATCAATGTGCGGGTCGCCGCCCAAGTCGCCAAGGCCTTTGTGCCGGGAATGAAGGCACGCCAGGCGGGGCGTATTGTGAATATCGGCAGTCGTGTCGCGTTGGGAACGGCAAATCGCAGTAGTTACGCGGCTGCCAAAGCTGCCTTGACTGCGCTTAGCCAAACGTGGGCACTGGAATTGGCACCTTACGGCATTACCGTAAATACGGTGGCGCCAGGGCCGGTGGATACGCAGTTGTTTCGCGACAACCATCCCTTTGGCAGTGATGCCGAAAAGCGGGTGTTAAGTGGTATTCCCATGGGGCGGCTGGCACAGTCAGCCGATGTGGCAGCGGCGGTGTTATTTCTACTGCGCGATGACGCGGGTTATATTACCGGGCAGGTGTTGGGTGTCGATGGCGGCAGCACCATTGCGGGCCGCTAATACATTCTAAATTTCATGGCAAAAGCAAAAACGGTTTTTTTATGTCGTGAATGTGGCGGCACCTCGCCAAAATGGGAGGGGCGTTGCCCGCACTGTGGCACCTGGAATAGCCTTGAAGAATCCATTGATCGCCCCGCGCCCAGCAAGCAGCGCTTTACGGCGCTTGGCGGTACCACGTCGGTGCGGCGTCTGGCCGACGTAGAGGCGCGTGAGCATGCCCGCCAGCCCACCGGAATGGCCGAGTTCGACCGTGTGTTGGGCGGCGGTTTAGTGCCGGGCGGGGTGGTGCTTATCGGGGGCGATCCTGGCATTGGAAAATCCACCCTGTTATTACAAACAGTGGTTTCTTTATCGTCACATCAACAGGTACTTTATGTCACTGGGGAGGAGTCCGCGGAGCAGGTGGCCCTGCGTGCCCAACGCCTTGACGTTGCGACCGAAGCAGTGAACCTGTTGGCAGAAATTTGCCTGGAATCGATTTTGTCGGTGCTGCAGTCTCAAACCCCCAATGTGGTCGTAATTGACTCCATACAAACCTTATATTCCACTGATTTATCTTCAGCACCGGGTTCGGTATCGCAAGTACGGGAATGTGCCGCGCAACTGACCCGTTTGGCAAAACAAACAGGAATGGCCCTGGTATTAATTGGCCATGTGACCAAGGATGGCAGTTTGGCGGGCCCAAGGATCCTTGAGCATATGGTCGATAGCGTGTTGTATTTTGAAGGTGATACCCATTCTTCATTTCGTTTGATACGCGCTTTTAAAAACCGTTTTGGCGCCGTCAATGAGCTTGGTGTGTTTGCCATGACGGATCGCGGCTTGCGGGGTGTTAATAACCCTTCGGCCTTATTTTTATCAGGTCACGACGATCAAGTGCCTGGCGCCTGTGTGATGGCCACACAGGAGGGTACGCGTCCATTGCTGGTGGAAATTCAAGCGCTGGTTGATACCGCCCATGTGCCTAACCCGCGCCGTTTATCTGTCGGGTTGGAAGGGAATCGTTTGGCAATGCTGTTAGCGGTTTTGCATCGGCACGCAGGGGTGGTAACGTATGATCAGGATGTGTTTGTTAATGCCGTCGGGGGCGTAAAAATTACCGAGCCAGCCGCGGACCTGGCCGTTTTATTGGCCATTTTGTCCTCATTGCAAAACCGCGCGTTACCCGCTGGCCTCGTGGTGTTTGGTGAGGTGGGCCTGGCGGGGGAAATTCGACCGGCGCCCCGCGGGCAAGAGCGTTTGCGAGAGGCCGCCAAGCTGGGCTTTACCAAGGCTTTGATCCCACGCGCGAATGCGCCTAAGCGCCCTATTCAGGGCATGGAAATTTGGGCAGTCGATAGAATTGAGGCAGCAATACAGCACGCACAGGAGTAATATGACGCAATGGCGTTGGCGATTGTTGGCAGCATGGCGCGCCCTGCGCCGTGATGTAAAGTCCGGGGAGTTGGTGCTGTTGGCACTGGCCGTTATTGTGGCGGTGACCGCTGTGGCCAGTGTAAGCTTGCTGGCCAACCGGGTGGATCAAGCGTTACGGCGGGATGCCAGCCATATGTTGGGGGCTGATGTCGTGGTGCGTGCCGGACAACCCATGCCCCCCGCGTTTGTAGACAAGGCGGTAGAACTTGGCCTTGAGGTTGGGCACACCATAGAGTTTCCGTCCATGGTCATGATGGGCGAGCGCAGTCAATTGGTATCGGTCAAGGCGGTATCGCCGAATTATCCCCTACGCGGTTGGCTGCAACTGCGTAGTTGGCCCATTACTTTAGGAAGCCCGGGATTGATATCAACCAGCCATAGCCCCGCGGCGGGCCAGGTATGGATTGATCCCCAGTTACCCGCCTTACTCGACCTTCCACAACATCAAACTACCCTGGCCTTGGGTGATAGTGATTTCTCTGTAGAGGCGCTTATTGCGCACGAGCCGGACCGCAGTTTGCGCTTTGTCAATATCGCCCCGCGCGTCATTATGTCGGTAGATGATTTGCCGGAGACGGGCTTGATGGGTCCGGGCGCGCGCGCCAGCTACCGTTTTCTTGTGGCTGGTGACGGGGAGGCTGTGCGGTTATATAAAGCCTGGTTGAACGATAACATTCAGCCTGGCCAGCGCTTATTAACGGTGGAAAACAGTCGGCCGGAGGTGCAGCGGGCCCTGGACAGGGCGCATGAGTTTTTAAGCCTGGTCGCGCTGCTAGCCGTCTGGTTGGCCGCCGTGGCATTGGGCCTTGCCGCCCGACGCTATAGCCTTAGGCATCAAGACGGGGTGGCGGTCATGCGATGTTTGGGGATAGATAAGGCGTCGTTGCGCTGGATTCTCGGACTTGAATTCCTTAGTCTAGGGGTGTTTGCCTCACTTATTGGCGTTGCGCTGGGCTATGGTGTGCATTTGTTGCTAATGGGCACGATTTCCCAATGGATGGGGTTAAGCTTCCCGGCGGCAGACTGGCGACCTTATTTGCTGTCACTATTATGTGGTGTGGTGCTCTTGCTAGGCTTTGTGTTCCCACCTTTGGCCGCGCTATGCAACGTGGCGCCAATGCGTGTGTTGCGACGCGAGCAGGGGATGCTGCCTTCCTATCGATTAAAGGCCATGCTGGTGGGCGCTACCGCAGTAGCAATTATTGTTTTGATGATGACCCAAGAGTTGCGCATGGCGCTTATGCTGGTGGCGGGTTTTGGGGTCGCGGCACTGTTGTTTGCGGGGGTGGCACACAGTTTGGTGTGGCTTACCGATAAAGTTAAAAACTGGTTCCGGGGCTGGCCCTATTTAACATTGGCATTAACTGCCTTATCGCGCCGCCGGCGTCTCAGCGTTGTGCAACTTGTTGCCTTGGCAATGGGTTTGGCAATTCTATTGCTACTTAGCATTATTCGTACCGACTTGATCCAGGGCTGGCAAAATACCATTCCGGAAGATGCGCCCAACACCTTTTTAATTAATATCCAACCCGGGCAGCGCGCTGACGTGAAGGGCTTGCTCGCACAGCATGACGTTGGCCCGATAACGCTACAACCTTTGGTCAGGGCCCGTCTTGTAGGAATTAATAACCAACCGGTAGACGCTGATAGTTTCAGGGATAGTCAGGCGCGCCGCACGGTACGACGTGAAATGAACCTGTCTTATGTCGCAACCTTGCCTGAAAGCAACCAACTGACGAAAGGTCGTTGGCTCAACCCGGAACAGGCCGAGGCCAGTCTGGAGGAGCGGTTTGCAAAACGCCTGGGCATTAAAGTGGGCGATAATCTCCGTTTTTCTGTCGCGGGAGAAAGCCGGGATGTGCGCGTTGTGGGCTTGCGCAAAGTGCGCTGGGACTCTATTGATGTGAACTTTTTTGTACTCTTGTCAGAGGCGGCTTTAGAAGGGTTGCCCGCCAATTATTTAACCTCAACAAAGTTTACCGAAACGCAGCGTGGCGACATTAGCCGGGAGCTTGCCCTGCAGTTTCCGAACGTTACGGTATTTGATGTGAGTGCCATTTTGCATCAAGTCCAAACCGTCTTGAATCAAGTGATGCTGGCTTTGCAACTGTTATTTTTGTTTACCTTGAGTGCGGGCTTGCTGGTGTTGCTCGCGGCATTATTGGCCACGCGCGACGAACGCGTAGCAGAGGCGGCGTTATTACGAGCACTGGGGGCAAGTCAGACGCAATTGACACGTTCGCTACGACTTGAGTTGTTGATCACCGGCGTATTAGCGGGCTTGCTTGCGGCGTTGGTTGCGCAAACCGTGGCGTGGTCGCTCGCCGCCTGGATATTCGAGTTTGATGTCAAGCCCTCGTGGTGGTCGTGGTTGGTGGGGGCGGTGTCAGGGGGGGTACTTTCCTTATTGGGCGGACGTTTCGTATTGCGGCGTGTGCTGCGCGTGCCACCTTGGGGTGTGCTGCGCCAAACACAAGGATGATATAACAAACGCTATGTCTGAATTTAGCTACTCTGATAACGGTCGCATCGTGGTGAGAAATGATGTTATTGAGCGTCCGGATCCCGCTTTATTCAATCCGCAGGGTTATGACTCCTGGCAGGCGGTATCGCGTGGGGGACGCCAAGCCGCCTGGTTTGTTGAGGCGTCATTTGGGCATGGGGTATTGCGCCATTATCGACGCGGCGGGCTGGTTGCACGGTTTTCAGAAGATCGATATATCTGGCGCGGGGTGCGTGCTACGCGTTCTTTTGCCGAGTTTTTTCTGCTTAACGCAATGGCAGCAGAAGGCTTGCCAGTACCGCGGGCCTGGGCAGCGTGCTATGAGCGCCGACGTTTTACCTATACGGCAGCCATTCTGGTGGAGCGTTTACGGGACACCCAAACCTTGGCTGCACTCGTATTGCGGCAGGGAAAAAACATTGATGCCGAGCAGGTGAATGCGGTTGCTAATGCGATTCGCCAACTGCATGATGCGAACGTATGGCATGCGGATTTGAATGCTGATAATATCTTGCTAGATAAGCAGGGCAAGGCGTGGTTGATTGACTTTGATAAGGCCAAGCGCACCAGTGTATTAGGCAGTCAACGCCAGGATAATTTGCAGCGCTTGCAGCGTTCCCTCCGTAAAATTGCCCCCAATGCCGGGGACCATTGGGGCGTGGCGATTGCCGCGGCCTATGTTCGTTAGTCAGGAATCTTTACATGCGTGATCAAGATCAATTAAAACAACAGGTAGCAGAAGCCGCTGTGCGCCGTGTTCTTCCAGCGCTAACGCCTACTACCATTCTTGGTGTGGGTACTGGTTCAACCGTAGATTTATTTATCGAAGCACTGGCGCCCTACCAGTCACACTTTAAGGCGGCGGTATCCAGCTCCGAGCGTAGCTCCAACAAAATGCAGTCTCTAGGTATCCCCGTATGGGATCTTAACGCTGTGGATGACGTGGCGTATTATATTGACGGCGCCGACGAGGTGAATGCACAAGGTATGATGATAAAAGGGGGCGGTGGGGCGCTTACCCGCGAGAAAATTGTTGCCTCCGTTGCGGAACGTTTCATTTGTATTGTGGACCAAAGTAAGGTGGTGTCCGCTTTAGGAGGCTTCCCCGTACCGGTTGAAGTGATTCCCCTTGCCCGCGAAGCGGTTGCTCGCCAAATACGGGCCCTAGGGGGCACGCCGGTGTGGCGCGAAGGGGTAATTACCGACAACGGGGGGCACTTGCTTGATGTCGCAGGCTGGCAGTTGACCAGCCAGGAGGCTGTGGCGCTAGAGCAACGCCTAACGCAAATTCCCGGGGTCATTACTTGTGGAATATTTGCCCAACACGCTGCACAGCTTGTGCTGATTGCCAACCAGCACGGGATACAGCAACTAGAGAATTCTAATGAGCTTTGAACATACTAATAAACAATTCCATGCGGATATGGAGGCCGCGCGTTCCCTGTTCCTGGAAATGGGAGGGCAGGTTGAGGCCATGTTGCGTGCCGGGATGCAAGCGCTGGCCAGCGGCGATATGACGCTTGTTGAAGAAGTGAAGCGTCGCGAACAAGAGGTGAACCGTCTTGAGATCGATATTGACGAGCGTATTATTTTGCTGATCGCCAGAAATCAGCCCACTGCCATTGATTTGCGCTTGTTATTGTCGATTTCCAAAATGTTAACGGATATGGAACGGGTTGGCGATGAGGCGGAAAAAATTGCCAAGATGGCGCGGCGCATCCATGAAACCGGTCAGGGTGATGCGGTGGTGGTTGAATTGCGACATATGGCAGATTTGGTGGGTACGATGATCCGCAACTCGCTAGATGCCTTTGCCCGTCAAGATGAAATTGGTGCGGTACGTGTGGTGCGCGCTGACAAAGAAGTTAACAAAGAGTGGAAGGCTTCGTTGCGGCATATTATTACATATATGATTGAAGATCCCCGCACCATTTCCCGTTGCATTGATTTGATTTTTATTGCCCGAGCGTTAGAGCGTATTGGGGATCATGCCAAGAATATGGCAGAACGGGTAATTTTCATGGTGCGAGGCGACGATGTACGCCATCGCGGTGCCCGCAATATCGAGCGGCTTGTGTTAGGTGACACAAACAGTAGCAATGGCGAGGCGAAGGACCATCACTCAGAAGGCGGGGTATAGCCCTCCGCTTCGATATTGGCCCCTTCAAAAAAGTATTGTTCCATTTGTTCGGCAAGATATTTTCTGGCGCGGGCATCGGCAAGATTTAGATGGTTTTCATTCACAAGACGTGTTTGAATGTCCAACCATTGCTCCCATGCCTCGGCAGATACATTTTGCCAGATCCGTACCCCCAGATCGCCCGGGTAGGGGGGATACTCCAATCCAGGGGCTTCGCGCTTTAGTCGAACACAATTGACCATGCGTGCCATAGAGGTTTCCTCACGTTTAATTCATTTGAAACGTTATATTGTACCGACGCCTAAGCGTTTGATAAAAATAAGACTATTGCGTGAGGTGTTATAGCCTGCCTGCTTTTCCCGGGGGAGGTCGGCAATGCCGCCTTGGACAAACCCGCGTTTAATAAACCAATGAGAGGTGCGCGTGGTTAGTACAAAGAGCCGTTTAATTCCCATGGCACGGGCTTTGGCTTCCGTGTGACGAAGTAACAGTTCGCCATCGCCTGCTTCTTGCCACTCGGGATGCACCACGAGGCACGCAAGCTCCCCCATGTCCTCGTCTGGATAGGGCCGTAAGGCAACACAGCCGTAAATAATGCCGTCATGTTCAAGCACTGTGAAATCTTCCACTTCCCGCTCAATACGGGCTTTTCCACGGGGTACCAGAGTGCCATCACGTTCCAGGGGTTCAATTAAGCCTAAAATGGCACCCACGTCGTCAACGGTTGCCGGTCGGAGGTCTTCCAGACTGTCCTCGACCACCATGGTACCTACCCCATCATGCGTGAAGAGCTCAAGCAACACGCTGCCGTCCAGGGAATAGGGCACCATGTGCACGCGGGCAATGCCACGCTTGACCCCGAGCGCGGCGCGGGTCAGGAATTCTTGGCTGTCCTGATCCAGGGTCCCTGTGGCAATGAGGGCATCCACCTCCTGGCGGGTAAGTTCCGTGTTAACCACGCCATGTTGTTTACAGGTGATGGGGTGTGGGGTAAGAAAGATAAGCTTATCGGCCTGCAATGCCGTGGCCGTGGCCGTTGCCAGATCTTCCATGGCGAGATTAAAGGCTTCCCCCGTTGGTGAAAAACCCAAGGGGGACAATAGCAAGATGGTATGTTGGCCCAGTAAGCGCTGCATAAAACTGGTGTCCACCTTGCGTACCTTGCCGGCGTGTTGGTAATCAACACCATCCACAATGCCAACGGGCCGTGCGGTAACAAAGTTTCCGGAAACTATTTGTATTTGAGCGTTGGACATCGGGGTATTGGGCAGGCCCTGGCTAAAGGCCGCTTCAATATCCAGCCGGATTTCCCCCGCGGCTTCTTTGGCGCATTCCAGGGCGGCAGCGTTGGTAGGCTCAATGCCGCGCCCAAAGTGCGTGGGATTGCCCTTGAGGGCAAGCTGGTCATTGACTTGTGGCCGGGAGCCATGAACCAACACCAACTTGATGCCCAGCGCGGATAGCAGCGATAAATCCTGGATGAGGGTATTTAATGCCCCATCGCGAATGAGTTCGCCACCAAAGCCAACAACAAAAGTTTTGCCTCTAAAGTTATGTACGTAGGGCGCAACATCGCGAAACCAGCGCACAAATTGGGCGGCTTGATGCGGGGCAGGAGGGAGCGGCTCATTCACAGTCATGGGTAAATTATAATAAGGGTATGAATCAAATGACATCGACTGCCATTGCCATAGATTATCCTGAAGACCTACCGGTAAGCCAGCGGCGCCACGATATTGCCCAAGCGATCAAGGATCACCAGGTAGTAATTGTGTCTGGTGAGACCGGCTCTGGTAAAACAACTCAGCTTCCAAAAATTTGCCTTGAGCTCGGCCGGGGCCAGGCCGGAATGATTGGCCATACCCAGCCTCGGCGCTTGGCGGCGACATCGGTGGCGCGTCGGGTGGCGCAGGAATTGAATACGCAGCTGGGCCAGCTGGTGGGGTATCAAATTCGGTTTGGTCACAAATCTACCCAACACACGGCCATTAAATTAATGACGGACGGGATTTTGCTGGCAGAGTCTCAGCGGGATCCGTTGTTGCGAAAATACGACACCATCATTATTGATGAAGCCCATGAGCGCAGCTTAAACATCGATTTCTTATTAGGCTTTTTAAGCCAACTGTTACCGAAGCGGCCGGACTTGAAGCTCATCATTACGTCGGCAACAATTGATGCCCAGCGTTTTGCGGAACATTTTTCTCGTCCGGGAAAGCCGGCGCCCATCATAGAGGTTTCCGGGCGTTTGTATCCCGTCGAAATTCGCTACCGGCCGATTCTCACGGGGTCAGCAGCACGTGAGGCCGAAGGCGAGGGAGCGCAAGAAGACGTGGACGACGATGAGGGCGATATTACCGCGGCGTTGGTAAGTGCGGTGCAGGAATGTGAACAGCACGGCCACGGCGATATTCTTGTCTTTTTGCCAGGTGAGCGTGAAATTCGTGAGGCCGCCGAGGCGTTAACCAGTAGCGTACGTGGCCATACGGAGGTGTTGCCATTATTTGCCCGCCTGTCGCGCGCGGACCAAGAAAAAATCTTTAGCCCCACCTCCAATGTGCGTCGAATTGTGTTGGCAACAAACGTCGCTGAAACTTCCCTTACCGTGCCGGGCATCCGCTATGTGATTGATAGTGGTTTGGCCCGGGTAAAGCGCTATTCCTGGCGTAACAAAGTTGAGCAGCTCCTTGTGGAGCGCATTAGTCAGGCGTCCGCCAATCAGCGGGCAGGGCGTTGTGGTCGTATTGGCCCCGGCATTTGTATCCGGCTTTACGACGAGGAAGACTTTGCACGCCGGGATGAGTTTACCGATCCAGAGATACTGCGCTCCTCACTAGCCTCTGTGATCCTGCGCATGAAGGTGCTGGGCCTGGACGATGTGGATAAATTTCCCTTCGTGGACGCGCCCCATCCGCGAGCGGTGGCAGATGGCTATCATTTGCTGCAGGAGCTGGGCGCCCTGGATGATGATAGGGCGTTAACCAAAGTGGGGCGTGCGCTGGCGCGTCTGCCGCTGGATCCGCGGCTGGCCCGTATGCTGCTGGCTGCTCGTGATCATGAGTGCTTGCATGAAATATTAATTATTACGTCGGCGTTATCAGTACAGGACCCGCGTGAGCGGCCCGCTGAAAGACGTGAAGCAGCAACGCAAGCCCATGCCTTGTTTCGGCATAAACAGTCGGAGTTTATGGCCTATGTAAAGCTCTGGGAGTGGGCAGAATCCCAGTATAAAAATCGCGAATCTCAGCGAAAATACCGCGAAGGTTTACGCAAACACTTTGTCTCACCAGGGCGGATTCGAGAATGGCGCGATGTATTTAATCAGTTGCAAGCATTGGTGCGCCAACAGCGATGGCGAATCAACGGTAAAGAAGCCACCTTGGAGCAGGTGCATACGGCATTATTAACCGGCTTGTTGGGAAATATTGGCTGGAAGACGGAAGTCTCTGATCAATATCAGGGCGCCCGCGATATCCAGTTTTTTGTTCATCCGGGCTCCGATCTCAGACGCCGGGCCGGCCGATGGGTGGTGGCTGGCGAGCTGGTCCAGACGTCGCGTTTGTTTGCCCGTTGTGTGGCAAATATTGATCCCCGCTGGATAGAGCGCGCGGGGCGGCATTTAATTCGCAAAAGTTGGTCGTCTCCCCGTTGGGAAAAGAATCGCGGGCAAGTGATTGCGGATGAGCAGGGCACTGTCTATGGGTTGCCCATCTATGCGAAACGCCGTATCCACTATGGGCGCATTAACCCGCGGGAGGCGCGCGAGCGGTTTATTCGTGAAGCATTAGTTGCGGGCGACATTCGTTCACGCTTGCCATTTATTCGACATAATTCCCGTCTGATCCGCCAGATAGAACGCTTGGAGCATCAAAGCCGTCGGCCTGATATTTTGGTGGACGATGAACGCATTTTTGCGTTTTATGACGCGTTAATTCCTGAACGGGTTTTTCAGACCGCCAGTTTAGAGCGTTGGTATAAGACCCTTAAACCCGCGGCGCGTGATGCCCTAAAGCTGAGCCGCGAGGAGCTTATGCAGCACGATGCGGCGGGTGTGACCGCAGATGTGTTCCCCAAACAGGTGCAGTGGGATGGTATTGATTATCGTCTTTCTTACCATTTTGAGCCGGGCTCGGTGCGTGACGGTGTGACGCTTAGACTGCCGCTAATGGCATTAAATCAGTTAGATGGCCAACGTAGTGAGTGGTTAGTGCCTGGCATGCTTAAAGAGAAAGTGCAGTTGCTGGTGCGGTCGCTACCGCAACGTCTTCGTCGCGCCTGTGTTCCCTTGCCCGAGTATGCCCAGGACTTTTATGAGCGCTGGTATGACCATGCCCAGCAGCCTACCATGCCCCTGTTGGACGCCATTATCGAAGATATGTTGCGTCATAAAGGCGTGCAGGTCAGCAGTGATGATTTCAAGCCTGACACCCTGCCCGCCCACTGTTTTATGAACTTTACCGTGGTTGATGAGAAGGGGCGTTTCTTATCCGGCGGGCGGGATTTGGAGGCCCTGCGACGGCAGCACCAAGAGGAGGCGCAGGCCTCGTTCCAGGAAGCGGCTACCGGGGATGGGGCGCTCGCGTTGGACTTGGTTCAGCAAGGGCTGACAACGTGGTCGTTTGGTGCCCTGCCTGCACAAGTTGAGATCCAACGCAAAGGTCAAACCTTGTTAGGCTTCCCAGCCTTGGTCGATCAGGGCAACCACTGCGATATCGATGTTTTTGATGGTGCCGAGCAGGCGCACGCGCAGCATCGCCAGGGGCTGATTCGTTTGTTTGCATTAAATCTTAAGGAGCAGGTTCGATATATTGGTAAAAACATTCCCGAATTCACTGCCATGAGCTTATTGTTTATGCGCTTGGGTACCCAAGAGGACTTGCGCCGGCAGTTAATTGAAAAAGCCCTGGATGAGGTGTGCCTGACAGACGCGTGGCCGCAGGATGCCAAGACATTTCAGGCGCGCTGCCAAAGCGGTAAAAAAAAACTTACCCAGTTTGCCTGGGAATTGTCCGAGCTTGTATTCACGAGTGTCAAAGCTTGGAATGAAACCTTGCAGGCACTACCACAAGTCAAGCACCACGAAGCCAGTGTGGCAGATATGCAAGCACATTTGGAGGGCTTGATGCATCCCACCTTTATACGGGATACGCCGATGGCACAGTTGCGTCATTTCCCCCGGTATATCAAAAGTGTGCAGGTTCGAATTGACAGGCTGCTTAATAATCCAAGCCTTGATTACCGCGCGATGGAGGAATTAACGCCGTTATTGGAAAAGTATCAGGAGGCGCGTAACATGACCAGGAAAACTGCGCCGGATGCCGCTTGGCTGGCGCAACTGGATGCTTTTGGTTGGCAGTTACAGGAGCTGCGGGTTTCCTTATTTGCCCAAGAGCTACGAACCCCTATGCCAGTATCCGTGAAACGGCTCAATCGACGGTGGGAAGCAATGCAGGCGGCGGCATAAAATTATTCCATAAACCAGTACAATCTTGCCATGACTAGTCAACCTTCACCTATTTCTGCGCCAGCCCCTACTGAAGCGGAGCTTGCCCCCTTTGTGCACCTGCGGGTGCACACCGAGTTTTCTGTTGTGGATGGCATCACGCGCATTCCTGCGCTGGTGGAACGCGCTGCCAAGTATCAGCAGCCAGCTTTGGCCATTACCGATTTGGGAAATGTGTTTGGCCTGATTAAGTTTTATAAAGCCGCCAGACAGGCGGGTATTAAGCCTATCGCTGGTGTCGATGTGTGGCTGGAGAACGAACTTGACAACAGTGAACCGTATCGGCTTCTTATATTGGTAAAAAATCAGGCAGGCTATTTGGCATTATGTGAGTTATTGACGCGTGCCTGGCTGGAAAATCAAGTTCAGGGGCGCGCCATTATCAAGCGCGCCTGGTTAGAGGACGTTGCGCCCAAAAACGGGTTAATTGTTTTATCCGGCGGACGTCTGGGGGATGTGGGGCAGTTGCTGATGGCGGGCAAGCAGGCCCAGGCAATTACGCAAGCCCAATGGTGGCAGGCTCATTTTCCTGATCATTATTACCTTGAGCTGCAGCGCAATGGTCATGCCGAAGATGAGGTCTATGTGCAGGCCGCCATCGAGGTTGCGGCGCAGCTGCAGCTGCCTGTTGTGGCAACGCATGGTGTGCAGTTTTTGGAGGCGGAAGATTTCCACGCGCATGAAGCCCGTGTTTGCATTGCGCAAGGGGAGTTTCTTAGCAATAGTTCCCGCACGCGCCAGTTCACCCGCGAGCAGTATTTCTTAGACAGCGCCACCATGGTGGAGCGTTTTAGCGATATCCCTACTGCGATTCAAAACACAGTGGAAATTGCGAAGCGCTGTAATTTGACGCTAACCTTGGGCCAGCCGCGCCTACCAGAATTTCCAACGCCTGACGGGATTAGCCTGGACGATTACTTTCGGCAGCTCTCGCAAGAGGGGTTACAAGTTCGATTGGCGCAACTCTTCCCCGATACAACGCAACGCCAGGCGCAGCAAGCAGCTTATGATGAGCGCTTGACGCGCGAATGTGACACCATCATTAGCATGGGGTTTTCAGGGTACTTCCTGATTGTTGCGGACTTTATCAACTGGGCAAAAAATAATGGCGTGCCGGTAGGGCCGGGGCGTGGGTCCGGGGCGGGTTCTCTGGTGGCATTTGCGCTGGGCATTACGGATCTGGATCCGTTGCGCTACGATTTGCTGTTTGAGCGGTTTTTAAATCCCGAACGGGTATCCATGCCCGACTTTGATATTGACTTTTGTCAAGACAATCGCGAACGGGTGATTGATTACGTCAAACATAAATATGGCAAGGAAGCGGTGAGTCAGATCGCGACCTTTGGAACCTTGGGCGCTAAGGCCGTATTGCGGGATGTGGGGCGTGTATTAGAGCTTCCCTACGGGCTGTGTGATGGCCTGTCTAAAATGATTCCCTTTAATCCGGCCAACCCGTGGTCTTTGGATAAGGCGCTAGCGGACGAGCCTTCATTTCGGGAGCGCTACGAGGAGGAAGAAGAGGTCCAGGCCTTGGTCGATCTGGCCCGGCCTCTGGAAGGCTTGACACGCAATGTCGGCATGCATGCGGGCGGGGTATTGATTGCCCCTGGAAAATTAACGGATTTTTGTCCTTTGTACCGCCAGCCCGGCGATGACAGTGGCGCCGTCTCGCAATTTGATAAAGATGATGTCGAAGAAGCGGGCTTGGTGAAGTTTGACTTTTTAGGGCTGCGTAACCTCACGGTACTGGATTGGGCAGTGCGTCATGTGCGCGCTTTCAATAAGGATAAAAAGAAACTTGATATCATGGACTTGCCGCTTAATGATAAAGCGGTTTATGAGCTTTTGAGTGCCGGTAACACAACTGCGGTTTTCCAGTTGGAATCGCGCGGGATGAAGGATTTATTAAAAAAGTTACGGCCCAACACCTTTGAAGACGTTATAGCCATGTTGGCTTTGTATCGCCCCGGGCCCTTGGAGTCCGGCATGGTGATCGACTTTGTTAATCGTAAACATGGTCAGGCCAGTGTTGATTATTTTCATCCGGATCTGGAACCCGTACTTGCCAGTACTTATGGCGTCATTGTTTATCAGGAACAGGTGATGCTCATCTCCCAGATTATTGGGGGATACTCTCTGGGGGGTGCCGATTTACTGCGCCGTGCCATGGGAAAAAAGAAGCCCGAGGAAATGGCCAAGCATCGCGAGCTGTTCGAGAAGGGGGCCGTCGAAAAAGGCTATGACGCGCGTCTTGCGGTCAAGTTGTTTGACCTCATGGAGAAGTTTGCGGGGTATGGCTTTAACAAGAGTCACTCGGCGGCGTATGCACTGATCGCCTACCATACCGCCTGGTTAAAAGCACACCATCCGGCAGAATTTATGGCCGCCACGTTATCGTCAGATTTAGACGATACGGATAAAGTTCATGCATTTTGGTTAGATACGTGTGCCAATGGTGTCACGGTGTTACCACCGGACATTAACGCATCGGTGTATCGGTTTGTGCCGGTAGATGATGCCCATACCAAACGCGGCGATCCGCCACGCACCATACGTTACGGTTTGGGGGCTATTAAAGGCACGGGGCACGCTGCCATCCAGGCCATTGTGGAAGCCCGGGAAGCGGCGGGTCCCTTTACCAGCCTTTATGACTTTTGCCACAGGATTGATCGGCATGCGGTTAATCGACGTTGTATTGAGGCGTTAATTCGCGCAGGAGCTTTTGACACCATTGAGATGAATCGGGCGGCCTTGCTGGCAACCGTTCCGCAAGCGCTGGAGGCGGCGGAGCAGGCAGCGCGCAGTGCCAATCAAGAGTCTTTGTTTGCCGACAGTAGTGATGAAATTGTTGCCGGCGAGTTGTCGAAGGTAGCGGCATGGGATAAGCATACGCGGCTACGAGAGGAAAAGGCAGCGCTTGGGTTTTTCTTTAGTGATCATCTTTTTAATATCTGGAAAGATGAGGTGCGTCAGTTTATCCCTACCGCCTTGGCGGACCTATCGCCCGCGCATGACATGCAATGGTTTGCCGGTGTGTTGAATGAGATTCGTTCCGTACGAACACGCCGTGGCCGCATGCTCTATGCCGTGCTTGACGATGGCTCGGCGCAAGTGGAAGTGGCAATATTTAGTGAGTTGGCGGAGCGTTTACGGGGACAGCTCAAGGCCGACCAGCTTGTGATTATTCATGGGAAAGTACAGGAAGATAACTATTCTGGTGGGCTTCGTTTAACCGCAGAGGCGGTTTATGATTTACAGCAGGCCCGAGAAGCGCGGGCACGCTGCCTACACCTTACCGTAAATGGCGGAGCGGATGCCCGTGAACTGTACCGACTGCTGAATCCCTATCGTGCGGAGCCGGAAAATGATCTCCCGGGCTTGCCGGTTGAGATTTCACTGCAGCGCACGGCGTATCAATGTACGATACGTTTGGGAGAGAATTGGCGGGTACGGGTGCCCGATGTCATGCTTAGCCATCTCGCCCAATGGACGGGACCCGATGCTGTAAGGATTCGTTATTAGCGCTAAGTGACGGTTGCCATGACGGTTTATCGCATTCTACATACCGAAGCCGCCACAAGTTTTGGAGGCCAGGAGCGACGCATATTTAAAGAGATGCAGGCGATGCGCGCGCGTGGCCATCACTTGGAGGCGGTGGTTCAGCCCGATGCCGAGCTGGCCGTGCGCCTTGAAGCGGACGGGTTTCAGGTGCATACCATGGCGATGGACGGTCTGCGTGCTTACGGCAAGGCAGTCATGCGTATCCGGCGCATTCTACGGGATGGGCGCTTTGATGTTGTGAATACCCATAGCCGTCGTGACACAATGATTGGTGCCGTTGCGGGGCGGTTGGCGAAAACACCATTAATTGTCCGCACGCGTCACCTGGCGCGGCGTCCTAATTCGTTGTTGTCCTATACGATTATTCCGCATTGTGTAACGACCACAAGCGAATTTGTACGCCAGCAATTACTTGAGCGCAGGGTGGATCCCGATCGTGTGGTGACGATTTATAGTCCGGTTGAAATCAAGGAGCCTACCGATAAAGGTGGCCTGCGTGAAGCGTTGGGGCTTGATAACGATGACATCGTGGTGGGCTCTGTTGCAGTTTTGCGCCGGCCAAAAGGTCATCCCGAGCTCATTCAAGCCATGTTGCCATTATTTCAGCAAAACCCGCGATTGCATCTGGTGATTGTGGGGGATGGCGAAGCCATGATGCCCCAGCTGGAAGCCTTGGTTGCCACGCATAGCCTACACGGCAGGGTGCATCTCCTTGGGCGCCGTAACGATGTGGCGAACTGTTTGGCGGATTTCGATATATTTGCGTTGGCAACGCGTGAGGAAGCTTCTGGAACGGTGTTTGTGGAGGCGGCTGCGGCAGGCCTGCCTGTGGTGGGCACCCATGTGGGTGGGGTGGCAGAAACGATGACCGTTGGGGAAAGTGGATTTTTGGTGCCTTTGGATGATGAGGCCGCCTTAACCCATGCGTTACAAACCTTGATTGCCAGCCCTGAGCTACGTTGGTCCATGGGGCAGGCGGGACGGCATTTTTATCAACATTCCGGTCGCTTTACCGTCGATGGAATGGTGCAGGCCACGGAGCAGGCCTATGGTCGTTGGCTCGCCGAACGACGGGGTGGAGCGTCCCCATGATTAAGCCAACTGTGCCAGTGTTAATGTATCACCATATTAGCCCTAAACCGGGTCTGGTGACGTGCTCGCCGGAGCACTTTGAGGACCAGCTGGCCTGGTTACATCAGCGGGGCTACCAGAGTTTGACCACACAACAATTTGCTGCGCACCTCGCCGGCCGGCCAACACCGAGACGCTCTGTGTTGCTTACCTTTGATGATGGGTATCTCGATAACTGGGTGTATGCTTATCCGTTATTGAAAAAATATGGGTTTAATGCTGTCTTATTTATTGTGACAGGATGGATTGGCGAGGGGGCATTACGGGCAACGGCACGAACTCCCGGTCAACGTGAGGGGTTGCCAGAAATCTTGTCACACGAAGACTGTATGGCAGCGATTCAACAAGGCTTGCATGATGATGTCATGTTGCGTTGGAGTGAAATCCGTCACCTGGAGGACGCGGGCGTGTTTGAGTTTCATAGTCATACCCATACGCATACCCGCTGGGATTTGGCGCCAGATAATGCGTTAAAGAATCAACGCATGCATGAGGAGCTTGAGCAGTCCCGGGCGGCATTGGCGCACAATTTGGGGGAGGCATCGGCGCATTTGTGTTGGCCCCAAGGGTATTTTGATGAAGACTATATCGCCATCGCCCAGACGCATGGCTTCCAGTATCTGTATACCACGCAAGCTTTCGGACAAAATCAGCCGGGCAGTGATCCCTTACGGATTTACCGCTTTGCGGTGCGCAATACGACCGGGGCTTCTACGGGTCGCCGCATCCGCGTTGCCACCAACCCAGTTGTGGCTCCGGTGTTTAATGGGTTTAAGCGCTGGAAGCGTGCGCGGCGTGCGCAACGGTCGTCACCCTAAGAGGGGGTTATGCGATTATCGGTCATTATTATTACCAAGAATGAAGCCGACAATATTGCGGCGTGTCTGGATTCGGTGGCGTTTGCCGACGAGTTTATTGTTGTAGATTCGGGCAGCACGGACGACACCCGGGAGATCGCCCGCCAAAAGGGGGCGTTGGTTACGCGTACCGAGGATTGGCCGGGATTTGGCCCTCAAAAAAATCGGGCTTTGGCGTTGGCAACGGGCGAATGGGTGTTGTCATTGGATGCCGATGAGCGGGTGACGCCAGAATTGGCCGCCGAAATCCAGGCGGTGATTCAGCAGCCGCAGGCCTCGGCGTTGGGCTATAAGGTGGCGCGCTTATCCAATTTTTGTGGGCGCTGGATGCGTCACAGCGGTTGGTGGCCTGATTATGTGCTACGACTATTTAAACGGGAAAGCACGCGGTTCACGGACGACATTGTTCACGAAAGTGTGATAGCGCCGGCGTCCGTGGCAGTGTTGCAGCACCATCTGCTGCATTATCCGTATCATGATCTGGAAACATTGCTCACCAAAGTGAATCGTTATTCCACGGCCGGTGCGGTCAAAATGCAGGCCAAAGGGAGAACGACCGGTATCTTCGGCATGGTAGGGCACTCCGTGTGGACGTTTATTCGGATATATATTATTCGTCGCGGTTTTTTGGATGGAAAAGAAGGCTTTATCCTCGCAGCGGTAGGGGCGGCGGGAAGCTTTTTTCGCTATGCCAAGCTGTTTTTCATGACTCGACGGGGAGGGCCGCATCAATGAAAATTCTTTATACGAATTTCCATGCCAACGATGGCGGCGGTCATGTCACTTATCTCATGAATTTGATGCGGCATTTAACCGATGTGGACATCACGGTTGCCACCCCGGTTAGCAGTCGTCTGTATCGTTATGCCACAGCACTCAGTAAGGCATCAACCCAGCAGGCGTTGACCGTGCGCCACCAGACGTATATTTCGCGGATTCAAAACATGGTGCCGGAAGTACGGCAATTGCGGCGCCACCTCCGGCAGCAGCGCTATGACCTTATTCATATGAATGGCTCGGCGGATCACCGGCATATCATGCTTGCTTGTTTGGGTTTGACGCCGCGACCGGCCTTGGTGTTTACCAAACATAACGATCATTCTGTGACCAGCATCGGCAACAGATTACGCGTCCGCCTGGGAACGGATCATGTGATTGCTGTGAGTGATTATGTTCGTCGATTGTTGCAGGCGTCAAGTTATCGTCATAAGCCCATCACGACCATAAGACATGGCATTGATTTGCAGTATTTTCAGCCACCAAGCCAAGGTCAGCGTGCTGCGCAACGCCGGGCCCTGTTTGGTGAGTATCATCATGAGCTCATCGTATTGGGGAGTACCGGAGGAACGGACTTTGATAAAGGCTGGCTGGATTTGGTCACCGCCGTTGGTCAGTTGCCATGGGCACAAAAAAGACGATTTCGTATTGTGGTCGCGGGTGCGCCCCCTAATCAAGAGAAACGCCAACGTGTCGCCGCGGCTGGCATGTTGGATCAGGTGGTTTTCCCGGGGTTGCTGGACGATGTTCGGCCGCTGTTCCAGGCCTTTGATATGGGCTTTGTGCTGTCGTATCGGGAGGCCTTGTCTTACGCGTGCCGGGAAGCCCT
>Ga0209487_1000492_pt1 | contig 35722 bp, 55 predicted proteins | sample Poulit2012_FD_187524 | JGI IMG/M metagenome (GOLD analysis project Ga0209487, IMG submission 187524) | Agricultural soil microbial communities from Georgia to study Nitrogen management - Poultry litter 2012 (SPAdes) (version 2) | ecosystem: Environmental > Terrestrial > Soil > Agricultural land...
ACTTCTTTGTTTTCTTCTTGTTTTTCGGAATATGGTCAAATTTATCGGCTCGATTTTTCAACTCCGATTTTTTCCCGTGCTTCAAATATGCTTTTGCGAAATCGTCATTGATGTCGCGCCCGTACAGACGATAGGTCTTGCCGTCTTTTGCGTAACGCAAAATTTCATCTTTGTGTCGCGCGTTTAATTTATACTTCTTTGAATTGCTCATAACTTGTTCTTTATGGTGTTGTTTGAAATAGTTTTGCAGCCGTCTGAAATCATTTGAAAATGAACAGCTGGCGCAATTAGGCTCCTTATGAAATACGCTCTTATACAATTCAATATAAGAGCGCATCATTTCTTCATTTTCCCTTACTTTTTCGGGTTTCTCTTCAAGTATGCTAATGTCCATTACGCTGCCGCGAATTTATCGTCGAAATCCACGCCCTCGTTACCAGGAGTTGAACTAACGTACACGAGCGGCAATGTGTTTTCTGGTGCGGATTCAGCGCTTGACAATACGATTGCTGCTCCGCCAGCGTTTTCCTGTACAGAGTAATCGTAATCGCCTGTGTTCATTCCGTTCACAAATCCGTAAATAACGACTGTTCCGTCCATATATTGCATAGCTACGACGTAATTACCGCTGTCTAACGCGTCTAAAACACATTTAGTCTGCTCATCAACGCCGCTCAAAAAGATAGTGACGTTGTGGGTGTAAACTGGGTAACCGTTATCATCTCGGCTTTTCGATACGCTTCCAAAAAAACTAGAACCTGCTTCGATTCCTGCGATTCGATAGCCTGTTTTTCCCGACTTCAACGCAAATGAAACGTTGTAAGCACAACTTCCACCACCAGTTGTGGTGATGGTTGATGTGTCGATGTCGTCCTTATTAATTAGTACGGCTTGCTGGTGGAATTTCTTAATCGGGGCTTTACAGTCCTGAATGAAATCGCTTGCCAATTTGCCGCAAATACTTGTAACTGCCATAATGCTTTGTTTTTAAGTTTCTAAATTGCGATTCCGAAATAAGGCACTGGCACAGCCGCTCCGAATAGTGAACTACCTTGCATCCAAACCTCGCGTTTACGCTTATCGTAACCGATGTTGAATTGCGAAAGTGCTTCCTCTGTTTCGTACCCCAAAATCATCGCGTCGCGTCGCGCCAAGATGATAATGTTCTTGTACTTAGTGAATTTGCTGCCGTCCCAGTAGAATGCGCTTGATTTCATCGCTTGCTCGAAAGGTTTTGGCTCTACTGGAATGCCAAACAACGTCAGGTTGTCATAGCTGAAAATTCGTGCGCCTGCTGCTTTCTCGGGGTCAATACAACCACAAGAAATGCCGCTTAAATCGCTCTTAGTATTCAAGAACGCCACTAGCTTGTTAACTAGTGAGCGGTTCATTCGCCACACCATTTTTTCAGGATTGAACCACGCCTTGCCAGCGGTTTGGTTGTACAGCGCTTTCATATAGTCGTACACAGCTTGCCCGTCAGCGATAGTCTGACCTGCTAATGTAGTCTGTGCGTTTTCAGTAATATCAACCCTCAAATCGGGGTTGGCTGTTGAAATCGCGTCCATTTGGGAAACAAAGCCGTCGTACCCGTTGAGCTTTGTATCTGTAGCGTCAACGTCAGCGAAGTAAGCTACGCGTAACTCAGCTTTCAAATGTTTGGTCTGAAAACGCTCGGCGATAAATTGAACAAATGCGCTGTTGATGTCGCCCTCGTTCATTTTGCGATACACGTTGTAGAATGCTTGAAATTTCGGTAACAAGTCTTTCAAGCACAACGTTAGCTCGCAACCGATTTCGCCTAGCTCCCATTTCATTGTGCTCCAATCGTTTGCGATTGAGCAATCTGGAAGTGCGCAACCATCGACAAACGGGAAGCCGTCAAAGCCGTCCTCGTCGCCCAAAATAGGTACTTTGTTCCCGCTGTGAATACCGCCTATGGTGGTATGTGTGTTCTTGATGTTTTCCGCCTTAAAAGCCTCTAAAAAGATAGCTTCCGATAGCTTCATTTTTTCTGACTCCTCTAAGCCGTTAAGTGCGTCGAGGATAGCCGCTAATGATGTTTGGTCTAGTGCCATAATTTTCTATTTTCGTAGGTTATCGAAAGCGCCGTCTAACACGCCTTTCTTTTTTTCTTTAGTTTGTTTTTTTGCAACCACTTTTGATTGAATCTTTTCGATATCTTTCAAAGTGTTTTTTGCTTCCGTTAGTTTTGCAACCGCGTCAGCTGCTTCGTCAGTCTTGTTTTCGACTTGTTTTTTGAGTTTTTCGTTTTCCTCTTTCAAGGCTTGAATCTCTTCATCTTGATTTCCGTCATCTTCGCTTCCTGCTTCAATGATTTCAACCAATTTGCCTAACTCGAAAACTAATTTCCGTCCGTCGGCTAGTACGTATTCGCCGTCAGCGGGTGAGCCGTCAACCGTTGCCGTATCGCCTACTTTTACTTTCGCCTCGTCGTCAACTTGTGAAAACTCTAACTCTTTTTCGTTGGCTGTTTTTAACGTCTTCATTACAGCCCCCTCGTCTGCGAAAAACGCCTTTATTTTTTCCAGAATACCTTTTGCTTTTTTGGCTTCTAGTTTTTCCTGCTCTGTCATCTCATCTCTGTTTTGATTAATATTAAGTTTTGCGACCGCTCGTAACTCTTGTTTTGCGGTCGTGAAGCCGAAATCATAGAGCTGCTCGGCGTTCAAATATGTTTCCTGTTTCAAAAGCTCGCGCAATGTAGCACCCCTTAACGATGTGTGTTTTTCGTAAAACTTCATCACGTCGCGTTCAATCTTTTTCAGCTGCTTAGACGCTTCATCGAAATCGTCTGATGTGTTGTAGTCGTCTAGCTTGACTGCGGGCAAGTGAATCATAAATACCGTGCCGCGCTGAACTCGTCGCTTGTCACCAGCTAAAAATATAATTGAAGCGATTGACGCCACAACGCCTTGTCCATTCATCGTAATGCTCTGTTCTAAGCTGCTCAAATAATCATAGATAGCGAAACCCTCCGATACGTAACCGCCGTTCGAGTTTAGATTAACTGTGAATGATGTTGCGTCTTTTTGTTTTTCGACTTGCTGAACAACGTCAATCAACGTCACATCGTCGCCAATATCTCCGAAAATATTTATCACTCCTTTCATACTTTTCAAAGTTAGTTCGAATAGCAATTGTTTGTTTTTCAAAGAAATGATAACTTTTTATTGCTGTATTAATATATTTATGTATATTTGCTCCTGTAAAAGAACTACCTATGGCCCCAAAAGAAATAATAGAAAAAGAAACAAGTCGTCTAAAGTGGTACGTCCACTACGGAATCGAACAATCAACGGCTAGTAACTTCTTGCAGTCATTCCGAAAAGGAATGGCTAAAAAGAAAACGATTGATAAGTATCTAAAAAAAATGGGGTACGAGAAAGTATCGGACGAGGAATGGGGTAGAAGAATGGAGTAAATGTTAAATCGAAGCGGTCACGTAGCAATTGAGCATAACGTTTCGGGTCTAAGCGTAGGCGGGGATTTTACCTCGATACGTGTTATGAAAACAAATAGTTCAGCTTACCGAAATGTTTCAATCGTGGCACTTTTGCCCGATTACGCTTAGCCCTTGTTATGTGCTGGTGCGGATTTAAAAACTAAAATTTACTATGGAAAACGAAACGAGTTTTAATAATTTTTTAAGCGGTGGCAAAATCGCTGACGAAGGAAGCGAAGGTATCAATGTGCTTTCCTTATTTGACGGAATGAGCTGCGGTCAATTAGCCTTAAAAAAGGCAGGAATAAAAGTAAACCAATACTTTGCATCCGAAATTGACAAACACGCCATAAAAGTAACTCAAAGTAATTTTCCCGATACGATACAGCTTGGCGATGTTACCGAAATAAACGCAAAGGATTTGCCTAAGATAGATTTGTTGATTGGTGGTAGTCCGTGCCAGGGATTTTCTTTTGCAGGAAAGCAATTAGCATTTGATGATGAAAGAAGTAAATTGTTCTTTGAGTTTATCCGGTTGAAAGACGAATTGAACCCGACTTATTTTTTCTTGGAAAACGTGAAAATGAAAAAGGAATATGAAACGGTTATTAGCCAATTTCTAAAAATAGGACCCGTTACCATAAATTCCGCTTTGGTTTCTGCTCAAAATAGAGTTAGATTATACTGGACCAATATAAATTTAAAAACGTTCGGTTTGTTCAATGATTTGAAATGTGGTGTTCCACAACCAAAAGACAAAGGGATTTTGCTAAAGGATATTTTAGAAAATGATGTCCCGGAAAAGTATTATTTGAGTGATAAAATGCTTAATTACTTTGAAAACAGAGCAGTAAATTTTAACAACGGAAAAGTGAATATTCGCAAAGAAACTGGAAAGGCGACCACATTAACTTCAAGTATGGCAAGTTGTGATATTTCGGATAATTTTATCAAAGTTGATACAAGATTGCAAGTGGCAAAAAACCAAGATAAAAGCAATTGTTTTACGGCCGGTGGAAATTCTGGTGGGCTTCATTCGGATATGGATATTATTTGCGTTGCAATGCGAGGTAGAAACCCCGACAATCCGAGCGACCGCCAAAATGGAAGCCCGACCGAGCAAAGGTTAGAACCAAAAAAAGACGGGAAAACCAATTGTTTGACGAGCGTTTCAAAGGATAATTTGGTTTTGCAAAGAGTGGGCGGTATTTCAATTAATGACAGGGGAATTAGACCGCATAGGGGCGACAAAAAAAAGACCGGAATATCAGAACTAGGAACTATAATTTATGATAACCAAAAAACCGACACGCACCTAACTAATCACGTTCAAAAATTCATTTGTGGAAATAGATTAAGACGATTAACACCTTTAGAGTGCGAACGGCTTCAAACGGTCCCGGATAATTACACAAATGAAGTCTCCGACACGCAACGTTACAGAATGCTTGGAAATGGGTGGACGGTTGATGTTATCGCACATTTTTTCAATTATCTACCATACGCAAAAAGCGCAAAGGCAAAAATTATTAAAACGGCTTAAATGCTACAATGTTTCAATTTAACGACTAACGTAGCACTTGCACATAACGTGATGCGGCTATGCGAAGTGGCGGTTTTTAAATACAAAAGTTCTTTTGAAAACCGCATTTGTCGCATCGTTAAACTGTCAACTGGAAATGAATTGAGCCATTTTGCATAGGTGCTGTTATGCTCTCGTTGCGGTTTGTTTAGCAGATACTTCAATCGCAGCAAGGTTTTTTGTTCTTTTTTGTGGGTGGGGAAAAATATTTTTGATAAATAGTTTGTAAATACAAAATAAATACTTATCTTTGAAGTGTTGTTAGCAATGAAGCTACGATGTAAAAAATAAAATTATGACACAAGTATTTGAATACCAAAGCACAGGTATAAAGCACAAAGAGGAAAATCAGTTTTTTGAGTTTGTTGTAAAAAGCAGATTTAACGAACAAAACAACCGTTCCTTGCAATGGTGTAGATTTGATGGTTTAAAAATCATAGTTGAAACACTTGATCCATCAATAGTTGATTTTGTGAAATTGACTTTAAAGAATGTGATTGAGACAAGTAACGGACACAAATGGGAACTTGTATGAGCAACACAAAAAAAGTAACAATAAGCCTTACTCCTGAACAACAGGAGAAGGCTCGTTCTTTATCAAAAAATTTATTTGGTAAAGAAAATATTTCAGGTTTTGTTGGATTTTTGATTGAGCGTTGGGAAAAAGAACAAAAAACTTCCACTAAAATTCAATCGAAGCGGTCAACGTAGCAATGGCACATAACGGTTTCGGGCTTTGTGTCAGTTGGCGACCTAAACCACAAATGTTAAATTGAAAAACAAATATTGATATGAGCAGAAAAGCTGAATTGAAAAACGAAACCGCCAATGGCACAAAACCCGTGTTATCGGCTGCTGATGTGCGATGGCTTCCACGCTATTCATCAACTATGGAAGATGATGATATGGGTAGATGGGCAAGAGTTGCGTATGCAGGAAAGTTTGATAATATTGGATTTTACAGAGGTAAAGTTTGCCGTTGGGAAATTGCTTGGATAAAAAAATTGGATATAAAAGGTGAATTGAAATTCACAATCAGTTACCTATATCCATCAAATGGAAAACACTTATTCGATAATTTGGAAGATGCACAAAAAGAAGTAGAACAAACTTTCCGATGGTTTATGAAGATGTGCGGTGGTAAAATCAGTTGCCGATAACTCGCAGATAGACGCAAGTATTATCGCTCCCGTGTCCGATTGGCAAGGTGCTTGGCAGCAAACCAAGATTATGCAGGTTCGAATCCTGTCGGGAGCTCTAATTTTTAACTTAAAAATCAAAACTATGAAACGATTAATCTTACTACTATCAATCGCAGTAATATTCACAAGCTGCACTAAAAATGAAATGCCTTACAGGCACAATCCGCTTCCGCCTAGCCAAGGCGCTATTCCTGTTACTATTCAGCTTTCTGATGTGTGCGGACGTAGCGGCGAACACTTCACTATTTCTAATTACGAAATGGCTAGGCTTGAAAAGGTTTACGGAATTACTGAAAACACGCAATATCGAGATACTTGCGTCTGGATTGATGTCAATATCATAACGGATAACTGGGATTATCGTTATCCTGCAAAAAAAGTATTCAAAGGTTTTTAGTACCTTTGTGTTCAAACCTTTAATTTTTTTTATTATGGCAGTTACACCACAAAACATTATTCCCGAAGTCGAGGAATTGAAACAAGGAAGCGGAAACGACGTTACGCAAGGTCAGCTTGACGCTGTAAAAACAGACGTTACTGATTTGCAAAACAACAAAGCCGACAAAACAGCACTTACTGATTTGGCTACAAAATCGGCACTTTCTGATTTAGAGGCTCGTGTTGCGGCTCTTGAAGCTGTGTAATCATACCTCGCTTTCCATTTCGCGGACGGCACGCATAACAGTCATTACTGATGTGCGGTTGTCGTCCGCTGTTATTTGATACCTGTCCATTTTTGTAAGATGTGGCTTCTTGCATTTCAAAAAATCTTGATACAATTTGAAATATACGGTCATCTTTGTGCTCGCGTAGCCCAGTCGGGTCAGCTCCTTTAGTTTTTTCTTGTTTTTTAAATAATACTGGTGTACTTTCATCGCTTCCACTTTTTACAAATTTTATCGCTCTGGCGTAGCAAGTAAGGTAATGCGCAACCGCAATTATTGCACATTTTTTCGCTTAATTTTTCAAGTCGTTTATCTTTCACTTTCAAAAACGAAATTGGTTCGTCCGCGTAGTTTTCGCATTCTAAACACGTTTTTAGCCTCTCTGCTGCCAGCTGTTCAATTTCGGGTATATTGAGTTGGTAATTATTTCTGCCTTTCTCTATCGGCTTAATTCCGTGCTTAGCTACGCTGTTTATTTTTTTGAATAAGCTGCTCATTTTAAAATGAATTTTGTCTTGCTATTTCTTGATTTCCGCTCAATTCTACCATACCCGATTGTGTGCCGTCTTTTGCGCCATCTCTGACCGCTTCGGCTACTTTTTGCGGCATATCGCCCATAAGGTTATTCGCGTCTAGTTGGTTTAGCACCGTCGCGCTTGTTTCCGCTGGGCTGCCGTTTACGCTGAATCCCATTGATGTGCTTATGTTTCGGTTGCCTTGTGCTTGGCTTCCGCCTCCTGCGCTTCCTTTACCGCTTGCACTAGGTATTTCCGTGCTTACTATATCTTGAACAGCTCCGAATCCTGTCGCTGCTGCTGTCGCTGCTGCTGCTAATCCGGCAGGCAAGAAAGGTTTCGTATTAAGCGCTGACGTAATAGCCTGGTAAGTGTTTATTAACGCCTTTGCAATAGCTATTCCTTTGCCTGCGGCGCTACTCTCGTCGACTAAGCTCGCAACCGCCGATAACATTCCCTCCGTTGAAGCTAACATCGCGTTGTTCTTAGCTTGTTCAATTTTCAACTCCGCTGCTGCTTGCTGCCTGTGCAACTGCTTTCTTTTTTCGGCTGCAACCTTTTCGCTTATCTCCTCATCGTGCAACTTCTGATTTAGCGCTTCGAGTTCTTGTGAGTATTGCTCTTGAACCTGCGCCATTTTGATTTCAAACTTGCTAGCGTTACGCGCTTTCATTTGCGCGATGCTTTGTTGAAACTCGATTAACTCTAACGCTTCCTGCTCTTGTTTTTCTTTGTTTTCTCTTTGTTTTTTTAGCTGTTTGTTTTTTGCTTCAATCTCGCGTCGCTTGGCTGCGATAGCGTCTTGGTACTGCTGTTCGCTTATTAACCCTTGCTGCAAGCGCTTATTCTGAAATTGCTGCTCAGCTGCTAGCAATTTTGCGTTAAGGCTTAACTGCCGTTGTAACTCCTGCTCGTCAAGATACCGCTTTTGGTTCTTCGACTCTTGAAGCATCCTTACGCGTTCATCCAAGGCTCGCTTAGCTATTCCGATTGATGTTTCGGCTCTTTTCTTTTCAATCTCATTGCTTATGGTCAACGACTGTATTTCGTATTCCGTTTGCGTGATTAATCCATTTTTAAGCTGCTTGTTGAGTATGCTTAGTTTTTCATCCGCTACAGCTTCCGCTTGTGATAACTCTTCTTGGGCTGATTTGGCTTGCCAGCCTTGCTTTGCTTTCATTAACTCTAGCTCCGCGTTTAACTGGTCTATTCTTTCCTGCGCTTGCTCTTTAAGTTTTGCGCGGTAATCTTTCATCAATGTAGCTCGATTGGTAACGAATTCCGTTTGTCGGGATGAAATATCTTCGTTAATTTCAAATATTCTGACTTTTGCCTCTGTTATAGCGTCTAAATTTTCAGTAGTTTTCCCGTCTTGTTCTGCTCTTAATTTCGCTACTCTTAATGCTAATTTAGCTTGTTCTAACTCGGATTTCTGCTGAATAGCGATAACCTGACCTAGTTGTTTGTTCGCTTTTATTCTTTCTTGAATACTGCGGCTTTCGTCGTCTCTTATGGTTTTCAATTCCTCTTGTCGCGCCTTTGCTTTTGCCGTTGCGATAGTCTGTTCACGTGTCATTACCGTTAGCTTGTGTTCAGCCCGTTCCAACTCTCTTGCTGATTCAGCTGCTGCGTCTATGCTAGCCCTGTAATCTCTCATCGCTTCGGCTGCGTCCTCAAATCCTAACCACTCCATTGCCGCTGACGCCGCCTCAATTAACGCGTAGAATGATTTCGTTATTAACTCTAATGCTCCCGCTATTCCCTCTATAAGCAAGTCGCCTAGAGGCTTCAACGCGCCCATTAACGCGTTGAATAACCCTTTGAGCGGTGCGAATGCCATAGCCAACGCGTGCGTACTTTCCTCGCTTCTGCTAATTGCGTTCTTGATTAACAAGAAAGCCGCGGCTAGTGCTGCTAACACCGCGCCAACTGGTGTAGCGATAAAAGCTAATGTTGATTTCGTGAACGACTTTACCGCTGCCGTAGCGCCTGCGAGTCCACTCTCCATTAATACAGCTGCTGAACCTGCTGCCGCTTCCGAACCTGTTAGGTTGCCGATTCCTTCCGATAATGAGTCTGTCGCCCCGCCTGTATCGTCCATTCGGTCGGACGTGTCGCCTAGTTCGTTTTGAACGCTATCAAGCTCCCCTGAAGCTTTGTCGATTGCGAGTGAATAGGCTGTCCATTCGTCGCTATTCTTGTCAACCTGTGTGCGCGCTTCTTCTAATGCGCTAATGTTATCTTGTATTTCTGCTTCTTGTTTTCGTAATTCCTTGTATGCGTCAACCACCGACTCGGTGTAATTACCGATATTTATTTTTTGTTGAGTGTAGGCGTCAACGTTTTCTTTTATTTTCGCGTTGTTTTCGTCTAGTTTTTCGTTAAGCTTAGCTAGTTCCTTTCGACCCTCTTCGGTCTCGATGTTTGCGCTGTTGCGCATCTTGTTAAGCGCCTTGTTGTTGTCGCGCAATTCCTTAATCGTCGTGCCTTGGAAGTCTAATGCAGCTGTTAGTTTCTTAGTTCTGTTTTCTTGTTTGTCTGCTTTCTCGATGCTGCTTTGAACTATCTTTAGCCTGTCTCTATATTCTTTGTTTGTCGCCTTAATTGACGCTTCAAGCTGAACATAAGATTTGCTAGCCGTTTCGCCTGACTTCTTCATCTCCTTTCGCTTTTGCTTCAATTCGTCCAGCGTGCGTTTATATTTTTCGGCTTCGGCAATTACGCCGTCCATATCCATTTCAAATTCAGCTAGTTTTATTTGCTCTGCCATTGCTAGTCAATTTTTATTAGTTCGATTGTTGAAGCGTCGCCGCTCTTGTAAGTTAACTTATTCACGAGAAACATAGACGCTAGTTGTTCGATATAATACCGCTTGTCAAGTCTGAAATTATTCGCCTCTATTCTAGTCATTGCGATTTTAACCGTGAATACTTTTGCGGTGTTTATTATGCGTCGTATCTGCCAGTATTCGTCGCGTACTGTGTTTTCCCATATTTGCGGTATTGCTCCCGCCCAGTTCGATACCGATTGTCCGTTAATCCAAATCGACGTGTACGGGAACTTCTCCACCTCGTGAAAATAGAATCGCTTATCGAGTGGTTTGTAATTCAGCTTAATATTTCCTGATTCCTCGCTAGCCTCAATATCGTACATCTTGAAAATTGGCACTTCAATCTTGGTCGGGTTGTTAATGCTGTTAAAGTCTGGTGCGTTAATAGTGATTGTCTGCGGTGATTTCAAAGGCGCGTAACCTATGCCCTGATACAAGTCTTGCTCAACCGTCAAGTTTTCGTCGTCAACTACGATAGTGCCGTCAGCATAGTTCTGCTCGTCATCATCGTACTTGTGTTTCAAGTAGTTGTTTTGCGCGTAGTTTCCGTACTTGTAATTTTCGCTTTGTTTTTCTGCGAAAATATCGGACAAGTCCACAATTTCGGCGCTCAATCGGTCGTCAACGCTCAAAAACTTAATGTGTTTTTCGTAAGCGTCAGCCACTGCAATAACTGATTTCTGCATCATCATTTCCTTAATGAAGTCTTTTATTTTGAGTTCTATCAATGCTTCGTTCCAGTTGATTTTAACCGACTTAGGCGCAAAGGTTTCTACGTTTCCGTGAACCTCGAAATTAGCTTGCGGAACTGGCGGCGCTGCTCCTGAAAATGTTAGCTCTAATGTTACCTTATCGCCAGTCGACACGTTACCTATTGAATATGCTGAAAACTCTGTTAAAAACACTGGCGACTGCTCTACGCCATTGACGTAATAATGAACTACAGGCACAATTCCGCCAACCCCTACAGTGATATTGGGTACTTTGATAGCGAAATCTTCAATGTCTTGCTGTGCCTCTAAGTAACTACCGTTGTTAATTACGTATGCCGTGTCAACCCCTACTGTACTTCCGAATGTAAGCTGGTTACTTCCCGATATCGTTACAAATCCTGAATCGTCAATTTCAAATATACCTGTTTTAACGCCCGTATCATCTTCTCCTGATGCTTTCGGATATGTCATCCACAAGTCTCTTAAGCTATCTAACCCCTCAAAAGTCCACCCGTGAGCGTTAAAAGAAAGATACATCAATATCCAACAATTTGCCGACGGTATCATTGACGTGCTTTTGAAATCGGTGTAGCCGTATTGCGCAGTATTCTGGTTAAATTCCCCGTTGAAGCTAGCCATTGCGTAGATATATGTCTTGTTTTGACGCCAAGTTTCTATAATGTTAGCCCGTGTGTTTTCGTGGTTGATAGACGACAAATCTAGGTCACCAATGTACTTGTTGTTAATCGCTTGAAAAAAATCTATGATGCCGTGCGTAATGTGCGCTTTGTAATACTTCTTTCCCGCGCCCGTTATTTGCAAATTAGCGTCGCTTAATACTGTGAAGCCATCATTCAGTACGGTAACCTTTATTTTTCTGTAAGGCGATGTGCTAACGCTACCTATGCAGCCAAGCAGCTCGAATGTTGACGTGTTGCCCTCCGTGCGAGGTATTTTGAATGCGAATGAATAGCTGCTCTTAGCTTTGCTTATTTCGCCTATGTCGCTAGCCTGCAAGGTCAAGGAAATATCGCCCTCGACGTCGATGTATTGCCCAGTCTCTTGGATAATCAAATTTACCATAGCAGCGTTGTGTTTTCGTTTGTCATCAAATCGAACTCAAATGATAGCTCTTGCATGTCGCTCATGCTCTTTGTTTTGAACGCGTTACCTGTGTTTTTGATTTTTTTCCAGGTCGGCGCATTCGGGTAACCTTTCAGCTTGTCGGCGATTTTGTACACGTACGCCGCGTTTGTTTTCGCTAGCGCTCTGGCTAGCTCTAAGAATTCGCCTTGAAATCGTGATGTTAGCTTTATTTTTGTGCTTGTTTTTCCGCCAAGTTGATGAAATGAGTACAGGTGATTTTGCGGATATACCTCGCCTTGGATTACTCCCGATGAGTCCGTTTCTTGACTTAGCTCCCATTTTTCAAAATTCCAATATGAGTAACCGCCCTTGCCGTTGAGGAATGCCACGTACAAGCTGTCGCACCCTAGGTCGTTCATTACCTTAGTTTCCGACGGTGACGGAATAACTGAATCAATTTCGCCGTTATTCAGCTTGTAAGCTCGCGCAGGCTTTCCGTTCCAAACTGGTATCTTGTTTGTGTCGCTTAACAACATTCCCTCGGTTGGGCTTAGGTTAATGCCTGTTAAGTAGCCGCCACGTACAAAATACTTATCTGCTATTGTTATTTCGTTATTCGTGTCTAGTGCCTTGAAAACAAGAGTCAGTTTTTCTATATTTCGGTCAGCGCTAGGTTGATTATTAAAAGCTGGTAATTGTGGGTAATAGAATACCGACTTCACAAGCGGCGTGATATCGAATTGGTAGCCTCTATTCGGTGTCGGCGTGTTGAATATCGCCCTGTTTTTCAGTACCCCGTTTTGCTTCACCTGAACATCTACCCTATTGCCCATATATTGCATACTAGCCCATACAGGGTTATTGATGAAGTAGTACTTGTTTTCTAATCCTGTTACGAATGGCGTGACTTGTGGTAATTGCTGTGGCATTAGAATGTAGTTTTAATTTCGTTTGTCAATATTTTTTCTAGCTTATCGTTGGCAATCTCGGATATTCGGCTGTTTATGAAATCCTTTGTTTTTTGGCTGTCGAGTATAGCGAGTAAGTCTGTACCGCCTTGCTGGTAATACGTTGTGCCTTTCTCCGCTATCGTGTAAGCTACTGCGTACGCTCTGCTCATTGCTTCCTGACCGCTTATGCCGAATTTCGCTTGTATCCAATTGAGAATCGGCGCTATGGGCGGAATTTTCCCTGGTCGTCTTCCGTTCACTAGGTATTCTGTGTAATCGCGTCCCCAAATCTCATTACCTCTAGCGTCAACCGTTCTGATCCACTCGCCTGTGGCGTCCATTCCTAGCGACTTGAACTTCGGTATAAGTATCTCGCGAATAACGTCGTCGATAATCCGCTCAATGTCTTGTATTGTTACCAGTTCAACCATTTTCGCTCAAAGTATCTAAGTCTATTTATCTCTTCGTTGCAAGCCTCTATTACCGTCCTCCCCCACTCGGTCGTAATGTCTTGTCGGTCGCGCATTTTCTCGTAATACTTAATCGCGCTGCGCCTCGTGTATTCTATAAAAAACACAGCGCCTAAAATCGTTCCAATTGCTATTACTAATCCCATAATTATATGTTTTCTGTTATCACTAAATCTACTTTCCAGCCTGTGTAGTTCCCGTCGTACTCGTCGATGACTGGCGACCAGTTTTCTCGGGTGATAGGTAAAACGATACCTAAAACAAGGCAAGCGTCTTCAAAATTAATACACTGCCGCATAGGGTCTAATATCGTAGCCCATTTCGATTCGCTTAGCGGGTGTCCTGCCTGCTCTGTGTACACGTTTTTCCCGATGTCGTCTTGGCGTAAAAATCGCAACGTGATGTTGTGCGTTATGGATTCCTGTGAAGTGCTAAGATGGTCGTTGTATCTCCTGCTTTTTGTTATCCTGTAATTTGTTGCCATCACCCTGGTGCAGCACTCGTCGCTTTTCGGCTGTGACTCGTTCAAATCCGACTCCCGTAACGGGGCTTCGAACTCCCAGCACCACCCGCACGCGTTATTTGTGTTCCAATACTCCGCCATATCGGCAAATGCTTTGACTACATCTATCATTTGTTTTCTCGTTTTTTGCGCTTTATCTCGCTTAGCTTCTTGTTGATTTCTCTTTCTATTTTTTCTTTCAGCTGAATCGAAAACACCGTCTCATACGGTAAATATTTAGCTTCCTCGTGCGTGTAACTGTACTTCTTAGCGATGTTATCAATCATATTGAAGTCCTCTAATACATTCAGCTTGTCAACGCCAGCCGCGGTCAAATCGGGGTCGGGGTCGCTCCTTAGCTGCTCCTGCTCCAGCCGTCCGATTATCTCGAACTGGTCAAGCATCCAAAAAAAGAATTTCGCCTTTTCATAATTGCTTGGCTTCCTGACCTTTTCAAAGGTAATGTTTTTTTCGGAAACAAGGCACTTGTGAATAGCCCGTTCTATCCTCTCTTTTCTCAATAAGTCGGGTATCGTGTGCTTCAAATCCCAGTATGGTACGTTGAACAGCCCGTCCATTTCGATACCGCATAATTCATTTGTCCGTGCCGAATGCTTGCGCACCAGCTCTAAATTTTCTATCTGGTTAAGGAATGCTCTTAGCGTCATATTAGCGTTGTTTTTCGTACTCTAGTCTGCGGTTTCAACTCAAAATAATACCTCATCATTAGTGCGTCTAGCAAGTCGGGTGACCTGCCGATTGATTTTTTTATTTCCTTTTTTGGTTTAAGCTGCATTTTCCCCTCCTGGTCGGTCTTGTATGATTGCAGCTGCTCTAGCTCTTCGACTAGCAATGATTCACTTACTACGTTTTCAGCGATGAATATGCCGACCTCGTTAGCTATTCTTGCAAACCCATAACCGCATTGGCTCTTCAAATTCTTGTAATTAACCTTTGCGCCTTTCTCTTTAATGGGCTTGCCTCCGTTGTGAAATGGTGCTGCTCGCTTAATCTGACCGCGAATATAGCTACCTATTCCGTCGGCGTCAAAGCATATATTGTGCTGCTGCACCTTGTGATGTCGGGCTTTATCTCTTATGCGCTTAACTAGCTCGTCTGATTCTATTTTTGCGATTATGTCCACGTCGATTATGCGCCATCCATCCCAGACTATCAAAACGAAATTATCCGACCCCTGCAAGGCAATATCCGCCGTAATGTACTTTGTTCCGCCGCTGACGAAATCATTGCTGTACATTGACCTGATGGTCTTGTACGGGATTAACTGGTCTTCGTTTTCCGATTCCACGGCTAAATACAACTGCTTGAATACCCTATCGGGCAAATCCTTTTTAGCTTGCTCTATCTCGTCTTCATCCAGAATACCCTCCTTTACTCCGTCATAAGCGTTCACCTTGTAGTACTCGTAGTTTTCGTCTGTTTTCGCTTTGTTTTTTAAGATGTGCATCCAATTTGATGCGCCGCCAAAGTTTCCAATCATTTTGATTTCGCCCTTTGTGGCGGTTATGGTTGACCTCAACGCGTACCACGCCTCCACCCTCGCCCTTGGTGCTTCGTCAAACACTATCGAATGAACATCGTCACCGTAGAGGTTATCTGGCTTCTCGGCTGACCTGAAGCGAATAATTGAACCGTTAGGCATCTTGATTGTTAATGAACTTTCATTAATCAAGAATACGCCCGTTGGCGCTACCTTCCTGCGTAATCTGTTGAACGCTATCTTGGTTTGTGAGTACACAGGTGCTACCCACCAATGCTCCGCTCCTTTCTTTTGACCTTTAGCTGTCGCCCGTTCGAATAACCACCAGATATGCGAATACGTTTTTCCTACCTTAGTTGATGCTTCCGTTATCGTAAAGCGCTTACCGTTGTAAAGGAATTTCTTTTGATAGCTCGTTAGCTGTGGTCGCTTTATTTTAATCCGTGAAATCAATCGTTACTTCCGTTTTTTGGTCTTGCTCGATTCGCTCTATGTAACCCCTTGTTTTTCCCTTTGTTTTCAAATAGAAAATAATCGACGCTGTGTCTTCGTCTGATATTTTTTTCATCAACTTGCTTTCGACAAAATCCACTGTAGCCTCCTTGTTTTCCTCTATAGCATTTCTGAACCATTCCTCTTGCTTCATCCACTCGTAGAATGTGTTGCGTATGATGCCGTGTTTTTTGCAAGTCAAAGAAATATTGCATAAACTATTCCTGTGCGTCTCTACTAGTTTTTTAAGTAATTTCTTTGTTTTTTTCATAGTGTCTTTAATGTATGTTTGATATAATCCATAAATCCTTTCTCAAACTCCTCTCTACCTGTGTCTTCTAGCTTATTTTTCGCTTCTTCGTATTCCGATTCCTCTAACGTGAACATTACATTTTTTCTTAGTCCGTCAGTCATTTTGTCTATTTCGTTTTCGTCTATGTCGTCCAGCATATCCCAGTCCAAATCATCGCCGCTGTCGAATACTGATATCCCTGCGTTTTCCAAATCTACATCTTGATAGAACTCGTCTATTATTTCAGCATTCCACGCCCCTTTATGGGTGTTGTCTTTTACAATGAATTCTACTTCTTTATCGCGACCCACGTTGCCTAGTTTCTTTACCCATTCGTCTGGGATATTTTTCATCCCTAAACTTTTGATAGCATCTAGCCTTGTGTTCCCTGCTAACACTACGTTTTTTTCGTTTATTATGATGGGTCTAACTTTCATCATTTCTGGAAATCCTTTTATGGATTTAGCTAATGATTCTATGTCTGAATCTTGTGTTATTCTAGGGTTATCTTTGTTTTTCTTTAATTTATTTACCTCCATTGTCTATTATATTTTTTTGCTAATTTTTTAATATCGTCATCGCAAACTACGTTGTTCATATTCCTGTTTTTTTTCAAAGTTAAACAAAAAAAGCGACATTTCTGTCGCTATAATTTTAGGGCTTGCCGTAGATTATCATCCCGATATTTTTGGTGCTGTACCTTATGATTAGTATTCTACTTTTGTCAACCGCGTACGATACTGTGAATAATCCTTTCTTTTTTATCTCCCAGTTGGATAGTAATTCCACGTCAGTGTATTGCTCTGCGAACATCCTTACCTTTCGCTTGAAGTGCTCAAAATTATAATACGACGGTAATTTGAAATAGTAGGCTGCCGATTTTTTAGACTTTGTTATTTTCTTGATTTTTGTATTGGTTATTTCCTTGCTGAACGTTAGGTAAATTAGGTCGGCTTCGTTTTGGAATTCTTGCGCGCTCAATGTCGCTGATATCAACATTGCTATTATTGTGATTGTCTTTTTCATTTGGTTATGTTTTTTATTAATATTTCCATTTTAATTTCGTCAAGCATAGATGTGCACTTGTATGTGATGGTGCCTGATAGTGTTTTGATTTCGGTGAAGCTGTTTCTGTAATCATTTAGCTCGCGTTCGTGAAATTGGCATATGTCGTCAATTTCATTGTCAATAGATCTATTCTTTTCCTCTAAATACGCGACTTGCTCTTCTAGCATTCGTACCTCATCTTCAAGATATTCTATTTCCTTGGTTTTGTCGTTCATAATTCGATTATTTCAAATTCAACTCTTGGTTTTTTTGCGTCCACTTGTTTTTTGGCTATTATTTCGTAGCACTTGTTGTCGTTTGTGATTAAGCCCGCTTTCTCTATACAGTCTAAAAGCGTTTTCAAGGCGTTATCTAGGTCGCTTTTGGCGTTTCTGAAATAAACCGTCGTTTCTAACCTGAACTCACCTCTAACAGGCTTGTTTTTTCGGCATTGAAGCGCAAATGATTTTTCGTAACGTTTTACTCTCGCGTCCTTGAACATTCTCCCGCGTGACAATCGGTAATTGTTTGACTTCGCGGGGATGTTACCTTGTATTACTTCCATTTGACTGTTATTATATTGTTGTTCAAGCCTGATAGGACTTTTATTTTTCCGTCCTTTCGCAATTCGGTCAGCACTTCTATCGCTTCGGGCTTGCGTATTTCAAACTCTTCCATTACGGCTATAATAGTCGTGCCTATCGTGTTGGTTCTGACGTTGTTTTCTATAAATTTCAGGATGTCGTTTTTCATTTTGGGTATTCGTTTCTTTTTGCTCTGAATATGTTATCTCTGTTCATCTTCCCACTTATTCGGTTTATCTCGAATACCTTGTACATTTCGCTCAGAGCCCCATAAGTGTCGGTGCTCAAAAGAAAATCATTGCCTTCGTGGAAGAATGAAATTTCGTAAGATTCTAAATCTCCGTTGTTGTTGATTGGTATAGCTGTGATGTAAGTGGCTATTTTGTCCGCTAGAAATTGAAATTCTAGGACTGTGTTTTTCGGTATTAACTGTGGTTTTTTCATTTGTTTTGGTTTTATTAGAACGGTAAATCGTCGTTTTCCTCATTCCACCCGGGTGCTTCGGTTCTTGTTTTGTGTTGTGTCTTGATGTTTTGCGGGCGCTGCGCTTTACCTCCTAACATTATCATATTTCGAGCCACTACGCTGGTTGAGCGTCGGTTATTTCCCTCGTTATCGACGTATTTTCGAGTGTTCATTTTGCCCTCGATGTACAGTTTGTCGCCTTTGTTTATGTACCTTTCTGCGATTTCTCCCAGCTTGCCGAAAAATACTACATCTATCCATTCTGTTTGCTTCACATTCTCGCCTTGTTTGTTTTTGTAATCCTCGTTTACGGCGATTGATAACGTTCTGACGCTATCAAACGTCTTGACTTCGCTCCCTGCGTTGCCGATGATTTGCATTTTGTTTAATCCTTTCATAATTTACCTATTTAAACAGCTCTTTTAGGCTGCGTTGTTTTACTAGTTTTCCTCTTGTTTTTTTATGCTTATGAAATCGTCTATGGCATTCGCTGCACACGATTATTAAATTCCGTTTATTATGTATCTCTCTATGGTTCGGTTTTTCGCTGCGAAATATGATATGGTGAACCTCAAATTTGAATGCGTTAGACGTTCCGCAATTTTGGCAGAACAGATACCCGTACTTTGCGAGCATCTGTTCTGCCATTTCTGTCCTGTTTTTTTTATAGCTCATTAAGCTTTCAAGATTAGGTTGTAAATATCTTCCTGCAGTTCCTTGTTTTTTGCATCTCCCTCGAAAAGTATTACATCTTCAATTAACTCTTCCTTTGTTGTTTCGCCGCTTTCTAGCTCTTCGAAATCCTCTGCGTAAAAACTAAGTACTCGCAATTTCATTTCTCCACCCATTGCGGACGGTTTACCTGTTTTGTAAAGTTGTCATAATGTATTTTGTTTTTGATTACAAGACAAATTTAAAACTTTTTCAGTGTTTTTTTTAATTTTTTTTGGTGTTTTCCATTTCCTTTCTCAAAATAGCGATATGCTGGCTCATACTTTCTGATACCCTGTTTGCTTGTCTGATTTTTTCGCGGATAGAAATAGCGGCTGACTTCCATTGCGTCGCCTCTTGTTTTTCTGCGCTTGTTTTCGCTTTCGCTAAGGCTTCCGCTTTCGTTACGCCCTTGTCTAGATATGCCGCTCTTATTCCGTCTTTTTTTCGCTCGTACTCGTATTGCGCCTTGTTTTCGTAGCTTATTGCTTTCTCTAGCGCGTCGGTGGCGGCGTAGGTGTAGCCGTTCAACTTCTGTCGCTTATACATCATTTCGTTGATGTTGTTGTACCCGCGATTAAGCGCCGTGTACCACCCGCACACGGCGCCGATTGCTGTTAGTATTCTAGCTTCATCTTTCATTTTGCCTTGTACGTTAGCCGTCCTTTAATCGTTTTCGGCTCTCCGAGAAACTCCTCGTATATCTCGGGGCGTTCTTTTTTTAGTTTTTTGGAACTGAACGACTGCCGCTGGTAATCGTCACCTATCTTGACTTCGTAATTTTCGCTGTTGTAGCTTGTTTTAACCGACTCCCTTATTTGTTTCTCTAATTCGGCTAATTGTGACTTCAATTCCTTGATGGCCAATTTCGTCATTATTGCTTCCTGGATTAATCCATCCGTCTTTTCGTCCGTCGGCAACTCATAATCTGCGCCCTCATATTCGCATTTAAGTAGTTCATTGACCTCGTCAGGGCTTATTTCGGGGATTTCGTGCAAATAGACATTGTGCGCTTTATCTATGTGTACGCCGTACAGGCGAGTAACCTGCAAATCGGGGTTCACCGTCTCAAATAGTTTTTTTCCGATTGATAGTTGCCAGCTTAGATATTGCTTGTCTAGCTTGTGCGTTGTTTTAAAGTCTAGTAGGGCTAGTTTTCCGTTCACGACAGCTACCTCATCAATCGCCGTAGCTATGCCTTTGAAATCGCTTACTAAGTACTCATTCGCTAACGGCTTGATTCGATTCTGGAACTTAATCTTGTTCCAGTTGAATTCGTATTTTTCAGACGCTTTCTTTTGCCCTGTATCAAGCTCTTCTAGGTTCTTATGAATTCGCGTGCCTCGCTCCGCTGCTTTCCTTAGTACAGCAGCAGGAATGCCGCTGTACTTGTCGGGTAATATATGCTTTTTTATCATTCCCGTTATGCCTGATAGTCGTTTTCCGTCGTGTTCGTACACGTGTTCCGATTCGTCAAATAGGATTAATTCTTCCGTATTTTTCAATTTTACAGTGCTCATTGTATTCCGATTTCGTTTAGTGATTTTACGCTCGCTTTGCTTATTTTGTAATATTTTCTCAACTGGCTCAATTCGATTGGGTTGTTTTCGTGTTTATCCTTTATTTGAAGGAAAACTCCTGTCTCGTTTCCGTTTTTGTCGAACAGGTTTAGCCACGGCTTTTGGGGCTTTTTAGGCGTCGTGTTTTGCTGCTCGCCTATAGCGTCGTTGTCGCTTTCTGCGCTAATACCTAGCATCGACGTCAACGCGTATCTTTTGAGGTACGTAATAGCCGAACCTAAAGCCTGGTACTCGTTCATTCCTTTAAGTTTTACTTCTTCAGGAATAGCGGTGCTGCTGGTGATTTCCTCGCCACTTTCGGAGTCGAAAATAACGGTGTCTATTCTGTTGTCGTTAACAAGCTGAAATAAGCCCATTTTTAACGGTTTCATCGCCTGCTTTACCGCTTTTAGGGTTGCGTTGAGGCTAGCGTATGTGTAGCCTGAATAATCGTTACTACAGTCGTGCTTGATTTCTGGGCAAGACTGCTGGAATTCGTACAGTTTCTTTTTGATATTTTTTAGCTCTCTCATACTTTAAAAATTAGGTTATCTATTATAATTGATTTCACGCCAGCTGCCTCGCATAATTCTAAAAATACAGTTAGCTTCATTGTTTGTTTTGCTTTTCGCCATCTGCCGATTTGTAGTGATGAGTAGCCGAGTTTTTCGGCTAGCTCGTAGTTTTTAATTTTCTTTTCTCGTAGTGCGTCGTCTAGCACCTTAACCATTTGTTTTTCTGTTTTCGTCATAATCCCGTTTTATGGGCGGTGTTACCCGCCCGATGTTTCTAAAATAACTCTTTTGCTTTTTTCCATGCGTCGTCGAAATCGAATACGCCGAAATATACTTGTGACCTCGAATAGGTCGCCTTGATTAATTTGCCGCGGTATCCACCGCAGCAATTGTCAAACCATTTTTTAAAAGTTTTTTTACTTTTAAACTTGTGCGTCGCTTCCGCACGGTTTGAAAATTCGTAGTTTCCGCTTCGTTTTTCTCTAATGTAGATGGTTTTCATAATGTTTGTTTTTGATTATAAGGCAAATTTAAAACTTTTCTTTGTTTCTCAAAACTTTTTCAGTGTTTTTTTTAAAATAATTTTCGACGCCGATTCTTTTTGCGATTGAAACGTACCTTTTTTCGTTATTCCTAATCACTTCGGCTAGTCCTTTTTTTCGCATTGATTCTTGTTTTTTCGCGTGGCCTATTAATGTTAACTTGAAACCCTTGCTGTCGTCAACCAAACCGCGCTTAGCTAGTATGTCCCATACGAAAGAATATCCGCTTGGTACTTCACCTGTTTTTTTGAATTCCGCCTTGCATTTCTCTATGCACCTGTTTTCTACTGCTGTTTTTTCCGATTCAGTAAGTTCCTTTTTCGGTGGCTGCGTTCGTTTTTTTGGTGCGTTTTGTTTTTTGTACACGTCATAACACTTCATTACTCTACCGAAAATATTACAGTCTAACTTAGCTACCAACCGTGTATTTTTCCAGCTTTTCATTCCGTCGTATTCGCCTTTCATCGCCAGCTTGAAAGCTTCGATGACCTCTTCAAACGCGAATCTACTATAATCTGATAGCATAAACTGCTGTACCATGAAGTGCTGGCGTTTTTTGCCGTCGCCCTCTGTTTCCATAACTCCCAGGAATGATACTAGTGCGTTGACAGTCTGAATAGCTGCTTTTTGTTTTTCGCCCCCTGGGTACTCGTGTGTCGGCGTTGTGTTGTATTCTCGTATTTTTTTCTTTTCATACATCTTAGCTAAATAATGTCTTGACTTCGTCGGCTTCGTCTCTAGCGCTGTACTTAGCTGCTTGTTTTCTGCTTGTTTTTTCATTTTCTAAATATTTAAGTGTGTTTAAAAGTGTTGTTTTCCAGACCTTTATAGGGCGTAATTTTTTACCGCATCGCCAACCTGCTTCAATCCAAGATTCGTATTTTCTGCGAAGCAACACCTCATTTATGTTGTCGCTTTTCAATTCTGCGTATGCTTTAAACTCTGTCCAGCTAGGTATGTTTTTCTTTTTTGCTGGCGTCCTTTTTTCTAGCTGCTTCTTAATGCCGTCCTGATACGCCTTGTAAGCTATTTTAGCAGCTTCGCTGGCTTTTGGTGCGTTTTCGTTTTTTAAATCGCTTAGTATAAGTCTAGCGATGTCTGCGCACGTGCTGGAGCTGACTTCATTAGCCATTAGCTCCAGCATTTCTACTTCTAGTGTTATTTTTTTCTTAGCCATTCTTTGAAGTCTATGATTTCAAAATTATCTATTCCAATCACGTTCAGCAAATCTTTGCTGGTTTGGGTGCTTTGGCTAGGAATTCCGTAGCCTGCACTTAGTGTTTCGTCGACTATGTTGTAGGACTCTAAAATTAACCCTCGGTACAAGACTGGGTAGCAAATTGAATATATTCTGCTTATGTCTATTTTTTCACGGTAACCCTTTAGGTTAACTAGCGTTACCAGGTTTGAATTTCCTTTTGTGGTGTTGATTGAATATGAAAACAGGGTTATTTTGACCATTTTACCCGAGCTTATTAAGGATGCGGCTTTGTCTGCTACCTCATTGCAAAACGCTGCTATGTCTTTTGTTTTGTGTTTTGCTGAAATAGTTAACGATACTATTAGCTCTACGTTTCGACATTTTGATTTTACTTTTGTCTTTCTAATGAATGGCGACATTGAACCTGATAACGCCCTCATGACATCTACATCGCCTTGGTCACTGTATTTTTTTCGGCGCTTTTGCCCTTTTTGTTTTCTGCTTGTTTTCCTGCCTTGTTTTTTTACTATAAAGTCGCTGTTAACTCCATTTACGACTTTATCAACGCTGTCGATTCCGTATTTTCCGAATACCCATTTGTCGTTTTCGGTTATCGCTTTGTTTATTATTTTTTTTCCTCTCTTTGTGTTCGTTGCGGAATTGTACAGGTCATTCACGTTACGGAATTCGTGTATGTAATGCTTTGTGTTTAGGTGGTTGATGATTCGTGATTTCATAATGTTTATTTTTGATTACAAGGCAAATTTAAAACTTTTATTTGTTTCTGCAAAATATTTAGGCAAAAAAAGAGGGGCGTTAACCCCTCCGTAGTTTAGGCGACCGCTTTTTTTCGCTCTTCGTTTGTGTAATCAACGGTCAGCCTGTCAATTACCTGTTCGATACTTTTGCCAGTTTTTTTGTACTTCATCGCGTCTATCATTGTTCGGGTGCTAACTAGCCTATCTAGCTTGTTTTCTCGAATGTTTTTGCGCAATTCTATTAGTTTGCCGAACAGCTCCAGTTCAGATTCTAATAATTCCTTTTCTAGCTCTTCGTCGTAGTCTAACTCCAACTTTGCCGCCGAAAATCGGTTGAGAAACGCTTCGTCGAGGTATTCTCGACCCGTGTAATCGCTCCCGACTCCGTTGCCCCACGTGTTGGCGGCACAAATGATGTAAAAATCTTTATGACGCTTAGCAATTGGGTTTTCTGTGCGCATCGGTACTGGCATAGAGTTGCTGCTTATAGCCTTATTTAATATTAGCAACGTATTTGCGTCTGACGCGTCAACTTCATCTAATAAAAACACACCTCCGTTTTCGTAAATATCAATAAATGAAGTACTGATAAACTCGCCTTGTATGTTTGTTCGCCCGATTAAATACCCCTCGCTGATTCCTGCGGTGAGGCTGATGGTGTCAAATTTAAGGTTTAACGCGTTTGCTATTTGCTCTGCTATGAATGTCTTTCCAGTTCCCGATTCGCCCTTTAAAAACAACTTTTTTTGGCTAACAACTATATCCATTGCCTCTTGGAATTCCTTGTGTGTTTTGCCTTTCACTTCGCCTACTTTTGCGTTGTTGATGTTGATGATGTTTGGCGATATGCTCTTGGCGGCTTCCTTGATTAATTGCTCCACCTCGCTCGCTTGTTTCTCTGCGATTTCGGGTGCGTGTTCGTTTACGGCTTCCTTTACCATTTCGTAGATTGGTAGGTTAAGGCTGAATCCAGCCTCGAACTTATCTTTGCCTACTGTGGTTTTAGGTTCGTTTTTCTGGGTTTCGTTTTTCGTTTCGGTTTCCTCCTCTTTATCTTGTTTCTCGTCTAAAATTTCGGCGATGATGGATGATGCCCGGTCGGCTTCTTCAGGGCTGAACATATCGGCAAAGTAATGCTCTATTTCGCCGTTGACAATTTCATTCCAAGACAGGCTTAGGTAGTCCTTAATCGCTCTAGCGTTGATGTCGATACCGAATTCTTTTTTTAATCTGCTGTGTACGCTTCTGCTTTTTTTGGCTTCGTTTGCCTTTTTGTACTCTGCGGCTAAATTTTTGTAGATTGTCATAATGTATTTTGTTTTTGATTACAAGGCAAATTTAAAACTTTTCTTTGTTTCTACAAACTTTTTTCAGTTTTTTTTTTGAAACTTTTTTTATGGTTCTTACTAACATATCCCAATTTTCGCGGCTCATTCTCTTTATGCTGGACGATACCACGACGAAGTTTTTGTTCAGCTTGTAACCGCCTTGATATGTTTTTTCTAGTCCTAGCTCTTCTAGCTGCTGTTTTCTTTTCTCTGTATTAACCATTCAATTTATATTTTATGTTTTCGAATTCCGTGTTAGTGATGTACCGTCCTTTTATTTTTTGAGTCCACCACTCGTAAAATTTTTCCATCCTGTTCATATCGTTTTCAGTTTTTCGTATTTTTCAATATACCTCTTGTCGAATTGAATTATTTCGTAGTGCTTGTGCTTTGCTGCATAGACTGACGAACGGTCTATGTTTAGCACTTTTCCGATATTTCTCGGCGAATAACCTCTCTCGGTTGTTAACCCTATGAACATCGATTTTGCGTCGCTTACAAGCCTTGTTTTGCTCTTGAAAGATATATCAAAACCGAACACTTGTTTTTCTGCTTTGTCTTTTAGTTCGAGTAGTTTTTCGATTTCTGATTCTCGCATCTGTGCTTTGTCAATTATTAAGCTGATTCTATTTGCTTCTGCTTCAGATAGGCAATCGTATAGGTTCTTTATTTCGTGTATGATTTTATGGTATGTTAACATAGTTTGCGTTTTAAGGCGCGGATTTGTCGTCCGCGCCAGTTGTTTATAATGTTTCGTAATAATTTGTGATGCACTCGATATCGCCCTTGTATTCGCCCCACTTCCTTGCCTCGCTCTCCATATCGTCGGTGGCGTTTATTGTGAGCTGTTCTATTTCTCCGAAATAACACTCTAGTATGGATTTGACTATGTCGATTTGGTCGGGGCTTAAATCGACTACAGCGTATCCGTCTTCGTACTTGTCGTCTAGTTCTAATATCCCGATGTAATAATCGCCGTCGTCGTGCAGGCAGCATTTCTCAATCTCGTATATTTTTCCGCCTACAACGGTGTTTTTTTCGTTTGGTAGGGCGTGACCTATATACACCATTTCCAGGTGCTCTAGGTCTCCTTCGTATTCGCCCCATTTCGTTTCAATGTAATGGGTTTGGGTTTGGGCGATTACTTTCGGCTCTTGTTTTGATAACAAGTGTAGTAGGTTGCGGGTTTCGATTTTTACTAACTTCATAATGTATTTAGTTTTTTGATTATGCAGCAAATTTAAAACTTTTCTTTGTTTCTCAAAACTTTTTCAGTGTTTTTTTTGCTTTTATTTCTAGGTTTGTGTTAAGGGTACAGTTCCCCCTTTCCCTTTACTCAATACCCTAATACCAGCAAAACTGAAATATTAAAGTAATTAAGTAAAAAAGCTAAAAAGCCCGAAAATAGCTTTTTTTAGCCGCTTAAATTCGCATCCTTTGTTATGCTGTTGCTCTCGCCTAGGGGCGCTTTATGCGCTGTATTGAGTTAGGCAACGATGTTAACGGGGGTGGGTTAGAGCATCGGGTTGTATTCGCAACTATTAAGCTGACTGTATTAACTAAGCTGTTCGCCTAATAAGCACTTCGGGTTAACTTAGTTATCTTGACGTTTGAGTGAGGTCTAACCGTGAAAAAACACCACAAAAAAAGGCTTTCAGTACTTGTTGCTCGGTCAGAAACAAAAGGTAAGTACCAAAAGCCAATTTTGTAATATTTTTTTGTCTGACCGAGTATTCTATGGGGCAAATTTAAAAAAATGTTTTCGATTAAAAAAACTTTTGAGCAAAAAAAATAGCGCTGCGTGGAATTTCTCCGAAAGCGCTATTTTCACTCAATACCTATTTGAAGTATGTTTCAAATGTAATAAAATTAATTGTTTTTTTATGCGGTTAACTGAAATTAATTTGTATATTTGCCTTTGTAAAGTAGTGGTTACGTTTTGAAAATCTTAATGAAACCCTCGTTTGACGTGCCCACTACCACTGATAACGGGGGTTTTTCTTTTTATGAAAACAAATGTAAACTTGACGCGCCAAATGGGCGGATTTGAAATTGTTCAACGGACAAAAGACGGGTACTTTGATGCCAATGTTCTGCTTCGTCAATGGAATGCAAAAAAAGGGAATGGAAAACGTCAAATGAACCGTTTTTTAAAGTCGAAAAGAACTTTGGAATTCGTTGATGAGCTAGTTGAAAGGGAAAAAACCTTATCCCGAAAACGGGTTAAGGGTAAAAATCAACCCTTTATGGAAGTTAAGGGGCGAATGACAAAAAACGGCAGGGCTTCTGATAAAGTCTGGATGCACCCCTTATTGTTTTTAAAATTCGGAATGTATATTAATCCTAGATTCGAGTATGACGTTCTTAAATTCGTGCAAGATAATCTAGTTGATTATAGAAACAAGGCGGGTGACGCTTATAAACGTCTGTCTTCCTCTGTCGCTTCAATCTCGAAAACAAAGCGCGTTGTTAAAAACATAGCGAAAACAGCTGAGGCTCTTAATTACATCGTGTGCAATCGACATATCAAAGACGCTCGTAACGAAATGACCGAAACCGAAATGAATGAACTTGTATCTCTTGAATTACTTGTTTCGCAAATTATTGATGACGGGCTTATTACCGAATACAAATCGCTAATCAAATACTTGCGAAAAAAATGGGCTGACAAGTATAGCCCGAAAATACTTAACGTATGACGCTAGAATCGTTCAAAAGGCTGCGAAGATGCCTAGAGGAAGCCAAAAAGATTAACGATAAAGCCCGTATAAGTCACTACGAGCTTAAAATAGAAAAAGAGAAAAATAATGTTGAGTACTAAAAAAAACAAAATAAAAACAAATCGAGAAAATAAATGCGTAACTTACTGATTATCAGGTGTTTTTTTAATTAAAAAAAACCCGCCAAAACTGACGGGTTCAAAATCAAAATACAATATGAAAAATACGAATAATCGCTAAGGCGAAGATAGGGAAAATAATCCTTTCCGTCAAAACGAAAAGAGCGAAGATAAAGCCATATTTTTTTTCAAAGGGTGGCGTCAAATTCTAAAAATTGACGTCGTAACTAAACCATTTTAAAAGCCAAACAATCGGTAATAAATTCCAGCTCCCACAAAATAGGTGGCTCCGCTCTTACCGATGCCATAACCACCAATCAATCCTACGCCCCAATGCGTGGGCTTTGTTTTTAGGGTAAAACTTTTCATCTCGGCAGCTTTGATGTACGGATTTGAGTTAGTTGCCGTAATCGTGTATTTTGAGCCCTCTTGCCCAACTGCGATTGAAAGGTCGTTCGGTATCTTAATTGAATTAATAGTGTTGCCTAATTGAGTGCTTGTGCCTTGTATTTTGTACCACTCTGACTGAATTGTCCAGTCGCGCTTGAACTCGTATTTAATAGTGTCTGTGTAACGTTGATGTGCGGTATCAATCTTAGTTACTGTTTTAATTTCAATCGCAGCATCAACGCGATTGTATTTTCGAGTAATTTCTTTGAGCTGTGATGAGGTTTCTGACAACAACAATTCAAGACTAGCATTGTCGCCATTTAATGCCGATATTTTAGCCGCTTGTTTTCCGTTTTTTAGCTTGTAGTAATGAATAGAATCGGTCAAGTAATCACGAACATTGTCCGCCTTGTTTTCCGCTTGTTTTCTGCCTCGACAATTGCCTACTGTGAAGATTAACAACACGATGCAGGCTGCCCAGGGAATTAATCTGTGAATTTTCATAATCCTAATAATTCTTTGTAGTACATCGTCTTTTTCTTTCGATCGGCTATACCGTTGTAACCTCCGTTAATCCTTTTCGTGATAGCGTTAATCGTGCTTATCTCGAAATCGTTCGCAATATCAAATATTTTGTTTTTCTCGAAGAAATAAAGCCCCGCGTCGAAATAGTATTTCCCCCTCAACAGCTCTGGCGCTTGGATAACATCAATATCTTTAACGTGATTAGCGAAGTCAATATAATTATATTTTCCTGTAAGCATAATAACCCCGTGTCCGCGGTACAACCAGCCGTCAATCGTATCAATTCCTCCATTCCCCATTCTGTCAGCGTAAACAAATCGGGCTGTTAGTCGCGGTTTGTGTTCGTATAATTCAGCTGCTTCTGGCGTGAAATACTTTCGGAATACTTGTAACAGCCGCTCAGCTGAATAGCTTGTGTTTTCGACTGACCGAGTGAAGTTAAGCGACTCGTGGGCGCATTGCCCAAGGAAGTGAGCTAGCTGCGTGTAAGTTAAGCCCCACACTGTGGCCATAGTGTCGGCTGTTTTTTTACCGATAATGCCGTCCTCGATTAAGTCGTGAACGCGCTGAAACTTAGCTACTTGGTTTTCTTTGTGCATCCTAAATGTTTTTTGAGCGCTGACAACTCATTCGATTCTAGCGTATTAGAGTTCATAATCTTTTCGCCGTAAACGTTAATAAGTTTGCCATTTACGCGATAGTGTCTAGTGTTTATTTTTTGTATCCTTACCATTTTTGTTAATTTGTTTGTTGAGCCTGTTTTTTCGACGCTCCTTTATTTCTTTTATTTTTACAACTTTTTCACGAATGGCGAAAATAAAATACACGATTGAAATTACCGATACACTCGTTGCGAGAAAAAAAGTTAGCTCGCTTTGAGTGACTGTAGATATAATGCTAAGTGTCCACGTCAAGCCTAATAGTATGCTGTCGATGATATGCTTGCCCTGTTCCATTTTTATTGTTTTTTTCATAGCTGCTGTAATTGTTCCCCAAGTAGCAACCCAATACGATAATTTACTATTTTTTTAGGAATCTATCGAGTCCTAACGTGATTATCGAAATGAACTTGTCCTTAGCGAAAAGTAAAAGCAAGCCTGCTACCGCTATAATGCCTAAAGCCCAAAGCGGTAGCGGTGAATATATAGTGTCTATGAATAGTAATGATATAGCTAATGCAATGAATGCTATTCCGATGAAAGTGCTAAGCGGGTTTTCTGTAATATTTTTCATAATTATTGTATTCTCCAGTTTTTTGAAATGAGTGAGTTGTATGCTGTGTCACTTGCTGACGTCCTTGTTGCTGTTGGTAACCCAAAAAAACCGTCAGTTACACCAGTATTATCTAAATCTATTATTATTGCGTCTAATTCGGTTGATGATATAACTGTGCAAAGAGTTAAATCTAAAAAGTTTATTTTGCTTGACGTCGGAAAAATAATAGAGGTTATTTTTGTTTCTAGCAGAATTAGTGTTTTTAATGAGTTATTAACGCTTAAATCTATATAAGATATGTCGCATTTTGTAAGGGTTATTTTTTCTAATTTTTTATTATTACTAACGTCAATTGAGGTTAACGATGATTGTATTATTTCAAGTATTTTAGCATTCCAAAAGTCACTTAAATCAACAGAAATAATGCTATCGTATTCTCCGAAAACACAATACTCTATAATACCTAAATTACCGCTTATAATCATATCAACAACTCCTGTATTAGCTGTCATATCGATATAAGGGTTTTTCCCAGCCATACTTCCTGTAAGACCACCAGAATACTCATATGACAAACTGTTTTCAGGCTGAAAAAAAGTTCGCCAAAATTGACTAGTAGAATCCGTTTTTAGCGTGCATTCACCGTAACATGGTTGTAAAAATAATGCTCTCATATCCATTGAATTGTGTACAGTATATCGTCTGTTCCAGAAGTGTAGTTATTAATTGATAGCGTAATGTGATTAGTTTTAGTTCCGTCAAAAGGAGCTGACCCATTTAGCATAGTTGCTCCCGTAAAAGTAGGCACAAAATTACCGTCAATAATAAGCTCTATAACAACGTTAGTGCCTGATGGGGGCTTCACAAAATTAAATGTAGTGTCTGCTGTCATAGTTAGCTTAAACACCTTCCCTTTGCTGTAATCGACGTTGTAAGCAGGTGGAACGGATATTTCCGTTATCGGTGTTGTATAACACTTATTCAGCTTGTCTCTAAGCTCGTTTTTAAGCTGCGTCAATTCCGTTATTATATCTGTTTTCCAAGTATCTGCCATTTTCTAAAAGTTTAATCCAGCTAAAAGGTCGCCTGACCAATCTGGTATTGTTACATAAGGTTCTGCGCCGTCAACCATTGTCAAGTTTCCGTTAGCGTCAGTTGTTAGTACTTTGTCATTTGTGATACCATTTAAAAGCGGTGTATCTGTAACTTTAAGCGCCTTAACCGTTATTGCATTAGTAGATGAAGCACCTCTATCTGTAACGCTTTGTAGGGTGTCTGTTTCAGTTTTCAAGTAACCTGCACTTGCGTGATTTCCCCAACCAAAAGCTGTTTCTCCGTGGTCGATTTTTGTTAATATAGCACTAGACAAATCTATTTCTGGGGTCGCGTCATTATACGCTAAATTAGCGCTTAAGATAGTTCCTACAGCGTCTTGTGCTTCTTCATCTGTGTACCCAGCTGGTAACATGCTAAGTTGGTCCGTCACCCATTTTTGAGTAGCTTGAAATGAAAAAACAGCATCAATCAAACCCGTTACGCCTGATGTCGGCAAAACCTCTTCTGTCAAATTAGCAATAACATTATTACTTATGTCACTTTTAATACTATCTATTACTACATGACGATGTGCTGTAGATGCTTGTCCTAAAGCCTGTATTTCAAACCAGAAAAAAAGTTTACCGTTTTTAAAAAAAGCTTTTAGATTATTATCAAAAAAACTTTCGTCGTTAATTTCAGCATAAAAATCTTGGATGCCATTACCATACAAGTCACATCCTGCTTTTACTTTTAATATATTTTTAGAATTAACTGACGGCAATACAGAAAACTCTACACCTACAAATGAGGCGTAAGAAACTGTATTTATAGGTATATTTGTTTCTATCAACACGCCATTTCCTGCGCTAGTATTTGTTACTCGAATTGAATTACCTATATAATGATTGTAGTTTGTCGCTAAATCATTAGTAGTTTCGTTTCCATTATCGGTAACACTCTGCAAGTCCTGCTTTCCCGCGTCAATAATATCCTGTTTTGCAGTTGCAGTCAAATCCAATTGGGCTGTAGTGTTTCCGCTTTGGTTTGCTGTCATAGAACCGCTACCTGTCAAACTTCCTGTTCCGCTTACAGTAAACGTTCCGTCTTTAATGTCACTAGGTGTTGCTTTAGCGTCTAGGGCTGCCTGCAAGCCTTGTATGTTAGCTATTTTCAGCGTAACGCTATCCACAACCGCATTTGCACTATCAACTAGTGCTAGTGTAGATCCTGTAAGGTCGATGCCGAACGGCACGCCAGTCATTAATGCGCTAGCGGGGAACGAACTTAATACATTTCCTGCGTCGTCTTTCAACTCAATCTCTTCCGTAGTAGTGTTGAAAAATATTGTAGTACCCTCGTTGTTGAGAAAACCAACGTCTAACGTACTAATAACATTGTTGTTAATGTCCAACAAGTTAATTTTTGCATTAGGCTGGTCTGCCGTAAGCTTAACTGCTTTTGATTCGACTTTAGTAAGGAGCTCATTTAGCTTTGTTTTTAGCACCTCTTTCAGTTCCGTAACCTCCGTTATAATATCTTGTTTCCAGCTCATAATCTATTTAATTAAGTAATTGTAAAATCTTTCAATTTCTTCTTCTTGTAATTCCTCTATTGTATTTCGTTCCACGGGCGTCTCACACAACACCTCACCCCAACAATCTTTTAGAACTATTGTGTCATTTTCATTGTCATAACTTAATTTTGTTATTTCATTTTCAGGCAAGAACATAAAGTTTAGATTCTCCGTTAATAGTTGTCTTTCTGCTGTCATAATTACCAATTTAATCCTGTAGTCATATCGCCGCTCCAGTCTGGAATAGCTACATATTTATTTTGAAACCATACGTCAAACGCCATTAATTCACCGTCTGCTGGTACATTGTTAATAACCCCTAAAGCCCAAATGTTATAATTTGAGTTAGCGACATTTGGCGTCGTTAAGATAACTTTTTGCGACGATAACGGAAATAACAATTTTGCATTTTCAAACTCATAATCGAGCGACTTTTTAACCGCGAAATACAGTTTGTTCGCGTTTTCTCGCAACATATAATAATCGTCCGTTAGCCCCGTAACCGTGTTCACGTCTGTTACATTTTTTACCGTTAGCTTGTCGAAAAGCTTGTCATTAACCGCCCCTTGATTATTCGTTATTTCAGTAAGAGCTTCGTTGATAGCGGAAACTAAATCACTCTTATTGTTAGTGTTTAAGTTGTTTAAGTCGCCTACTTCCCCCCACACCCAATCTACGACAGCGTGTCTGACTGAATTATCAATAGCGCCAGTTATTTCTTCGTTATGATTTTCACGAATATTATCGTCAATTAATTGATATAGTTGTGCAATCGTCATAAGTAGAAATTTTGGGCGTAACTATCGTTATAATCGTCGTTATAGTCGCCTGTTAATGTGATTACCGGGTTATTGAAATCGTTGTCAAAGTTCCCCTTATCGCCAGAATATTCAAATGGCTGGAAGCTCTCAGTGAAATCACTTTTCAGAGAAATTCTGCCACCGCCCGAACGGCTTTGTGGGGTGTAGGAATAACCTGTGCTTTTCAATCCGTTTTCTAGCCCGTATATTTTGATTGTGCCGTCTCCAAATCGCAAAACAGCTACATATTTTGTAGCGTCGATTTTTCTTAACGCGTTCATTACCTTGCCTTCAATCCCTATAATTGGGAAATTCACGGTATGAGTGTATCGAGGTATATTTTCATCTCGGCTCATATTGAAACTAGCGCTGATATTATCTCCGTTCGCGTTAGAAACGATGTGATGCCCCCCTGAATAAGTAGGTAAAAGATAAAATTCCGCACTATGGTTGTCATTCGAAGTGTCAATAACGTAGCTTAGAATATCGTCATAAGGAATAAGCACCAACCGTTGCTCAAATTTTCTAGCTGGTGATCCGCATCTGTTGTCGATATTTCTAGTCAATCTTTCACAAATCATTCTCCAATATTTACGCCTGTTAATCCGTAGCCCTTTGTGTTTTCCTTGTTTAAATTGCAGTTAGAACCGCATCCGCACCCTCTGCAATCGCTTGAATCAAAGTTAATGAATTTATCTTTATTGTGGCACAAGTAAGGCAATACCTGATATTCCCAAACCTGCTTAGCCATAGCGCGGTATCGGTTTGAAATCGACCGCAATTCCTTTAGCGGTTTTGGCATTGAGAAATCATTTGTTTTCGTTACGCCGCCGTTTGGCGTATCGTCGAAATTATTAATCATCACATAACGCGCGTAAGCGTAGTACACTAATACGCGTTTTAAGCCTATTTGATGCACTGTATTCCCTCCGCAATCTGTGTAATCACTTCCGTTAATCAAGTCGTAGAAATCGCCACTTATCTCACTCCAGTGCGATTTTACATCGCTAGCCAGTTCGCAAATCAATGGAATGAAATCAAACATCTTAGCTTCGTCAATCGCGATGCAAAGTTTCTCGTTGTTGCAATGTCTCGCGACCAATCCTACGCAATTAAAGTCCTGTTTCGTCAATTCTATCATCGCCTAGTTTTTTAATTTCAACTTCATATCCTAGCATTTTCAATGAGCGTTCAATTAGCGCCCGCTCACTTGCTGTCTGTTCAGAATAGAATTTCTTAAGCTGCTTCAATTGCTCTCCGCTTCCTGAAAATAAGCCGCCGTCATTGCTGAAAATAAGCGCTTCTGGAGCGTTGTTTGCTGCTCCCAGGATATTGCGCTTGATTCTCTGCTGTGTGTTCGTGAACATATCGTCATTGAAATCTGTGTCTATGTTTTTCACGTGTATCGCTTTCTCTATATCTTCCGCGTTATCAAGGTTCGCGTAATACACGTTAGACGAATTTTCAGCGCCAAGCCAACCCGCAATGTTCTCTTCCATTCGCTCTTCGTCTTCGGGGCTCAAACCGTTCGTCAAAAACATTTTTTTTCCTAAAAAACCCGAACGGATAGTCTTGTTCGAGTACAGACTAATCCGATAATCGGTGTCGCAATCGTCGTACACAGAATCGAAAGGGCTAAGCGCGTACACTTTTCCGCGAAATGCCTTAACGTACATAATTTGACCGCGGTACGCGCCTAGCATCTCTTCTAAGTTTTCAGAATTGCCGATGTAATCGTTTGCAATTTGAGCCGAAATTACGTCTTGATTATTTGAAAATGGATAATACCAGTTAGCTTCTTTCGTGTTTCCAAATCCAGTGCTTTCGTCATAGTCGTCTTGCCATATTTTGCCGCCAAATCCGTTGTCGTCCGTTTTTCCAAGTCGCATTTTGAGGTAATCCATAACAGTGACATCACCCGTAACCAACTTGCCGTTTTCAATTTTGACTGTTCTGTGTATATAGAACCCGCCCTGCGTTGAAATATCATAAGCGATGTCGTTAATAACATCACTTATGAATCTGTTTTCAGAAAGATCGAAATCATTCACAACACCAGCTCCCGAAATGAATTTGCTCATTAAGTTTCTTGCCCGATTTGCTGTCGGGCTGTTCTGTATAACCAGCTCAACACGCTCGGGGTAATGGTTGTCGCCGCCGTTTCGCCAAATATCCTTATTAGAATTATATTTGATTTTTCGACTGAACAGCTGTATTAATTTCGCTCTGACGCTCATCTACTTCTTTGTTTTCTTCTTGTTTTTCGGAATATGGTCAAATTTATCGGCTCGATTTTTCAACTCCGATTTTTTCCCGTGCTTCAAATATGCTTTTGCGAAATCGTCATTGATGTCGCGCCCGTACAG
>Ga0209487_1000493_pt1 | contig 35713 bp, 31 predicted proteins | sample Poulit2012_FD_187524 | JGI IMG/M metagenome (GOLD analysis project Ga0209487, IMG submission 187524) | Agricultural soil microbial communities from Georgia to study Nitrogen management - Poultry litter 2012 (SPAdes) (version 2) | ecosystem: Environmental > Terrestrial > Soil > Agricultural land...
AGCCCGAACCCGGGACCGCAAGAGCGCCTAGGTCGAGACCGCAAGGGGGGCTAACCCGGCGCCCCTATCCGTGCTCTGCTCGGGCGCTCTGCGCCAGGCCTCCCACCTGCTGTGGGACGCCAGGCTTCCCGCCTTGTGTTTCTCGAACTCGCCCGCCTTTGTTTCCCGAGCCCGCCCCGCTGCCGACTGTGTAGTGGTCCGATCTCCGCACGTGAGCCGACTTAGGGTGGAGATGTGGCTGACCCTTCGACCTACCGCCCTAAACCGGGGGAGATCCCGGAATCACCCGGCGTCTACCGCTTTCTGGACGCTCACGGCCGCGTGATCTACGTGGGCAAGGCCAAGAACCTGCGCGCCCGGCTGTCCTCCTACTTCGGCAACCCCGCAGGGCTGCACCAACGCACGCAGCAGATGCTCACCACCGCGGCCTCGGTGGACTGGACGGTGGTGAACAACGAGGTCGAGTCCCTGGCGCTGGAGTACGCCTGGATCAAGGAATTCGAGCCCCGTTTCAACGTCAAGTATCGCGACGACAAGTCCTACCCGTACCTGGCGGTCACGATGGGGGAGGAGTTCCCCCGGGTGCAGGTGATGCGGGGTGCGAAACGGCCCGGGACCCGCTACTTCGGCCCCTACTCCCACGCCTGGGCGATCCGGGAGACCGTGGATCTGCTGCTGCGGGTGTTCCCGATCCGGTCCTGTTCCGCAGGGGTGTTCAAACGTGCCCAGGCCGCTGGCCGGCCCTGCCTACTGGGTTACATCGACAAGTGCTCAGCACCATGTGTGGGCCGGATCTCCGCCGAGGACCACCGGGCGCTGGCCGAGGACTTCTGTGACTTCATGGCCGGGCGCACGGCCCAGTTCGAGCGCCGCCTCGAAGACCAGATGAAGGAAGCGGCCGCCGAACAGGACTACGAACGGGCCGCCCGGTTGCGCGATGACCTGGGGGCTTTGCGCACGGTGGTGGAGAAGAATGCCGTGGTCCTGCCCGACGGTACCGACGCCGACGTGTTCGCCATGGCTGCCGACGAACTGGAGGCGTCGGTGCAGGTCTTTCACGTACGGGGCGGGCGCATCCGCGGGCAACGGGGCTGGGTCACCGAGCGCGTGGAGGACCTGTCCGACGGGGAACTGGTGGAACGCCTCTTGCAGCAGGTATACGGAGGGACGTCCGGCCCGGAGGCGGTGCCCCGAGAAGTGATCGTGCCGGCGGAGCCGGAGAACGTGCATCAGGTGCAGAGCTGGCTCCGGGGCCTGCGCGGCTCGGCGGTGCAGGTCCGAGTGGCCAAACGCGGGGACAAGCGCCGCCTGGCCGAAACGGTCCACGCCAACGCCCAGCAGGCGCTGGCCCTGCATAAGACCCGTCGCGCCGGAGATCTGACCGCACGGTCGGCAGCGCTCTCCGAACTGCAGGAGTACCTGGATCTGCCGACCTCACCGCTTCGGATCGAGTGCTACGACGTCTCCCACACCCAGGGGACCGAACAGGTGGCCTCGATGGTCGTGTTCGAGGACGGCCTGCCACGCAAGAGCGAGTACCGCCGGTTCGTGGTGCGCGGTCCCGACGGCGACGGGGCCCGTGACGATACCGAGGCCATGTATGAGGTGCTCACCCGCCGCTTCCGCCGATACCTGGCCGGCGTGCGCGGCTCGGGCACCGAGGCTGACGACGCCGCAGCGGCAACCACTAGCCCCGGCACGCCGGCCACGTCCGCCGACCAACCCGAGAAAGAAGTCGCAACAGCAGCAACCGGGGACGTGGTGCGCGGGATGAGCCGAAGCGGGAACGGAACCCCGACCCCATCTGGCAGCATGCCGCTCACCAGCGCCGCCGAAACTACACCTGGCGCCGACGCGCCGAGCGGCCCGGCGGCCGGGCAACGGTTCGCCTATCCGCCCCAACTGGTGGTCGTCGACGGAGGTGCCCCACAAGTCGCGGCCGCCACGCGTGCGTTGGATGACCTCGGCGTCGACGAGGTGCCGGTGGTCGGCCTGTCCAAACGCCTGGAAGAGGTCTGGTTACCCGGCGACGACTACCCCCTGGTGCTGCCGCGCACGTCCGACGCCCTCTTCCTGCTGCAACGCATCCGGGATGAAGCGCACCGATTCGCGATCGCCCACCACCGCACCCGACGCAGCAAGGCGATGACCCGCTCGGTGCTCGACGACATCCCCGGACTGGGCCCGGCGCGGCAGCGGGCGCTGCTGGAGAAGTTCGGTTCGGTCAAAGCCATGCGCCGGGCGAGCGTGGAGGAGATCCAGACCGTGCCGGGTATCGGACCTGCGCTGGCGACGGCGATTCACGAGGCGCTGAACCCGCCCTCCTCGGACCCCACCGTGAGATCCTAGGGGCATGAGTGCGGCTGATGACCCTCTGGCCACGACTGCAACCGGCGATCCCGAAACGGTGAGTGAGAACCCTGGTGCGTTGAGTGACGATTCCGGCCCCGCCGATGGCTCCCGTGCCGGGAGCGCGGACACCCGAGCCGTGAACGGTACCACCCGTGCGGCGAACGACGCGGAAACCGAACCTCCCACGTTCCCCGAGGGCCTGCCGCTGTTGGACGCTCAAACACCGCCACCGCCCCACACCCGCCCGGAAATCCTCATCATCACCGGCATGTCCGGCGCGGGCAGGTCCCGGGCGGCGGCGGTGCTGGAGGACCTGGACTGGTACGTCGTCGATAACCTGCCCCCGCGGATGTTGCACGCCCTCGCGGGCATGATGACGCCCAACGAAGGGGGCGTGCGGCGCCTGGCGGCCGTGGTGGACGTGCGTTCCCGGGAGTTTTTCGCCGACCTGATCGACGTACTCAGTGAGTTGCGTCGTCGCAACATGGAGTACCGGATCCTGTTCCTGGACGCCGACAACGAGGTGCTGGTGCGACGCTTCGAACAGGTTCGGCGCCCGCACCCGCTGCAGGGGGAGGGCAGGATGCTCGACGGAATCCGGGAGGAACGCCGGTTGTTGGAGCATCTGCGCCGGCGGGCCGACATGGTCATCGACACCTCCACGACCTCCGTGCACGACTTGGCCCGGCAGGTGCGCGAGTTGCTCGCGGAGGACGATCAGACCGGATTGACGATCACGCTGCTCTCCTTCGGGTTCAAACACGGTTTGCCGATGGACGCCGACCACGTGGTGGACGTGCGGTTCCTGTCCAACCCCTACTGGGTCACCGAACTGCGGCACCTGACCGGCAAGGACGGCCCGGTGCGCGACTACGTGTTGTCCCTTCCCGGTGCCGCTGACTTCGTGAAACGTTACGTGGACGCCATCGAACCGGCGCTCGACGGCTACGTCCGGGAGCAGAAACCGTATGTGACCATGGCCGTGGGCTGCACTGGTGGACGGCACCGCTCGGTGGCCGTGAGCGAGGCGATCGCCGAGGAGTTGCGGTCCCGCGGACAGCAAGTAGCCGTGATCCACCGGGATCTGGGGCGGGAATGATCGATCCCGCACCAGCACCCCGGGGCCTGCGCCGCCGGGAGGCCCCGTTGAGGGTGGTCGCCCTGGGCGGGGGCCACGGCTTGGCGGCCACTTTGCGGGCGTTGCGGCTCGTGACGCACGACGTCACCGCCGTAGTGACCGTGGCCGACGACGGCGGCTCCTCGGGCCGGTTGCGCCAAGAACTGGGTGTGCTTCCGCCGGGGGACCTGCGGATGGCCCTGTCCGCTCTGTGTGACGAGTCGGACTGGGGGCACACCTGGTCGGAGGTGCTGCAGCACCGCTTCTCCTCCTCCGGCCCCTTGGACGGGCACGCGCTGGGCAATCTGCTGATCGTGTCGCTGTGGGAACTGCTCGGCGACGAGGTGGCCGGCCTGGACTGGGTAGGCAAATTGCTCGGCGCGGACGGCAGGGTGCTGCCCATGGCCGCGGTGCCGCTGGAGATCCAAGCGGACGTGACCCTCCCGAACGGGCAGCACGCCCTGGTGCGCGGCCAGTCCCGGGTTGCGGTGACCTCGGGAAAGGTGGAGCGGGTGAGACTGGTCCCCGACGACCCGCCGGCATGCCCCGAAGCGGTCGAGGCGATCCGGAGGGCCGATTGCGTGGTGCTGGGCCCCGGGTCATGGTTCACCTCGGTCATGCCGCATCTCCTGGTGCCGGAGATCGCCGAGGCGCTGGCAGAGGCCAACATCACGTTGACGCTCAACCTCAGCCCGCAGAAGGGCGAGACCGACGGGTACACCGCCGCCGACCATCTGCGCTCGCTACACTCCTATGCGCCGACGCTGAACCTGGAAACAGTGATTGCCGACCCGACCGCCATCGAGGACCTGGACGAATTGCGAGCCCATACACGTGACATCGGAGCCCGGCTATTGCTGCGCCAGGTTGGCCAGGGCGACGGCGGGTTCTACCACGATCCGCTCCGGTTGGCCGCCGCGTACCGGGATGCCTTCGATCGATACCTTGGGGACGTAGGGGAGAGGTCCGGATGAGTGGCAGGATGAAAGTCATGTCGCTGACCGCCGATGTGAAAGATGAACTCGCACGCCTGAAGGTGGACCGAGTTTCGGCTCGCAAAGCCGAAGTCGCCGCGACCCTGCGGTTCGCCGGCGGGTTGCACATCATCTCCGGGCGGATCGTGATCGAGGCCGAGTTGGACACCGGCATTGCTGCGCGGCGATTGCGCCAGGCCGTACACGAGTTGTACGGCCACACCAGCGAGGTGATCGTGGTCTCCGGAGGTGCGCTGCGCCGCGGCAACCGGTATGTGGTGCGTGTGGTGCGCGATGGCGAGGCCCTGGCGCGGCAGACTGGGCTGTTGGACTCTCGGGGCCGACCGGTCCGCGGCCTGCCGCCCCAGGTGGTCTCGGCGAGTGTGGGCGAAGCGGTCGCGGCTTGGCGCGGGGCGTTCCTGGCCCGTGGGTCCTTGACCGAACCGGGCCGCTCCTCCGCGTTGGAGGTCACCTGCCCCGGCCCCGAAGCCGCGCTCGCCCTGGTGGGCGCGGCCCGCCGGATGGACATCATCGCCAAGGCCCGCGAGGTGCGCGGGGTGGACCGCGTGGTGATTCGGGACGGGGATGCGATCAGCGCGATCCTCACCCGGATGGGCGCACACGATGCCGTGTTGGCGTGGGAGGAGCGCCGGATGCGCCGGGAGGTGCGCGGCACCGCGAACCGGCTGGCCAACTTCGACGACGCGAACCTTCGCCGTTCCGCCCAGGCCGCGGTGGCGGCCGGCGCGAGGGTGGAACGGGCCTTTGAGATCCTCGGCGACGACGTTCCCGAGCACCTGCTCAAAGCCGGCCAACTACGGTTGGAGCACAAGCAGGCTTCCCTGGAGGAACTCGGCCAACTGTCCGATCCTCCCTTGACCAAGGACGCCGTCGCCGGCCGGATTCGCCGGCTGCTGGCGATGGCGGACAAGCGCGCTTATGAACTCGGGGTCCCCGACACCGAGGCCAACCTGACGCAGGAGATGCTGGACATCTGACCCGTTCCCGCCCGGGTTCGCCCACGGGGCATGGCATGCCGGGCGGGTGTAGCGTTGACCGGGAGCATCCCGGAAAACACAGCCCGAACCAGACCACGCGCGGATCGCGCGAGGAGGAGGACATTGTGACCATTCGTGTCGGAATCAACGGATTCGGCCGGATCGGACGGAGTTTTTTCCGTGCGGTCGCGGACACCGGCGCCGATATCGAGATCGTCGGCGTCAACGACCTCACCGATAATGAGACGCTCGCCCACCTGCTCACCTGGGACACCGCCTATGGCAAGTTCCCCCAAGAGGTCACCTACGACGACGAGCACATCGTGGTGGGCGGCAAGAAGATCCGAGCGATGGCTGAGCGCGACCCCGCCGCTCTACCCTGGGGCGACCTCGGGGCGGACATCGTGATCGAGTCCACCGGACTGTTCACCGACGCCACCAAGGCCAAGGCCCACCTGGACGCGGGCGCGAAGAAGGTGCTGCTGTCCGCGCCCGGTAAGAACGAGGACGCCACCTTCGTCGTCGGGGTCAACCACACCGAGTACGACCCGCAGAACCACCACATCGTCTCCAACGCCTCCTGCACCACCAACTGCCTGGCCCCGCTCGCCAAGGCCATGCACGAGTCGGTGGGAATCGAGCGCGGCCTGATGACGACCGTGCACGCCTACACCGGCGACCAGAACCTGCAAGACGGCCCGCACAAGGACCTGCGCCGGGCCCGCGCCGCCGCCCTGAACATCGTGCCCACCAGCACCGGCGCGGCCAAAGCGATCTCCCTGGTGATGCCGGATCTGGCCGGCCGCCTGGACGGATACGCGCTGCGCGTACCGGTGATCACCGGCTCCGCGACCGACCTGACCTTCACCGCTTCCCGAGAGGTGACGGTCGAAGAGGTGAACGCCGCCGCGAAGGCCGCCGCCGAGGGGAACCTGCAAGGCGTGCTGCAGTACTCCGAGGATCCGCTGGTGTCCAGCGACATCATCGGCAACCCGCACCCCAGCATCTTCGACGCCCCCATGACCCGGGTCAACGGCAACCAGGTCAAGGTCGTCTCCTGGTACGACAACGAGTGGGGCTACTCGGTGAGCCTCGTCCGGTTGACCGAGTACGTCGGCGACCGGCTCTGAGGCAACCTCGACAACCGCGCCCGTGCGCCACGCGCGCGGGCGCGGTTCGCATGACCTGAAGGAGAGGCAATGAGCACCATCGAGGACCTCGGCGACCTGCGCGGCAAGAGGGTCCTGGTCCGGGCGGACTTCAACGTCCCGCTGGACGGGTCCACCATCACCGACGACGGGCGCATCCGCGCCGCCCTACCGACGATTACCCGCCTGGTGGGGTCCGGGGCGGTGGTGATCCTCACCGCTCACCTGGGCCGGCCCAAGGGCCAGGTCGATCCCGCTTACTCCTTGGCGCCCGTGGCACACCGGCTGGGCGAACTGCTCGACCAGGACGTCACGCTGGCACCGGACGTGGTCGGCCAAGGTGCTGCCGACGCGGTGGCAGCCGCAGGACCGGGTGAGGTCGTGTTGCTGGAGAACGTGCGCTTCGATCCCCGCGAGACCGCCAAGGACGAAGCCGAACGGCAGGACATGGCCGCGGACCTGGCTGCCCTGGCCGACTTCTTCGTTTCCGACGGCTTCGGGGTGGTCCACCGCAAGCAGGCGAGCGTGTACGACGTCGCCACGAAGTTGCCGAGCGCGATGGGTGAGTTGGTCCGACGCGAGATCGAGGCCCTGACCAAGGCGACACAGGACCCGGCCCGGCCCTACGTCGTCGTGCTCGGAGGTTCCAAGGTCTCGGACAAACTCGGCGTAATCGAGAATCTGTTGACCAAGGCGGACGCGTTGCTCATCGGCGGTGGGATGGTGTTCACCTTCCTCGCCGCCCAGGGCCACCAGGTGGGCAAGTCCCTGCTGGAGTCCGACCAGATCGACACCGTCAAGGGCTACCTGGATACCGCGGCCGAACGGGGCGTACGAATCCTCCTGCCCACCGACGTGGTCGTGGGACCGGAGTTCTCCGCAGACGCCCCGCCCACAGTGGTCGCTGCCGATGCCATCCCGTCGGATCAGATCGGCATGGACATCGGCCCGCGTTCGGGGGAAGAGTTCGCAGCCGAGATCGAGCAGGCCCGCACGGTGGTGTGGAACGGACCGATGGGTGTGTCCGAGTTCCCCGCCTACGCCGGGGGCACCAAAGCGGTGGCACAGGCGATGATGGATGCGACCGCTGCCGGAGGGTTCACTATCGTCGGCGGCGGGGACTCCGCCGCCGCGGTTCGAACCCTAGGCTTCGACGAGAACGGCTTCTCCCACATCTCCACCGGCGGGGGCGCATCCCTGGAGTTCCTCGAGGGCAAGACCCTGCCCGGCATCGCCGTGCTCACCCGCTGACATCCGATTCGACCAGCCCAGAAAGGGTAGATCCATGGCGCATGCGCGCACCCCGCTGATGGCGGGCAACTGGAAGATGAACCTGGACCACCACGAGGCCACCCACCTGGTGCAGAAACTCGCTTGGTCCCTCGATGACGCCAAACACGACTACGACGCCGTGGAGGTGGCGGTCTGCGCACCGTTCACCGACCTACGTTCGGTCCAAACGCTCATCGACGCCGACAAGTTGCAGATCAAGGTCGGCGCTCAGGACGTCTCCGCCCACGAGCATGGCGCCTATACCGGCGAAGTATCCGCCGCGATGCTCGCCAGGTTGGGAGTCTCGTATGTGATCGTGGGTCACTCCGAGCGGCGTGAACACCACAGCGAGGACGATGCGCTGGTGAACGCGAAGGCCAAGGCAGCGATCCAGCACGGCCTCACGCCGATCATCTGCGTGGGCGAGGGACTGCAGGTGCGCCAAGAGGGGCAACAGGTGCCGCACACGTTGGCGCAGGTCGAGGAGGCCTTGGCTGGTCTGGACGCCGAATCGGTGGCAACCAGCGTGATCGCATACGAGCCGGTATGGGCGATCGGTACCGGCGAAGTCGCCACCCCGGAGGACGCGCAGGAGGTCTGCGGCGCAATCCGTGGCCGGGTGCGGGAACTGTACTCCGATGAGGTTGCCGCCGGCGTGCGGGTGCTCTACGGCGGCTCGGTCAAAGCGAACAACGTCGCCGCGATAATGGCGCAGGACGATGTCGATGGGGCACTCGTGGGCGGAGCCAGCCTCGATGCCGAGGAGTTCGCAGCGATCGTGCGTTATCAGTCCCACGAGGTGGGGCTGTAAATTCCGGCGAGTTCCGGTGACCTGCCGGATTCGGTAGTACCCCGCACCAGCATTCATCGCGTAAACTCGTGCTGGTGCCCGGCGACCGCGCGTGTGGTCGCGCCCGTTTAACGTGGAGGATGTTCGTAGGTGGATGCACTTCGCATTGTGCTGGAGGTGCTGCTGGTGCTCACCAGCGCCCTGCTGATCTTGTCCATCCTCATGCACAAGGGCCGAGGAGGAGGGCTGTCGGACATGTTCGGCGGCGGGGTCTCCAACTCGTTGGGTTCCTCCGGGGTGGCCGAGCGCAACCTCAACCGGATCACTATTGGTGTTGCCCTGATCTGGGGCACGGTCATCGTGCTGCTGGGTCTGGTCCAGAAGTTCGCGATCTAGGAGTTGCTTCGTGGTAGGTGGTAGTGCGATCCGGGGTTCACGCGTCGGCGCGGGCCCGATGGGAGAAGCCGAACGTGGTGAGGCTGCACCCCGGGTGTACGTCTCCTACTGGTGCGAGGCCGGGCACGAGACTCGGCCCAGTTTCGCCGAGGAACCCGGCATCGAGATTCCGGAGACCTGGGACTGTCCGCGGTGCGGACTGCCCGCCGGGCAGGACAAGAACAACCCCCCTGCGGCCCCGCGTAACGAGCCTTACAAAACCCACCTTGCCTACGTGAAGGAACGCCGTACCGAGGAGGACGGCGAGGCGTTGCTGGAAGAGGCTCTGGCCGCCCTGCGCGCCCGCCGCGGACGCTGAGTGATTCCCACGGGCCGGGTGAGGTGATGTCCGTGCGGTGCGACGCCTCGGACCGTAGACTTCGAGGCGCAGGCGAGTCTTCGACGACGACAGGTGAGCACCATGGCACGGATCTCCCGGCGCTGGCCCGTGCTGCGACTCGACCGGGAAGGCGAGCGGCGGAAGCGGGTTGACCAGTTGGCCGGGGAGGAGCCGCTGGAGATCCAACTGGATGGCTCCTCGTTCTCGGTGACGATGCGAACCCCCGGAGCAGACGTCGAGTTGGTCGCAGGCTTCCTGGTGTCGGAGGGTGTGATCTGGCGCCCCGACCACGTTCACCAGATGGAATACAGCGGTGTGACCCCGCAGGGCCAGCGAGACTACAACGTGTTGAATGTGCATCTGGCAGCGGGAGTACCGACGCCGGATCTCACCCGGCACGTCTACACCACCTCCAGTTGTGGTGTGTGCGGGACCGCTTCGATCGATGCGGTCCGAAAGACTTCGGCTTACCCGGTGGAAGCGGACCACCACACCTTCCATCCCGACCAGATAGCGGCGCTGCCGGAACGCCTGCGCGAGCGGCAGGAAGTGTTCCAGCGCACCGGCGGCACCCATGCGGCCGCGATCTTCGTCCCGGATGCCTCCGGCGCGCTGCAACTGCGGTGTGTCCGGGAGGATGTGGGCCGGCACAACGCGGTGGACAAGGTGGTGGGCTGGGCCCTGAGAACCGGTGAACTGCCTTTGACCGGCGCGGTGCTGCAGGTGTCGGGACGGGCGTCGTTCGAACTGGTGCAGAAGGCGGCGATGGCCGGGATCCCGGTGCTGTCGGCGGTTTCGGCGCCGTCGGCGTTGGCGGTGGAAACAGCGAAGGAACTAGGGCTAACGGTGATCGGGTTCAACCGGGACGAACGACTCAACGTCTACACCGGCGCGCATCGGCTACAGCCGGCGCCGTCACCGGACCGCGTGGCCGAGATCCACTAAGTAGGGTCCCTGCGCGGCAATCACCGCACCACGATTCGCTTTCCCGGCGCGATCGACCGGGTCCAGCCGCGCGTGTCCAGGTGCTCCAGCAGCGGGACGGCGGTCCGTCGAGTGGTGCCAAGTGCCTGGCGCGCGGAGCTGGTGGTGAACGGTTGCTCGAGTGCCGCCAGGACGACCATGGCCTGGGCCGGTGCCGAGGGCAGGAGCACGACCGTGTCCGTCAACCGCAGCAACCGGCCTTGCCGCTCCGCCGCCGCCAACTCCTTACCGCGGAGGTCCAACTGTGCCAACTCGGATGCTTCCGGTGCCTGGAACGGGTGTTCACGTAGCCGCTGTTCCAGGTCCCGGACCGCCGACTCCGCGGAACCAAGATCCGTTCGTGCGGCAGCGGGGAGGATGCGACCGGCGACCTGGCGCATCTCGCTGGCTTCCACTACCGCTGATAGCAACGCCGGATCGGTCAAGTCCAAGGCGTCCACAGCAGCCCCATCGGTCAAACCCTGGCTGAGGGGGTCGGTCCGTACATGCTCCTCCACCACAGCTTTCAGACGCTCCGCCCAACGCTGGACCGCGTCGTCGTCCAGCACCCAATCGCCGTACCGGCGCAGCGGAGCGGGCATCTCCTCAGGTACCCGCAATCCCATCCGGGACAGCATGCTGACCTGGGCACCGCCCCGCCGAGTGACTTCGATCGACAGGTGCTCGGCGTCCTGCCCGGGCCCCATTCGCGCCAAGGTGCGTGCCCGCCGTCGCCCCGCACCTCGGCGGGTTAGTGCCGGTGGGTCAACGTCGAGGACGATGACCCCTCCGGCCACCAAAGCCGGCGTGCTGTCGCGCAGCACGGCGCGGTCACCCACCCGCAACGGTAGGGGCCGGCGCAGTTGGAGGCGGGCGTGCTCGGCGTCGAAGGGCCGGATTCGTGCGGTGACTGCTGCTGTGCCGACGTGGACGCTGACGGTCCGGGACATTTGGTCCAGACCCGTTCCCGAGGCGCGGCGGACATCGATGGTCTCGGAGTGCCACCACGCACCGGGAGTGAGCAACGCATCCCCTCGACTCACGTCCTGGCTGGCGATACCGCGGACATTCACCGCGGCCCGGCTTACCGGCGCGATTTCCGTCACGCGCTGCTGATGGGTTTGCAGGCTGCGCACCGTGATCCGATGCCGACCATGTGGCGTGCTGAGTTCCATAACGTCCGCCGGCGCCACACGGCCGTGGGCGAGCGTGCCGGTGATCACCGTTCCCGCTCCTGCCACCGCGAAGGAGCGATCCACCCACATCCGGACCGGGCCCGTGGCTGGCGCGGGCTCCTTACGGAGAATTTCATCCAGCACTTCCACGAACTCCGGCAGCCCCGCCCCGGTGGCGGCCGACACCGGAATGATCGGGGCGCGGGCCAAACCCGTGCCGGATAGTTCGGACCGGACTTGCTCGCGCACTTCCGGCACCCGGTGGGGAGCCAGATCGGTTTTGGTGAGGACGACGACGCCGGTATCGATGCTCAGCGCCTCGATGGCGTCCCGGTGATCCGCCGACTGAGCCGCCCATCCTTCATCGGCGGCCACCACGAAGCACACCACCGGCGCGGGGCCCAAGCCGGCCAACATGTTGGCCACGAATCGTTCATGGCCGGGCACATCGACGAACGAAACTTCACGACCGGAGGGCAACTCCATCCAGGCGAAGCCCAAATCGATGGTCAGGCCCCGTTGGCGCTCGTGCGCCCACCGGTCCGGTTCGATGCCGGTTAAGGCACGCACCAGCGTGGATTTGCCGTGGTCCACATGCCCGGCGGTGGCAACGACAGCCATCTCACCCTCCCCGCCGCGCGGCCGAATCGGTGCGCGCCGGGGCACAGTGAGTCGCTGCGGTGGCGCCGACGTGCGCCGGCTGTTGCTCGAGGGCCTGTTGCACCGCATGGAGAACGGATTGATCCTGCGACTCCGGGATGCAGCGCAGGTCCAACAGACATGCCCCGTCGTGGACGCGGGTGAGCACCGCGGGGGAGCCGGTCCGTAGCGGCGCGGCGAGCGCGGTGGGCAGGTGAAGTGCCCACCCGGGCAAGGGAACTCCGGCCCCGCCGCCTCCCCCGACCCGCCCTTCGTGGGGTACGACGGCGACGTCCAACTCGGCGCCCAGTGCTGCCGTGCGAGCACGCAGTCGATCCGGATCGACGTGCAGGGCCTGCTGTACCGGGGTCGGGCCGCCGTGCAGGGTCGCCTCCATCGCAGCCAATGTGAGTTTGTCGGCGCGCACCGCACGGGCCAGCGGGTGCCGCGCGAGTTGATTGATCAGATCGGCACGACCGAGGAGTAAGCCGGCTTGCGGACCGCCCAGCAACTTGTCACCGCTGGCCAGCACCACATCGGCCCCGGCCCGCAAGGCGCCGGCAATGTCGGGTTCGGCGGGTAGCACCTCGTCGGGGGTGAGCAGGCCGCTGCCGACGTCGACGACGAGGGGCACCTGACGGGCACGGCATAGCCGGCTCAACTCGCCGACTGACACCGCAGCAGTGAATCCGGAGACCCAGTAGTTGCTCGGGTGCACCTTCAGTACGCAGCCTATGCCTGGACGTACCGCTGCTTCGTAGTCGGCCAGATGAGTGCGGTTGGTGGCGCCCACCTCCCGCACCCGGGCGCCGGTGGAGGCCACTAACTCCGATAGCCGGAAACCGGCGCCGATCTCGACCATCTCGCCACGGGACACCACCACCTCAGCAGCGCCGGCCAGGGCGGTGGTGGCCAGCACCAGGGCGCCTGCCCCGTTATTGACGAGTAACGCGTCCTCGGCTTCGGGGCAGGCGGAAAGCAGCGCAGCGTGCGCCCCGGCGCCCCTGCGGGCGCGGGCACCGCTGGCCAGGTCCATCTCCAGATCCACATAGCCGGCGGCCTCGGCCACCGCCTCCCGCGCGGCGTCGGACAGCGGGGCGCGTCCCAAGTTGGTGTGGATGATGATGCCGGTGGCGTTCAGTACCGGCCGCATCGACCAGGCGCGAAAGTGGCGGACTGCCGCCAGTGTTTCGTTCACCACTTCTTCAGGCTGAATCGTGCCCCGGCGGGCCTTTTCCTGTGCCTGGCGGACGAGGGAAGTGAGCACACGCTGGCTCAGCCCCTGGGCGGCCTCCCGGACCTGCGGTAACGCGGTGACGGCGTCGGTGCGCGGGATCCTCCGGCGCGGGTCGTCGTCGGTCACGATCGATTCCTCCAGGCACTGCGGTGGACCGGTAGCGGAGGTGGACGGGAATCGAACCCGCCAGACCGAGATGCTCGGTCTCGACGGTTTTGAAGACCGCGGGGACCACCAGGACCCAGACACCTCCACCGCCACATTAGCCCCATCCGCCGTGGGCGACACGAAAGGGGGGGAGCCGCGAGTACAGGATTGCAACCGGAGGGCGTGCAGGCTCAGGTAGCGGGGGCGTGCGGGCTCACGTAGCGGGGAGTGCAGGCTCAGGTAGCGGGGGAGTGCAGGCTCCGCGTACCGGGAGTGCAGGCCCACGCACCGGGGGTGTGCAGGCTTTGTGTACCGGGAGTGCTTGCTCGCGTCCCCGGGGGAGCTCAGGCTCGGGAGACCGAAAGGTGGGCGAACCCGAAGGCTGGCAGCGCACCTGCGGAGAAATACTCCTAGCAGCGAATCCGTGCTCCGCATTGGTGGCGGGCATGGCACCGCCTTCCTAGACTCGGCCCATGGTTTCCTCCAGCGTTGCAGGATCGGCCCTCGCCGAGGGAGTCGCCCAACCTCGTCTGACGGGGATGGCTCACGGCGGCGGTTGTGCGTGCAAGATACCGCCCGGGGAACTGGAAGGGGTGGTCGCCGCTCTGGCCGGGCAGCATGGCGAGGATGTGATTGTGGGGGTGCAGGACGGCGACGACGCCGCTGCTGTCCGGATTGCGGACGACGTCGCGGTGCTATCAACCGCGGACTTCTTCACCCCGGTTGTCGATAGCGCTTATGACTGGGGTCGTATCGCCGCAGCGAATGCGCTATCTGACATCTATGCCATGGGCGGGCGCCCGGTGGTTGCGATCAATCTGGTTGGTTGGCCACGGGAACAGTTGCCGATGGAACTTCTCACCGAGGTGCTGCGAGGCGGCCAGGATGTCGCCACGCAGGCCGGCTGCCCGGTACTGGGTGGCCACTCGGTGGACGACCCCGAACCCAAGTACGGGATGGCGGTCACTGGTACCGCGCGACCAGAAGCGTTATTGCGCAACGACGCGGCCGAACCGGGACTACCGCTGACGCTGACCAAGCCCTTGGGTGTGGGATTGCTCAACAACCGGCACAAGGCCACCGGGGAGGTTTTCCACGAGGCGGTCCAGGTGATGACGACGCTGAACCGCGAGGCAGCCGAAGCGGCACAAGCAGCCGGGGTGCGAGCAGCCACCGACGTCACCGGATTCGGTCTGCTGGGCCACTTGTACAAGATGTGCCGGGCCTCGGGCGTGGGGGCGGTGATCGACTTCGCCGCGGTCCCGTTGGTCGATGGTGCGGCGGCCGCGTTGCGCGACGGGTTCATCTCCGGAGGCACCCGGCGCAACCTGGACTGGGTGCGGGAACATGTGCGTGCCGCACCGGGAGTAGATGGGGAGGACCTGCTGCTCTTGGCCGACGCACAGACCTCAGGAGGTCTGCTGGTGGTGGGGGAAGTCCCGGGGTATCCGGTGATCGGTCACACTACCGCCGGCAGTGGGATCGACGTTCGCTGAGGCAGAGCCCTCCGCAAGGTGTGCACTGAAGGGTGGATCAACTGCCCGGGGACTGCTGTCCCGAAGCGGGCGGCTCGCCGGCGGTGGTGATCGAGTCGTCCCAGACCCCGGCCGCCCGCCGCTGGGCCAGTCGGGCCTTCTGCGGTTCGATCGTGTGCCGCGGATCCTTAGTCGAGTTGATACCCGCTTCCATCATGCCGAACCGTGCGAACGCCGAGGCCGCCAGCAATGCGCACCCACCGATGGCCGCTATGGCGCGGCTGCGCCCCGCAGCGAGCGCACCAAGACCACCGGCGAGCGCCAACCGCTCTGCGTATCGCATCTTCCTGCCCGGCCCGCCCGTCTCCAGCGGTTCGCGTTCAGCCGGGTGCATCGCCCGTCTCATCAGCCACAGTGCAGCCCCCTCTCCGAGCACACCCATGCCGGCCAGGACCCGCGCGGGTCGTGCCTGGTCGACAGGGGTGGTCACCATGGCCATCCCGCCGGCGGCCATCGCTGCGGAGGAGACGAACACATAGGGCAGGTGATCCCGGGAGGCGTGCCATGTGGGCACGGCCGTATCACCGAGCAGCACCGCGGTGTAACTGGCCACCGGCGCGGCGAAGATCCCGCCGGCAACACCGGCCGGTGCTTCCAACCAGCGCAGCAGACGACGCAACGGGCCAAGCGGCAACCGCGAGTTGGTGCCCCGGTCGATCTCATTGACGGCCGCGATGCCGATGCTCGTGCCGAACGCGCCCAGTAGCCAGGATCCGAGGTTCATCGGTGAGGAAGGCTTGAAGGTTCGGAGCATGTGGTGGAACCGCTCGGGGCGACCCAGGTCCGCGACCAGGGCCACGGTGCCGCCGCCCAGTGCCAGCAACGCCGCCACGCGGCTGTTTCTGCGCAGGTGCGGCCTTCCGGTCAACTGTGCACCCAGTGCGAGCAGCCCCGAACCACCGGCCAGGCCGCCCAGGAACATGTAGGTGGAAATCTTCTCGTCCCACGGCGGCGCCTTGACGATGTGACGCCCGTAATACGAACTGAACTGCGCGTCGTCGACCATCGGCACCTCGCGGGAGCCGTCGCCGCGTGCATCGGGGCGCGCACCCCGGAAACGGCGCTGACCGCCCTCGGTTCGCAGGCGCCGGCGCCGCGGCGGGTCCGGCGGGCGGTACCTGTCGTATCCGGAACTGCTCACCTACGGCCTCCCAGGAACGCCGCCAAGGCCCCTGCCGCCATGCCGACCGCCGCTAACGCCGCGGTGGCATACATCTTCCCCAATTGCGCCGTCGGCACCTGCGGGTCCGGAGGCAAACCGTAGACTTCCGGCTCGTCCAGCAGCAGGAACACCGACCCGGTCCCGCCCACGCCGTCATTGTTGTTGGCGCCGTAGAGCCGTGCTTCGGTGCGCCCTTGCGCGTGCAACTCGCGGACCCGTTCGTTCGCCTTGGCGACCACGTCCCTCCGGTCACCGAACCGGATCGACTCCGTTGGGCAGGTTTGCGCGCACGCCGGCGTCTGCCCGTCCACCAATCGGTCGTAGCACAAGGTGCACTTGTTCGCGGTGCCGGCGTTCGGGATCTGCTGGGCGTATCTGGAGTCCGCGCGGTCCGATTTCGCATCGATCGTGCCGTCCTCGCGCCGCTCGATGACCCCGAACGGGCAGCCCGCCACGCACGTGCCGCAACCGTTGCAGATGTCCTCCTGGACCACCACGGTGTCGAATTCCGTGCGGAACAGGGCACCGGTGGGGCAGACGTCGAGGCAACCGGCGTGGGTGCAGTGTTTGCACACGTCGGAGGACATCAACCACCGGAACTCGTCGGTGTCCGGAGGGGCGGTGTCCGTTGAACCGGCCGCTGCTTCGTCGAAAACGGAGGGCGGGCCAGTGCGGTTCGCGGCGAGTGCGGATCGCGCGCCGGAGGGCGGTGCGGCTGACCGTGCAGGCGGGCCGACCGCAGGCATGCCGAGGTCGACCAGTCGCCGTCCCGATTCGCGGGCGGTTTGGATCCGCTCGGCATCCTGCTCGATGAAGGCCACGTGCCGCCACGTATTGGCGCCGAGCCCCCCGGTGTTGTCGTAGGAGGACCCCAGCAGTTGCAGGTTCCCGTGTTGGGGGATCCTGTTCCACTCCTTGCACGCGACCTCGCAGGCCTTGCAGCCGATACAGATGGAAGTGTCGGTGAAGAACCCCTTGCGGTCACCGGCGCGGGCACCGTGGGCGCGGGCCACCGCGCGGGGTTTTTCAGTAAACCAGGCCATCACTCATCCTCCCGGGACGGTTCCTGTGTATAGGGGAGCTGCCCGCCGTCGTTACTCGGCATGGTTAACCGGTCGTGTCCGGTATCGGTGGTGATACCTGCCCGACGACGATACGCTTCCACGAACGCCACCAGTTCGGGGCCGCGGGGCCGCCGCCCCGGGCGGATGTCGCAGGCGGCAGCCTTGGAGTCCTGGATCACCACATTGGGGTCCAGCACGATGCCGAGCAGGTCATTGGCGCCGTCACCGCTGACCAGAGCCTCGCGGCCGACCGCCCAGTGGTAGGGCAGACCGATCTGGTGCACCCTCCTACCTCCGGCGGTGAGCGGACGCATGCGCTCGGTGATCAACACCCGCGCCTCGATCGCGGCGCGAGGTGAGACGATCGTTGCCCACCCGTAGGGCTCCAAACCCGCTTCGGCAGCAAGCTCGGGGGAGACCTCGCAGAACATCTCCGGCTGCAGCTCCGCCAGATACGGGTGGAAGCGGCTCATCCCACCGGCGGTGTGGTGCTCGGTTAACCGATAGGTGGTGAACACGTGCGGATACACATGCGCCCCCGGCTCCCAGGGTTCGGGGGAGAAGGGGTTGTCCTTCCGGGGGAAGGTAATCCTCGCCGGTGGCTGTTGTTGACGGTAGAGCAAGTTGCGCACCGGCGATTCGGGCGGCTCGTAGTGGGTGGGCAAGGGGCCGTCGACCATGCCGGAAGGTGCGAACAGCCATCCCTTCCCGTCGGCCTGCATGATGAAGGCGTCATCGCCCGCGAGGGCCTGCGAACCTCCCAGGTTCGGATCGGGATTGCTGCCCGGGGCCCGGTCCACGGGGAAATCGGGGACGTCCCGGCCGGTCCAAGACTGCGCCTGAGCGTCCCACCAGATGTATCGCTTGCGCTCGCTCCACGGGTTGCCGTCCGGGTCCGCCGAGGCCCGGTTGTACAGCAGACGCCGGTTGTCGGGCCACGCCCACGCCCATTTCGAGGCCACCTCGTCCTGCAGATGGCCGGGCACCCGGCTGGCGGCCCGGTTCACCCCCTCGGCGTAGATTCCGGTGTAGATCCAGCATCCCCCCGCGGTAGAGCCGTCCGGCCTCATTTCGGTGAAGGATGAAAGCGGGCGCCCGGCCTGCGGTCCGGTGGTGTGGTAGCCGTTGATCTCGGCCAGAACCGCCTCGGCATCCGGTTCGCCGTGCTCATCGGTGGGGTAGTCCCACGTCAGGTCCAGCAACGGCCGGTCGCGTTCGTCGGTCGAGTCGGCCAACCGGGCACGGATGCGTTTGCCCAGTTCGTAGAAGAACTGCAACTCGCTCTGGGCGTCGTCGGGCGGTGTGACCGCCTGGTGGCGCCATTGGACCATCCGTTGCGTCTGGGTGAAGGACCCTGCTTTCTCGGTGTGGTTCGCCGCTGGCAGGAAGAAGACCTCGGTGGCGATGTCCTCGGGACGCAGTTCGCCTGTTTCGATCTCCGGGCCGTCCTTCCACCAGGTGGCCGACTCAATGAGGTTGAAGTCCCGTACCACCAACCACTTCAGATGCGACATCCCCAGCCGCTGCAGCCGCCCGTGCGCCGAGCCCACTGCTGGGTTCTGGCCGAGTAGGAAGTAGCCGTCCACTTCGTCGCGCAACATCTTCATCACGGTCTGATACGTCCCGTGGGCGCCGTTGATGCGCGGCATGTAGTGGTAGGCGAAGTCGTTCTCCGGTTGGGCAGCCTCGCCCCACCAGGCTTTGAGCAGGCTGACGGTGTACGCGTCGGCGTCGGCCCAGTAGCCCTTCTGCTCTTTGGACCCCACGGCGGCCAAGTAGTCGGCGAGGGTGTCATGGGAGCCTGCTTCAGGCATCGGCAGGTAGCCGGGCAGCAGGTTGAACAGCGTGGGGATGTCGGTGGAGCCCTGGATGGTGGCGTGGCCGCGTAGCGCCATCACCCCGCCGCCGGGGCGACCGATGTTGCCGAGCAGCAACTGCAGTATCGCGGCGGTGCGGATGAACTGGGCACCTTGGGAGTGTTGGGTCCATCCCACCGCGTAGGCGAAGCAGGTGGTTCGGTCCCGGCCGGAGTTCTGTGTGATCGCCTTGGCAAGGTATTCGAAGTCGGCGGGAGAGATACCGCAGGTCTGTTCGATCAATTCCGGGGTGTAGCGCGCGTAGTGGCGCTTGAGGATCTGGAACACGGTCCGGGGGTGGGCCAGGGTCTCGTCCCGTGGAGGCCGAGCACGGTCCAATGGCACACCGCCCTCGCCGAAGACCTCACCCTCGGCAGGTTCTTGCCCGGGTGTCTCCCCGGACCGCCCGTCGGTACGGTCGGCGTCATTGTCGGCGTAGCGCCAACTGCTCAGGTCGTATTCACCGGTCTGCGGATCGAAGCCGGAGAACAGGCCGTCCAGGTCCTCGGTGTCCTGGAACTCATCGGTGATGATGCTGGCGGCGTTGGTGTATGCCCGTACGTAGTCATCGAACCAGAGGTCGTTGCTCAGGACGTAGTTGATCAACCCGCCAAGTAGCATGACGTCGGTACCTGCCCGGATCGGCACGTGCCGGTCGGCCAGCGCAGTGGTGCGGGTGAACCGGGGGTCAACGTGGATGACGGTGGCGCCACGGGATTTGGCCTCGGTCACCCACTGGAATCCGACCGGGTGGCACTCGGCCATGTTGGAGCCCTGGATGATGATGCAGTCGGCATTGGCCATGTCCTGCAGCGGTTGAGTGGCGCCGCCCCGCCCAAACGAGGTTCCCAGACTGGGAACCGTGGAGGAGTGTCATATACGGGCTTGGTTCTCGATCTGGATGGCACCGGCCGCGGAGAACAACTTCTTGATCAGGTAGTTCTCTTCGTTGTCGATGGTCGCTCCGCCCAAACTGGCGATGCCCATCGTCCGATTCAACCGCCGGCCGCGCTCGTCAACGTCCTCCCAGTGGTTGCGCCTGGCCTGCAGGAACCTGTCCGTGATCATCTCGATCGCGGTGTCCAACTCCAGCGGTTCCCACTCGGTGGCGTAGGGACGGCGGTACAGCACCGTGGTCTGCCGCGCGGGGGTATTGACCAGTTGTTCACTGGCGGCTCCCTTGGGGCAGAGCCGGCCCCGCGAGACCGGTGAGTCCGGATCCCCTTCGATGTGAATGACTTTGTTGTCCTTGGCGAACACCCGTTGCCCGCATCCGACCGCACAGTAGGGGCACACGCTTTGGACCACGGTGTCCGCCTCATCGGTGCGTGGCGCCGTGCTTCTGGACTTGGGGGACATCACCGCCGGGCCCCGTCCGTGGCGATCGTTGGTGCGCAGTTGCCGGATCACCGGCCACTCCAAGAACGTCAGCCGTGACATACCGGCCACGCTAACACTCCGCCATCCAGTTGTAATCTGGATCACGTCCGTGCCCTGGGTAGATAGGCTGTGAAAATGAAACTCCCCGCCGCCCTCGAACCGAAGTTCAATGACCAGATCACGCTCGAGTTGCAGGCCGCGCACGTGTACCTGCAATTGGCGATCCTGGCGGATGCCCACGACCTGCCCGGCATGGCCGCATGGCTGCGCGCCCAGTCGGAGGAGGAGCGTGAGCATGCGCAGAAGTTCATCGACCATGTGGTGGACCGCGGCGGCCATGCCGTGCTCGGCCCATTGGAAGCGCCCGGACTCGGCAGCGATCTGAGCGTGCAGTTGATCTTCAAGACTGCCTTGGACCATGAGCAGAAGGTGTCCGAGGCCATCCGCGAACTGGCCCGGGCCGCCGAGGCGGAGGGGGACTTGCCCTCCCGCAGTCTGTTGCTGTGGTTCCTGGAGGAGCAGGTGGAGGAGGAGGCAACGGTCGGTCAGATCCTCGGTCGCTTGGATCGAGTGGGGTCCGACGGCGCCGGAATCCTCCAGATCGACGCCGAATTGGGTGCTCGCGGAGTGGAGTCGGCCGGCACCGCCTAGTTGGGTGCGCGCGGAGTGGAGTCGGCCGGCACGGCCTAGTTGGGTGTCCGCGGAGTGGAGTCGGCCGGCACGGCCTAGATCGTTGATCCTTTCGTCGTCGGTGGTCTCAGGCGGTCAGGGAGGGATTGTCGGTGGGGCCGGGTGGCCCACTTGTACGGTGAACGTGTGGAGACCGAAGAGTTGCTCGCCCGCGCGGTGACCGGTGTGCTCCTGGTGTGCTGCGGACTACTGCTCCTGTGGACCGCCCGGGCCGCGGCGCACGGTCGGCTGCCACGCAACCGGCTCGCCGGTATCCGCACACGCGCGACGATGGCCAGTGACGAAGCCTGGCTCATTGGCCACCAGGCAGCCCGCCGACTCGGGGAGTGGGCCGGCGGGTGTTTCGTGGCCGCCGGCGCCGTGGCAGCGATGCCGGGCTCGCCCTGGGTGTTCGTCGGTGCCGCTTTGCTGGCCACCGTGGTGGCAATTGCGCTCGTTCTACGTGCCGGGGTGGTAGCCAGCAAGGCCGCTCACGCACATCACCGGACAACCCCTGACGCGCAGCCCAGTGGGCGACGAGACACCTAGCGGGCACCGGCAAACGCTCAGCACACGTAGGCGATCAGGATCCCGTCGTAGCCTTTTGAGCCCACCAACTGCAGGGCGGTGGCATCCAGGGTCCCGTTGCGCACCGCGGCACCGATCTCCTCGATCATCGTGCGGGTGCCCACCACATCGGGCCGGGTGTTCTGGGCGTCCCGGACGGCGCCAGACCGCACCACGTTGTCCACGACTAGCACCGCTCCCGGGCGGGTCAGTTCCAGTGCCCACTTCAGGTACGAGGGATTGTTCTCCTTGTCCGCATCGATGAACACCAGATCGAAGGGCGCCTCGTCGCGCAGGCTGGGTAAGGTATCGGCGGCCCGCCCCTCCAGCACCCGCACCTGCCCGCCGAGGCCGGCACGATCGATGTTCTCCCGCGCGACGCGGGCGTGCTTGGCGGAGTGTTCCAAGGTGAGCACGCGTCCACGCGGGCCTACCGCCCGCGCCAGATGAATGGTGGAGTACCCGAACAAAGTTCCGATCTCCAGGACCCGCTGTGCCCCGGCCGCACGGGTGAGCACACTGAGGAAACCACCGAGGAGTTCTGAGACCTGGATCTGGGGCAAGTCACCGGCCGCCCGGACCGCTTCGGCCAGCGCTGCGTCCGCCGGACGAAGGTGCTCAGTGAAGTAGTGGTCGACCTCCGACCACAGCCGTTGTGGTTCCATCGCAACTCTCCTTCGTCAGCGCACCGCAACGCCGCTGAGGCCGTGCACGAGCGCGCGGCCGTAGATCTCGTCGGGATCCAGGTGGCGCAGATCTTCCATCAGGGAGTCCTGCAGGGGCCGCTTGGCCATCGCTACCTGCCGCGGCGGTCCCGAATCGGTCCTGATCGTCACCACTCCCGAGCCCTCGGGACGTCGCATGCGAATCACTCCGGTGGGTCGGTGCAGTTCCACGCCGGTGATAACGCTCGCGTCGGAGTCGTGTTCCACCTGGGCCGCGCACTGCAGCCGGTCGGCGAACCAGGCCGCCAGCAGGTGCGTTGAGGGCCGATCGGTGTTGCCCTGCACCAGCACTTCGGTAATGGGCGTCGTCGGATCAGCCTCGACGACGCCGGCGCTCAACCCCCGCCAGAGGGTGGTTCGCGCCCAGGACAGGTCGGTGTCGCCCGGTGCGTAGTGTTCGCGCAACGCTTGCAGGCGCCCGATCGGATCGGATACCTCACCCACGTCGCTAATGCGACGTTGGGCGAGCCTGCCCAGCGGGTCCCCGGCAAGGTCCGTGGGTGAGTCTTTGGGCCACCACGCCACCAGCGGGGTGTCCGGCAGCAGCAGCGGGGTGATCAACGTGTCCATCGACTCGCGGGTGGCTCCCAGGGGCCGCAAGATGACCACCTCGGCAGCGCCGGCGTCCCCGCCGATGCGGATCTCGGCGTCTAGACGTGGCTCACCGTCCCCCTCCTGGGGTTCGATCACCACGACCCGGGAGGGGTGTTCGCGGCTGGCCTGATTCGCGGCTTCGAGCGCTGGTTCGATGTCTCCGCCGGAGGAGATGATGACCAGGGTCATCACCCGTCCCAGAGCCGCGGCCCCGCCCTCCTCGCGCAGGTTGACCAACTCGCCGACCACGTCCGCGCTTGAGGTGCGCTGCAGTGTCACGATCATGGCTGCCTCCAAGTCCGACCATCTCGCGCCAGCATCTGCTCGGCCGACGGGGGCCCCCAACTACCCGGCCGGTATTCTTCCGGGCGGCCGCGGGATGCCCAGAAGTCGATGATCGGATCCAGGATCCGCCAGGACCGTTCCACCTCCGGTTGCCGCGGGAACAACGGCGGATCGCCCAGCATGACGTCGAGCAGCAACCGCTCGTAGGCTTCCGGGGATGCTTCGGTGAACGCGTGACCGTACCCGAAGTCCATCGTCACATCCCGCACCTCCATCGCGGTGCCCGGGATCTTCGAGCCGAAGCGTAGCGTGACACCCTCATCGGGCTGCACCCGGATCACGATCGCGTTCTGGCCGAGTTCCTGGGTGTCGTTGAGGTCGAAGGGCAGGTGCGGTGCGCGTTTGAACACCACCGCGATCTCGGTGACCCGCCGACCCAATCGTTTACCGGTGCGCAGGTAGAACGGCACCCCGGCCCAACGGCGGGTGTCGATGTCCAAGCGGACCGCGGCGTAGGTCTCGGTGGTGGAGTCGGGATCCATGCCCTCCTCCTCCAGATAGCCGCGCACGTGACGCCCGCCCTGCCACCCGGCGATGTATTGGCCCCGGGCGGTGTGCCGCTCCAGATCATCGGGCACCCGGACGGCGGAGAGAATTTTCTCCTTCTCCGCCCGCAACGCGTCGGCGGCGAAGGAGACCGGTTCCTCCATCGCGGTCAGCGCCAGGAGTTGCAGCAAATGGTTCTGCATCACGTCCCGCGCCGCGCCCACGCCGTCGTAGTATCCGGCGCGAGTCCCGATTCCAATGTCCTCGGCCATGGTGATCTGGACGTGGTCGACGAAGCGCTCGTTCCACACCGGTTCGAACAGCGTGTTGGCGAACCGCAGAGCCAGGAGATTCTGCACCGTCTCCTTGCCCAGGTAGTGGTCGATCCGGAACACCGATTCGGGCGGAAAAACCCGCTCCACCGACTCGTTCAGGCTCTGCGCGCTGGCCAGATCGTGGCCGAATGGCTTCTCGATCACCACTCGCCGCCAGGAGCCGTTGGAATCCCGGGACAGGCCGGACTCGGCAAGTTGCTCCAGCACCACCGGAAATTGGTCCGGCGGGATCGACAGGTAGAAGGCGTGATTGCCTCCGGTGCCTCGTTCGGCGTCCAACTCCTTCACCGTCTGCGCCAGCCGTTCGAAGGCCTTGGGATCGGTGAACTCGCCCTGGACGAACCGGATGCCCTGACTCATCTGCCGCCATGCGTCCTCGTCGAATGGAGTGCGGGCGTGCTCACGTACCGCCTCCAGGGCGATCTGTTGGAAGTCCTGGCGGTCCCACTCCCGCCGGGCGAAACCGGTCAGCGCGAACCCGGGAGGCAGCAGGCCCCGGTTGGCCAAGTCGTAGATCGCCGGGATGAGTTTGCGTTTCGCGAGATCTCCGGTCACGCCGAAGAGCACCAGGCCGCAGGGGCCCGGAATCCGGGGCAGTCGCCGGTCAGCCGGATCGCGTAAGGGGTTGGTTGGCCCGGCTGCGGAGACGGGCCTCACGCCTGGCCGCCGCTAGCGGTCTGCGCGCGGGCAGTCCTGTCCAACTCCGCGCCGACGGTTTCCAACAATTCCTCCCATGAGGCGATGAACGACTCCACTCCCGCGGCCTCCAGATCGGCCAGGATCTGTTCGTAGTCGACACCCAGGCGTAACACTTCGTCAATGACCGCCTGCGCCTCCTCGTACCGACCCTGGGCGGTGTCGGCCCCGGTAGCGGGGGAGTGGTCGGCGACCGCAGCCAACGTGGCCGCCGGCATGGTGTTCACCACATCCGCCGTCACCAACTCATCGACGTACATCGTGTCCGGATAGGCCGGATCCTTAGTTCCCGTGGAGGCCCACAGCGGGCGCTGCACGTGTGCACCGGCCCCGGCCAACTCCTCGAACCGGGGGGAAGTGAAGATCTCCTGGAAGACCTGGTAGGCCAGCCGCGCTCCGGCGACCGCGGTGCGCCCCCGCACGGCTCTGGCCTGGTCGGTGCCGATGTCATCGAGCGCAGCGTCGACCTTGGTGTCGATTCGGGAGAGGAAGATCGAGGCCACGGAACGTATCGCACCCAGGTCCACGCCGGCCTGCTGAGCACGCTCCAACCCGTCCAAGTATGCCTGGGCCACTGCGCGGTAGCGGTCCAGGGAGAAGATCAGCGTCACATTTACGCTGATCCCCTCGGCGATCGCGGCGGTGATAGCCGGCAAACCTTCGACGGTGGCCGGGATCTTGATCATCGCGTTCGGGCGGTCCACCGTACGCCACAGCAGCCTGGCTGCCTCGACCGTGGCGTCGGTGTCATGGGCCAGTCGCGGATCAACCTCGATCGACACCCGCCCATCCCGACCTCCGGTGCGCTCATACACGTCCGCGAACAGGTCGCAGGCCGCGCGCACGTCGTCGGTAGTCAACGCCAGCACGGCCGACTCGGTGCCGGCGCCGGCCGCCGCTAATTGCTCCAGTTGGTCCTGGTAAGCATCGCCGCGGCTGACCGCACCGGCAAAGATGGTCGGGTTCGTGGTCACCCCCACCACATGGCGGGTGTCGATCAGGCGGGCGAGGCTCCCGTCCTGTAGGGCGTCCCGGGACAGGTCATCGAGCCAGACCGACACTCCGGCTTCGCTGATCCGGGCCAATGGTGAGGTGGACATGACAGGCTCCTTCGTCGTCGTTAGCCCCGAGATGCGGCAAGGGATTCTTCCGCGGCACGGACCGCCGCCTCGGCGGTGATCCCGAACTCCCGGAAGAGAGTCTGATAATCAGCCGAGCCGCCGTAGTGCTCCAGGGAGACGGCCCGCCCGGCGTCACCGATGTAGCGGTGCCAGGGCATGGCGATTCCGGCCTCGATGCTCACCCGAGCACGAACATCGCTGGGCAGCACTTCCTCGCGGTAATCCTCGTCCTGGTCCTCGAACCATTCCAGGCACGGCGCCGAGACCACTCGTGTGGGAATTCCCCGGTCCTCCAGTTCGGTGCGTGCCTCCACCGCTAGTTGCACCTCGGAACCGGTGGCCAACAAGATCACCTCGGGCCGCCCGGAGGATGCCTCCAGCAAAACGTAGGCGCCCCTGGCCACCCCGGCTGCGGCAGCGAACCCGTCCTGCCCGCGCGGGAAGGTGGGCACGTTCTGGCGGGTGAGCACAAGGCCCGCGGGCTCATCGCGTTCCAGAATTGTGCGCCACGCCCAGGCGGTCTCGTTCGCATCGGCCGGCCGCACCAGCGCCAGGTCCGGGATAGCCCGCACCGCGGCCAGGTGTTCCACCGGCTGGTGGGTCGGTCCGTCCTCACCCAGGCCGATGGAGTCGTGGGTCCACACGAAGATCGACGGCGCCTTCATCAGCGCGGCCAGGCGCACTGCAGGACGCATGTAGTCACTGAACGTGAAGAACGTGCCGCCGTAAGGACGAGTCAAGCCGTTCAACGCGATGCCGTTGAGGATCGTGCCCATTCCGTGCTCACGGATGCCGAAGTGCATCGTGCGTCCATACGGGTTACCGGTGAACTGCTCGGTGGAACGGCGCGCCGGGATGAACGACGGCTCACCCTTCATGGTCGTGTTGTTGGAACCGGCCAGGTCCGCCGAACCACCCCACAGTTCCGGGAGCGGATCGGCCAACGCCGCCAGCACCGCTCCCGACGCCGCGCGGGTGGCCACGTCCTTGCCCGCCTCGAACGTCGGCAGCGCGTCGGTCCAACCCTCCGGGAGGCGGCGTTCGCGCAGTCGTTGGAGCAACTGGGCGCCCTCGGGATTGGCTGCCTCCCACTCGGTGAGTTTGGCGTCCCAGTCCGCGTGGGCCTTTGCGCCCCGGTCCACCAGGCCGCGAGTATGCGTCAGCACCTCCGGTTCCACCACGAAGTTCTGGTCGGGGTCGAACTCCAGCACGTTCTTCAGCGCGGCGACTTCCTCAGCGCCGAGTTTCGCGCCATGTGCCCCGTGGGTGTTCTGTGCAGTCGGGGCGGGCCAGGCGATGATGGTGGACAACCGGATGAGACTGGGCCGGTCGCCTACCTGCTTGGCCTCATCCAGGGCGGCTGCGAGGGCGTCCACGTCTTCCACGTACCGGTTACCGCCCCCGGTCCAGTCCACGTGCTGGGTGTGCCATCCATAGGCCTCGTACCGGGCCATCACGTCTTCGGTGAACGCGATGTCGGTGTCTCCCTCGATCGAGATCTGGTTGTCGTCCCAGATCACCACGAGATTGCCCAGCTCCTGGGTGCCGGCAAGCGCGGATGCTTCGTGGCTGACCCCTTCCTGCAAGTCACCATCGGAGGCGATGACGTAGACCCGGTGGTCGAAGGGGGAGGTGCCCTGGTCCGCGTCCGGATCGAGCAGGCCACGCACGCGCCGCTGCGCGTAGGCCATTCCCACCGCCGTGGAGATGCCTTGTCCCAGTGGGCCGGTGGTGGTCTCCACTCCGTCGGTGAAGCCGTACTCGGGGTGGCCAGGCGTCTTGGAGCCGAACGTGCGCAACGCTTGTAGGTCCTCGATCTCCAGACCGAATCCGCCGAGGAACAACTGGATGTACTGGGTCAGGCTGGAGTGGCCGGCCGACAGCACGAACCGGTCCCGACCCAACCAGTGCGGATCGGCCGGGTCCGATGCCATGACGTTCTGGTACAGCAAATAGGCCACTGGTGCCAGGGCGATTGCGGTGCCGGGATGACCGTTGCCGGCCTTCTCAACTGCGTCAGCAGCCAACACCCGGGCGGTGTCCACTGCGCGTAGATCCAGATCGGTCCAGCCTGTTGTGGTGGCTTTCGGGGCTTTAGCGTTCACGGGCTTCCCTTCCGCCCTTGACGGGCGTGCGTTCTGCTCGCACTGCCGATGAACACGCCATGGCAGCGGTGTGGGTTGGTTCACTCTGTGCCGAGCCTATCGAGTCAGGCGCGGTCGGCACGCGTTGACAATCCTTGTCCGCCACCATCGCCCGCCGGCGGGGGCGACGCCAAGGTGGGCATCCGCCGTGTCCTGCAACACACAACAGTGAGGATAGCGCTTTCCGCACTGGCTGGCTAGATCCGCTGGAGCCGACTTGACCGGCCCATCTAGCGGCGGCCTCTGGTGGAGACGGCAACCTGCGGATGCGCAAGATGTAGCCCGCGGATGGGCGGGGCAAGACTCTCGTATGTGGAAATGCACTAGGCCCGGATGCGCAAGGTGTAGCCCCTGGTGGTGGAGCGCCCAGCGCCTCGCTGACCCGAGAGGTCGCTGCATCGGGCTGTGGACCACTTAGACTGGCATGAGCAAGAGCGTCGCAGCCCAGCCCGGCCCGGGACTGGTCGGCTGTGCAGCAGGAGATGGTGAGGTCGTGTCGCAGACGGAAGCAGATCCGGTCAACGTCGGAGGAGAGACCGCGGTTCGGCCGGGGGAGAGGTCGGACTCGGCGCAGCGCACGCGGCCACCCGCGGGGCAGCAGAGCCGAGGTGCGAAGGTCAAGGCGTACGTGGCCTTGACCAAGCCCCGAGTGATCGAATTGCTGCTGGTCACCACGGTTCCGACGATGTTCCTGGCCGAGCGGGGCTTCCCCGGTTGGTGGCTGGTGGTGGCCACCCTTATCGGCGGTGCCACCGCCGCAGGTTCGGCGAACGTGTTCAACATGGTCTACGACCGGGACATCGATGCGTTGATGAACCGGACCAAGAACCGCCCGTTGGTCACCGGAGAGATCACCCCGCGGCAAGCGATGGTGTTCGCCTTCGCGCTCGGCGTCTTCGCGATCGGTTGGCTCGGCCTGGTAGTCAACTGGGTCTCCGCCGCACTGTGTCTGGCGGCCATCGTGATGTACGCCGTGGGTTACACGGTGCTGCTGAAGCGCCACACGTCCCAGAACATCGTGTGGGGCGGCGCTGCCGGGTGCATGCCAGTGCTGATCGGGTGGTCCGCCGTGACCGGATCCCTGTCCTGGGCGCCGGTGCTGCTGTTCGGCATCATCTTCTTCTGGACGCCCCCGCACTACTGGCCGCTGTCGATGAAATTCAAGGCCGATTACACCCGCGCCGACGTGCCGATGCTCCCCGTGGTCTCCCCGGACACACGGGTGGCGCGCCAGATGATCGCCTACACCGTGGCGATGATTGCGTGCTCCTTGGCGCTGGTGCCGGTAGCGGACATGGGTTGGCTGTACACCGCGGCCGCGGCGTTGTCCGGCGGCTGGTTCCTGTGGCTGTGCATTGCGCTCTACCGCCGGGCACGCCACGGCAACCCGAAGAAACTTCGCGCCATGAAGGTGTTCCACGCATCCATCACCTATCTCACCGTGTTATTCGTGGTGATCGCCGTCGACCCGTTCCTACCCTTCTAAGCCGGTGCCCGCCCCAGGTCAGGAGCCCCCGCGCGCAGCAGCGGCCGACGACGACGCCGGGCCGTTCACGGGTGTGCTGCGCCAATACCTGGCTCACCTGGGCATCGAACGCGGGCTATCCGGCCACACGCTGGGAGCTTACCGGCGCGACTTGACCCGCTACGCACGGTTCCTGCTGACCCGCCGGCGCACCGACCTGGAGCAGGTGACGGAAGCGGACGTTGCCGCCTACGTGGAGGCGATCCGAGCCGGGAGCGACGGAGGGCGTGCGCTGTCGGCCAGTTCGGCGGCAAGGGCCGTGGTCGCCATCCGCGGCTGGCACAAGTTCGAGGCGATGGAGGGGCGTACCACGCATAACCCCGCGGCGCAGATCAAGCCCCCGGGCACCACCAAGCGCCTGCCCAAGGCCGTCTCGGTGGATCAGGTGGACCAACTCCTTCAGGGCGCCTCCGCGGCACCGGGAGTTCTGGGGCTGCGGGACCGGGCCTTGGTCGAGGTGCTGTACGGTACCGGCGCGCGGATCAGTGAGGCGGTCGGGCTCAGCGTGGACGATGTGGTGCTGGACCGCACGGCGGCCAGCGTGCGGCTGTTCGGCAAGGGGCGCCGTGAACGCGTGGTGCCCATGGGCAGGTTCGCCGTCCAGGCCCTTGAGGCCTACCTGGTGCAAGCCCGGCCGGCGCTGGCCAGTAAGGGCCGCGGCAACACCGCGCTGTTCCTGAACCAGCGAGGAAACCCCCTGAGCCGGCAGAGTGCTTGGGCGGTGTTGCAACAAGCCGCCGAACGCGGCGGGATGACCGCACGGATCTCCCCGCACACGCTGCGCCATTCCTATGCCACCCACCTGCTCGCCGGCGGCGCCGACGTGCGCGTCGTCCAGGAATTGCTCGGGCACGCCTCGGTGACCACCACCCAGATCTACACCCACCTCACCCCCGACGCGCTGCGAGAGGTCTACGCGGCCGCTCACCCCCGGGCACTGGGGTAGGCCCGCTCGCCCCCGGGCCACTAGGTTGGACCCGCTCGCCTCCGGGGCGCTAAGTTAGGCCCGCTCACCCCCGGGGCACTGGGTTGGACCCGATCGCCCCTAGCGCAGCTTAGGCCCGCTCACCGTCGCGCGCCGGGTCAGAACGCATCGCGGACGTGCACCTGCCAGCCGCCAAGCGCTCGGTCGAGCACGGCGTCGGTGGCCTCATCGCCGCCGGCCAGCCCGCCCGCCATCCGGATATTCGCACTGGACTGCGCCCCGGCCCAGGCCAGGGCGATACCCGATGGGGTGTAGACCGGGGCATCCAGGGGAGCCTGGCTCGCGGTGCCGGTGCGCCGGCAGATGGCGCCGCCGTCGTCGGCAGTGAGCAGGTAGGCACCGTCCATCACCCCGAAAGGATCCCCGGTGACGCTGAAATTCAGGTCGCGGCTCACCCTCAGGCGGCGCAAGGTGAACGCTGCGGCGACGTCGTCCAGGCGGAGCATGTAGGGGCCGGTGGAAATGGTGCGCCAGGCTGCGGGAGGCAGGAACAGGCGCGCCACGTCCGCCCCGGAGGTGTGCAGCCGGATGAGGCCCAGCACCGGGGCGAAGGAGCCCAGCAGCCGCCACAGGGCCCGGTAGGCCGCTGAGGTAGAGGCGATCAGGTCGTGTACGACCAGGGCGGCATCGGACCGCTCCTGCGTCCCGCGGACCCAGTTCACATAACCTTGCAGTTGGCCGTCGGGCCCGGTAGCAACGCTGACGCCGGTGAACTCCTGGGTGAGGTCGGTCGGGGGGAAGTTGGGGCCGGTGCGAGTCAGCGGCCCGTTCTGCGCGGCGGCCCACTGGTCGTACAGCCTCCGAATCGCCTCGCCGTCCGCCGTGGTGGCGCGGCGAGTGGTTACGGGGCCGTCCTGGCCCGGCAGACCGGTGGAATCCTCGATCCGCACCGCCGCGGCCGCGGTCGTCGGGATCTCCACCACGTCGTAGGAGGTCAGTAGGGCATAGCCGAGGCGGTGATAAATACCGGGGGCGGAGGCGAACAGGGTGGAGATCACGTCGCCCGATGCGCGCCCGTCGGCCAACACCTGACCGATCAGCGGACGCAGCAGGCCACGGCCCCGATACTCGGCCGCCACGGTGACCCCGGCCAACCCGTTGGTGGGCACCTCTACGCCGCCGAACCAACTGGCGTAGGCGCGGCGGAAAGCCCGTGCGGCAAGCGTGGCACCGTCGAACGTGCCCCAGGGGCTTTGGCCGGCAATCGGCCACTCGCCGCCAGAGGGCGACGGGGCCGTGCCGAAGGCCTCGGTGCCCAGGATGCTGCTGGCGCGCCGGTCGGAGCGGGACAACGGTCGTATCTGGAACGACATGGTGGCCCAGCGTAGCGAGCCGTGCAGCCGGCGAGGGTCGGCGTAGCGAGCGGTGCAGCCGGCGAGGGGCGGCGTAGCGAGTCGCGCCGCCGGTGAAGGTCGGCGTAGCGAGTCGCGCCCGGCGAGGGCCGGCATAGTGGATCGCACACCCGGTCACGCCCGCCGCACCGCAACACGCACCGGCCCTCGGGCGGCCGGCCCGGCTACCGGAGATCCGCAGCAGGGGGCAATGCGGAACCGCGCGGGTCTCGCCCGACTCGGCGCGGACAGTTGGTCGATGCGGCCTTGGGAAGTAGGTTGGCCGCGTGAGCACCGACAACCCTGCGGAGATCAAGGCCCGCGACTTCCCCGAACCCCAGCCGCTCAACGCTCATGGCCCGGCCCGCATTATCGCGATGTGCAACCAGAAGGGCGGGGTGGGCAAGACCACCACGACGATCAACCTGGGTGCAGCGCTGGCCGAGTACGGGCGCAAGGTGCTGCTGGTGGATCTGGACCCCCAGGGCGCCGCGTCCGCCGGGTTGGGCCTGAACGCCCACGAGTTGGATCAAACGATCTACACCACGCTGATGGCCGAGCAGCCCGACATTACCCAGATCATCCACCGGACCGAGGTGCCGGGCTTGGACCTGGTGCCCGCCAACATCGACCTGTCCGCCGCTGAGGTGCAACTGGTCAACGAAGTGGCGCGGGAGCAGGCGCTGGCTCGCGTGCTGCGGCCCGTCACCGACGAGTACGACGTGATCCTGGTGGACTGCCAACCCTCGTTGGGTCTGCTGACCGTGAACGCGCTAACCGCTGCGCACGGTGTGATCATCCCGCTGGAAACGGAGTTCTTCGCCCTGCGTGGGGTGGCGTTGCTGGTTGAGACCATCGAGAAGGTGCGCGACCGACTCAACCCGCGCCTGACCATCGACGGCATCCTGGCCACTATGTACGACTCACGCACCCTGCACTCCCGCGAAGTGCTCGCTCGCGTGCAAGAAGCCTTCGGCGACCAGGTCTTCCACACCGTGATTACCCGCACGGTGAAGTTCCCCGACGCCTCCGTGGCCACTGAACCGATCACCTCCTACGCCCCCAACCACGCCGGGGCGTACAACTACCGCAAACTCGCCCGAGAACTGATCAGCCGTGGCGACGTCGCCTGACGTCGGGCCCGAACATCCGGCCGGAGGCGCCACGGTGGACGCCGTCCGCCGAGAAACCCTCACCGCACCTGCCTCGCACCCTGTAACCGCGCCGTCCGGTCCCGCGTCCCAACCGCCCCCGGGAGGGGACCAGGACGCCGACGCCGCGCACGTGCGCCTCGGCTCCCGACCCGGGTTCGAGGTGCGCCTGGAGAATTTCTCCGGCCCGTTCGACCTGCTGCTGTCCCTGATCGCCAAACACAAGTTGGACGTCACCGAGGTGGCGTTGGCAGAGGTGACCGACGACTTCATCGCCCACCTGCGCGCGCAAAGCGAATGGGACCTGTCCCAGGCCAGTGAATTCCTGGTGATCGCCGCGACACTGCTGGAACTCAAAGCCGCGAGGTTACTGCCCCAAGGTGACACCGAGGACGTGGAGGACCTGGAACTGCTGGAGGCCCGCGACCTGCTGTTCGCCCGACTCCTGCAGTACCGAGCTTTCAAGGAAGTGGCCGCACACCTGGAAACCGAGTGGGAGCGCAACAGTCGTTCCTACCCGCGCAACGTGGGTCTGGAGCCGAGGTTCGCCGCGCTGCTTCCGGAACTGATCATGCGGGTCACTCCCGAGCAGTTGGCGGCCATGGCGGCCCGGGCGCTGGCTCCCAAGGACGAACCCGCGGTGGACCTGAGTCACCTGCACAACCCGGTGATCAGCGTGCGGGAGCAAGCCGCGGTGATCGTCCAGCGCCTACGACGCGAACGCAACCTCACCTTCCGCACCCTGACTCAGGACGCCGCCGGGCTGAACGTGGTCGTGGCTCGCTTCTTGGCGTTGCTGGAGTTGTACCGCGAAGGGGTGGTGGCATTCGATCAGGTGACCGCACTGGCGGAACTGACGATCCGCTGGACCGGCAGCGACCAGGGCGACGTCGCCGTCTCCGATGAGTACGACGACGACCCTCCGGCCCGCCGGGGAAGGCACGTGAAGCAGGAGGCACCATGACGAAGGGTACGAACACGAGGGAGGCAGTAGAAAGCGTGGATACGGCCACCCCGGTGCCCGATGCGCCCGGCGGGCTACTCAGCGCCCTGGAAGCGATTCTGATGGTCGCCGACAGCCCGGTCAGCGCCGAACATCTGGCCAGGGTGCTGCAAGTGCCGGTTGCGCAGATCCGTCAGTCACTGGCGGAACTGGCTCGCGACTACACCGACGGCCCGCGGCCCCGCGGGTTCGAGTTGCGCGAGGCCGGAGGCGGTTGGCGGTTGTACTCCGCACCCGCCTACGCCGACGCCGTGGAAGCGTTCGTGCTCGAGGGGCAGACGGCGAGGCTGACGCAGGCGTCGCTGGAGACGCTCGCGGTGATCGCCTACCGCCAGCCGGTCTCCCGGGGACGGATCGCGGCGATCCGAGGGGTGAACGTGGACTCCGTGGTGCGCACCCTTCTCACCCGTGGCCTGATCGAGGAGGCGGGGGCGGATGAGGAAGGGGGCGCCATGCTGTACCGAACCACCGCCTACTTCCTGGAACGGATGGGCCTGCGCTCGTTGGAGGACCTGCCGCCGCTGGCCCCTTACCTGCCGGACCTGGAGGCGCTGGACGACGTGGACGGCCTGGCATGACCGGCCGGCCGGCACATCACCCCGAGGGCGTGCGCCTGCAGAAAGTGCTGGCCGAGGCGGGCTTGGGGTCGCGACGCAAGTGCGAAGAACTCATTGCCGCGGGGCGAGTGCAGGTCGACGGGGTGACCGTGGACCGGCTCGGCGTGCGTGTAGATCCGCGCACCGCGATCATCCATGTGGACGGGGTGCGGGTGCCCCTCGATCAGGACAAGGTCACTCTGGCGCTGAACAAGCCGCTCGGGGTGCACTCCACCATGGCCGACGAGCAGGGTAGACCCGACCTGAGCACATTCGTGGCGGACCGGCCGGAGCGGTTGTTCCACGTGGGCCGCTTGGACGCCGACACCCAAGGATTGCTCTTGCTGACCAATGACGGCGAACTCGCCCACCGGTTGGCCCATCCTTCCTATGAGGTGCCGAAGACTTATGTCGCCACGGTCACCGGCCAGGTACGGCGCGGTCTTGGCCGCACCCTTACCGCCGGCGTCGAACTCACCGACGGTCACGCCCGCGCGGATGATTTCAAGGTGCTGGAGACCACGCCGGGGGAGTCGTTGGTGGAAATCACCTTGCACGAGGGGCGCAAACATATCGTGCGCCGGTTGCTGGCCGAAGTCGGTCATCCGGTGACCCGGCTCACCCGCACCCGCATGGGGCCGATCCGCCTGGGCCAACTCAAACCCGGCCGGACTCGCGAGATCCAGGGCGCCGAGCTGGGCCGGCTGATGGCCGACGTCGGGCTCTAGGTGTACCCGGCCATCAGGTTGGTGACACCCGGCTGAGGGGCGGGAGGCCGCTGAGTGCGCTGTGGCGGCGTTCAGTGTTGTAGGTGTGTAGCCAGGGTGCAAGGGCGTCGCGGCGGGCCTGGTTGTTG
>Ga0209487_1000494_pt1 | contig 35684 bp, 32 predicted proteins | sample Poulit2012_FD_187524 | JGI IMG/M metagenome (GOLD analysis project Ga0209487, IMG submission 187524) | Agricultural soil microbial communities from Georgia to study Nitrogen management - Poultry litter 2012 (SPAdes) (version 2) | ecosystem: Environmental > Terrestrial > Soil > Agricultural land...
TGCCGGGTATGGAGTGGGCTTTTGTCCAAAACCCATTGTGCGAGATTTAGCCGATGCCATCATTGAAATTCCTACCCACGATGTTTTGCGCGCAGTGCTGGGACTCTAACTTTTGCCGTCTCCATAGAGGTGTGTCTGGGCTAAGTAAGCCATGGCCGAGTCTGGCAAACCCCCTCGTGTAATCCCCTACGCAGTATTCTGTGAAAGAGTTCATGGCTTCCGCCACCGAAACCTTGGCGCATACAAAACCGTAGTTCATCAGTGCCCTGAGGCGTGGATCGAGCCTGTGTGGTGTGACCGATACCAACCCAGGAGTTTGTATAAAAAGGCCTACGTGCCGTATTTTTTATGGCCTCGATAAGCCAAGCGTATTTTTTGGCTTTACTTTGGGGCATTTGTTGTATCTCGGTTAGGCCAGGCCAGTGCCCTGGTGCTGTCGCCACAAGCTCAGTGCGTCGATAGTATTCGTAGCCTGCTGGTATATTCATCTCGTGAGCGGACATGCCGACAGTAACAAATGTCCACAGATTGCGGTGTTTGGTCGGCGCCCAACAGTAGATATCTAGATGCAAGTCATTCGAAACGATTTCATGAAATACCGTGGGCTCCCCTGCGATAAATCTCCCGATATGTGCTGGAATGCTTGACACAGAAGATATTCGAAACGTTCTCCGGCAGGATCACGGTTTAGCGTAACAAATTGGTTCATAATTTTAAGCTACGAAGTTTTTCTGTTGTGAACTAGCCGTTTTGAAAAATTGTGGAGAACTCTGCCGAGTGTTTCACCAAATATGGCGCCGGGCAACCGACGCCATATTTGGGATGAAATTGCTTATTTTGCGTTCAGTTGTTCAAAATAGTCTTTAGCTCCGCCCACGTACTCAACATGGCCAACCTCTAGGTCGTCTCGTCCGACCAGGGCTGCGATTTCTTCGGCAAATTCATCTACCGTATAGAGCTTCCCCGCTGCCTGTCGACGCGACTCGATAGCCTCCGGATTGAGCCGATTGAGCAATGTCGCGGTGATCGTACCTTCGATCATGTCTGCTGTGACCGTAACAAAGCCAATACCTCGATCTTGGAGAGATGGAATATGCTCGCGCAGAGCTAGCTCTCCGGCACGTTTAGATTTTGCTACCGGCTCATATTCCGGCATGGTCGGTATATCATCAATAAAATGTGCCTGATGGCTAGTCACGTAGATGATTTGGGCCCCTTCATGCATCACCGCGACAGCGGCTTCAAGCATGGCAACTTGGGCGTCGCGGTTCAAACGCATCGCGTAGTCCTCGCCCAGATCCGCTTCCATGCCGCCGGAGGCATTCAGGATTAACACATCTAAACCGCCAAATGCATCTTGGGCCGCGGCGATCATCGCTGCGCGACCTTCCTCTGTGGTGATATCTGCTCCGACTGCTACTGCTCTGCCGCCGGCTTCTTCAATTTGTTTAACGACCTTGTTAGCACGTGGTGCCTTTTGGCGGTAGTTAATTACAACGCCGGCTCCACGTTGCGCCAACAGCTGCGCGGTCGCAGCACCTACACCGCGCGAAGAGCCAGTTACGATCACGCCTGTATTCGCTAAGTCTTGTGTATTTGTCATAGTTATTAGTGTCCCATCCCGAGTCCGCCATCCACTGGAATGACTGCGCCTGAAATATAGCTTGCTTCATCAGAGGCTAACCAGCGAACGACGTTGGCCACCTCATTAGGGTCAGCAAAGCGGCCAGCCGGGATCGCTTGTTTATACTGTTTTTGTAGGTCTTCATCGAGCTGCTGAGTCATTTCAGTATCAATGTATCCCGGTGCCACCACATTTGCTGTGATATTTCGAGATCCAAGTTCACGAGTGAGAGAACGTGCCATGCCCACAAGCCCAGCCTTAGAGGCTGCGTAGTTAATTTGACCTGGTGAGCCATAAAGTCCAACGACTGATGAAATGAATATGACCCTTCCCTTGCGCAAGCGGATCATACCTTTGGTAGCGCGCTTCAGAGCGCGGAAAGAGCCAGCGAGATTGGTGTCGATTACCTGCTCGAAATCGTCTTCCGACATCCGCAAAAGTAGTTGATCGTTAGTTATGCCAGCATTATTGATGAGCACTTCGACGGGGCCGTGGGCGGCTTCGACTTCGTTGAATGCCTCATCGAGGGAACTCATATCAGTTACATCGGCTTTCACAGTAAGGAAGCCCTCGGGGCCCTCACCCGAGCGTGACGTAATCGCCACTTGATCGCCATTAGCATGAAACGCACGAGCGATGGCTAGGCCAATCCCTCTATTTCCCCCGGTCACCAATACACTTCGGCCCTGCGCCACATTTACTCCTTCAATTTTGCTAAAGACGTTTTATCCCTACTCTAGGCCCGAAAGTGAGACAATAGAGACTGCAACCCCTAAAGTAACGAAAAAATTTTTTACCTTATACTATCCGGCGTGAAAGGAGAGGGTTTGGCACATAAGTCACCATCTTCCAACGCCTATCAGCAACACGATGACGTAGAAGGACGGCGTCGCAGGAAACAGGATCATGAAGTGCACCTAATAACCGGTGCTTCGGAATCTGTAGTGGCTGATTCGGAACGCAAAAACGGCATTTATGCCATTTTGATCGGGGTGCGGATTCTGTCATTGTTTTTGGTGTTGCTGGCTCACGGCTGGTTGCAGATCGTCATTTTTGTCGTTGGCATGCTTGCTCCGTGGATCGGCGTACAGATCGCCAACAATATTCGTCAGGTCGATGATCGATCGATTCAAACGGTGCCTCCACAACAGGCTGCACTCACCGTCGCGCAGCAACAAGCAGATGATACCAATTCTCAGACGGTTATTGTCGGCGACTATGTAGTACACGATGACAACGATTTTACTTCCACGCCGTCCGCAGAATCAGAAGAAGACGACATTTATTTAAGCGAACATGAGAAGGACGACGATGACGCAAGGTCCTGATCTTCTTGGTAATCTCCTGGAAACTGGCTCGACTACTGCCGAACCAGAAATAGCTGAGTTGCAGTGTTCAAGAAAGTCTTGTGCTGCAGAAGCCGTATGGCAGTTGTTATGGAATAACCCTAAGATTCATTCTGTAGATCGTCGTAAAATATGGTTAGCATGTGATCAGCATCGCCAATTTTTGGCAGATTTCTTATCCTCCAGAGCCTTTTTGAAAGAGATTCAACCGATATCTAGGTGACACGTTTCATGACTCACGATTTTCCTACCGGTACACAAGATAAGCCGAAACTGCATTTTGGTTTTCTCTTGTCCGGTGCCTGGATTGGTGGACTGGTCTTTTGCATCATCTTTGCCGTTGCAACCGTTTTCTTGGGTGAATGGCAAATGGATCGACGCATGGAAAAACTTGAAGAGATTAATAAGATCGTGGATAACTATGACGCACAACCGGTCGCCTATAACGACGCCGGATACCTATTTCAGGAATACGATGACCAGCGTAAGTGGACTCCTATTACTGTCAAGGGCCAGTATTTAGTCGATGACACTCTAATTGCGCGTAACCGTCCGCGTGCAGGTGCCCCCGGATTTGAAGTGCTCGTCCCGTTTGAAACTACGTCAGGGGACCATCTAATTGTCGATCGGGGCTGGCTGCCTTTGGGAGCTGATGCTTCAGCCCCCGATAGCGTTCCAGCGCCACCGCAAGGTGAAACAGAGATTACTATCCGCGTAATACCAGGAGAAGACACGCTTGATCGCGGTGCACCAGATGGACAGGTAGCTTCCATTAACCTGCCAAGTATTAGCGAAGAACTTGACTATGCGATCGCAGAAGACGCATATGGCTTGATGGCCACGGAATCTCCAGCACCGCCCGAGTCCCCCGAGCAGATGCCCGAGCCACAGCGTGATGAAGGGCCACATCTGTCGTATTCAATGCAGTGGTTTACCTTCGGTATTATGTCGTTTGTTGTGTGGGGCTGGCTTGCCTATCAAAAGGCAGTACGTAACCGTGAGGATAAATTGCGTGGGGAGCGCGAAGAAGATGGTTTTATATCCGCGCACAGGATTGAACGGGCCAAACCGGTAAAGCGTCGTAAGGGCCGCATGACCGATGAGGAAATCGAAGACGCCATGCTTAATGGCTAACCTAACTTGTCACCGGTTAATCTGGTTAGGCTAGTTCAACCAACTCCAGATAGTCCTCAGACCAAATATCTTCGTCAGCATCGGGCAGGATTAGAACTCTGTCTGGATCTAAGGCTTCAACGGCACCGGCATCGTGGGTGACTAAAATGATGGCTCCGACGTAACTGCGGATGGCTGACAGGATTTCTTCGCGCGATGCTGGATCTAAGTTATTCGTCGGTTCATCAAGTAATAAAACATTTGCGCCAGATACCACTAGTGTGGCCAAAGCCAGGCGTGTTTTTTCGCCCCCGGATAATACCCCAGCTGGCTTATATACGTCATCACCAGAAAATAGGAACGACCCTAGTACGGTACGTGCAGTTGTCTCATCTAGGTTCGGAGCCGCTGATTTCATGTTATCGAGAACAGACTGGCTGGTATCAAGAGTCTCATGTTCTTGTGCGTAATAGCCCAGTTTCAAACCGTATCCGGGTTCCACTACCCCGGCATCTGGTTCCTCGTATCCGGCTAACAGTTTTAGCAAAGTAGTTTTACCTGCACCATTAAAGCCTAGAACGACCACCCGTGAGCCTTGATCAATGGCAAGGTCTACGCCTGTAAAGACTTCGGTTGAACCATATGATTTAGTGAGCCCGGAGGCCGTCAATGGGACCTTGCCACAGGCTACAGGGGTGGGGAATCGAAGGTTGGCAACTTTTTCTTCAACTCGTTTATCAGATAGGCCTGCAAGCATGCGATCAGCACGTTTTGCCATATTCTGGGCTGCGACGGCTTTGGTGGCCTTAGCGCGCATTTTATCGGCTTGTGCATATAGCGCGGCGGCTTTCTTTTCTGCCGAAGCACGTTCACGCCGTCTACGGCGTTCATCGACTTCGCGCTGTTTCAGGTATGCTCGGTAGCCCATCGAATAAATATCAATGACTTGACGTGTTGCATCAAGAAAAAAGACGGTATTGACGACCTCATCGATAAGATCTAGGTCGTGCGAGATAATCATAAGACCGCCTTCGTAGGTCTTTAAATATTCTCGTAGCCAGATAATCGAATCTGCGTCGAGGTGGTTGGTGGGTTCGTCTAAAATCATTGTATCTGGTTGTTCAAATAGGATGCGTGCCAATTCAACCCGTCGACGTTGTCCACCCGACAAGGTTTCTAATGGACGATCCATGATAGCGTTTTCGAGCCCAAGGTTCGATGCAATAGAAGCAGCCGATGCTTGGGCTGCATAACCCCCAGCTGCAATAAATTCCGCTTCGGCTGCTGGGTACCGTCGCATGCCGCGTTCCATCAGCTTGGGGTCAGTTGAGCTCATTTCGTCTTCTGCTCGACGCATGCGACGAGACAGTTCAGCTAGATTTCTCGCCGACAGGATACGGTCACGAACCGTTTGTGTCAGATCGCCGGTGCGCGAATCTTGTGGCAAATAACCGATGGTGCCAGATCGCATGACGCGTCCTGTTGCAGGAATGACTTCATCCATAAGCACTTTGGTGAGTGTGGTTTTGCCTGCACCGTTACGCCCTACCAGGCCGATACGATCACCAGCATTAATGTGAAAAGTGACGTCAGATAAAAGAGTTCTGGCGCCAACCACAACAGATAGCTGTTGTGCTGAAATCATGTGTGTTTACCTCGAAAACGAAATTAGTTGAAGCCTCTATAGTGTAGTGGTGAACAGTTGGGTTTGACTATTCTGTTCACTCATTGGTGCCGTAAATAGCATCCATTCCAGCTTGAATCAGGACAGCAAGTTCGTAGTGTGGGCTCACTCCACGTTGTTGGGCATGCTGCACGATCTCATCGGCTAATACTTTATTGAGTGACGTGTGCACCGTAATGGTCTCAGGCTCCGATGGAGCGCCAGTAGGACTCGACGCTGGGGCAACAGGTGATTCGACTAATTTGGCGGCTTTTGTGTCGAGGTTCAGGCCTGGGCCAGTGTCAGGTGATTTTCCGGCCTGCAATGCTTTAGCTGCTGCGTTAGCGCGGGCATCAGCGGCTTCATTAAGCGGGTGGCCTGCGTGGCCTTTAACCCATTGAAAGCTAATATGACGACCCGCGGTTTTGGCAGCGCTCATAAGCTCATCGAGTTGAACCATGAGGTCTTTATTATTGACAGGTTTACCGTCGGACTTTTTCCACCCTTTATGTTTCCACCCCGGCATCCATTTAGTGATGGAATTGATGACGTATTGAGAGTCGGCGAGGATGTTTAGGTCGTGGGTAGTGTGTTGGGTGGCTTCTAAAATCTTGAGCACAGCAGATAATTCGCCGCGGTTGTTGGTGGAGTTGTCCCAGCCCCCAGCTTCCCAATTGGCGTCGTCAATATACCAGGCCCAACCCGCTGGTCCCGGGTTGCCAAGCGCGGAACCATCTACACCTACTGTGAGCATATTTTTCCTTTCAAAAGTTCGGGCGGACCTTTCTAGTGTAGGCGGTTAACGAACTAACCGGCCGCAAACCATATTAGCGGTTTGCGACCGGTTAGCTTAGGAACTTGGATTAGATATTGAATCCGAGGGCGCGCATTTGTTCGCGTCCGTCTTCGGTGATCCGTTCCGGTCCCCATGGTGGCATCCAAACCCAGTTGAGACGCCATTCGTCGACCATCGTTTCAACAGCACGTCCCACCTGGTCCTCAATCACGTCGGTGAGCGGGCAGGCGGCAGTTGTCAGCGTCATATCCACGATGAGTGCGCCATCTTCGGCGTAGTTCAGGCCGTAGAGGAGGCCAAGATCAACGATATTGATACCCAACTCAGGGTCAATAACGTCCTTGAGCGCTTCCTCAATATCTTCGAGGGGCGTTTGTGCGACAGCGGTCATATTACCTCCTGATCCGTGTGCTTGGCACGATATCAGAAAAGACTTAGGCGGTCGCTTCGGTCTTTTCGTAGTTCACGTAGCCTTCGTCTTCCAAACGTTCGGCGAGTTCTTCGCCACCGGAGTCAACGATCTTGCCATCAACAAATACGTGAACGAAATCTGGTTTGATGTAGCGCAAGATACGTGTGTAGTGAGTAATCAACATGGTGCCCATATTGTTGTTTTCTTGCGCACGGTTGACGCCTGCTGAGACAATGCGCAGGGCGTCAATATCGAGACCAGAGTCGGTTTCATCAAGAATGGCAAATTTAGGCTTGAATAGCTCTAATTGCAGGATTTCTGCGCGCTTTTTCTCACCGCCGGAGAATCCTTCATTGACGTTACGGGTTGCAAATGCCGAACCCATTTCGAGGTTTTCCATGGCAGAACGCACTTCTTTAGTCCAAGTACGGATTTGGGGTGCTTCGCCATCCAGAGCGGTTTTGGCACTGCGTAAGAAGTTACTCATGGATACACCTGGAACTTCTACAGGATACTGCATAGCTAAGAACAATCCGGCCTGTGCCCGTTCATCGACTTCCATCTCTAGGACGTCTTCACCGTCAAGCAGTATTTTGCCACCGGTTACGTGGTAAGACGGGTGACCTGAAATTGCCTGTGCCAACGTGGATTTGCCGGAGCCGTTTGGTCCCATGATGGCATGGGTTTCACCCGAGTTGATCGTAAGCGTGACGCCTTTAAGGATTTCTACTTCGCCCTGTTCGGTGTCAATGCTGACGTGTAGATCTTTGATCTCAAGTGTTGACATTGTTGTTAAGTCTCCTTGTTGCCCGCTAGATGCGGGACTTTTCATAATGGCTGTAAGTGGGGTTTAGAGCTCGAGTCCGGCGATTTCTTGTTCCATGACGTCAGTCACGGCTTGTTCGACGTCCTCAATACCAATTCTCTGAATGATTTCGTTGAGGAAACCACGCACGATCAGTTTGCGAGCAAGCGGCTCTGGGATACCCCGAGCCATTAGGTAGAACAGTTGGTGTTCATCAAAGCGTCCAACAGACGAGGCGTGGCCACCGGAGTCAATAATGCCGGTCTCGATTTCGAGGTTTGGAATCGAGTCTGCCTGGGCACCTTCCGTCAGCAATAAGTTTTCATTTTTTTCAAATGAGTCGGTGCCCTGTGTATTGCCACGAATTAGCACGTCCCCTACCCACACGGTACGAGCACCTTGGCCTTGCAGTGCACCTTTATAAAGAGCATCTGAAGTGCAGTTGTTCGTCGAGTGATCGATGAAAATTCGGTGTTCGAAATGCTGTCCGGCGTCGGCAAAGTACAGTCCGTACATATTGGTCGTTGCGCCTTCACCAGCAAATCGTGTAATGGGAGTCAACCGAACTAGTGAACCGCCATAAGTAATAACAACGTGTTTGAACGTCGAGTCTTTACCTAGAGATGCCTGCTGAGAGCCCACATGTACTGTCTGATCATCCCAAGCTTGAATGGATGTCACGTTGACATTTGCACCCTCACCAATGGCAAATTCCACGTTTTGTGACAACACAGCATTACCAGTTTGGTTGATGACCAAGTTGGCTTTGGAATTCGCGCCCGCGGCTACATAGATGTGTTGTGCAGCAGCGTCCCCAGAGTTGGCTTCTACCGAAATTTTAATAGGTTCGTCAATTTCAGCGTTGTCTGCAACGGTAATGACGGTTGCCTCTTGGAAGGAGTTCCAGGCTCCGGCAGAAGTACGATCATCCGGAATCATCACGGAACCAAGGCGCTGGTCAGTGCGTGGCACAGTTTCCACGGAAACGCCATCATGTTCGGAGACTGTCACTGCCGGGGGCGTGCCGGTTAGTAGGTTGTCGTCACCTTTTGGCAAATCCAAACCAGCTAGGCGATGCAGAGGGGTAAAACGCCAGTCTTCTTCTTCACCAGTGAGGACTGGAAAATCAGCTAGCTGGTAGCTGGTTTCACGGTCAGCGCGTGACGTACCGTATTTTTGTTTTTCTTCGGCTTCGGCAAGCTGGGTGTCAGGCTGCTTATTGACGAGCTTTTCGCCTTCTTCGTCCATACCTGGAATGAGCAGGTCCGGACCTTCGCCGAGAGTTGTTGCGTCAGTGTTGGCCACGCTTAGCCCACCGATCCTTCCATTTGCAATTCAATGAGTTTGTTCAGTTCCAATGCGTATTCCATGGGCAGGTGCCGTGAAATCGGTTCGACGAATCCGCGTACGATCATTGCCATGGCCTCTTCTTCCGAGAGTCCTCGGCTCATCAGGTAGAAGAGCTGCATTTCCGAGACCCTAGATACTGTGGCTTCGTGCCCCAGCGTGACATCATCTTCACGGATATCGATATACGGGTAGGTATCAGTGCGTGAGATTGTGTCGACAAGCAAAGCGTCACATTCTGTGTTGTTGGTCGCACCTTTAGCCCCTTCAGTGACTTGAACAAGGCCACGGTATGCAGATCGCCCACCACCACGGGCAACCGACTTAGAAATAATATTGGATTTGGTATTAGGCGCCAGGTGGACCATTTTCGTGCCGGTATCTTGGTACTGGTTTTCGCCTGCAAAAGCCATGGTCAGGGTTTCACCCTGGGAGTGTTCACCGGTCAAGTAAACAGCCGGATATTTCATGGTGACCTTGGAGCCAATATTGCCATCGACCCATTCCATGGTTCCGCCTTCTTCAACCACAGCACGCTTAGTGACCAGGTTGTAGACGTTATTGGACCAGTTTTGAATCGTGGTATAACGAACGCGCGCGTTTTTCTTAACGACGATTTCAACTACTGCAGAGTGCAGCGAATCGGTTTTATAGATAGGTGCCGTGCAGCCCTCTACATAGTGAACGTATGAACCCTCGTCAGCAATGATCAGAGTGCGTTCGAATTGGCCCATATTCTCGGTGTTAATACGGAAATAGGCCTGCAATGGGATTTCGACGTGAACGCCTTTTGGCACGTACACGTAGGAGCCACCGGACCAGACTGCTGTGTTCAGCGCTGAGAACTTATTGTCACCGACGGGAATAACGGATGCGAAGTATTCGCGGAAGATCTCTTCGTGTTCCTTCAGACCCGAATCGGTATCGAGGAAAACCACACCCTGGCGTTCCAGCTCATCGTTGATTTGGTGATAGACCACTTCAGATTCGTACTGTGCAGCAACACCAGCGACAAGACGCTCACGTTCAGCTTCTGGAATGCCCAGGCGTTCGTAGGTTTCCAGAATGTCTTCTGGTAGTTCTTCCCAGCTGGTTGCTTGGCGTTCAGTGGAACGAACGAAATATTTGATCTGGTCGAAGTCGATACCTGACAGGTCGGCACCCCATGTTGGCATGGGTTTGCGATCGAAGTACCGAAGGCCTTTGAGACGTGTTTTCAGCATCCACTCTGGTTCATCTTTCAACGCTGAAATATTTCGAACAACGTCTTCGTTGAGACCGCGTTCGGCTTTTTCACCAGCTTCATCTGGGTCATGCCAGCCGAACTCATATGCGCCGATGGCGCTGAGTTCTGGGTTGGCGTCCAGAACGTCTTGTATCACGCCGGGGTCGGCGGTTTCTTGACTGATTTGATCCGTCATTATCAACCTCTTTTTAACGGGTCGTGGGTTCTAATCATCAAAGAGCCTCGGAAGACTTCAGGGTGATGAATTTTGTTTTATTTCAACGTTTAATGCTTAGTGCCGCTTGCTGCGATCAACGATGCATGTGCTGCCCGCCCCAATGGTACGTGTGTGTTGCAAACATGGCCACCCGTGGGCATCGTTGACAGTCGTCGCACATCTACTTCTAATAAACGCGCAAACAGGTCGGTTTCTTCCTCACAAAATTGTGGGTATTCTCCGGCAAGTTCTTGTATTGGACAGTGTCCTTGGCATATCTGAGCCGCGCGTAGCGTGGTAACTTTTGCAGCTCTTCCAGCACGCCGTGTAGTAGCGGCATAACCTAATTGCGCCAAAACCGCTGTCAGCGTTTGAATTCGCTCGTTTAAGGTAGGATCCTCACCGATCTGCTCGTAGAATTTCTCTTCAATGTCGACGAAATAATTCCGCGCGAAGCTACGCAGAGCCTCAGCCCCGCCCAATTCTGCGATGGCAGATAGCGCCCCTGAAGCTACACCAAGGTAGTCGTCGCCCAGCTCAACTTGTCCCTGTTGAGTTACGACGTAGCGTCTCGAGGGTCTGCCTGCGCCACGCTGGGAGCCAGAAACTGCTTTTACTTCCACCAAACCTTCTTCTTCAAGAGTGTCAAGGTGGCGTCGTACCGCTGCTGCTGTCAGATTCAGTTTCTTACCAATAGTCGCTGCGCTTACGGGGCCTTGCGAGAGTACAGCATGCATAACTTTTCCCCGAGTCGTTTGTGACGAACCGGTGGTAGAAGTCGATTTATCCGATGAGGCATCAGCGAAATTAGTAACCATGATATGTCCTAATTATAGACAAGTTCCTGCGTTTGGCCACCCGTAGAAGTATGTCGTAGGGCACTGGAGCGATGATTTTGCTGTGGGCCAATCGTTTTGCTGCGGTCTGGACAACTCCAACCCGATATGTGGCTAGACTAATGTCCGTGTTTATCGTAATTTTTGCTCGGAGCTCGTGAGTACTCAGTTCATGCTTTCGCTATCGAACGTTCATCGTGATGTCCCCACCCAAGGTGGGCGTTTCCAAATTCTCAAAGGTATAAGCTTTGAGGCTCAAGCCGGTGAAGTTACAGCCCTTTTAGGGCCTAATGGTGCTGGCAAAACGACAACCCTGTCAATTGCCCAGGGCGTTGATAAAGCCAGTTCTGGTTCAGTAAAGCTGCTTGGGGTTGATCCCTATCGTGCTGGAGCTGGTTTGCGCAGCCAGGTTGGGGTGATGCTGCAAGAAGGTGGCTTGCCCATGGCTGTCACAGGTGAGCGGTTATTGCAGCATCTGGCACGGTTGTATCAAACACCGGCAAACATTGATGCTCTAATGGATCGTTTAGATATCCAAAATTTTAAAAACCGACAAATTCGGCGGCTTTCGGGTGGTCAACGTCAGCGTCTTGGTATGGCAGCAGCTCTTGTGGGAAGGCCTCGGGTGGTTTTTTTGGATGAACCATCGGCGGGGTTGGATCCCGCTTCACGTTTGATTGTTTTTGAACTTATCGAAGAGCTCAAAACATACGGAGTCTGCATCATTTTGACCACTCATTTATTGGAAGATGCACAACGTCTGGCTGATCACGTGGTGCTAATCAGAGATGGCCGTGTTGAAGCTGCAGGATCAGTCCATGAATTGACCAGCACCGAACTACGCCCGCCGCTAGAATTTGGTTTATCGAAGCCTCTTACCGCCCAGCAACGATCCGACTTTCCTCCCCAGTTGACGATATTGGACCAGACTTCTACTACCGGAGGTTATAGCTGGCGTATCGCTGGAGTAGATACTCCAGCGGATCTGCATGTTCTAACATCGTGGTTGGTTCAGCATGATTTGATGCCTACCCACTTGGGCATGTCCGGTAAGACCCTAGAAGATGTATTTTGGGAGTTGACCGTACATGACAAAGCTTGATCTGACCCCGGTCGATAAACCACATTCGGCAACATTATTTTCTAAAGTATTAGCGCAAGGACGCTATGAAACTAGGATTACAATAACTAACGGTGAGCAGCTACTAGTTTCGATCATTTTGCCGTTGCTGGCATTGGGTGCTTTACATTTTACAAGCCTATTAGATGAACCCGGCGGTCCATCAACGATCACTATTGCCACTCCTGGCATTCTTGCGTTGGCCGTACTGTCTTCCGGCTTGACCGGCCAGGGTATTGCTACAGGATTTGATCGTCGTTATGGCGTGCTGCAATATTTAGCGACCACTCCCCTGGGTCCGAGCGGGTTATTGCTGGGTAAAGTGGTAGCAGTGCTGATGGTTCAAGCCACCCAAGTTATTGTTATTAGTGGTGTAGCGCTCTTGCTAGGTTGGTCACCAGCAGGATCTGGTATTGGCATAGCAGTGCTGTTCATTATCCTGGGTGCCTGGACTTTCACTGCCTTGGGCTTATTAATCGCCGGTACTGTCCGACCGGAAGCTACACTAGCTTTGACAAACTTATTGTGGGTCATGCTGGGTGCAATAGGCGGTGTAGTCTTTCCCGTAGCGAATTTCGCAGGCAGCATGGTGATAGATTATTTACCTTCAGCATCACTTGGAAATGGCCTACGATCCGCGCTAGTGAATGGAACTTTTGACGGTGGGGCGTTCATCATCTTGCTATTGTGGGCAATTGTTTTGAGTCTGGGCACTATACGCTGGTTTAAGTGGCGCTAGTAAGCCCACATAAAGTTGATGCGAAATTGCATCTTCAACGAATATAGAGGATTTGCTGATGACAACTTCAGGCGGCCAGACAGTTCGTCGGTGGTCCGATGTCCTTATGCCACGCACATTTACCCTGTGGACTATGGTGCTCGCTGTAGCATCAGTTGTATCACAGGCTGGCATTATTGTGACTGGTGGAGCAGTACGTTTGACGGCATCAGGGCTGGGCTGTTCTGAATGGCCCCGTTGTACGTCAGACTCGTATGTCACAACGCCGGAAATGGGTATTAATGGCATTATCGAGTTTGGTAATAGGCTACTAACTTTTGTCTTAGCTGCAATTGCAGTACTAACCATCCTTGCCTTATGGCGGCTTCGCAAAACACACCGTTCTCTATTTGTAATGTCGATAGTGCTGTTGTGTGTCATTCCGGCCCAGGCTGTCATCGGTGGCGTCACCGTATGGACCGGGCTAAATCCATGGGTTGTCATGCTGCATTTCTTAGTGTCAGCACTTATGGTTTCGATTGCCGCCTTGCTTGCTCATCGTATTGGCGCGGAACGACGTGCACGGATTACCGGTGTTCACCCGGTAAAAATTCAAGACGGCGAATCTAGCCGAACCACACGTATTTCGTCGGCGCTAATTTATACGGCTGGCTGGGTTGCGTTGACTTTAGGCACGATAGTCACTGGCACCGGGCCACATGGGGGTGACCCTGACGCACCGCGTCACACATTTGACCCATTGCTCATTACCCGGTTGCACGCGATACCAGTATACGTAATGGTATTACTAACGATTGTGCTGCTTGTTCAGATGCATCGAATCAACACCTCATACGCCCAGCGCCGTGCGGTCTGGGGTTTTGCTGCTGTGTTGATATTTCAGGCTCTTGTCGGCTTCTATCAGCATTTCAACGGCTTACCCATCGTCGCAGTGCTCCTACACATGTTAGGAACCGGACTAGTGGCTTGGATGATGACGATTGTTTTGGATGTCTTCAACGCTAGCTACCAAACACATCCCACAGTAGCTGAGGTTCCAACCGATGAAACTGCTGACCGGTTAGCTACTGCGTAATTCCCAAGTTATATACCGAGCACTTGCCCGAATAGGTAACAGCACGGTGAGCCCCTCCCCGGATTCTGAAGACGTATGACTTCGTTACCGGGGAGCAGTTTTATACCCATACACAGTGTTCCACATCAAATATGGGCACAGCCAGGTTGATAGCATCTGCGACTTTATAGTTGCATTTGGAGGACGCCTACTAGCTGGGTACAAGAGCCAACTCGTCGTCAATAACCGAGCCGCTTGATGCGTTGTATACCAGCCCATATGGGTACTAACTAGTTTTCAGATAGAAGAATTATAGGCCCAAATTGGGGCCGTGAAGACGCCTACTGGCCTAGTACGTTATCGTTCTCGGAGTCTTCCTCTTTGTCACCATTGTCTGGTTGTCCCGTGGTGCCTTCGTCCTCGACGTATTCGTACCACAGTGCACTGATGCGTCCAGTAGCGTCCGTTTTTAAATGTAGATCTACTGGTTCGGCTGTAAGATCTGGTGTGAGCCGGGTAATGGCATAATTTTCTTCTGGCTCGTCATAGTCTGAGGGCACATATGGCATTGAGGGCCGTAGCTCTGTATTGAGCGTACCGACAAGTGAGTCTACTGGTATATCTTCGCTCATCTCTGGTGAAACGCGAGGATACCAGTCCTGCTTGTTAATAGCGTTCGAGCCGTTAATCTCGTCGAGCACCCATCGTGATGTCTGTCCAACCTCGGTGTCGGGAAATGTAATTTCTTCAACATGTGTGGGGGCAGAGCCGCCGTCGGGCTGATTGTCGGTGACTTCTGGATCAGCAACACAGCCGGTTATGGACAGGGTGACCACGGTGATGGCGGTAAGGAGCAAGGTTCGTGGTGTTGTTCGTTGCATAGTTATGGTGCGGTGACCATGCTGCCCATGAGAGGTTCGCCAACAAATGGATCGATAGCCAGCGCGACAAATATCAAAGTGAGATAGGTGATTGATAGGTGGAAGACTCGCATGGCTTTTTTATCGCTAAAGTCTGGTCGTTGCGAGTCGCGGTAAAGCTTGTGAGCTTCGTAGATAAACCAGCCGCCACCTACCGCTGCCGTAGCTGTATATACGATACCGGCCCAGCCCATGGGAGCTAACAGTAGTGAAAAGATCACCGTCGCCCAAGTATAGAGCACCACCTGTGACGAAACCCGACGTGAGGTGGCGACGGCCCCCAACATAGGTACATCAACTTCTTGGTAGTCCTCTTTATATTTTAGCGACAGCGGCCAGTAGTGCGGCGGGGTCCAAAGGAAGATAACAACAAACAGGACTACTGCAGGCCATTCGATAGTGCCGCGTACAGCAGCCCATGCAATCAGTACAGGAAAAGCTCCAGCCAGACCGCCCCAGATAATATTCTGTTCGGTGCGACGTTTTAAGATCAGTGAGTAAATAACGACATAGAAAATAATGGCAGCGATGCCAAAGGCGGTGGCTAGCCAGTTGGTGCCCAGCGCAAGTATACCGACCGAAGCCAGGGTCAAAACCCAGGAGAATACCAATGCTTCACGCGGAGATACTTCACCGGTGACCAACGGACGGTTAACCGTTCGTTTCATATATCGATCGATATCGCGATCGATATAACAGTTAAACGAGCCTGAAGCGCCAGCGGCCAATGCACCGCCGACCATCGTTGCTAACACGGTCCATAGATCTGGCCAACCGCGGTATGCAAAAATCATGGTTGGAAGCGTGGTGACCAACAGCAATTCAATAACGCGCGGTTTTGTTAGTGCAAGATAAGCTTTCGCCTTACGACGGAAACCGATCTTTTGTTGAGTCGGCTCCGGGGCTGTGCTGGGCGAAATACCCTGGCTGGCGGCGGACTCTAACGATGTTGACATCAATGCTCTCGAGTTCTACGTAACAAGGAAGTAAATTGCTAGCCACCGATACACGTCGGTGCGCCACTATATAGTGTAACTGTTGTGTATCGCTTCGCGTGCAAATCGTAGCCCATAGAAGGTTTTGCCCGGTAAGCTTAGAATAAGTCCCCGGAACTATATCTGAGAACAACACAAATCCCGCTCCCTTTCAGGAAGGCAATTCGTGGTCCCCTCTTCTACCAACCCTACTGCTTCGACTACAGTGCTCAATCGTCATCTTCCAGCACGAGAGTATGTTTATTCGGACCAAGACCAACGCATCGTAGACACTCTCCGGGTTCTTGCTGCCGACGCCGTAGAAAAAGTCGGTTCGGGTCATCCAGGGACCGCATTTTCGCTTTCACCAGTAGCCTGGCAGCTGTTTCAGAACGTCATGCATTTTGATCCTACAGATCAGCATTGGCAAGGACGGGATCGTTTTATACTCTCCCCCGGTCACACGTCTTTAACGTTGTATCTACAGTTATTTGCCGCTGGGGCCGGTCTAGAAATGGAAGACCTCAAAGCATTGCGGACGTGGGGTTCAAAAACCCCGGGGCACCCTGAATACGGAGATACCGATCACGTCGAGATTACTACCGGTCCCCTGGGCCAAGGTTTGGCTTCAGCGGTAGGTTTCGCGTTTGATCAGCGTAGGGTTCGTGGTCTGCTGGATCCTGATGCTCCAGTAGGCACGTCGCCGTTTGATCATCATATCTTTGTGATCGCCTCTGACGGTGACCTCCAAGAAGGCGTCACCTCGGAAGCGTCCTCACTTGCAGGCACCCAAGAGCTGGGGAACCTGATTGTAATTTGGGACGATAATAAAATTTCTATCGAAGACGATACCGATATTGCCTTTACCGAAAACGTTGTGGAACGCTATGAGGCTTATGGTTGGCATGTCCAACGTATCGACTGGCTCCAAACTGGTGACTACGTAGAAGATACAAAAGCACTTTACGAAGCGATCGCGAATGCGAAGCAAGAATCCGACAAACCATCATTAATTGCTTTGCGTACTATTATTGGTTGGCCATCGCCCACCAAGCAGGACACCGGGAGTATCCACGGAGCTAAACTTGGCGCAGAAGAACTTGCGGGGCTCAAAGAAGTCTTGGGCTTTGACCCGCAGGAGCATTTTGTCATGGATGACGACTTGCTTGATCATGCCCGCACGGTCGCAGACCGCAGCGCAGCTTATCGTAAAATCTGGGATGAGTCATACCAGTCTTGGCGCGTAAATAATCCACAGCGCGCCGAACTTTATGATCGACTTGTGGCCGGAGAATTACCAGCAGACTTTGATAGTGCTTTCCCAACTTTCTCGGCCGCAGATGGCAATATGGCCACCCGTGCTGCCTCGGGTAAAGTACTCAACGCTCTCGCCGATGTAATGCCGGAATTGTGGGGTGGCTCAGCTGATTTAGCCGGATCGAATAACACCACGATGTCCAAAGAGCCTTCCTTCTTGCCAGTAGAACGTCAGACGCAAGCCTGGTCTGGACACCCGTATGGTCGTACACTGCACTTCGGCATTCGCGAGCATGCTTCCGGTTCGATTATCAATGGTATAAACCTTGGTGGTTTGACTCGAGGTTATGCCGGAACGTTTCTCATCTTTTCCGATTACATGCGCCCAGCAGTGCGCTTATCTGCACTTATGGGTGTTCCTTCAATCTTTGTGTGGACCCACGATTCAATCGGTTTAGGCGAAGACGGACCGACACATCAACCGATCGAGCACTTAGCAGCCCTGCGTGCCATTCCAAACTTAGATATTGTGCGTCCAGCTGATGCCAATGAGGTCGCTGTGGCTTGGAAGACGATTTTATCGCAGCGCCAACGTCCTTCGGGTCTGGTTCTATCCCGTCAGGGTTTACCTATATTTGACCGTAGTCAAGACGCGTTCCGCTCTGCTGAAGATGTAGCACGCGGTGCTTACATCTTGGTGGAAGCAACCAACGATGATGGCGAAACCGTTCCGGATGTTGTACTGATCGGCACTGGGTCCGAAGTGCAGTTGGCAGTTGAGGCACGTGAAACATTGCAAAGCCAAGGTATAGCAACTCGCGTCGTTTCCGCTCCGAGTTTGGAATGGTTTGATGCCCAGGACGACTCCTATCGCAGTAATGTGTTGCCAGAGCATGTATTGACCGTGTCGATCGAAGCCGGTATAGAACAAGGCTGGGAGAAATATACTGGCAGCCACGGGCATTCAGTTTCATTGGAGCACTATGGCGCATCAGCAGACTACCAAACCTTATTCAATAAATTTGGTGTTACTACCGAAGCGCTAGTTTCAAAAGTCCAAAGCCTATATAACGCCTAAGGATTGTACGTGACTCAAAACAAATATACCCAGGCCCTGCAAGCAGCCGGCGTATCGCTGTGGTTGGATGACTTATCCCGAGATCGCATCGCCTCAGGAGACTTGCAAGAGCTTATCGACACCAAAAACATAACCGGTGTCACCACAAATCCATCTATCTTTGCCAAAGCCCTTACCAACGGCGAAGCCTATAAACAGCAGCTGGCAGAGTTAGCTGCCAACGGGACCGATGTACAAAAAGCCGTAGAGGCCACTACCACTGATGATGTGCGTGCCGCCTGTGATGTGCTGGCCCGCGTTTATGAGGCCACAAATGGCTACGACGGGCGCGTGTCAATCGAAGTTGATCCGCGGCTTGCCAGAGATAGCGAAAAGACAATTCGTCAGGCAATAGAGCTGGCCAAGATAGTCAACCGTGACAACGTAATGATTAAGATACCGGCTACAGTTGAAGGACTGCCGGCAATATCAAAGGTACTGGCTGAAGGCATCAGCGTTAATGTGACACTAATCTTTTCGCTGCCACGCTACCGCGAGGTTCTCAATGCTTGGCTTACTGGTTTAGAAGGTGCCCGCTCAAACGGGCACGACTTGTCACAAATTCATTCCGTAGCAAGCTTCTTCGTCTCGCGAGTAGACAGCGAAATTGATACCCAGCTGGAGGCTTTGGACCTGTCGACTCAAGAACTACTCCGACTACGTGGTCGCGCTGGAATCGCCAACGCCCGGCTTGCCTATCGAATCTTTGAGCAGATTCAAGATACTGAACGCTGGCGTCTTCTGAGGTCAGCCGGTGCACGGCTGCAGCGCCCATTATGGGCTTCCACCGGCACAAAGAATCCAGAATACTCAGATGTTCGATATGTCAATGGTTTAGTAGCCGATTACACCGTCAACACGTTGCCGGAGACCACGTTGAATGCTGTTGCTGACCATGGCGCAATTACTGATAGCCGTATTATGGATAGTTATGCCATGGATGACGACCATTTTGATGAATTAGCCCGTGCGGGTATCGATTACCAGCAAGTTGTTACCAAGCTTGAACAAGAAGGACTCGATAAGTTCGTTGACGCCTGGGATGAGCTTCTGCAAACAATCCAAGAGCAACTCAACGCAAACCACTAATGTGCTGTAAATAAGGTTCTAATAAAACGGCCGGGCCGCCGCATCAATGATGCGGCGGCCCGGCCGTTTTATTTATCTAGTTATCTAGTAAAAAGCTTTATGGCATTACTAGTTCTTGACCTGGGTAGATCAGTACTGGGTCTGCAACCTGGTCAGTATTTAGTTCGTAGATGGTCTGCCAGTCGACACCGTTTTTATTGGCAATAGAGCTCAATGTGTCGCCGGACTGAACCGTGTAGGTCTCACCGGAGGTAGCTGGCTGCGGTGCAGGCTCAGCTGGCTGTTCTACTTGCTGTTCCTGAACTGGAGCCTGTTCTTCAACTGGAGCCTGTTCTTCAACTGGAGCTTGCTCTTCTACTGGAGCCTGTTCTTCAACTGGAGCTTGCTCCTCTACTGGAGCCTGCTCTTCAACTGGAGCTTCCTGCTCCTCTACAGAAGCCTGCTGCTCTTGCTGTTCCTGTGAGGCTTGTTCTTGCTGCTGATCCACTGACTGGTTGCTTGGCTCAGCTTGGCCGCTGGCGCCGATCTGCTGTGAACAAGATGGCCATGCGCCCCAGCCCTGGTTGTCGAGAACATTTTCAGCAACGCGAATCTGTTCAGCACGGCTAGCGTTCTCTGGGCTACCTGATCCGCCATGGGATTCCCAGGTTGACTGCTGGAACTGTAGTCCGCCCGAAAAACCATTACCAGTGTTGATGCCCCAGTCTCCACCGGACTCGCATTCGGCGAGTTGATCCCAGGTGGAATCTGGTGCGGCATTGGCTGGTGCTGCAAAGCCCAAGAAGGGCACGGAGATTGCAGCTGCTGCAGCTAGAGACTTGGCAGCAATATTGCCGCGTGATGGCTTGTTCGGGCTAAGACGAGTTTCATGCTTCACGTGTAGTCAATTCCTTTCCTTCGCAAAATTTTGCGATAGGGATGCATTTCCAGGTCGTGGCACCCGAGTAAGTGTTTACTGTAATTTCATTTTTCTGGTGGATGCCAACAGGTTCAAATCACCTGAGTTCGCCACAATACATGCTTTTGTTTCGTTATCAAAACGTTATAGATGGTATGTCCAGTGAGCGTTCTCACATTCTGGAGCGATGCCATTTGGGGGTTTTGTAAAACCCCTTGTCACAGGCTTATAACGCTGCGTAAAAGTTGGACCTAAGAATGAGCTGTGAATCTTCTCAGAAACCGCTAAGTGTTGCGATTTTTATGGTTTCGATACCAAGTTGATGAACTACGCCACGTATTTGCGCGGCATCCGTGTAAGTCGCCTACCTTGATTTGCTACTCAACTGTAGGTAATAAAAAATCCGGCAAAACTTTGTTCTACCGGATTATTTAGGCGCTTAAGTGCGCGATATAGGTGCTTTAGAAATCACCTGAGAAGCGAGACAGTAATCCCAGCACGATGATGATTCCGCCCCACAGCAGCGCTAAGGTAATGGTTATTCGGTTCAAGTTACGCTCGGCAACTCCCGAGGCGCTCAGCCCACTGGTGACACCGCCACCAAACATATCTGACAAACCTCCACCACGGCCCTTGTGCAGTAGTACGGCAAACACCAACGCGACTGAGACGATCACTAAAATGATCTGGAGCACAAATTCAAAATTCAACGATTAGTCCTATTCTTATTTGTCTAGTCGGTTACGAGGTGGTGTTCGAACCTGATAATATTGGCAAATTCCTCATCGTCTAGGCTCGCTCCGCCTACTAAAACACCATCGATATCGCGTTGGCGCATGATTGCGGCTACGTTGCCAGCTTTGACAGAACCACCATACAACACCCGGGTAGCGCTAGCCGTTGCTTCGTCGTATAGCTCAGCGATCTCAGCCCTTAGGGCCGCTGCCATTTCTTGGGCATCTGCTGGTCCGGCAACCTCACCGGTGCCGATGGCCCATACCGGTTCGTATGCCACAACTAGGGTCGCTACTTGTTCGGCAGTCATCTCTTGTATGGCTTTTCGCAGTTGTTGAAGTGTGTATTGGATATGTTCACCGGCTTGGCGTGTTGCTAACCCTTCGCCTACACAAAGTACCGGAGTCAGTCCATGACGCAGCGCTGCCTGGGTTTTCTGTTGTACAACCTCGTCAGATTCTCCGTGGATGCTACGGCGTTCTGAGTGGCCTATTAGCACGTAACTGCAACCTAACTTCGCCAAGAAATCCCCTGAGATATCTCCCGTGTATGCACCAGAATCATACTGGGATACATCTTGTGCTCCGTAGCTTAGGTCAAGCTTGTCCGCCATGATGAGTGTTTGTACACTACGTAGATCGGTGTAGGGCGGAAAGATCGCGACATCGACGTTTTCGAAGCTGTGGTCGTGGTCGGCCAGGGTCCATGAAAGCTTTTGTACTAGCGATACGGCCTGGAAATGATCCATATGCATTTTCCAGTTGCCGGCAATTAGCGGAGTGCGAACGTATGCTCCGTCGGTCTTAGCGGTCAAGAAATCTCCTGTTGGTATGAGGTATTGGCGTAGTGGTTATGCGTTCTTCAGAGCATCAATACCCGGTAGCGTTTTGCCTTCCAGGTATTCCAATGACGCTCCCCCACCGGTCGAAATATGACCGTAAGCGTCATCGTGAAATCCTAAAGCGCGCACTGCAGCGGCTGAATCGCCGCCTCCGACAACGGATAGGCCTTTGACCTTTGTCAGGGCTTGGGCAATGGTTCGTGTGCCTGCTGCGAAATTTTCCATTTCAAAAACTCCCATGGGCCCGTTCCAGAAAACGGTTGCAGAAGCTTCAATTTGAGCTGCGTAGTGCTTGGCGGTTTCTGGACCGATATCAAGGCCCAAAGCAGCAGATCCGCCCGGACCACTAGTCATAGCATCCACGTTTACGACTGCATACTGCGCATCGGCACGGAAGGCTTCAGCAACAACGGTATCGGTTGGGATAACAATTTTGGCAGCGCCATCTGCAGATCGTTGCAGGTAGTCTTGCACCACTGGTAGCTGGTCTTCTTCCAGCAGCGAGGAGGCAACGTCATAGCCCTGTGCTTTCAGGAAAGTGTAGGCCATGCCACCACCGATAAGTAGGGTATCAGCACGATCAAGTAGATTGTCGATAACAGCCAACTTGTCTGAAACTTTAGACCCGCCAAGAACCACGGTGTATGGCCGTCTGGGTTCTACCATAAGTCGGTTCAAGACATTGAGTTCGGTTGCAACAAGGGGGCCTTGGTAGCTGGGTAGCAAGGCTGCAATGTCGTAAACGGAGGCGTGTTTGCGGTGCACCGCACCAAATGCATCATTAACGTAGGCGCCATTTGTTCCTGCTAGCGCCGCGATTTCTTGGGCCAGGGCTTGGCGCTCAGCGTCGTCTTTGGATGTTTCCCGGGCATCGAAGCGCACATTTTCAACCACGAGAATTTGTCCGTTGTCCAGCTGTTCTGCCTGATGTTGTGCTGAGCTGCCGGTGACATCCTTTGCCAAGATGATGGGACGATCCGTCAGCTGGCGCATACGCTCTGCCACCGGACCTAAAGACGCTGCGGGATCGAAAGTGCCGTTTGGCCGGCCCAAATGAGCCAAAACGATAACTTTTGCCCCGGTATCTGCCAGCTCGGTGATAGCAGGTAACGAGGCTCGGATGCGACCATCATCGGTGACTTTTCCAGTATCTAATGGAACGTTCAAGTCGGATCGGACAATAACGGTACGTCCAACGACGGATGGCAGGAGGTCACGAATGGTTTTGGCCGTCATCAATTTTCTCTTTGGTCTCGACGATAGGACACGGCCGACGATAGCGGCCATTAACATACTAACTACTTACAACGCAGTTTTGCGTTAAACACACAAGGGATCTTTTGCTGTACAACAAAAGATCCCTTGTGTGTCATATAATGTTTTACCGGTCACACCGGTAAGGGTCTAGCGTTATGGTTTCACCAGACCCGGAGCTGCCGAACGTGCGGCATCAAAACGTGCTTGAACATCGGCCCAGTTGACGATGTTCCAGACAGCTTTGACGTAGTCAGCTTTGACGTTCTGGTAGTCGAGATAGAAGGCGTGCTCCCACATATCCAACATGAACAGCGGAACGGTTGCTACTGGAGTACCGTTTTGCTGGTCGTAGAACTGTTCAATTACTAGGTTGCCACCAATAGGTTCGTAAGCCAGGATGGCCCAACCGGAACCTTGGATGCCTAGGGCAGCGGAGGTGAAGTGGGCGCGGAAGTTATCAAATGAGCCAAAGTATTCATCAATGGCAGACGCCAGTTCACCGGTTGGTTTGTCGCCACCATCTGGAGACAAGTTGTTCCAGAAGATTGAGTGGTTTGTGTGACCGCCTAGGTTGAATGCCAGATCTTTGGAAAGCTGGTTGATGTTCGAAAAATCGCCGGCTTCACGAGCGGCTTCAAGTTTTTCTAGCGCGGTGTTGGCACCATTGACATAGGTGTTGTGGTGCTTGGAGTGGTGAAGCTCCATAATCTGACCGGAAATATGTGGTTCCAGTGCACCATAGTCATAGGGCAGTTCTGGCAGTTCGTATTTAGCCACGTAGTCCTCCTCAAATCTTCGGATGATTTTATCGGTCCACTGACAACAGTGACCCTACCTGTCCATACTAAGCTGCTACCCCCCGGGGCAGGTCAAGGATTCAGGGCTCGCAGTTCTTTGAAGCGTCTGTGAGCTTAATTGCTTTCGCGTAATTCAGCGGGGACTGCGTCATGCGTATTGGGGATGCCCAGTTCCTGTGCTCGCTTGTCAGCCATGGCAAGCAGACGCCGGATGCGCCCTGCGATAGCATCTTTGGTCATGGGCGGTTCAGCCATGCGACCGAGTTTGTCCAGGGATGCATGTTGGTGTTCAACACGTAGCTTGCCGGCATATTCAAGGTGGTCTGGAACGTCGTCGCCTAAGATCTCCAGTGCTCGGGTAACGCGTGCACTGGCGGCGACAGCTGCCTGTGCTGAGCGCCGCAGATTAGCGTCGTCGAAGTTCGCTAACCGGTTCGACGACGAACGGACCTCTTTGGTTGTTTGACGTTTTTTCCAGGTTTGCACGGTTTGTTCAGCGCCCATGGCTGCCAGCAGTTTTGTAATCGTCTCGGCATCGCGAATCACTACACGATCCGCTTGGCGTACTTCACGAGCTTTAGCGGTTACTCCAAGACGTCGGGCGGCACCAACCAAGGCCAGTGCCGCTTCTGGGCCGGGGGCGACAATTTCTAATGCCGATGACCGGCCAGGCTCGGTAAGGATCCCCTGGGATAGGAATGCCCCACGCCATGCAGCGGCGGCGTCACCAACAGAGCCGTTGACCACAGCTGGCGGCATACCACGTACTGGACGGCCGCGTGGATCCATCAGTCCGGTCTTGCGAGCCAGCTGGGCGCCACCTTCCATGATGCGCAATACATAACGTGCCCCTCGACGCGAGTTTCCCCCTTGCAGGATAATGAGTTCGCATTCTGTACCAAAAGATTCGTGCAAAGTGCTACGAAGCCGGTGCGCAGCACCTTCGTGATCGAGTTCAGTTTCGATGATGAGCCGGCCGGGTAAAAGCTGGAGTCCTCCGCCAAAGCGTAGGATACCGACAACTTCCGCTAAACGTTCAGAAAGGCGCGTAACGGGTACGCGGGCGAGTTCTTCTTTAGCAGTTGCGGTAAGTGCCATTGGGTGTTCACTGTTCTTTCTTCGCGTGCTGCGCGAGGGATATGTTCCTATACCTAAGACGGGATTGTATCGAATGCCTCGGAAAAGGCCACCGCTAGCCGTAATGGGTCATGTACATTGGCGCGATGTTCGTCTTTTACTTTACTAAAAACCACGGTGGCACCTAATTTTTCTGCGGCTGCACAAAATTCGGCTTTGTGTTCTTGGGTGACCACCGTGGGATCAGCGATAATCACATCAAGCCGAAATTCCGGTGCGTAGTAGTGCAATACCGATAGGTGCTCGGCAGCTGTCATACCTTGGGTTTCGGTAGTAGATGGTTGCAGATTCATGACCAGGCAGCGCTTGGCAGGGGTTTGCGCCAGTGCAGCCCGTTGTTCAGCTAGCAGCAGGTGGGGTAATACCGAGGTATACCACGAACCAGGGCCCAGGATAATCCAATCGGTAAGTTCAATGGCATCAAGGGCCTGAGGTGTTGCAGGCGCATCGGCCGGAGCTAATTCGATGTGGCTGACTCGACCATCTGCTGCGACGCGGGCCAGGGCATCTTGGCCCGTTACAGAACGGCGGGTGAGTTTCTGGTCGTCACCGCCTAGGACGACACCGGAAATGGTCATCGGTGTGGTGGACATGGGTAAGACGACGCCGCGGGCCCCAAGTAACGCACCGGCCCATGTCAGGCCGTCAATCGGGTCTCCTAATAGTTCCCATAACGCCACGATTAATAGGTTCCCCAGGGCGTGGTTGTCGAGGGTGCCGGGGTCCCCGTTGGGTCTAGCGGTTTTGAAGCGGTGTTGCATGGTGTCCCGCCATGTTCGACCCCAGTCTGTGTCGTCACACAGGGCCGCTAGCGCCATGCGTAGGTCCCCGGGTGGGATGACATCCATTTCATTACGGATGGTGCCGGATGAGCCCCCGTCGTCGGCGACTGTAACGATCGCGGTGATTTCACCGGCAATGAGTCGTAGGGCAGACAACGTGGCATAGAGTCCGTGGCCACCGCCAAGTGCTGTGACTTTGAGATTGGGCGCATAATGCCCGATGGTGGCCTGCTGGGGGCGGCTCACCGGTGCTAACGGCAGTTGGCCGGTAAAATGCATACTCATTCGCGCCCCATGTCTCGGTGGGATATTTTTACTTTGACACCGGTGAAGGTGGCTAACCGTTTAGCAATTTCTTCGGTGATTGAAACGGACCGGTGTTTACCGCCGGTACAGCCAAAGGCCAGTGTGGCGTAGTGTTTATTTTCGGCGCGGTAGCCTTCGACAACCGGCTCCATCATGGCTACATAGCTGTCAATGAAGGCGTCTACGCCTTTCTGTTCCAGAACATAGTTGGATACTTCATGATCCTGTCCGGTGTGCTGACGTAGCCCTGGTACCCAGTGTGGATTAGGGATGAAACGCACATCGGCCATGAAATTTGCATCTTGCGGTACGCCGTATTTGAAGCCAAACGACATAAGATTGAGGCGAATTATGATCGGGCCGTTTTCGGTAAATAATTCCGTGGTGGCCGTAGAAAGGTCGTGGACGTTGAACTCAGAGGTGTCGAGAATCATCTCGGCTTCTTCACGCAGTGCGGCCATCAGTTGACGTTCTGCGGCGATTCCGTCCAGGATCGAGCCATCACCTTGTAGTGGGTGCGGACGGCGTAGGGTTTCAAACCGTCGTAACAGGGCTTCGTCTGAAGCATCGAGAAACAGCATGCGTAATTCGGCGCCATCGGTGCGTAGCTGGTTCATAGCCTCGCGCAGTGATTCAAAGAACTCTTTAGACCGAACATCAACCACCAAAGCAAGTTTTAAGGCGGTATCCGGGTTTTTGCCGATTAGCTGCGCCATTGTCGAAAATAGTTGTGGCGGTAAATTATCAACGACATACCAACCGAGGTCTTCAAGCGAGTGCGCTGCGGTGGTACGTCCGGCTCCGGACATACCGGTAATGATTAAGACTTCAGCGGTATCTGGTTTTACCGGTTTTAGCTCAGTGGTCATGGCTGTAGCTTACCCTGTTCTTTTAGTAGCGTTATCAGCGGATAAGGTATCAATAATGGTTTGTGCCAGTTTGGGCCCGATACCTTGCACCTGCTGAAGTTCTGTGAGGCTGGCTTGACGAATTTTCTTGAGCGAACCAAAGTGTTTCAGCAAATCCTGCCGGCGTTTATTTCCCAACCCGGGTACCTCATCGAGAGCCGATTGGACCATGGATTTGGAGCGCTTGGACCGGTGGGCCTGAATGGCAAACCGGTGGGATTCATCGCGTAATCGTTGCAGCATGTATAGTCCCTGTGAGCTGCGGGGCAATACCATGGGGAACTCGTCTCCGGGGATCCAAAGCTCTTCTAGTCTTTTTGCCAGGCCAACCACTGGAATGTCATCAACGCCCAGCTGTAACAGCGCTTGTTGTGCGGCATTAACTTGGGCTAGCCCACCGTCTACAACGACCAGTGAGGGCGGATAGGAGAATTTTTTGGGATCACCGGCGGCTTCTGGATCCTCAGTGGCTAATTCACCGGATAATACCTCTGGGGCGTTGGCTTGTTCTTTCAGGTAATTTTTGAATCGCCGGGTCAATACATCATCCATGGCCGCTGTGTCATCGCGGGCGGCTTCGCCGGTGACATTGAATTGCCTGTAGTCACGTTTTTTGGGTAGCCCGTCTTCGAAAACCACCATGGAACCAACCACATTGGTGCCTTGGACATGTGAGATGTCGTAGGCCTCAATCCGCAATAATGGTTGGTCAAGTTCTAGGGCTTCTTGGAGTTCTCGTAGTGCCGCTGAGCGTGCGGTGATGTCTCCTGAGCGTCGGGATTTATGCAATCGCAGTGCGCCGTCGGCGTTTTCTTGCACGGTCTCAAGCAGTTGTCGTTTTGTGCCTCGCTGTGGAACGCGCAGGTCAACATTGGCGCCACGCCGTTGGGTCATCCATGTTTCAATCTGTTCGGCATTTTCCGGTGCGGCGGGGACGAGGACTTCCCGTGGGATGCGTTCGGCGTCTTCAATGTCACCGTAGATTTGTAGTAAGAGTTGTTCCACCAACTGGGGTTTGGTGGTATCTTCGACTTTTTCGACGACCCAACCACGTTGGCCCCGAATCCGCCCGTCGCGCACGTGGAAGACTTGAAAGGCGGCTTCAAGCTCGTCTTCGGCGAAGGCAAAAATATCGGCTTCGGTATTTTCTGGCAGCACAACAGCATTACGTTCAAAGACTTTTTTGAGCGCTTCAATATCATCGCGGTAGCGGGCGGCGTCCTCGTAACGCAGGTCTGTGACGGCTTGCTGCATTTGATCTTCGAGCTCACGCAAATAGGGACGGACATCGCCGTTCATAAATGCCACAAAGTCTTCAGCAAGTGCGTAGTGGTCTTCTTGGGATATTCGCCCGACACACGGGGCTGCGCATTTATCGATGTACCCCATCAGACAGGGGCGGTTGGCCAGTTGGGCGCGCCGGAAAACGCCGGCTGAACAGGTACGAACGGGAAAGACTCGAAGCATACGGTCCACGGTTTCCCGGATTGCTTTGGCGGGGTGGAACGGGCCAAAGTATTTTACGCCTTTGCGCCGATCGCCGCGCATCACCATAACGCGTGGATATTTTTCGTTCATGGTCACAGCCAGGTAAGGATACGATTTATCGTCGCGGTACATGATGTTGAACCGCGGGGTGAATTCTTTGATCCAGGTGTATTCCAGTTGGATGGCTTCTTGTTCCGAAGTCACCACGGTCCACTCGACCGCTGCTGCCGTGTGCACCATGGTGTGCGTTTTGGGTGGCAGTGTATTGGGGTTTACGAAATATGAACTGAGACGGGAACGGAGATTATTGGCCTTACCCACATAAATAATCCGACCGTGGGGGTCTTTGAAACGGTAAACGCCCGGGTCTGTGGGAATATCTGAGGTTTTTGGCCGGTAAGAGGCTGGATCAGCCAAAGCGTTCTGGACTCCTTCTGCGGTTAGGAGGCCGTTTCGTCTGGCCTCTTGTTGTAGTGATCAACGCGTTGTTGCCCGGTAAGCTCAGCGATTTTTTCCATAATAGTATCGGTGGTTTGACGCCGAAGCTGGAGCCCGTGTTTGGGGCCGTGGTGTTCCACGTGGATGGGCGGTCCAACATGGACTTCAAATTTACGTGGCAGGATAATGTTTTTGCCCGGTGGCTGCAGCTTATCGGTGTCGATCAAACCCACTGGTATCACCGGCACACCGGTGGTAAGTGCTAACCAGCCGACGCCGGTACGACCCCGGTATAGGCGGCCATCACGTGACCGGGTGCCTTCCGGATAGATGCCGACGCCGTCGCCGCTTTCGATGAAGTCTACAAGTTGCTTGAGCGCTGTGACAGAAGCCGAGTGGTCGCCACGTTCCACCGGGATGGACCCGACCGAATCGAAGAAGCCGCGCATGATCTTGCCTTTAAGTCCTTGCTGCGTCCAATAGTCTGCTTTGGCGAAAAAGCGCACTTGACGCGGCAACATGGACTGGATGATAACCGAGTCTAAAAACGACAGGTGATTGCTGGCGACAATGAAGCCACCGGTTTCTGGGATATTTTCGAAACCAGACGTTTTAGGCCGCGCCCCGAACCGCAATAGGGAACGCACCCCGGTACGGACGACCCCAGTTTCGCCGATTGCCATTATTTTCCTTCCTGCCTGGACCAGGCAGTATTGGTGCACACGTGGACTTACTGATTCTACAACGTTATGGGTGTAACGCCTTCGCCAAGAATCTACCGGTATGACTGCTTTCGATTTGTGCCACTTGTTCCGGTGTACCCGTGGCAACAATTTGGCCACCACCAGAACCGCCCTCTGGTCCCAGATCAACAATCCAGTCGGCGGATTTAATGACATCTAGATTATGTTCGATGGTAATCACCGTATTGCCTTTTTCCACCAACCGATTGAGCACCACCAGAAGTTTGCGGATGTCTTCGAAGTGCAACCCGGTAGTGGGCTCATCCAAGACATACACAGATTTTCCGGTGGCACGACGTTGCAGCTCGGTAGCCAATTTCACCCGCTGGGCCTCTCCCCCGGATAAGGTAGTTGCTGGTTGGCCCAAGCGAACATACCCCAAACCGACATCCACCAGGGTATTGAGATGACGTGCGATGCGTTGATATGGGGCAAAAAATTCGGCGGCCCCATCAATGGGCATGTTTAACACTTCGGAAATGTTTTTGCCCTTGTACTCTACTTCTAGGGTTTCTCTGTTGTAGCGTGCACCATGGCAGACCTCGCACGGTACATACACATCTGGCAAGAAGTTCATTTCGATTTTTATCGTGCCATCGCCCGAGCAGGCCTCGCAACGACCACCTTTGACGTTAAAAGAGAACCGGCCGGGTTTATAGCCACGCACCTTGGCCTCGGGGGTATCTGCAAAAAGGTTGCGGATATGGTCAAAGACGCCAGTATAGGTGGCGGCATTCGACCGTGGCGTACGCCCAATTGGTGACTGATCGACGTGAACAACCTTATCTAGCTGATCAATGCCGTTGACGCGACGATGACGGCCTGGAACATGGCGGGCATTATTAAGCTGATTGGCCAGCACTTTGTAAAGGATCTCATTGACCAGCGTGGACTTTCCGGACCCCGAAACCCCGGTTACTGCGGTGAAAACACCCAACGGAAACTCTGCGTTGACGTTTTGTAGGTTATTTTCGCGTGCACCGACAATCTCGATCTGGTGGTCTTTGGCCACCGGACGGCGTTTGGGTGGTACGACGATTTGTTTACGCCCAGATAAGTAGTCGCCAGTCAACGAATCGGTGTTGTCTTTGAGGCCTTCAACGGAACCGGAATGCACGATGTGGCCGCCCTTCTCCCCTGCATCCGGGCCAATATCGACAATCCAGTCAGCTTCAGCAATGGTTTCTTCATCGTGCTCGACCACAATGAGTGTATTGCCTAGATCGCGCAGACGTAGCAGTGTCTCTATAAGACGCCGGTTGTCTCGTTGGTGCAGCCCAATTGAGGGCTCATCCAAGACGTAGAGGACACCAACCAGTCCAGAACCAATTTGGGTAGCTAAACGAATGCGCTGTGCTTCCCCACCGGAAAGCGTACCTGCAGGACGTTCCAGGTTCAGATAATCCAGGCCCACATCCAATAAGAATTTCAGGCGCGCATTAATTTCGATGAGCACCTGATCGGCGATTTTGGCATCGCGTTCCGACAGCTCCAACTGACGCATAAACATAATGGAGTCTTCCATTGGCATCTGAGAGACTTCGGCGATCGACTTGCCGCCTACCAATACCGACAGTGAAGTGGGATTTAGCCGTGCACCACCACAGGCCGGGCAGGCAACTTCACGCATGTACGACTGGAATCGATCGCGAGCCTGATCAGATTCAGCCTCATCGTATTTGCGTTTGACATAGTCGATGACTCCCTCAAAACCAGTGGTGTAGCGCCGTTCGCGCCCCCAGCGGTTTCGGTATGAGACTTGAACTTTAAAATCTTTACCGTGCAGCAATGCATTCTTAGCCTTTTTCGGTAAGTTCTTGAACGCTGTGTCCATGGAAAACCCGACTTCATCGGCCAATCCTGACATGAGTCGTTGCCAATAGTCGCGGGTACGCTTGCCAATATCCCATGGCGCGATGGCGCCTTCAGCCAGGCTAAGGTCTGGGTCTGGAATCAGTAATTCTTCATCAACCTGCAGCTGTGATCCAATACCGGTACAAGTAGTGCACGCGCCAAAGGGATTATTGAAAGAAAAGGAGCGCGGCTCGATCTCATCAATGTTGAGGATATGACCATTGGGGCACGAAAGCTTTTCGGAAAATGAGCGGTATTTTGCCTGGCCGTTCTCATCGACGGCAGCCCACTCACCGGTATTACGCTGCTCTGGATCAAGTTGGGCGTCGATGTCGACAAAATCGACGACGATGATGCCCTCTGCCAGTTCTAAAGCGGTCTCTACGGAATCGGCAAGTCGTTGGCGGATTCCCTCTCGGATAACCAAACGGTCAACAATTACCGCGATGTTATGTTTAACCTGTTTTTCTAACTTTGGTGGGTCAGATAATTGAACTTGCTCCCCATCAACGATGGCTCGGGAATAGCCTTGTGCGGACAGCTTGGCAAAAAGTTCAACGAACTCGCCCTTACGTCCTCGTACCACCGGCGCCAGTACCTGGAATCGGGTACGCTCTTCAAGTTCAAGCAGCTGATCCACGATTTGCTGGGGTGTTTGCTGAGAAGCAGGCTCACCACACTCTGGGCAGTGTGGAATACCGATACGTGCCCACAGCAACCGCATATAATCATGAATTTCGGTAATAGTACCGACCGTAGAGCGGGGGTTTTTCGAGGTCGACTTCTGATCAATAGATACCGCAGGCGATAAACCCTCGATAAAGTCTACTGATGGTTTATCAACCCGACCAAGGAACATGCGGGCATAGGACGATAGCGATTCCACATATCGTCGCTGCCCTTCGGCAAAAATCGTGTCGAAGGCCAGCGAGGACTTTCCGGAACCAGACAGTCCAGTAAACACAATGAATGCATCACGCGGGATGTTGAGGTTAACATTTTTAAGATTATGTTCCCGTGCCCCTTGGACCACAATCCGGTCGGGTTCATGTGCGCCGGCAACGGCGTCTTCGGACTGGTCTGTCTGGGAAACTAGACTAGTGGAGTGTTGTTGGCTAGATGTCCCGTCAACGCTGTGTGTGGTGGTCAAGTACTCAATCCTCGAGTCATGCAAGACAGTAGAAAACTAGACTTCCAGGATAGATCAATTCTGGTCATAGCAGCGAGTTTGGCAACCACATAGGGTGGGTCTTCGCCTAAAGCTAAGCAAAGCGTGAATCCTAATGCTATTCGCAACAATTGGCCTGAACGTGTAAATTGGCGGTCATGTCCAAAACGTCACCAACACTTGGCCCCATTAAGGTTTTGTATGACTTGCCACAGGTCACCATCCGGACACGTTCGGTTTCTGAGATGGACAATAACGTGTATGTCATCACGTCAAAAACAACTGGCTCACAGGTACTTATCGATGCCGCTGATGACCCGGATGCCATTATGGAATTGCTGGAGTCGGCGGCTGACGATACGCCCTGCGATCTAGATTTAGTATCGTTGATCACCACGCACGAACACTGGGACCATATTCGTGCCCTCCCAGAAATTGTGCAGCGTACCCAGGTGCCTACATCGGCGGGTGCGCCTGACGCCCAAGCGATCGAATCAGCCACCGGTGTGGCTGCAAAAGTGCATCTGCGCCACGGTGACAAGGCACAGTTTCCAGGAATTGAGCTGGACGTTATCGCATTGCGCGGTCATACTCCCGGATCAGTGGCACTGGTGTATGTGCCCAATGGTGATGAACCCACAGTGATCTTTTCCGGTGACTCATTGTTCCCGGGTGGGGTTGGTAATACCTGGAACGATGCTGAACGCTTCGAAACACTCATCAATGATGTGGCCGACCGAGTTTTTGCCGTCTATGACGACGACACGGTGGTGCTGCCCGGTCACGGTGGTTATACGATTTTGGGTGACGAACGGCCACACCTTGATGAATGGCGTCAACGCGGCTGGTAATTCGGCTGCCGTTTAGATAAAGTAATCCAGTTCTTTGTGGCCCACTACGAAAATCCGCCGGAATGGATACACGGTGACTTCTTGGCCATCTGGTCCAACATACGGCGGATAGGCGTCAAGCATTTCGGCCTTATAGCGTGCCACAAACGAGTCATATAGCGACGTTTTATGGGTGTTATCGTATTCGGTGAGCTTTTGTAACACGGGCCGTAGCGCTGCACCCTTAACCCAATCGAAAACTGGGTCCGGCCCGGAAAGTACCTGGTGGTAGGTAGTTTCCCAAACATTGGGCCGAAAGCTGTGGTCGAGCAGCATGCGCGTGTACTCTTCGACTGAGTGGATTGTTTCGCCGGTATAGGCTGCCTGTGCTGCCACTTGGTATTTGGGCTCGTGAGCTAATTCGCCAATAAATTGATGGGATCGGGCAATATTATTGCCGGGTACTTGCATGGCAAACCATGCACCGGGTTTCAGTAATTCTAGCCACTCGTTTATCACGTTAATGTGATCCGGCAGCCACTGAAACATCGCGTTGGAGACAATCACGTCGGTATCAGTAGGCGGCGTCCACGAGCCAGCTTCCTGCTGGTGGAAAGAAACATTCTTATAAGATCCCTGCTGGTTGGCGATGAGTGTACGAGCGTCCTCAATCATTTCTGCTGAAGCGTCATAGCCTGTGATAGTCGCGTTTGGCCACCGATGTGCCATGGTAAGCGTCATATTGCCTGGACCGCACCCCATATCGACGACGCGCTGAGGAGCGTCGAGCTCGATGGCATTGGTCAAGTCAACGAAAGGCCGCGCACGATGACCGGCAAAATGCGCATATTGGGCGGGATCCCATACAAATTTTTCCATGAGTCCAGCCTAAACTCGCCTGGCCAAAGGATGCATTTGCAGCGTTACGAACCGCAATGTCGGCCCTGACACAGCAAATCGTTCGGCGTACTAGGATGTATTAGGTGCAACTGACTGATTTCCTTCCGGACCCTGAACATGGCGAAGAAATAGAACCGGTGTTGTTATATGATCGGTTCGTCGAATGGGCTGACCAGCGCGGTATCCAACTGTATCCGGCCCAGGATGAAGCCATTACTGAGGTGATGGACGCCAAAAACGTCATCATGGCAACGCCCACGGGGTCGGGAAAATCTATGGTCGCATTGGCCGCGCATTTCTATTCACTAGCTCGGGGTGAGACTAGTTACTATACGGCGCCGATTAAAGCGCTAGTTTCCGAAAAGTTCTTTGACCTAATCGAAATCTTTGGTGCCGAACATGTGGGTATGGTGACTGGGGATTCAGCTATTAATCCAGATGCCCCTATCATTTGCTGTACCGCGGAAATTTTAGCGATCCATGCCCTCCGGGAAGGTTCGGGACTAGCAATTGGCTCGGTGGTCATGGATGAATTTCATTTCTATGCAGACCCACAACGCGGTTGGGCCTGGCAGGTGCCGTTATTAGAACTGCCGCAAGCACAATTTGTGTTGATGTCAGCGACACTGGGCGATACCAGTGGTTTCGAGGCATCATTGACCGAACGGACCCGACGACAAACCATAACGGTCTCATCTACAACACGACCGATTCCCTTATACTTTGAATATTCAGAAATTCCGGTACAACAACAGGTCGAAGCCCTTGTACAAGCCGATCTTGCACCGGTCTATATTGTGCATTTTTCGCAACTGGATGCTGTCGAGCAGGCCTCAAATTTGGCTTCCCTGTCTGTTACATCGCGTCACGAAAAAGATCGTATTGCCGAAATTATCAAAGACTTCCGGTTCGCCTCGGGGTTTGGTAAAAGTCTCAACCGGTTGATAC
>Ga0209487_1000495_pt1 | contig 35650 bp, 28 predicted proteins | sample Poulit2012_FD_187524 | JGI IMG/M metagenome (GOLD analysis project Ga0209487, IMG submission 187524) | Agricultural soil microbial communities from Georgia to study Nitrogen management - Poultry litter 2012 (SPAdes) (version 2) | ecosystem: Environmental > Terrestrial > Soil > Agricultural land...
CTGGGGATCAGCTTCGAGACCTTCAAGTCTCATGAACACGCCGATATCATGCACATGAACCGGCCATTGACCGAGAGTGAGCGTCGGGCGATGCAGCGAAGTGTGGAGAGCGGTTATGAGGCATTTCTGGAACGCGTATCAAACTCCAGAGAGTTGAGCAGAGATGAGGTTCATGAAGTCGCCCAGGGACGGGTATGGACCGGCAGGCAGGCTGTCGAGATCGATCTTGCCGACCGTACCGGGAACCTGGAAGATGCTGTCGCCATGGCCGCAGAAATGGCAGGGCTGGAGAGTTATGGCACCGTCTCCTATCCGGAGCACAAGGAGCTGTTTGAGATCCTCTTCAGCACAGCAGATACCCGTGTGCGGACATGGGTCAGCTCCCTTATCCCCTGGTCGGAGGAGGTCCGGACGGTACAGGAGCTGATGAACCGGGATGTCGGCAGAAACTGGGCAGTGATGCCGGTTCGATTCACCATTCAATGACAGTGACGATGCATACCTGCAAGGCGCATCATTGGCAGCAGTCACACCTATAAGCTTTAGAATATCTTTTGAAAATTGCATGAAGTTTGGACGTTTCCATATCGAGCAGCTGAGCGAAGGCTTTTTTGAAATCAGCAGGAACGGGGCCATCGAGAAGATCCATCCGTCACAGCGGGAGGAGCATACCGGAACACCCTCCCCCGGCAAGCGCGCCACTTCGGTGATCGGCATCGATCCCCTCTACGTCACGGACGGGGATACGCACATCCTGATGGATACCGGGCTGGGGTGGGGACTCGATCATGCAAGCGACTACAGCCGGAACTCCAATGTCCGGACCAATCTGGATATCTTCGGAATCGATACGGAAAAGATCAATTTCGTCGTACTCTCACATCTTCACTATGATCACGCTGCAGGTTCAACCTGGCTGAACCCATCCCTGGAGACCACCCCCACCTTTCCCAATGCTGTCTATCTGGTACGGCGACTGGAGTGGGAGTATGCGCTGCAGACACAGATTGAGGGGCGTAGTCAAAATGGTGCCGGCTATCGGCTGGATGAGTTCTACCGTCTGATGGCGTCGGGAAGGATCCAGCTGATCGATGAGGAGTCGTTTACACTGCTGCCGGGAATCGATCTGCTACAGACAGGCGGGCATACTCCGGGGCATCAGATCGTACGGATCAACAACGGTCACCGGGACGCCTGGTATCTGGGAGATCTGGTTCCGACAGAGTACCATCTGAACCACTACGCGATGAAGCAGATGGATTACGATCCGGTTCAGTCCAAGAAGTTCAAGACACTGCTGCTGAGAGAGGCGTTCAAGAACGGCTCTCACCTCTTCTTCTACCACGCCCTGTACCGTAAAAGCGGAAAGCTTCAGAAGGATCGCAACCGACGGTACGTGCTTACCGAAAAGTAGAAGCAGCGATTACTTATTCATCGAGATAAGGAACTCATCGTTGTTGGCGGTTCCCCGCATCTTCTCAAGCAGAAACTCCATCGCTTCGAACGAGTTCATGTTGTTCAGGTAGCGTCTCAGCAGAATCACCTTCTCACGCTCCTCATCCGGTACAAGCAGCTCTTCGCGCCGCGTTCCGCTCTTGAAAATATCGATGGCGGGGAAGATTCTCCGGTCGGCAAGTCTGCGATCCAGGACAATCTCCATATTACCGGTCCCCTTGAACTCCTCGAAGATCACATCATCCATGCGTGAACCGGTTTCAATCAAGGCTGTAGCGACAATTGTAAGACTGCCACCCCCTTCGATATTACGGGCTGATGTAAAGAGCTGCCGGGGAGCCTTCAGCGCCTCGGAGTCCACACCCCCTGTCATGGTTCGACCGGAGTTTCCTGCACAGATGTTATAAGCTCTGGAGAGTCGGGTGATGGAGTCCATCAGCAACAGCACATCGTGGCCACTCTCTACCAGGCGTTTCGCTTTTTCAAAGACAATCTCCGAGAGACCGATATGGTTCTCCGGCTTCTCATCAAAGGTTGAAGCGACCACCTCGGCGTTCTCCACACTCCGGTCCATCTCGGTCACCTCCTCCGGCCGCTCATCAATCAGCAGAATGATGATCTTGGTATCGGGGTCATTTCTTGAGATAGCGTTGGCAATATCCCGGAGAATAGTGGTCTTACCGGTCTTCGGCTGTGCAACAATGAGACCCCGCTGCCCTTTGCCGAGGGGGGCGAACATATCGATGACACGTGTGGTGTATTCAGAGTGATGGGTCTCCAGATTGAACCGCTCGTTCGGATAGATCGGCAGCAGATCCTCAAAGTCCTCCCGGTTATCCATATCGCGCGGAATCTTTCCATTGACCCCCTCTACACGCAACAGTGCAAAATAGCGCTCTCCCACTTTCGGAGGCCGGATAATACCGATCACGCAGTCCCCCTGCTTGAGGCGGAACCGCTTGATCTGTGAAGGCGAGACGTAGATGTCATCCGGGCTGGCCTTGTAGTTGTAGTTCACAGAACGCAGAAAACCGTAACCATCAGGCAGAATCTCGAGAGTCCCCTCATTCAGAAGGAACTTGCCCAGCTTCGGCCGGATCTCTGCAAGCCGGTCCTCCAGCCTGTCAGCGTCCGACTCGGGCAGCACATTACTCACATGCTTCTTGTTCTTCTTGTACTGATCCCGGGGCTTGCCTCCTCTTGAGGGACGTCGCCCCTCATTTCGTGAAGGTGTTTCAGGCTCATAGGTCTGGATATGGCTCTGACTGCCATACTGGGTAGGAGTGATCTCCTGTCTGCGCACACCATTATCCAGATCACCAAAACGTTTCTCTTCAGCGGCAGCCTCACGGATCCGGTCAATCAGCGTCTGCTTCCGGATTCCGGTGGATCTCTTGATGTTCAGTTCTTTGGCAATAACCCTGAGTTCCTGAACCGTCTTTTCATACAGGGTGTCAAGATCAATATGTGACATATGATCGGTTTGAGTCTCCGACATAATTAGTTGATGCTATAAAGATTTTTGGGAAATTACGTTAGCTGGGGACTTTGAATACAGTGCAGAGCAGATACACAATCTTTGCAAGGGTTTGGAAGCCTCTTTTAGAAACCGTCCTTTGTGTCTGTCCTGCATGATCGCATTAACGACTGGTGAACACACTGTGCTCTCTTGCGGTCGTTCTGCGAAGGAACAGATCGTCTCTGCTCTGAAAAACAGCAGAGTATTACAGGGAGTATGAGTGCAGAGTACCATCTTATGGTGACAAACAGCTGCAGTCCCCCATGTTGCTGTCACTACAAGCGGTCAATATAACAAGCATTCTGCTTTGGACTTATTCCAGACTGAATATCCTGTCTGGAGACCGGATCTGGTCTTTTCGGTCTTTACGTCTGAACCTGACCTGATCTGACCCGGTAAAACTTTTAGTCTGATATGATCAGTTCTGAATCTCAACAGATCTGATAGTCCAGTTCAGAATATAGTCCAGAGCTGTTATCCTGATCTGATAATCCAGTCTGGACATGACCGGAACTTAAAATCTTTTCCTGAAAAATCTTTTCCTGAACCTGATCAGACTTGATAAAAGTGGTCTGGATCTGACCAAACAAATATTCTGGTTTGCAAACGGCTCTTACTTAGAGGCGAAGCTCTGGATGATGATAGTTATCAGAAGGTGGTTGGCTTGCCATCCAATGCTTTACTTGCTTGTAAAAGTAAAGACTTCCGGCAAATATTACTAATTCGGTTTTGCACTCGCCCATCATCCCTGCCAGATCGTGTACTCCATCCACTATACATTTGGCCTGCGGAATACCTTCACGAACCTGATCACAACTTGCATGTCTCTCTGTTCTTCCTTCAATGTAGTAAACGTATCTGTAAGGATGAAAATTTTCCAGTAATTGCTCTGACAGTTTATCTTTCATAAACGAGAGGATGAACAGAGGTTCCATCTTCAGCTGCTTCTCGAGATCAGACACCTCCTGCATCAGCGTCTGCATCGCCTCGGGATTGTGAGCCCCGTCAAAATACCAGTGTCGGTAAGGGTGGAGTCGCTGAAAATGCGCATGATCAGGAAATCGTTCATCTACCATCTCCACTCCCCGCTGCCAGACCTCCGGAAGATTCGGGTAGCGGTCGGTCAGGATACGCGATACCAGGTATACGGAGGCGATGTTCCACCTGTCTACCTGCTTCCTGTTCCTCCCGCTGATCACCAGCTTCTGACGGGTTTCCGGAACGGTCAGCTCGACATGCCGGTCTCTCCACTCCGGTGAGAGATCCCCTGCCCGCCAGAGGCGAGCACCCCTATCGGCAACCGTCTTCTCTACCACCGACAGCGCTTCATGAGAGAGGTTTCCAGCCACCACAGGTCGCCCCTCCTTGATAATTCCTGCTTTCTCGGCGGCGATCTCGGGCAGGGTCTCTCCGAGCACATCGCTGTGATCCAGGGAGACCGATGTGATCACACTTACAAGTGGCTGAACCACATTGGTTGCATCGAGCCTGCCCCCCAGACCAGTCTCGTAGATCGCCACATCACATGACTGACGCGCAAAGTACCAGAACGCGAGACAGGTACTGATCTCAAAATAGCTCAGCGGAATCTCCTCAAACGCGGTCTCGAGCTCCATAGCAAATCGGTGGATCTCGTCGTCAGGAATGGCCACTCCGTCGACCCGCACCCGGTCATTGTACCGCAACAGATGGGGCGAAGTATAGAGGCCTGTCTTGTAACCGGCACTGCTGAACATCGACGCAAGCATCTGGGAAGTGGTCCCCTTCCCGTTGGTTCCTGCCACATGGATAGCCGGTATCTTCAGATGAGGATCTCCCATCCGGCGACAGAAATCGATCATCCGGTCGAGGCCAAAATCAGCAGCTTTGACACCGACCTCACTGAATTTAGGGATCGACTCCAGCCATGAAAGCACACTCTCGACCGTCGGAAATCTCTTGGGTTCAGCCATTCGTCTGTAGAATTATAGTGATGGATCGATGCTTATGCATGCGATGAGATCGATATTCATCCCCTGCACTCACTGCTCAAGCGCGGTTCTGTTTCGTATTACCCTGGTCATTGCTCGATCCAGATCCGGTATAGGTCTGAACCAGCGCCTGATCCAGATAGTGGTAGAGCGGATGATCGGCAGGGTACCTTCTCTCATCTACTGCAGTCACCGGCTGAATCCGTTTCAGGGAGTTGGTCACCCAGACCAGGTCGGCCTGCTCCAGCGCATCCGGCGTCCATTCTCCCTCTTCAATCGTATAGTCAGAGTGGCGTTCGATCAGTCCGATCACCTGGTTTCGTACGATTCCAGGCAGAATGTCACACGCTCTCGAGGGTGTAAAGATGCGGTCTCCCGACTTCCAGAAAAGGTTGGCCACGGCTGTCTCTGCCAGATGGCCATCGATTGTCACCATCAGGGCGTCATCAGCCCCCGCTGACTCAGCCTCGCGCCACGCCTTCAAAAAGTGGAGGGTGTTGGAGAGCTTCAGGTCAGCCGGGCGGCACTCCGCAGGTACAACTGAGGTCTGAACCCGTTTCAGCCGGTACTCTTTGCTCTGCACCGTATAGGGAGCGGCTGTGATGATCAGCATTGGAGGCCCCTCCTCTCCGGAACCGTATCCTCTGCCACCGGAGAGTGAGGCCTGAATCCGGATGACGGCAGTTCGATCCGTCAGCCGGTTGCTCTCCAGCAGCTCGTTGATCACCTCTCGCACCATATCAGGTGAGGGGTGGTGATCGCTCCCGACACCCAACCAGGAGAGGCCGCTATGAAGACGCCTGATATGCTCCTCCAGATTGGCGGTCTGCCCCTGATCAACCCGCAGAGTCTCGAAGCAGCCCGCACCATAGTTTAAACCGCGGATGGTGCCGGAGAGAACCGGGCGGCTCTCCGGAATGTAGTCTCCATTCACCCAGATTCGGGGATCGCGGCTATTCATACTGCAGTAGAGATTCAATTTTCTGAACCAGTGCGACAGGGTCCTCACCCACCTGATAGTCGAAGACCTCTCCCTCACTGTCGAGAAAAATGAGAGAGGGAACGCCGGGTACCTGAAGTTCATGATAGAGATCGGTACCGGTCAACCAGGTAAACGGGTAGGCCTGTTCCTCTATATAGGACCGGATCTGTAAGTCCCCGTCTCGTACAGCGACGGCGAGAACTTTCAGATCGGGATATTTCTGAACCATCTGATCCAGCTCCCGGTGAACACTTCGGGATCGGTCGGACCAGGTCGCCCAGAAATCGATCACGACCGGACTGCCGGTCAGTTCCGAAAGCTGCACACTGTCCGGTTCAGAGAGACTGCCCGGATCATCCATATAGTACAGATGGTGCTGGTTCAGATCGACCCGTTCCAGATTACCCCGGAAGGTCCTCTCTTGACTACTCTGATACCGGAATGTGCTCCAGGCGATCACCACCACTGTAATGGCAGCGCAGATCGCCATGAATCTGCCAAAGTATTTTGGATCAAGACGCATGGATAGTTCCGGACTCTGTCGTCTCCTCCTGCCCCTCGCTGTAGGTCTTCTCGATATATCCGTTCAGGATATCTATAAACTCTTCACTGATGTGATCCCCGCGCAGAGTTGTATAGTGTTCACCATCGACGTAGACCGGTGCCTTGGGCTCTTCAAAAGTACCCGGCAGTGATATTCCTATGTTGGCATGACGGGACTCTCCCGGTCCGTTCACCACACACCCCATGACAGCAACATCCATCTCCTCCACACCGGGATAACGCTCTCTCCAGACCGGCATCTGCCGTGTGATGTAGGTCTGGATCTCATCGGCCAGTTCCTGAAAATAGGTGCTCTGAGTTCGGCCACAACCGGGACAGGAGGTCACCTGGGGCAGAAAACTGCGGATACCCATAGACTGCAAAATCTGCTGACAAATACGCACCTCTTCAGCCCGGTCGGCTCCCGGCATCGGCGTCAGCGACACGCGGATGGTATCTCCTATTCCCTTCTGGAGAAGTACGGCCAGGGCAACTGAGCTGGCAACAGTCCCTTTCATCCCCATTCCCGCCTCGGTGAGACCGAGATGGAGGGGGTATGGCAGCTCTTCTGCGATCCGGCTGTACACCTTCACCAGATCCTGCATCCCCGAGAGCTTACAGCTGATAATAATCCGGTCCTCCGACAGTCCAACCTCTCTGGCCATCTCCGAAGAGCGGCGTGCACTCTCCACCATGGTATCCAGCATCACCTCTTTGGAAGATTTTGGATGTGGAAGCTTGTTATTCTCATCCATCCGCTCAGCCAGAAGCTGCTGATCCAGTGACCCCCAGTTGACTCCGATCCTCACCGGCTTGTCATGAAGGATCGCCTGCTCTATGATGGTACAGAAGTTTTCATCCCTCGCACGGGTCCCGGTATTACCGGGGTTGATCCGGAATTTGGCAAGTGCAGCGGCCATCTTCGGCCAGGCCGGCAGGAGCTTGTGGCCGTTGTAGTGAAAGTCACCTATGAGCGGCACGGAGATACCACGCTGATCGAGCTTCTCTCTGATCTTCGGCACCGCTTCGGCCGCTTTATCATGATTCACAGTGATCCGGACCAGCTCTGAACCCGCCTCATACAGCTGGGATATCTGCTCCACGGTCGCATCGACATCGGCGGTATCGGTGTTGGTCATCGACTGCACCACAATTGGCGAACAGCCACCTACCGGAACATCACCCACCATCACTTTCAGTGAGCGTCGTCTTTCAATCGGGTTCATCATACCGGGTTGAGGATTGATTCAGTTGCGTTTGCTGAGTTCAAACAGTTTCTTCTTCTCTTCAGAGGTGAGTGCATCATAGCCTTCACGAGAGATCTTTTCCAGAATATCATCCAGCTCATCAGCCTCATGCTCCTCCATGATTTCAACATCGCTGATCGAGTACATATTGCGATTGCGGGGAGCTTTCTCATTTTTAGCCGTTCGCTTTAGTGATCTCGGCCAGATATTTTCGAGTTTCCGGACAATGGCACTCAAGTCCGAGCCGCCATAGTGGGCCTGAATCAGCAGATAACCGATTCCGGCTCCGCCGATATGGACAATTCGCGCCACATTGTCTGCAGCCCCGAGAAAGATCAGATCGAAGAGGATCAGACCGGCTACCAGAAAGCGCGCCTCAATCGGAGGCAGCAGCAATAGCATGATCGGTGTGCGGGGGAACATTACCGCAAATGCGACCATAACCCCGAATACAGCTCCGGAAGCTCCGATCACTACCGTTGAACCAAACATGAGGGCGGTTCCCATGTTGAGCAGGGCGCCCCCTATTCCCGATCCAAAGTAGATCACACTGAAGGTTCTGGGGCCGAGGTTCTCCTCCACAGCACGCCCCATCCACCAGAGCCACAGCATGTTAAAAAGAAGATGAAATCCGCTGCCGTGGAGAAACATGTAGGAGACGAAGCGCCAGGGCTGTGTCAGGGCGGTCTCCCACTGAGGGTTGAAAGCGAAGAGGTTGATCAGCAGACGATTGAAACCGGAACCACCCAGAGCCTGCAGGATGAAGACCACCACATTGATCGTGATGATCACGCGGATAGCGGTGGGGATTCGCATGTATCCCCTTCTAAAAGCACTTCCAAACGATTCCTGGTACATGTTCTGATCCTCAAAACAGTTGTCGGGCCGCTCTTTATTCAGACCCTTATCCTGGTAACACTCTAATCCCTAATAACGCTCTCCCTTTAGACCCCAGTACCTGATCAGAAGAAAACCCACCACCATGCCGCCGAGGTGGGCGAAGTGGGCAATTCCTGTTCTTGTACCGGTCACACCATAAAAAAGTTCAACAGCTCCAAAGATTGCGACAAAATATTTGGCCTTGATCGGAATCGGCGGGATTAGCAGCATAATGTACCGTTCAGGAAACATCATTCCGAAAGCGAGCAGAATTCCGAAAACCGCACCGGAGGCACCGATCGTGGGAGCTCCTCCACCACTCACCCACATATGGAGCAGCGCCGCGCCGATGCCGGTCAGGAAATAGTAGATGGCAAAACGCTTGGTTCCCCAGAAGTTCTCGATGGCCTGGCCAAATATCCAGAGGGCAAACAGATTGAAAAAGATGTGGCCGAAACCGCCATGGAGAAACATGTAGCTGATCAGCTGCCATGGTTTGAACCAGGGGTGATCGACCGGCCAGAGGGCCCCGTAATGGAAAAGAAAGTCACCGATACCCGGTGTCGTCAGGGCCAGAAAGCAGAGCAGATTGACAATAATCAGATGCTTGACAGCCGGTGGAAAAATTGAAAACTGGGTATTCGGGGCGTAGTTGGAGTGCTGGTAGTTCAAAAAGTGACCGTTCTTTTATTTGCCGTTCTGTGTTTACCACCGATTGCAAAGATACAGCTTTCCCCTTTATGATTCTGCATCCCAGCCGTTCGACTACGTCGTGTACTCAGCGTTGATCCGTACATACTCATATGAGAGGTCAGACCCCCACCCTACGGCCTCTGCATCCCCCTCATTCAACACGAGCGTGATGATCACCGTGGATGATTTCAGCTCCTTCTTGAGTTCAGTCCGACTCTGGTCCGTCGGCTGTCCCCCTTTCAGAATCTGGATATTCCGGTTTTTGCCAAAAAACAGGTCCACCTTGTCCGGATCGAACTCCACACCGGCTCTTCCTGCTGCAGCGAATATCCGTCCCCAGTTGGGGTCGGTTCCAAACAGAGCGGTCTTTACAAGGTTGGATGTGGAGATGGTCCGGACGATCTGCCGCGCTTCAGACTCCGTTCGTGCACCCTCTACCCGGTACTCCGCCAGTTTGGTGGACCCCTCCCCGTCTGCGACGATCAGCATCGACAGATGGATACAGAGCTTCTCGAGGTGCTCGACAAACAGCTCATACCGCCGGTCCTCTGTATCGATGACAGGGTTTTCCGCCATCCCGTTACAGATTATCCCGACCATGTCATTGGTCGATGTATCTCCATCGACAGTAATCATGTTGAACGTCTTGTCGACCACCTGCCGCAGTGCCTTGTCCAGCAGTTTCGGATCGATGGCAATATCACAAACTATAAAAGAGAGCATGGTCGCCATGTCGGGATGGATCATCCCTGAACCTTTGGCAATACCAGCCATATTGATCTTGATACCATCCACCTTGAAGGAGGTGTACCCCTCTTTGGCAAACGTATCGGTGGTCAGAATGGCGTTGGCGGCCAGTGATCCGGCCAGTTGCCGGTTGGAGAGTTTGGCTGCACTCTCCTCGATCCCCTGAAGGACCTTCTCGGTCGGAAATGGCTCACCGATCAGACCCGTTGAAGCGACCAGAACATACTCTTTGGGAATCCCGAGCTCTTCGGCGGTCTTCTCCGCCATGGCATTGGCTCCTTCCCATCCGGCCTCTCCGGTACAGGCATTCGCATTGCCGGAGTTGACCACGATCGCCTGGATGATCCCGTCACGGATGTGCTGGCGGCTCAGCTTGACCGGTTCAGCACAGACTCTGTTTTTGGTAAATACTGCAGCTGCACTTGCCGGTTTTTCAGAGTAGATGAGGGCGAGATCCCGCCGTTTGAGTTTGATCCCCATGTGGCTGCCCCAGGCCTGGATACCCCGGACATCGCAAATATTGTTCTGCATAGTGTGCGTTTATTCCGTCGTTATAAAAGGAGGTTCAGATAGCAACTTAAAAATTCTTATGGCAGGTCGTCACTCTCCGGATCATGCATTACGGGTTGAGTGGCGGGTAATCGAGTCCGGTCTTCTCAATAAGCCTGAACATCAGGTTCATATTCTGGATCGCCTGACCGGCAGCACCCTTGACCAGATTATCGAGTGCTGCGATGGTGATGACACGCTCTGTCCGCGGATCCCAGGTGGCATAGACATCACAAAAGTTGGATCCTCGCACATTTTTGACTGAAGGTGGTTGGTCAACGACTCTTATGAAGTGCTCGTTCTCATAGAAACTGAGAAACGTCTCCCGCACCAGTTCTGCATTGAGATCTTTGATCGGTTTTGAGTAGGTCGTGGCCAGAATCCCCCTGTCGATCGGCAACAGATGCGGAGTGAACTGAACCTGAACCTCTCCACCATCCGAGAGCCCGCCCAACACCTGTTCCATCTCCGGCGTGTGCCGGTGTTCCAGCAGGCCGTAAGCGTAGAAATTGCCAAACAGGTTGGGGAAGTGTGTGTTGTTCTTCGGCGTTGAACCGGCCCCTGTGACACCCGATTTGGCATCTACAATGATCGATTTCGGATCGATCAGGTTGTTCTTGACCAGAGGGGCAAGTGCCAGAATTGAGGTGGTCGGATAACACCCGGGGTTGGCTACCAGATCTGCATTTCTGGTGAGATCACGATTCAGCTCAGGCAACCCGTAGACCGCCTTGTCGATGAACTCCGCGCTTACATGATCCTTCTTGTACCAGGTCTTGTAGCTTTCGGCCGAGTCGAGCCTGAAATCCCCCGAAAGGTCGATTATCCTGAACCGGTCGAGTCCGTAATCTCTGACAAACTCCATCGATACACGATGGGGAAGTGCCAGAAATACAAGGTCCAGATCGACATCCTTTATCGCCTCGACCGGTTGCAGTTCATCATCGAATACACCCTCAAAAGAGGGGTACAGAGAGGAGAACTTCTTGCCTGCCTGACTCCGTGATGTAATGATATCGAGTCTGATATCCGGATGTTCAAACAGCAGTCGGATCAGTTCAATCCCTGTATACCCGGTGGCTCCAATAACTCCTACTTTGCGTTTACTCATTGATACTTTCTGTTTTGACAGCTACTGATCCCCTCTCTTGCCGGCCCTCTTGCCGGCAGGTCTCAGAGACTGTCTGAATTCAAATCTCCTGTGTCTCGTACTTGTCTACTTGTTTTCAGAAATGATCTCCTGTATCGATTCAAATATGACATCGATCACACGATCAATCTCCTCCCGGCTGATCGTCAGGGGTGGGAGCAGTCGGATGGTCGACTCTGACGCGCAGTTGCCCAGCACCCCTTTCTCCAGCATACGGGTGACCACATTGGCACACTTGAAATTGAGCTCCATGCCGATCATCAGTCCGATCCCCCGGATCTCCCGGACCACATCCATACCGTGCGATCGTTCGGTCAGCTGCTCCACAATGTAGCGCCCCTTCTCTTCTGCCGCTTCAACGAGCTTCTCCTTGCGGATCACATCCAGCGAAGCCGAAGCCGCTGCACTCGCCAGCGGATTGCCTCCGAAAGTGGTCCCATGCTCACCGAAATCCAGGACAGAGGCCGCTTCATCTGTCGCCAGAGTCGCACCGATCGGAGCACCACCTCCAAGAGCCTTGGCCGTACTGAGCACATCGGGTCTGGCCCCGGAGTGCATCCATGCAAACATCTTCCCGGTCCTGCCCATACCGCACTGGATCTCGTCATAGATCAGCAGTGCGTCATGTTTGTCACAGAGCGACCGGACTTTCAGCAGCCATTCGGAATCGGCCAGGTGTACTCCCCCTTCACCCTGCACCGGCTCGATGATGACGGCAACAGTATCGTCGTTCATCTTCTCTTCGATCGCATCGGGATCGTTAAAGGGTACCCGCTCAATACCACCGGGCATCGGCCCGAATCCTTTCCGGTACTTCTCCTTGCCCAGAGCGATGGTTCCGATCGTCCGGCCATGAAAACAGTTCTCCATAGCGATAATCGGCCCTCTCTTCCCTTTGACTGTGCCCCACTTCCGGGCCAGCTTGATCGCTGCCTCATTGGCTTCTGCACCACTGTTTGCCAGAAAAACCCGATCCAGGCCAGACACCTCTGTAAGCTGGTCAACCAGCCGCGCCTGCGGTTCACTGTAGTAGAGATTGGAGATGTGGATCAGCTCCGAAGCCTGCTCCTGGATCGCCCGCACCACATCCGGGTGGCAGTGTCCCACACTGTTGACGGCGATACCGGCCAGTGCATCGATATACTCTCTCCCCTCGGTATCCCAGACTCTTGATCCACGTCCGCGCTTCAGAGTGACAGGATATCGTTTGTAGATTTTGAAATGATTCGACTCGGTGGTCTCCTGTATGGATTCCGGTGATAGCTTCATAAAATAACTCAGATTTCTATGGTTGTCCCGCCTTTCCGGTGGGTTAACAGTTTGTTTATCAGTGAATCCGGGGTCATTCCGTTGATGATGTGAACTTTTTCGACCCCTTTTTCGAGAGCAATCAGACAGGCATCAATTTTAGGGATCATTCCGCCCTTAATCACAGTCCCCATCTGTTTGCGGACGGTCTCAACACTCACCCTCTCCTGAATGGACGATGGATCATCGACATCCTCAAGAAGCCCGTCCACATCGGTCATGGCCACCATCGCTTCCGCCTGCAGTGCACCGGCAAGATGTCCCGCAAACATGTCGGCATTGATGTTGTAATTCTGGCGATCCTCTCCGACTGCAACAGGTGAGACAACCGGAAGATATCCGCCATCGAGCAGCCAGGTGATCAATCCGGTTCTGACGGTCTTGACATTACCGACAAATCCGAGGTCCACCTCTGTCACTCCATTCTCAGTTTCACTCTTGTGAAGGCGTCTGCTGGCTGTCACCATGGAGGCGTCTTTCCCCGACAGTCCAACAGCATCCACTCCCCGGCTCCCCAATTCACGAACAATCTCTCCGTTGACCTGACCGTTGAGCGCCATCTCCACATAGGTCATCGCTTCAGAATCGGTCTTGCGGTGCCCGCCGATAAACTCAGAGGTGACACCCGCGACTTCAAGCAGGTTCCGGATGTAGGGCCCGCCCCCATGGACAAGCACCACTTTGACCCCCAGATCATAAAGGGTCCGAATCTGGTCATACACATTCTCTCCGGCCGCCGGATCGATCATGGCGTTTCCGCCATACTTTACCAGCACAATGTCTCCCCGCAGCTGATCGAGAAGTGAGGTGTCGATCTCTCCGTTGTGAGTACTCATTGTACTGACGGCAGATTACAGGATTCAGTCGGGCTCTCTGGCCCCATCTTAAGATATCTGTTCATGGTTCAGGTGAGGATAACTCTTTCAATTCCAAAATATTGGAATGTAAGCATCTGTCGACGAGAAATACAGAAGAATCCGCTTGAAGACCCTCCAGCTTCAGCTCCTCCGCTGCTCAGGTTTTCACATCCCGTTCAGCCTGAATCCTCCTTCAAAGTCGGTAATTCGGCCGATGAAGTAGTCAAGAAGTCTCTCCTGAAAAATGAAGTTGTACAGCACCTGCTGACGATCGGACTGAGCCTCCATATAGTCGGTCGTTGCGATGTTGAGCTCGATCAGGGAGGTTGCACCGATCTCGTAACGCTGCTGCTGTGTTTCGTAGGCGCGTTCGGCGGCCCTCAGGGATCGGGCAGTCACCTCCAGCTCCTTCACCAGCGAGATGTAGTCGTTGTAGGCCTGGCTGATCTCCTCACGAATCTCGAAGCGGATATCATCCAGGGTCAGCTCTGCATTCCGGCGGTTGATCCGAGCCTGCTGAATGGAGGTATTGGTGTTCCAGCGGGAGAATAGCGGGATGGAGATATTGAATCCGGCTGAGCGGGAGATCATCTGATCAAAAAATTGATCACTGAATGAGACCGCCTCCCCCCCAATGGTCCACTGATCACTGTATCGGGAGTTGAGATTGGCAAAGGCGGTGACCGAAGGCAGCCGGTTGGCCAGGGCGATATCCAGATCGTAGCGGGCAGCCTGGATCTCCAGCTCCTGAACTCTCAGATCACTCCGGTTGGTCAGAGCCTGCTGAATCATATCCTCAAGATCGATCTGTTGCGGTGTCAGATCCATTCTCTCCACGTCGGGTGCCACAAACTCATACTCCTGAAGAGGATCGATCTGCAGCATGCGAATCAGTCGGGACCGGCTGAAGTTCAGAGCATTCTCTGCCTGAACCACCTGAAGCTCGTTCGAGGCCACAACAGACTCCTGCTGGTAGAGATCAACGATGGGTCTCGATCCCACTTCAACCTGTGCATCGACCTGTTCAAGCTGGATTTGGGAGGTCTCCAGATTCTGCTCGGCGATCTCCAGAAGCTCCATATCGAGCAGGACCTGCAGATACCGCATCGCCGTATTGAAGATGATATTCTCCCTGATCCTGTCCGTGCTTGCCTCCTGCTGGTTGTGCAGAACCCGGCTTCGGCGGAGGTTGTTGATATTCTGGAACCCGGAGAAGATATCCAGTCCAAGGCTCAGGCCACCGGAGAGAGAGTAGGTGGTCCGGTCCTCAAATGTGGCGGTCTCCTGAATAAACTGACGTCCCACATTCTGCTGACCGCCAAAGCTGCCACTCAGATTGGGAAGAAAGTCCGCTTTGGCGCTGGTGATCTGCAGCTCACTCAGCTCCAGGGTATTTCTGGCCTGCTGCAGCTGAAAGTTGTTATCCAGCGAGATCTCGATCGCCTCCTCCAGCGTGATCTGGGTCTGGGCGGTTGCCACGAACGGGGCAAGAACGAAAAAAACGGTGAGAAACAGGGCACAACAGTTTGAAAATCCCTGAGTGCCGCTCATCGGAAGCGGCCGTACTCTTCGATGTGAGTGACCACGTGCAGAGCCGCTTACAACTCTCTGCCGAACCGGCCTCCAGACCCTGACGAGGAGCAGGTGTGACTGTGATGAGAGTGTGCTCCAGAAATTGGACAGAACCTGAAAAGCTGTAGAGTGATCTGAACGTGTCGTCGTCCCCATGAAAACCGGCTGTTTGTGTTAAAAATCCAAAACCTCTTAAGTACGCCAGAGATGCAAAAAATAATAATCTGACGCAAGGCAGGATAAGACTTTTAACAACTGGGGGCCAGTGAGCAAGGCGGGTTCAGCCTCTCTCTCGTGCCGCCTCCGGATGGGTGGCTGTGTACTGATCGCGTGGAATCGGCTCCGGATCCTGACGATGCATCCGGCGTGACAGATTCTCATCGACCATATCCACAACATAGTGGACCGCACGCTTCGCCATGGACCGCTTCAGCTCATTGAGTACAAGACGGGTTACTTTCGGGTTTTCATTCGCCATCTTCTGGCGCTTTTCATAACGCTCACTCCTGTTCTGCCGGCTCTCCCTCTCCAGCTCGTTTCGATTGTCCTTTTTTTTGAACAGTGCGGGAATGATCCCCAGAGCAAAGCCGCCGAGAACCGCCATACCCACAGACTTCAGAGGTTCATTGATGATTCTTCTGACAGGTATAATGCGTGACGCCACCGATTGTCTCAGCAGTTTAAAGTTATCGGCTGAACCATTGGCGAACTTCTGCTCGATCTGATTCAGTTCAAGTTCGATCGCCCGTTTGCGCAGTGCAAACTGCCGTAACGACTCATTACCGAAATCCTCAAGCTTCTGTTTCTTCTCATCTTCAGCCGTATTTCCACCCTTTCTATCTGCCATGTCGCTATCTGCCATGTCGCCGTGACTCCTCCTCTACGTTATCGTGTCCATTCATGCTGTCGAGTGATGACAGGATCTCCTTCTTGATACTTGCCTGTATGTTTCTGGTAAAGGATCTGGGTCTCAACTTTAAAAAAATGACTCCCATGAGCAGCAGTGGCAGCGCACCTAGCAGAAATCCCAGCCCCAGATTGCCAACCAGATCGCTCAGAAAGAAACAGAGGGCGAACCAGGCAAACCAGACCCCGCTCAGCAACACGATGGCACCCGTCGCCTTCTGGGCGGTATCGGCCACAGTCGTCGCCACCTTCTCCCCGATCGTCATGATCAGCAGCTGAATCCTCTTCTCTACATACTCTTTGGCGTCATTCTTGATGTTTCTGAACCCGGTGTGCACCTGATGTTCTGTCTCCATATCCGCTTCCATTGTTTGATGACTTGTTATGCGCCCCCTCTACGTCATGCCCAGCCGGCACGCCATACCTTGACTTCACGAGGAATCTCTCCTCCTCTCCATTCAAACCAATGATCAGGGTTCGCCGTTTTCAGTCACTTCTCAAAATCTTTGCCAGAATAAAACCGGACAGTGCTCCGATCAAAACACTCTTCATCGGATGCTTCCGGATCAGCAGCTCCGCCTCGGTTCTCAACTCCTGAAGGCGCTCCTCGATCTCAGCCTCCTGAAGCAGATTACGCCCTTCACTGAGCACATTTTCCAGCTCTTCATTGATATTGTTCAAGATATCTTCGTTCATACCTGTGTAGAATTAGAGATTTAAAAAGAGGTACATTATTTGTGGTCTGAACCTGCACATTTGCGGTCTGAACCTGCACATTTGCGGTCTGAACCAGAATATCCGAGTGTCTGAACCCGCTCATTTGCAGTCTGAACCACGCAGATAACAGACCCGCTGCGCTTGGCTAACCCTGTGGGCGTCATGCATCCGGATTAAAGTAGCCATAACAGCGTTAATGTTAAATAGGTTCAGGCCGGGGCAAAACCGGTACAGGGCAGTAACCTGAGGCTGGTTCAAACCGTTCACCATGCCCGTGAAAAACGCAGAAACCGAAAACAGGCAATTCGAAGACATGAAGCTGGATATACTCGCATTCGGTGCACACCCTGATGATACTGAACTGGGTTGCTCAGGAACTCTCGCCAGGCTGGTTCAGGACGGACTTAGCGTAGGGGTGACCGATCTTACCCGTGGCGAGATGGGGACTCGCGGTACCCCTGAATTGCGTATGGAGGAGGCCGCCGCCGCTTCAGAGCTGCTCGGCCTGGCCAGTCGTGACAATCTCGGATTGAAAGATACCCTGCTGGTCAACACTCGTGAGAACCAGTTGCCGATTATCAGAAGTGTCCGCCACCACCGCCCCCACATCTGTCTCGTCGGGGCACCGGCAGATCGCCACCCCGATCATGGCGCTGCCACCCGGCTCCTGCTCGACGCCATCTTCTACAGCGGCCTCAGACGGATCGAGACGATCGGGCCGGACGGTGAAGCGCAGGCCCCCCACCGGCCGGCTCACATCCTCCACTATATGCAGGACCGTCCATTCGAGCCCGATTTTGTGATGGATATCAGTGAAACGATGGAGATCAAAGAGGAGGCCATTCGTGCTTTCAGCAGCCAGTTTGATGTTGCAGACCCCGGAGCTGAACCGGAAACCTACATCTCCTCACCCGGCTACTTCCAGGGCATTCGGGCACGAGCCCGCCACTTCGGTCACCTGGCCGGCTTCACCTATGGAGAGCCGTTTCTCTATGTGGGTAAGCCGATTCCGCTCTCCGGATTTGACCTGTTCCGGCAGACAACTCCGAAACGGTAGATTCAGGCCAGGTGCTCTTCGGGGATCATCTCGCGGATCTTGTCAAGCAGAAACGTGTGGATTGCGGGATTCCCTGCGACGATCCGCTCGCCGAAGAGCCAGTTGTCACCCCCGTTCCAGTCGGTGACCAGACCCCCGGCCTCCTGAATAATAAGTGCGGCAGCAGCCACATCCCACGCCTGCAACGCATACTCATAGAATCCCTGAAACCTCCCGGCTGCCACACAGCAGAGATCGTAGGTCGCCGCTCCGGGCCTCCGGATCCCCTGCACCTCATCCATCAGACTCCGGAAGAAGGCCATATACTCATCCACCAGGGTGCGGTCATTGTAGGGGAAGCCGGTTCCGATCAGCGCCCTTGAAGACTCGTTAATATCGGAGACCCTGATCCGCTTCCCGTTAAGCCACGCACCTTCACCCTTAACGGCCGTGAACTCCTCACCGAGGTTGACCTCGATCACCACACCCACGATCGGCTGACCATCCTCACACAGGCCCACAGAGACACAGAAGAGGGGAAAGTTGTAGGCGAAATTGGTCGTCCCGTCGATCGGGTCAATAATCCAGACCCGTCCCTGCCTGATCTCCCCCTCTCCCAGACCCGACTCCTCAGCCAGAATCTGATCGTCAGGCAGACGTGACTTCAGTACAGAAATGACCGCTTCCTGGGTAGCAACATCGGCATCTGTCACCAGATCGTTTCGCCCCTTGTAGCGGATATTCACCTCCTCATCCTGAAAACTTTTAATCACTTCTACCCCTCTCCGTGCCGCCTCCAGCGCCACCTCAAGATCACCATTCATCGCGTCTCCGTTTCATTACGTATTCAAATTTATCCTTCCTGGCCGGTCTGTCCTCACTGCCTTCCGGGTCAGGGAAAAGCTCATCAGCGGGAGTCCGCTCCATATGCGAAATCTCCCTCTGGATTCTCATCTGCTGCTGAACAATCTGTCGCCTCTTCTCCTCCCCGCCAGACTCTTTGGTCCGGTCAACCAGCCGGGACAGCTGTTTCTTCAGAAAAAGGAGTCTCAGGGGTTTTATCGTGCTCTTGGCCGTCCTGAACGGATCTCTGTCTCTGACAAAACGGGTCCCGGTTTTTTCATGGTGACGATCACTCGGTCTGAAGGGCTCCAGCATGATATCGCCAACCAGTTCCGGCCAGGGAGGGTTCCGCCGCACATAGTGTTCCACCGTCACCTTCTCACCATCGAGATGCCGCTTCATGATATCCAGATAGAAATTCCGGAGCTGCTCATCCTCAAAAAGGGACTCATTGCAGAGTGTCCCGACATACCGGATCATCTCGCCACCGTACTGCAGCATCAACCGGATCAACTCCATCTCGCCCCGCGACCGTCTCCTCTCCGGCGATGCAGAAACACCTGCCGGTGGGTGATTTTCGGCTGAACCACCCCAGCGATCTGAATCTGCGGGTGGTGGCGCAGAGAGATGTCCGGCTGCCGTACCCTGACCCGGGCGGCTCTGCTTCCGGGTGATCTGCTTCTGTTTGCGGATCAGCGTCTCCAGCAGATCGAACAGCTCGCGGTCACTCCCGTTTCTGTAGCGCCTCGTCTGTTGATGCAGCTGCTGGACATAGACCTGTCGGGAAAGAGGATCGGGAATGACAGCAATGCTCTCCAGCACCGTCGTAATGACACGTGTGATATCAGACGGACGCTCCATCTCACCACGTCGCTCCGACTTCCGGATTGTGAAGGTGACAAAGTCGAGCGCCTCCTTCCGCTTCAGCTCCAAAAAGGACTCTTTGTCATACTTCCGGATGAAGGAGTCGGGATCCTCACTGTCCGGCAGCTCCAGAAGCTCCACATCCATCCCTTCGGCGAGTGCAATCTTCATTCCGCGCGTCATCGCCATCCGGCCAGCATTATCCGAGTCGTAGATCATCACGATCCGGCTGCCATACCGCTTCAGAACCCCGATCTGACGGGGCGTAAGTGCCGTCCCGGCCGAAGCGACGACATTGCCGATGCCGGAAGCAGCCAGAGTGATCACATCGGTGTACCCCTCCACCAGAATCACCTCTTCGCTCTTGCGTATCTCATTTCTTGCGAAGTTTACCCCGTACACCACCTCACTCTTATCGTAGACAGGAGTCTGGGCAGAGTTGATGTACTTGGCTTTCTGAGCGGCTGCCAGAGCGCGTCCGGCGAAAGCGATCACCTTGCCTGAAGGGCTGATTATTGGAAAGATAAGACGGCCACGAAAGGTGTCATAGAATCCGTCAGAGCGGCTGCTCGGCTTGACGAGATCTGCCTTGTGCAGATACTCCTCCCGGATCCCCTCTTTCACCGCTGCCTTCAACAGTACCTCTCCTCCGGCCGGGGCATACCCCAGGCCAAACTTCCGGATGGTCTCCCTGTCGTATCCACGTCGCTCAAGGTAGGCTCTCGCCTTCTCCGCCTCATCAGACTCCAGAAGCTGCCTGAAGAAGTAGAGAGCTGCAAATTTGAGAGCGTGGTAGACCCCCTCCTTCTCCTTGTGTGCTTCACTCTCTTCCGGTGTTGACTCCTCCGGAAGAGGGACACCGTATCGCTCCGCCAGGGTCCGGAGCGCCTCGCCAAATCCGATGCCCTCCATCTCCATCACAAACCCGAAGACATCACCACTCTCACCACACCCGAAACATTTGTAGATCCCGAGTCTCGGTGTCACATTAAAAGAGGGTGTCTTCTCATCATGGAACGGACAGAGCCCGACAAAACCGCTGCCGGAACGCTTCAGCCGGACATAGTCTCCGACCACCTCCACCAGATCGGCCGCTTCCCGTATCTCCTCTTTTTTCTCATCTGTAATCATAGCGAACCTCGCGGGAAATAATAGCCTTTTAAGACGACATTTGCTTATCGCAGAGCGGTTACGGTTTTGGCAAATGGTTCAGATGGTGCTATATTCCCACCGGTAAAAAATCCGGGGAGCTTCCACTCTCTGTTGGTGGAGCTGGAGTTAACGGTTTCCGATTCCGGCACCTGTATCCGGTGACGTGACGGATCCCGATTTTCACCTGCAGCAGTGCTTGGAACCGGAGTGACCCGACAGTCTGCAGCAGGGCTCACATACCTGGTGGTATCGGGCCTGATGCAGCAACAGAAATTACAACTATTTTCTAACAGACAATCTATCCCATGAGTGTTTTAGTTGGCAAAGATACACGTCTCGTCGTGCAGGGCTTTACCGGTAGCGAAGGGACCTTTCACGCCGAGCAGATGATCGAATACGGAACCACTGTTGTCGGGGGAGTCACACCGGGGAAAGGCGGAAGCACCCACCTCGGAAAACCTGTCTTCAACACCGTTGCAGAAGCCGTTGAAAATGAGGGTGCAAACACCTCGGTCATTTTTGTACCGCCCCCGTTCGCCGGTGATGCCATCACGGAGGCTGCCTTTGCAGGTATCGAGGTGATCATCTGTATCACAGAAGGTATTCCGGTCAAGGATATGATTATTGCCAATCAGATTGTCAAGAGTCATAACGCCACGCTGATCGGACCCAACTGTCCGGGTGTCATCACGCCTGGTGAAGCGAAGGTGGGGATCATGCCGGGAATGATTTTCAAGCCGGGAAGTGTCGGGCTGATCTCCCGCTCCGGTACGCTGACCTACGAAGCGGTCGACCAGCTTACCAAAGCGGGTCTGGGACAGAGTACGGCCATCGGAATCGGAGGTGACCCGGTGATCGGAACCACCCACACTGATGCAGTCAAGCTCTTTCAGGAGGATCCCGATACGGAAGCGATCGTTCTGATCGGTGAGATCGGTGGAACCGCAGAAGAGGAGGCGGCCGCCTACATTCGTGAACATGTCAACAAGCCGGTTGCCGCATTTATCGCCGGAAGCACAGCGCCTCCCGGCCGACGGATGGGGCACGCCGGAGCGATCATCTCCGGAGGCAAGGGGACGGCTCAGGACAAGAAGAAGGCCCTGACAGATGCAGGAATCGCAGTCGCTGACAGTCCGGCCGATATCGGAGAGACGCTGAAGAGCATTCTCTGACCCGGTTCAGATACTCAGATACTGTAACCATCGGGGATCACCTCCCCTTTTGGAATAATGACGATCCCGTCCACGACGTAGTGCTTGTCGTACTTTCCATCTTCGAGGTGATCCCCTCCCACAATTCTCACATCGCTCCCGATCCTGCAGTTCTTGTCCACGATCGTCCGGCTGATGTAGCAGCGATCTCCGATACCCATCAGCGGCTCCTCCGGAGTCACTGCGTGCAGCTCCCTGCTTGTCGGGAAGAAGTCATTACCCATGAGCACCGACTCCTCGATGGTGGTACCCCGCCCTATCCGGGATCGGATACCGACCACTGAGCGTGCGATGCGGCTGGCAGAGATGATGCACCCCTCGGCAATTACGGTGTGATCAAGGGTGGTCCCCATCAGCTTTGAACCCGGAAGAAGTCGCGCACGGGTGTAGATGTAGTTCTCATTATCATAGAGGTTGAACGAGGGCAGCGGTTTGACCAGCTCGAGATTGGCATCAAAAAAAGAGGTGATCGTACCGATATCGGTCCAGTACCCGTCAAATTGATAGCTGAACACCCGCCCACCTGACTCGATCTCTTTGGGAATAAACTCCTTACCGAAGTCGGTGGAGGTGGTATTCTCTTCAAACACCCGGTCAAGGGTTCTCTTGTTGAAGATATAGATCCCCATGGAGGCGAGGTACTCCTTTTCGGGTGAACCCTGCGCGCCGGGAGACTTCCACTTCTCAAGCTCCTCCATGGCCGGTTTTTCGACAAAGCTCTCGATCCGTCCATCTTCAGCGGTCTTCATGATACCGAATCCGGTGGCATCTTCAGCCGTAACAGGGATCGTAGCGACCGTCAGCTCGGCATCACTCTTCTTGTGGAGTTCAAACATCTCCCGGTAGTTCATCTGGTAGAGCTGGTCTCCAGAGAGGATCAGGACATACTCATACTCATGATTCCTCAGATGGTGCAGGGACTGGCGGACGGCATCAGCCGTCCCCTGGTACCACTTCTGACTTCTCGGCGTCTGTTCAGCAGCCAGAATATCTACAAACCCCTGGCTGAAGACGTCAAAATTGTAGGTGTTCTTGATGTGACGGTTCAGAGAAGCTGAGTTGAACTGCGTCAGTACAAAGATCCTCCGGATGCCGGAGTTGAGACAGTTTGAGATGGGGATATCGACCAGCCGGTACTTGCCGGCGATTGGCACGGCAGGTTTGGATCTGAACTTTGTCAGGGGATGCAGACGGGAGCCTCTCCCGCCGCCAAGAATGATCGATATCAGAGAGTTCATGACGTGTCGGAGCGCTTTATGAGTGAAGAGTAGAGTTCGATGTAGTTACCGGAGGACCTTTCCCACGAGAAGTCCAACTTCATCAGCCGCTTCATGTTCTCCAGATACTCACCTCTTTGATAATAATCAACCGCCCTCTGAATAGATTCCATTGCCGCCGCGATACTGTACTCCTCAAACAGAAATCCATAGCCGCCCGGCCGGGAGAGATCGATCACCGTATCGGCAAGTCCGCCAACAGCCCGTACAACAGGTGTGGTCCCGTACCTCATCGCATACATCTGGTTCAGCCCACAGGGCTCAACCCGTGAAGGCATGAGCAGAAAATCTGATCCGGCGTAGATCGTATGGGCCAGAGCTTCATTGTATTCGAGACGTGCATCAAAAAAACCTGTGTACTCTCCGCTCAGTTCCGAGAGTTGGTGATGCAGAAACCGCTCACCGGTGCCAAGAACGAGAAAGTTGGCCTCAACTCCCCCGGTTCGTACAGATTCGATCAGTTCCGGCAGGAGATCCGCCCCCTTCTCCCCCACCAGCCGCCCGATAAATGAGAAGAGTGGACGGGATCTGTCAAGTCCGAACTCTCTGCAGAGCGCCTCCTTGTTCGCCCGCTTCCCCCCTTTCCGACTACGTATCGTATAGTTTTTTTCGATCATAGGGTCGGTTTCAGGGTTCCAGACCTCCACATCAATTCCATTGAGGATCCCCGTCATCTTCTGCTTCTCCATCCTGAGCAGGTGCTCCAGCCCGTGACAGAAATTCATCAGCTCACCTAGGTACCCTTCAGAGACGGTGGTGACCTGCCAGGCGCACTTGATGCCTGCGGCCAGTGCATTCAACTGACCATCCCAGTCCAGAAGCCCCACCGACTCGATGTCAAATGCAGGAAGATAGGTGTAGTGGTGGCGGTCGTACCGGCCCTGATACTCCCCGTTGTGGATGGTCAGGATGGTCGGGATGGAGGCCAGCTTTCTGTAGCGGTAGCACTGGGTCATCAAAAAAGGAACCAGGGCTGTATGGTGATCGTGGGTATGAATGACCGAAGGTTTATCTTCCAGATGAGCGACCCACTCGACGGCCGCGATCTGAAAACTGAAGAAGCGTTCCATCTCATCCCAATAAGGATATCCTGTCCAGGGGTCGTTGTAGATACCCTGGCGATCGAACTTGTCGGCGATGTCGATCACATAGAGTGGGAATCCGATATCGGGCCCGAGAACTCTCTCCACCGAGAATGGAAACCGCTCGAGGTGCCACGGCGCTTCGCCGCGATAGACCTCCTCTGTATCGGCACTCTGTATCCACTCTGTTGCGTATTTCGGAATGACGACCGATGCACCGTAACCCGCGCGGTTGAGATACTTCGGGAGAGCTCCTACAACATCACCCAATCCTCCCGCTTTCGCAGCAGGAAAACATTCGGCACTGATATGCAAAATTTGCATCGGTCTGATCTGATTCGTTAGCTGTAGAGGCGTCATGTCCAAACAGGACAATCGAGTCAACCAGCTCCACAAAGTGTGGAGGAGAGGATCTCATGCTAGAACTGCAGCTCATCAAGTCTCTGGATGACGCGGTGATCAAACTCATGATCCTGTCGGCTGTCAATGAACGCACTGCTGTTCTCTGCCGTCAGAAACTGCAGGCCGTCAAGAATCCGGTAGCGCATGCGCGGATCACTGTCGTCAACCAGCGACTCCAGACGCCCCGTCCAGCTGGCTGTAGAGGTGTCGTAATCCAGCATAAGATCCAATACCGCCACCCGGCTGCTCCAGGGAGTGTGGTCTGTCAGAAATTGCTGTCCCAGCGAGATGGCTGCATCCACCTGACCACCCCTGGCCAGCTCGCGCAGCACATATGGAGCCACCTGTGTGGCGCCTGAACCCGCAAGAATACTCTCACTCAGAGATCGGAAGCGGGCTGCATCGGTCACCTGTGAAAGTGACTGCACCGCCGCCTGCTTCACCTCGACAGGGTGGTTCCCATTGATTACACTCTGGAGCCGACTGACCACCGCATCATTGTTCCGATAGTTGCCAAACGCCTCAACAATAGCCATCAGAATTTGCGGATCGGCACTGCTGTTGTAACGCTGCATGAAGAGCTGATCCGTTCCGGAGGCGCCGTCGGTCACTGCAGCCAGAGTACGTATCGTTTCGGCATAAACCCCCGGATGCTTCTCACCGCTGATAATGTCGAGGAGTGCCAGCTGCAGATCGGGATTGTCGCTGAACTCCCGGAGTTGTCCGGCTGCTTCCTGTCGCCACAACGGATCCTCATGGTTACGAAGCTGATGGATCCAGAACATGAACGGCTTTACGACTTCCAGCTCCACCTCTGCACCTTCAGCAGGGGTCAGGGTGAGGTTCTCCACACCAGGTCCGACACTCACGACGACCTCATCGTTCGCCCCGGCGAAGGAGATCTCCTGCCGGTTCACACTGCCGTCAAAGGTGAACTCCTCTGCGACCAGAGTGACCAGACCATCAACGGGCTGATCAACCGCCTGAAAGGTCAGTCGCAGACGGCCCTCCTGTTCATCATGATTATAAACCACCTGATAACGTGCCATCGGCCCGGACTCTTCAGCTCCCGGCAGAACTGGCGTCGGAGACCCGGAGAGCCAGAGACCGGTCTGATTGTAGAGCCAGGAGGCGAAATCGTACCAGGTCACCACCTCTGGAAGGTCAACAAAAATACCGGACACAGACCGGTCCAGCAGGTCACGCCAGCGTTTCGACTCCTCCCCCTGCATGAAGTGACGCCAGGCAGCATAACGATCCTGGCTGAATGAGGCGTAGTGCCCCTCAACAGGCATCTGATCTCTGATATCCCCCTTATCCCGGGACTCGGGAGTATATTCGGAAAACTTCTCAAGCAGCCAGGCCTGCATCATCAGAATGGCATCGGAGTCCTGCCAGCGCTCCTCACGGATCCGGACACCCAGCCACTGGGCCCCGACACCGGTCGTGACCTGATCCACGAGATTTCCCATCTGATGAAATCCGAAGACGATACCGGCTCCCCACGATTTGGTCTCCCACATGTCATCCTCCAGAACCACCAGGTTGAGCACCCGTGACGGGTAGCTGGCCAGTAGTTCCTGTTCAGCCAGCCTGAACATGTTGTAGGCCTCTTCAAGAATCTCGCGCTTCTCCACCTCGTCAAGCAGACCCGATTCAGCATAGAGATGGATCTGGTGCCGGCCTGCCGAGACCCTGTCACGTTCAAATTCACCTACGGCAAAACGCATCTGAGACGCCGGAACGGCTGATTCTGTAAAGAATCGCACTTTCTTCAGATCGATCGACTCAACACTCTCCTCACCCGGCACACCGCCAAAGACCGCCGTCATACCGGCCGGTATAATAAGTGAGACATCGGTGGTAAAGCTGCTTCGCGGATGATCCACCACCGGCAGCCAGTGCCGGACGGCGCCCGGCAGTCCTGACGACCAGATCGTGCCGCGGTGGTCTTCAAACACACCGAAAGATGGTGCCGCATTGTAGCGAATTCTCAGTGTATAGTCCTGCTCCGCTGCCACGTCCTCTGGCAGAACGATCAGCAGCTGATCTCCCTCAACAATATAGGAGGCTTCACCCTCATCCCACTCCACCAGGTCAATGTCCATATCAATGGCATCGAGCCGCAGAGTGTCTACACCATCTCGCAGCAGAGAAAGCTCATAGGCTACCTCCCCGTTGACCAGGGGTCCCTCTGCCACCATCATCTCGAGCGACATGTGCGTATAGTCAGCATCGCGTCGGGGGAATGAGCGGTAGTCGGTCCGGGGAGGACGGTTCAGCAGCTCCTGTCCCGGTACGGCCTCAGCGGCCGGTGAGGCGGACGGCTCCTCCGGGTCCGGGGTGAGGTTCACCGGTTGCTCCGGCTGCAGATCTTCAGGGGCGATCGCCGCAGAGTCCAGCCTCTCCACCTGCTCCAGGGTGTCCGGCGACAACACATCCGGCGACAGGGTGTCAGCAGCTTCCTGGGCTATAAGAGTGTGGTTCAGCAGAAAAAGGTGGAGGAGAATCAGAACGACTCTGTTCATGTCATTTGTTTGATTTGAATAGGTTCAGAACAGACTGCTGCACCCCGCTGCTGCAGGAGAGTGCACTCCCTGAATGGATGGTCATCTCCCCCTTTACATCACTGTATGCCGCACCCGACTCAGTGACAACCGGAAGCAGAGCAGCCGCGTCCCAGATACTGACAATCGGATCGAACATGATATCAGCTCTTCCGGCAGCAACCATCAGGTGCCCGTAGGCATCTCCCCACGTCCGGTGGAGACGGGCCTTCGCCCTCAGACTGTCCCACGTCTCCCGATAACCATGCGCTTCGATGTTTTCAATATCTGTTGTCAGAAACGTGGCTGATGCGAGATCATTGCAGCTTCTTGCCCGGCAGGGTTTGCCGTTGAGGCGTGCTCCGGCACCGATCACACCTACCGCCATCTCTTCGAGTGCAGGTGCATAGATCACTCCGACCTTTGGCTCCCCCTCGACCAGGACTCCGATCAACGTGGTGTAGAAGGGTACACCATGAATAAACGACTGGGTTCCATCGATCGGGTCGACCACCCAGACGACCTCTTTATCCCCGCCATCCGTCCCATACTCCTCTCCGATGATGCCGTGATCGGGGAAGCGGCTCATGATCGCCTCACGGATTGTCTCTTCTGCATTGCGGTCTGCATTCGTGACCGGTGTCTGGTCGGACTTGAACTCCAGATCGAAAGACTTCTTGAAGTGGTCGAGAGTCGAATCTCCCCCTGCACGTGCAATCTCTTCTGCCGCCTTTGCAAGTGAATCCAATCTTTTGTCTGATGATGTATGGGTCATAGGGTGCGCCTTCAACTGATTTTAAAAGTGAATAGATTGTACTGATTTTCTGCTTCTGATTCTCTGCTGAACCCTCCGTTCTTGGTGCTTCAGCGCCACTCATCCTGTCCACCGATACATGGTTTACAGCGGTCTTTCTGAACCTCCGGATCGTTGTAGTCAGCCTGCTGAAGTCATCTGCCTGTAAGAGGTTATCAGGTTTCACAGACAGATCGTCAGCGAATATAAGATACCATTCTGATCTGCGTATCTAAAAACCGGAACGAGTATCTATTTTATCAGGATTTTTCAATCTTTGACCTGTCAGTTCAGGGGCTGAGGATTCCGCGGGATCAGCGGCTTCACCGTCTCTGATTCCGGGCTCTGGCTCTGAATCCGGGCTCTGGCTCTGATTCCGGGCTCTGGCTCTAATTCCGGGTCTTGCGATTCTGCGATGAGCTCAGAGTCACTTGATTCTTCGGGCTCAGGGACGCCCCGGGTCTGCTGACAACCAATCCGAGCTGCTGAAACTGGTCCACCATGAGTTCGATTCTACGTTATCTGCTCTTTCTGATCCTGCTACTTGTCAGTATAGCCGGAATTGCCATCTACTGGACCTTCTACCGGCCGCTTCCCGACTACTCTGCCAGTGTCTCGCTTGGCGGCCTTCGTGCGCCTGTCGATATTCACTGGGATCCGTTCGGTATCCCCCACATCTATGCAGAGAACGAGGCTGACCTCTACTATGCTGTCGGGTATGTTCATGCTCAGGACCGGCTCTGGCAGATGACACTCTCACAGATCGCTGCTGAGGGACGTTTCGCAGAGTATTTCGGCCCGGATCTGATCGATTTCGACCGGCACCAGCGGACGCTCGGGTTCTGGGAGACAGCAAAGCGGATTGACTCTGAAGCACCTGATGAGATCACGCGGGTGCTCGACGCCTATGCCCGCGGAGTAAACGCCTATGTTGATGAGAACCGGAAACATCTGCCGATTGAATTTACACTGACTGGTGTGGAGCCGATCCCCTGGACCCCAGCTCACTCTCACGTCATGGCCAGACTGATGGCCTGGGAGATGAACGTCAGCTGGTGGAGTGAACTGACCTACGCATGGCTCGACGACCAGCTGCCGGAGAGCACACTCCAGGAGCTGTTCCCGGCCTGGGAGCCCCATCACCCCACCATGATGGACCGCGAGCAGTCGTCCCGCCTCGCCTCTCTGCTGGCTCCGATGGTCGAAAAGGACTTTGCCCTGCGGCAGCTGATTGGACGCGACGGTACCACCGTTGGAAGCAACGCCTGGGTTGTGGATGGCAGCCGGACCGCATCGGGTCTGCCGCTCCTTGCCGGAGATCCTCACACGGCACTCACCATGCCGGGGCACTGGTATGAGCTCCACCTCTCGCTGAATGGCCGGAATCTCTCGGGCGGATCAATTCCGGGTGCGCCACTTATTGTGGTGGGGCAGAACGACCGTCTGGCCTGGTCCATGACCAATATGATGCCGGACGATACCGATTTCTTTATCGAGCTCGCTGATCCGGAGGCCCCTTTGGAGCGCTATGTGGCCGACAGCCTTGATGGAGTGGCTGTACACCACCCGTTCGACTGGCGGGAGGAGGTGATCCGGGTTCAGGGTGAGGATGATGAGCTCTACAGGATACGGCATACACGGCACGGACCGATAATTTCAGACATCTATCCGAACCGGGAGCTGACCGCCGACCACCTGATCAGTATGGGGTGGACGGGCCATGATCCGGGGCAGGAGCTCCTCGCCCTCTACCGACTCAACTGGTCGGAGGATATGGAGTCGTTCCGCAGTGCTCTTGAACTGTTCCACTCCCCCGGACAGAACTTCGCCTATGGGGACCGGGAGGGGAATATTGCCATCTTCAGCGCAGCCCGCCTGCCGGTCAGAGACCACCACCCTCTCCTGTTCCGGAAAGGGTGGGATCCCACCTGGGACTGGCAGGACTGGATCCCCTTCAATGAGTTGCCTCATGTCATCAATCCTGAATCGGGATATGTCGCCAATGCCAACAACAAACTCCACACGGATGACTACCCGCACTATATCGGATCCTTCTGGGAGCCTCCCTCCCGAATCACCAGAATCGAGACCTTTCTCTCGGGTTCAGAAACGGTTGATGTTGAGCTGTTTCAGCAGATGCAGAGCGATACCTACTCGGTCTTTGCCAATGAGCTTCTTGAGTTTATACTGCCAGTTTTGAGAGCTTCCGATCACAGTTACGACTTTTCAGAGATCCTCCCCTATCTTGAGAATTGGGACTTTCACTACAGCGCCGGCTCGACAGCCGCCACGCTGTTTGACACATTTCTGATCCGGCTGACCCACAACACCCTCCTGGATGATATCGGCAGTGCTGCATTTGACAACTTCATCCGGGCAGGCAATCTTCCGGAACGCGTCATGAGCCGGATGATCAGGCAGGACAGCTTTCTGTTTGATGACCAGATGTCTCCCGGTGCGGAGACCCGGGATGAGATCATTCTCCGCAGCATGCATGAGAGCGTATTGTGGCTGAGCGAACGGTATGGTGAGGAGCCCTTCCAGTGGAGGTGGGAGGATGTCCACACGCTGACGCTCCGTCCACCGCTCTTTGCCGAAGCCGCCGAAGCTGAGGATGCGCCGGCGGCTCTGAAACTGATTGTCCGGAACCTTCTGAGCAAGGGCCCCTACCCGGTGGCCGGAAACAGCCTGAGTCTCAACAAGGGGGCATACAGCTGGCATCAGCCGTTTGAGATGAATCTGGGCGCATCTATCCGCAGGATTGTCGACCTGTCGAACCTGGGTCGCAGCTACAGCGTCATCGCCACCGGACAGTCCGGAAATCCACTGTCAGAGTATTTCGGGGATCAGACAGATCTCTGGCTCTCCGGTCAGTACCGCTACATGTATCAGGACAGCACCTTCTTCCGTGAGATCAGCTATGAGACGATGCGTCTGGTACCGAATCGGGTTCATACGAAACAGTAATCATCCGAGATATGATCAATAGACGTTTTCCATTGCGCCGGAGCGCTTTTGAAGGGATCACTCCACTGCTTCTGACTCTCCTCTGCACAGCCTTTCTGGTCAGCTGTCGAAGCGGTGAACCTCTGGCTGAACAGCTGCCGCAGGAGCAGGTCCGGGGACTACCGCCTGAGGAACCTGTCGGTGACCTGGCAGAAGAGAGGGATCATCCGCATGACGGTCAGCGGGAGACTCTCGGAAGAGACCACAGAGATGTCCGGACCCGGTATGCAGGCACAAACACCCCCACTGCAGCCGAGATCGACAGCATGATCGAGGCGATGAGCCTGCGTGAGAAGATCGGACAGCTGTTTGTCATTCCGGTCAACGGCAGATTTGTCAGCCGGCAGGAGCCGCAATTCCGGGAGTGGGAGAGCCTGGTCAGGGATTACAAAGTGGGAGGCCTGATTTTTATGGCAGGTGATGTTTATGGCCAGGCTGTAGTGACACGTCAGCTGCAGGAGATGGCACAGATTCCGCTCTGGATATCGCAGGATATGGAGTTTGGAGCTGCGATGAGAGTCGAGGGATCGACCCGCTTCACCCCCGCAATGGGGATCGCGGCGACAGGAGATCCGGAGAATGCCTTCATCAAGGGGCAGATCACCGCCCGTGAGGCGCGGGCACTCGGAGTGCATCAGATCTTTGCTCCGGTTCTGGATGTCAACAACAATCCTGACAATCCAGTGATCAACGTCCGCTCCTACTCCTCGGATCCGGATGTCGTAGCCCGGTTCGGGGAAGCCTTTATCCAGGGGGTGGAGTCAGAAGGGGTACTGGCTACAGCCAAACACTTCCCCGGACACGGAGATACACGGGTGGATTCACATCTGGCTCTGCCGGTGATCAGCCACTCCTGGCAGAGGCTGGATTCTCTTGAGCTTGAGCCGTTCCGAAAAGCTATCAGCAACGGACTGAGAAGCATCATGAGTGCCCACATCTCCTACCCCAACGTCAGCTCCAACCCTGAGCTTCCCGCCACACTGGATCCCGATATTCTCAGAGGAGTTCTTGCCGATTCACTCGGTTTTGACGGGCTGGTTGTGACGGACGGACTGGAGATGCAGGGCATCACCTCCCGTTTCTCGCCCGGAGATGCTGTGGTCCGTTCGCTGCAATCCGGGGCCGATATCATGCTGATCAGTCCGGATCCGCAGACGGCTATCTACGAGGTTGAGATGGCAGTGAGGCGGGGCCAGCTGACCGAGGATCGGATTAACCAGTCGGTCCGCAAGATTCTCACGCTGAAAGTGATGCACGGGGTGTTTGATGCTCCGGGTGTCGATCCCGATATTCTGAACAGCCGGATTCATACCCGGATCTATCAAGCTGCCGCGGATCGTATCGCCAGAGAGTCGATCACCGTGCCGAAGAACGACCGGCAGATCCTGCCCATTACCGGGAACAGATACCAGAGGATTGCTGTCATCGGTGTCTCAGATGATCTCACAGGGTCCACAGGAACCCTTCTGGCCAGTGAGATGAGAAGGTACCACCCCGGGGTAACTTTTCACTCTCTGGATGCACGAACAGGTTCAGAGGAGAAGCAGCAGATGCTTCGCAGTGCCAGAGAGGCCGACCTGCTGGTGATCGGCTCCTTTATCAATGTGAGATCGGGACAGCAGGTTCAGCTGAATCCGGATCAGAGGGAGTTTATAGCTGAACTGGGCCGTCTGGAGAAACCCTCTGTAGTGGTTGCCTTCGGTAATCCCTATGTGCTCCGTGAGCTGCATGATACTGATGTGCATGTGCTGGCATGGTCCGCCTCGGATCATCAGGTCCGCAACACCGTACCCGCTCTTTTCGGGGCCGCTGCCATTGCCGGACAGCTGCCGATCGGTATTCCGGGGCTGTATGAACCCGGAGAGGGTCTGGAGATTCCCCACTCGGCCCTCCGCTTTGCAGATCGCCCTGAATCGGTCGGCATGAGTACAGACTCACTGCTGGTACTGGAGCAGGTGATGCAGCGTGCTATCGAAGACTCTGTGTTTCCCGGTGGGGTGATCGCCGTTGTCAAGGATGGTGTACTGGCCTGGAACCAGGGCTATGGCTACCACGACTACGGGAAGACCCGGCCTGTACGGAGTACCGACCTTTTTGATCTGGCGTCGGTGACCAAGGTGATGGCGACGACCACTGCCATTATGAAGCTCTATGATGAAGGAAGGCTGGAGCTGGAGACACCGGTAGCGAGATATATCCCGGAGTACGACCGGCCCGGAAAGGATCATGTTACCATCCGGCAGCTGCTGCTCCACACATCGCGACTGCCGGCCTACCGGACCTACGTGGATGTTCTGCAGTCACGTGAAGAGATCATCGAGGCGGTCAGGAACGAACCGCTGCTCACAACACCCCCCGGCGAATACATCTACAGCGATCTGGGTTTCATCCTGTTGGGTGAAATCGTAGAGATCGTCAGCGGACTACCCCTGGACCGGTATCTGCAGACCCACTTTTACACTCCGATGGGAATGGCAGCTGCCAGCTTCAATCCACTGACGCTGGGGGAGGCCATGCTGTCCCGCATCCTCCCGACCGAGATTGACAACACCTATCGTGGTGGGCTTGTCCACGGTAGGGTCCACGATGAACGCGCCTACTTTCTGGATGGAGTTGCAGGTCATGCCGGTCTGTTTGCAACGTCACGGGATCTGGCGGTCTGGTCACAAATGCTGCTGAATGGAGGTTACTTTGCAGGTTATCGCTATCTCTCTCCGGAGACTGTCTCGCTGTTTACAGGTCATCAGTCCCCGGTGAATGAGCGGGGACTCGGTTTTGACCGTAAAAGTGGTGAGCTGAGCAGTGCCGGCAAACTGACCAGCGAGGATACGTATGGCCACCTCGGATTTACAGGGACCAGTGTCTGGATCGATCCGGAGCACCGCGTCAGCATCATCTTGCTGACCAACCGCACCTACCCCCACCGCAGTTACGGAACAGATATCCGTACCATCCGGCCAACAGTGGCGGATACAGTGATGAGGAGTATTATTGACTGAGGTTCGGAGAGTCCCACAGGCAGTGCAAAAGTCCCTATATTCAGGCATGGACTATATTGCAGTTATCGACCATGATCATCTCGACAACGGTATCTTTCTGACCTCGCTCGCCAGGGCAATCTCCGGACACAGCAGTGAAAGAGGTCTCATCATACATGGGGACAGTGCCTATACCGACCGGTTGATTCAGACCGGGATGTTCCGGAGCGATGCACAGATCCGTGCCACCAGGGATCTGAACCACAGGCTGGTAGCCCTGTTTGCGGATCATGGTGTCTCCATGGTTGGTCTCAACGGATACCAGCGATCCCTGATCCAGCGCGTCGGAGATCAGTTGAAGATCGATACCGCCCATTTTCGGCGGCTCCCGGACCGGACACAGCTACTCATCTCCAACCTTGCAGCGGATTCCGAAGAGAGCCACCCTGTTCCTGTCCCGCTTCCGTGGCTGGCAGAGGTACTGGCCGCTGAACTGGAGATTCCGGAAATTTACGTATTCAGTGCCGATGACTCGGAGGAGTTCATAGACCGGGAGAGACCGGAGAGACTGACGCGGAATCAGCTGGACCCGTCGTTTATCCGGAAGTATGTACCGAAGGAGTTTCAGGAAATTCCGATCCCGTTCCGGTTGACATCGGCCAGGGCTTTTTCCCGTTTTCCCTCTTTTGAAGGGAGTACGGTGATCGGATGATCGTCTTCGAATACCGCTGTTTATCCTCTCCGTAGAGAAGCCTGATACCCCTCTGATCCCGTATAAACGCCCTTAAAACCGCACTATGTGCTAAAAAAAACGTTATTCGCTTGACTACTCTGTACTGAATATATAGTTTCTCCCCCATCTGCTTTCGAGCACCTCGATTTTACTTATTTCAACTAACCCTAATGGAGTTACAGATGAGTCGTATTGAGCAAATGAAATCTCTCATTGATCAGCTGGAGCCGGATATGGTCAAATTTTATGACAAGGGGAATAAAGCTGCCGGTACCCGCGCCCGCAAGACCCTTCAGGAGATCAAGAAGGTGTCACAGGAGATCCGCCTGGAGATCCAGGACATGAAAAACGCCGACAGCTGACGTAGTTGATAGCAGTTCACTGACTGAACCAACAGGCGGCACACTATGAGCAAAAAAATCCTCCTGGATGGTCTTGACATACGAGCAGTGGAAGCCTTATATTAGATGCTCCGTTTGATGAGATCCACTGCTTCAACGGTTTAACACGATCTGACGGTCAATTTTCACCGGAAGATGACTTAATTACTGTTGACAAGATTTCAGTCACTCCTCGGTAGCTCAGTGGCAGAGCAATCGGCTGTTAACCGATGGGTCGTAGGTTCGAATCCTA
>Ga0209487_1000497_pt1 | contig 35601 bp, 26 predicted proteins | sample Poulit2012_FD_187524 | JGI IMG/M metagenome (GOLD analysis project Ga0209487, IMG submission 187524) | Agricultural soil microbial communities from Georgia to study Nitrogen management - Poultry litter 2012 (SPAdes) (version 2) | ecosystem: Environmental > Terrestrial > Soil > Agricultural land...
GGACCTAGTACTTGGACCAGGACCATAGTCATCTAAAAAACGTCCGATCGTAGAGTATAGAGGACCGCTGAGTCAGAGGTGTCCGGTGCCTGAGTCGACACTACTACTCGTCAGCATATTCATCGCCCTCTCCCTCTCCAGCTGTGCGACACGGGAAGAGACCGAACAGCCGGCACAGCTACCGAACCCTGCATCTCTATTCTGCATAGAATCTGGCGGGCGAGTGGAGATCGTGAAGGAAGAGGAGGGGGAGCGGGGGATCTGCCACCTACCTGATGGGACAGTGATCGATGAATGGGAGCTCTATCGTCGAGAGCACCAACCGACTGATCCCGATACGACTATGGATGAGACATGAGCTCTACTGTATGGCTACGGATAGAAGGCCTCGCGGTGCTCCTGACGAGCACCCTAATCTACACACACAATGGGCATAGCTGGCTTCTCTTCATCATCCTCTTATTCGCCCCAGATATATCGATCGTAGGCTATCTACATAACAACCGTACTGGCGCTATCCTATACAACCTCTTCCATACCTACTCTCTTCCTCTACTACTGGGAATCGCGGCTTTCATCCTGGGAGCTCCCCTCCTCTCGGCACTCGCCCTCATCTGGTCAGCGCACATCGGTTTGGATCGCTCACTTGGATACGGACTCAAGCTACCTGGTGGCTTCAAGGAAACCCACTTGGGCCCGATCCTCCCATGACACAGCTTGGTTACGCCTATATATTCCTTAGACAAATCTGCCGCGCGTTGAGCTTCTGACTACTCTTGACCCACTCCGAACCAGCCAACCCCAGTGTTCCCAACGACTAGAGTCAACAGGAGGCGACCGATGTCATCTCTGAGGGCCATCATCACACTCTCCCTACTCACTCCCCTCCTTGCCTCCTGTGGGGCCGGCGACCAGCGCTCTACCCCTTCCGCCGAGGCCAGAGATAGCGCAGGTATTACAATCGTCGAGAATATCAGACCGGAGTGGGGGAGAGCAGCACAGTGGCAGATCTCGAACGAGCCCTCCCTCGAGATCGGGCTCCTGGATGGTCCCAGCGAGTACCAGTTCGAGAGAATCGCCGACGCTATCCAGCTCCGCGATGGCAAGATCATCATCGCCGACGCTGGGGCTCATACAATACGGTTCTATGACGAGCTGGGCGGATACCTCACCGCTGCTGGGGGCAAGGGCGGCGGACCAGGTGAGTTCGAGAGTCTCAACACCCTCGTCCCACTCCCCGGCGACTCAGTCGGTGTCTGGGATACAAGTGCCAAGAGACTCACTATCTTCGATGCCGAGGGTCGACTAGGACGAGTCTTATCCGTAACCGAAGTGCCCGGGTTCCTCGCCTTATTACACGGCTCATTCGACGATGGGTCTATATTGATCTCGCCGGGAGAGGATGTACAGGAGCTCATGAGCCGTGAGCCTGGTGAATACCGCGCCACCGCCCTCTACCTCCGATACTCTAGTACCGGCGAGTTCATCGACACACTCCTCATCGCACCTGGGGAGGAGAAGATTGCCTTCCGAGAGGGTTCGAGCTTTGGTAACAGGCCCCTCCTCTTCAGCCGTGGGCATAAGGTCACCCTCGGGGGTCAGCAGATCTATGAGGGGGTGAACGATGAATACAGGATCATGGTCAGGCCCGTAGGGGAGCGTCCGGAGCGGATTGTCACTCGGATCGGGGAACTCCGCCAGGTCGAGAGTGCTGAGCTCGAGGAGGCAGTACGTAAGATGACCGAGGGCCGAGTGAGGAGGCAAGGCGAGTTGGCAGAGATGCTGGGAACGAGTAGCGCTGCCGCCCGTAAACCCGATATACCCCACCGTGATAGCTATCCTGCCTTCAACCGGCTCCTCATCGACTCAGAGGACCACCTTTGGGTCCAAGCCTACCCAGTCCCTGGTGAAGCACACCACGAATGGTCGGTCTTCGATCCCGCTGGCTACTGGCTCGGTGATCTCCAGGTACCTGCATCACTACATATCTACCAGATCGGCTCAGACTTCATCCTCGGCCGCTGGCAAGATGAATTCGAGGTCCACTATATCAGGATCTATGAACTAACCAGGGGCGAGATGGCTGAGACCGCCCCCGATCCGCCGGCGACAGATCGGGAGATAATGGAAGTCTTGCCCAATGTCCAATCCCGGCTCGAAAATGCGCTCCAGAAGTTAGATAGACTCTACCCCACGTCCTACCTACCACCAGTCACCATCGCGGGAGACGTCGCCTACTCACACCTTCCTGAGCTCGTCAGGGGACGCGAGCAAGAGATAGAGACCGCATTCCTCAAAGCTCATGACCAGAGAGACCTCTCGGCTTGGGTGTACAATACCTTCGAGGCCGAGATCGGCGATCTCGGATACTGGGTCGGATATCGTATCGCAAAAGCATATTACCAGACTGCGACTGCGAAGGATAGAGCTCTCCGCGAGATCCTCGAGATGACCGACGCTAGAGAGTTCCTGGCAGAGAGTGGATGGCGACCCGGTCTAGAACTGGCCGCCCATGATTCCTCGTACATATCTGACGATGACTAGAAAGCCAGTCATCGACGGAGTCCTCGAGACCTGTCTCTATACCCGAGACCTCGAGACCGCCAAAGAATTCTATGGTGAGATCCTCGGCCTTCCTCTAATCACCGAGGAGCCCAGCCGCCATATCTTCTTTCGCTGCGGTCAGGGGATGCTACTCATCTTCGATCCGACCCGCACTACCAAGACAGCCGGCCAGGTCGGGGGCGTACCGATACCACGCCATGGTACAGAGGGCGCAGGGCATATCTGCTTCAGAGTAGACGACGAAGAGCTCCTCACCTGGCGCGAACGATTGGAGAGCGCTGGCGTCGAGATCGAGGCCGTCGTCGACTGGCCAGGGGGAGGACGATCTATCTATGTACGCGATCCAGCCGGGAATAGCATCGAGTTCGCACCGGCCCGAATCTGGCACCTCTGACCTCCCACCGATCTCTGACCTACAGCTAGCATCCTTCTACCCTATCCCCAGATAGAAAGAAGGCCCCCCGGACTAACGGGGGGCCTGGATCAGGCTTGGTCTCGTATCAGAGAGATCAGGGCCTATCCCACCAGACAGGAGTATTCATATCACCGTATCCCGTCATCCCCTGGCTGGCGATCGCTGCATCGAGATTTGCTCTGTTCAGGGTCTGTTCACGACCGGGATATGGAATCCTCCTCAAGATCTTCCCATCGTTCTCGGCATCACGACCAGCTACCAACTCGGGATAACCGGTACGCCGCCAGTTCGAATAGGCCTCAGGCCCATTCTGGAAGAGGGCGATCCACTTCTGGATCCCGACCTGGCGCTCTGGCGTGCTCCCCAGGGCATCGAAAGCCCACTGCGGATTATCTGCGAGGTAGGCATCTACGACGTCGTCCTCGATCTCATAGTAGTTCATCGAGGCCCGGATCGCATCATAATAGAGGCTCTCCGCATCGGCACCCGCGTTCCAACCCTTGAGCGCCGCCTCTGCCCGAAGGAAGAGAACCTCCGAGTAGGAGATGATCACCGCATCACCATCGGGCTGAACACGCCAGCGAGCCCCGATCTCCGAGATCTCAGAGAGGGGTACACCATGCCCCTCGCCTAGACCAACCTCATGGCCACGGTAGTAGCCCTCCGGGGTCGGCTGAGCATAGATAGCGAGACGCGGATCGTGCTTCTCATAATCGAGCCCGCTCTCGTCACCATTCAGCATATAATCGACCAGGGTCTTGGCCATACCATGATCGTTCCTAGTCTGGCGGTTGGTGTACTGCGGGTGCCTGCTGTCAGGGTCAGTGCCATACCAGAGGACCGCATTGTCATCATTGCTAGTGAAAGGACCGGCAGCGAGTGCATCCTCGAACTCTGCCTGGGCGAGGGCCGGATCGACCTTCGAGAGCCGCATAGCCGCCCTCATGCGCAGAGAGTTAGCCAGTTTCCTCCACTTTTCCATATCGCCCTGGTAGAGGAGATCCTCAGGCCCGAAGGTGCTCTCTGAGGGATCGATCAACGCGATCGCCTCCTTCAACTCAGAGAAGATCGAGGCATAGATCTCCTCTTGGCTGTCATACTTCGGGGTGAGCGTTCCATCCGCCTTGTCACCGGTGAAAGCCTCCGAGTAGGGGATATCCCCGAACATATCGGTCGCGACCATGAAATAGTAAGCCTTCAGGATCTTGGCGACAGCAACATAGTTCGGTGACTCAGCCTTCTCGATGATCTTGACCAGATTCTTCGAGCCCACTCCATAGAACATATTGAAGTAGTTATCGATATCACCCGGCCGGAACTTGAATCGTCCCTCATCGGGGTACTGGGTCTGGGCTAAATGCTGGGCCCAGAGAGAGGTCATGTTGTAGTTGAATCCACCCGCAACCGTGTTCCCTACGACCGCCCTGATCGCTCCTACGATCAAGAACTCTGAGGGCACATCCTCAGGGTTGAGCGGGTTCTTGTTGATATCCGTCAAGCCACTATCGCAAGCGACTACAGATGCCGCCAGCAGCAGGGCGAGGGCTCCATTCTTGAGTTTTCTCATATCAGATCACCTGCCTAAGGGTCGGTTCAAGGACGAATCGACACAGTGAACCCTACGCTCCGGGCAGTCGGGAACTGCCCAAACTCGAGACCCTGTGCATTTCCTGAGTTGAAAGTCGTCTCAGGATCAATGTGCGGGGCCTTCGCCTTCATCCAGAGGTTGCGCCCGACCATCGAGACATTCATACTCGAGAAACCGAGACGGTTCACGAATGAGTTCGGGACCCGATACGAGAGACTCACCTCACGGAGCTTGATGAAGCTCGCATCGAAGATCGCTGTCTCATGGTTGCCGAAGGTCGAGTGGAAATAATCCTCTGGACAGACCGTGGAGGTCTTCGGCTGACCGTCAGTACCAACACCTTCGAAGGTGATACCTGGATCACAGATATCGTTCTCCCGACCACGGAGCGATGTGGTCAGGACACCTGCATAGTCACCGAACCAGCTCGTGGTCGAGAAGATCTGACCACCATACTGACCATCGAACATGAAGCTGAAGTCGATCGGACCATAGGTGAATGTATTCGTGATCCCAGCCTGCCAGTCGGGGTTGTAGTTACCCAGCTCCCTCTTGACCGGGTCGATCTGGGGGAGCCCATTCGAGCCGAGGACGAGGCGGCCCTCGTCATCGCGGAGGAACCCATTACCCCAGAAGACACCATATGGCCGTCCTTTGCGCGCCTGTACATCTAGGCTCCAGTATGTACCTAGGTTCTGGGCCTCCATATCACCGTAGAGCTCGGTGACCTCATTGTTGTTCTTGTCGAAATTGAGAGTCATATTCCAGGTGAAGCCATTGTCCAGCTGGACTGGAGTGGCGTTCAACTGGAGCTCCCACCCCCAGTTCCTGACCTCACCAGCATTGACATTCGATTGGGTGAACCCACTGGCGGCTGATGTCTGGACACTCAGGATCTGGTCGCGCGCCTTCGAGTCATAATACGTCAGAACGAAGCCCAGACGCTCGTCGAAGAAACCAAGATCGGTCCCCAACTCGATAGAGGTGATCTCCTCAGGCTTGAGGAAGGGGTTCAACATCTCCGTCGGCACATTGTAGGCTGGGATCGTGTTGAATGGCGCCCCCGCATTGTACGTCGCAAAGAGACGGTACGGCTGCGTGTCATTACCTACCCGTGCCCAGCTCGCCCTCAGCTTACCAGAGGATAGGATATCGCTCTGAATACCAAAGGCATCGGTGAAGATGAATGCCGAGGAGATAGAGGGGTAGAAGTAGGAGAGGTTCTCCTTCGGCAGAGTAGACGACCAATCATTCCTCGCCGTCAGATCTACCGTCCAGAAGTCCTTGTAGTTGGCAGTCAGCGAGCCCAGGAGGCTATTGATCTTTCTCTTACTGTAAGTTGCGCTCGGCTGCGGGGTCTCGCCGGCATTCGCAATGCTGTAGATACCCGGTACACTCAGCCTGCCGACCCTGACACTCGTACCAGTGACCTCGCTGAGGCGCTGGTTACCACCGAAGCTCATCGTCAGCCTGAGATCTGGATTGAGTTCCCGAGTGGCAGTCAGGGAGAACTCTGTGTTGCGCTCTAGGCGAGAGCTATGACCCTCCGAGAAACCACCATATGGGTTGTTGACCGAATGGAATGCAGTCGTCGCCTTCGAATAGGTCTTCATATTGTCCTGGCCAACACGAACCATCGCGGTCAGCCAGTCAGTCGCCCGGTAGGTCAGGTCGAAGTTACCGAAGAACCGATCGCGAGTATCCCAGTTCCGGTTCACCAGCTGGATCCAGTAGGGATTCTCATGGTAGTTCGAATTCCAGTTGAAGGGGGTGCCGTCCTCCTTCGTATGGTTCTTGAGCGCCTTTACATCGACCTGGCGACCGAACCAGATGAACTGCTGCATGAAGTTGTCTTCACCATACCCAGTCCCGACCCGGTTCTTCGCATCACGGGTCGTATAGTTGACTGAAGCCCCCGCCGAGAGGCGATCGGTGAGATCGATCCCGCCCCGGAACTGGACCTTTGTATCGTCGAAGGTGTTACCGGGCGCCATCGTATTGTGATCGGTCTTCGTTACCCCAAACCTGAGGTGTGTCCGATCACCCGACCTGGAGAAAGAGGCATTTACGAATGACTGACGTCCGAGTTCGAAGAAGTCACGGACATTGTTTGGATGCGCCACCCAGGGCTGCTGCGGCCCGGTGAACTGGTCGATCAGCCTGCCATCGAGTCGTGGCCCCCAGCTTTCATCGGCACCGTCGTTGATATTACCAGGGGACTCGCCAGTACCGTCGACATAACGGAACTCACCACCAAAGCCCTGGCCATAGAGGTTCTGGAAGTCAGGGAGACGGAGTGGGGTCTCGAAGGTCATCCCAGTCGCAGCACTGATCCCGATGCCCTGCGCGGTCTTACCAGACTTCGTCGTGATGACTACCGCGCCATTGGCTGCCCGAGAACCATAGATCGCCGCGGCGTTTGGACCCTTGAGGACAGTAATGGATTCGATGGTATAGGGATCGATATCATCGATACCGCCACCCATATCACGGCCGCCATACCCACCACCACCAAAGTTGGGGTTGTCGATCGGTGTACCATCGACAATGAAGAGGGGCTGGTTACTACCAGAGATAGAACGATGGCCCCGGATCACGATACGTGCCGTGCCGCCGGGTGTCGCCGATGAGACGATATTCACACCAGAGACATTACCGGAGAGGGCACTTACCACATTGGTCTGCGGAGTCTTCGTGAGCCTCTCGCCACTCACATCCTGCGCAGAGTACGCGATCTCTCTCTTCTCCCTAACTACGCCGAGGGCAGTGACTATCAGACCTTCTAGTCCGATCGCCTCGACCTCGAGTGCGACATCGAGCTTGGACCCACTGATCTCCATATCGGTCGTGCGATAACCGATGAAGGAGAAGGTCAACTCGTTACGACCAGCTGGCACACGGATCGTATAGTGGCCAGATTCATTGGTTAGCGTACTGACCGTGGTACCCTTGACTACGACCTGGACACCAGCGATAGGCTGTCCATTGGCCTGGTCAGTGACCTGGCCACTCACTTCGGTGACATCCTGTGCGCTAGCGCTATTGGGCAGAGACATGACCATGCCCAGCAGGGTCAGGATGAGTAGGAAGTTACGCCTCATAGAACCTCCTCAGGGGTCTTGATACACTTGGGGAATGGCTGAAAGAGGTAGCTTCAACCAACCCCTGGCCTGGGCCCGTCATTGATGTGGAGAGGGTCGGGCCCTCAGCATGCCCTTGTCAATACAGATACAGTCCGGCCCAGGGGGCCCAATGGACCGAATCCGGATTTTGGCGATGAATTGCCCACCTTTTTAATGTCTCTTCAAGGACCTGTCAACCCATCACCTACTGTTTATAACGTCCGAAGGGTACTATATTCGCACAGTCCAATCGAACTCCAACGAGTCGCGAACCGCACTGAGGCGGTGGCTCAGCCATCCCACCACGGCGATGGCACGACCGCGCGCGGTCCCCAGACTCCCAAGTAGTAGAGAGGTCCTCTCCACAATGAAGTACGCCGTCACGATCATCTCCTCACTGACCTTTTTCATCACCGCCTGCTCAGCAGGTAGCCTTGAACAGAGCTCGCTCATCACCGAGCCCCTCGAGCCTGGTCTCGAGATCGGGACTGGAAAGTTCACCTTCACCGGATCACCTGGCTCGAAGGACCACCCAGTGACTGTTCACTATCACCAGCCGGAGGGGCTTACCAAGGGGTCACCTATCCTCTTCGTCATGCACGGCAATGGCCGGAATGCTGAAGGCTACCAGAATGCATGGATCCCATACGCCGAACAGAAGGGGTTCCTGGTCGTCACACCCGAGTTCTCCAGGGACCACTACCCTAGCACTCGGAACTACCATCAGGGGAACCTCTTCGAGAGTGACGGGACACCGATCGATAGCGCCTACTGGTCCTTCACGACCGTCGAGGCGATCTTCGATGAGATCGTCAGACGAACGGGGAGTGTCAGAGAGCGGTACTTCATCTACGGACACTCTGCCGGCAGCCAGTTCGTCCACCGAATGGTCTTCATGATGCCTGACGCACGGATCGAGGAGGCGATAGCAGCAAATGCTGGGTGGTACACCCTCCCAACCGACGAGACCGAGTGGCCATACGGACTCGGTGGCGTGCCATCGGAGTCGTCACTGCACGATCGCCTCGAGAAGGCACTCAGTAAGCCGGTAACTGTCCTACTAGGTGATGCCGACACCTCGACCACCGCTAGCGACCTGCGGCGGACAGAAGAGGCGATGGAACAGGGGAGACACCGCTTCGAGAGGGGACACTACTTCTACGATATGGCCCAAGAGATGGCCGCGGAGAATGGATTGCCCTTCGAGTGGACCCTAGAGCCAGTCCCGGGGGTCGCCCACAGCAATAAGGGGATGGCATCAGTAGCGGCTGCGATCATCGATTGGTCACGGAACGAACCAACTGAACAATGACCAAGACCCGGCCACGAACCGGAGGGAATAGAATCAATGACCTCCCCTAAGGAGTGGTCGCTCCTCACTGTCTATAGTAGTGGCTATGAGGCCGATTTCGCGGTAGCACTCCTGCGTGCGAACGAGATCCCGGTCCTCCGGCGCGGTCCGGAGGTCGGGATCTTCGGCCCCGGCTTCTCAGGTGCCACCGTACGTGGTGTCGAGATCCATGTCCCCGCCGACTCGCTCGAGGAGGCGCGCGCGATCCTCGCCCTCGACACCGAATGAATCGATAATGAAATACCGATGAGTAGTACGAATCCTCCAGGGACGAGGCACCCGACTCTAGTCAGTTGGAGTGGCGGGAAGGATTGCGTCCTCGCCCTCTATCGCCTATTGCATGACCCTGAGATCGAGGTGATCGGGCTCATAGCGACCGTCACGACTAGGTACGAGAGGGTCAGTATCCATGGTCTCCGACGAGAACTCCTGCACGAACAGGCGAGGGCCCTTCAACTCCCCCTCTACGAGATCGAGATCACACCGGATAGCTCTAACGAGGAGTACGAAGGCGCGTGGGAGAGGGCGTTCGAAGAACTCCCCACCCCCTTCAGCACTGCAACCCAGATCGCCTATGGCGATATCGCACTCGAGGATGTCCGGACCTACCGCGCACGGCTGAGTCTCGAACTCGGATTGACCCCCCTCTTCCCTCTCTGGGGCGAGCCGACAGACGAGATCGCTGGTGAGATCATCGGGCACGGATTCCTGACTAAGATCATAACCATCGATACCGCGCGCATGCCTGCAGAATTCCTCGGCGCACTCTACGATAAGGAGCTATTGACCGCACTCCCCGCCGCGGTCGATCCCGCAGGTGAGAATGGGGAGTTCCACACCTTCGTCGCCGATGGTCCGATCTTCGGCCACCGAGTACGGTACGAGCTCGGGGAGACGACGATCCGCGATGGACATTTCGCCTATATCGATCTCATACCGCGCACGGAGAGCCGAGCCTGAAGGATGTCGATACACATCGTCCTGCTAAACCCTGAGATACACTGGAACACCGGTAATATCGGCCGGACCTCACTCGCTACTGGGGCCCAACTCCACCTGATCGAACCCCTCGGCTTCTCACTCGACGCCCGCCAGGTCCGGAGGGCAGGACTCGATTACTGGAAGTATGTCGACCCGGTCGTCTGGCCAGATTGGGAGACCTTCCACGAGGCGCTACCCGAACTCGGCGAGCCCTGGTTCCTCTCTGCCGAGGCACCTCTCCGAATCTGGGATGCACCACTAGGGGACCCCGAGGATCTCGTCCTCATCTTTGGCCGCGAGTCGGTAGGGCTGCCACATGAGTTGAGAGAGAGGTACCGTGACCGGCTCATCTCACTCCCGATCCTCTCACCACATGTCAGATCGGTGAACCTCTCATCGTCTGCCGCAGTCGTGCTCTATGAGGCGCTCCGCCAGAGACGAGGGCGCACGGGGTTGTGAACGTATCTTGCCACCTCCATCCCTACCGGATGGGGTGAGCGGCCTAATACCCCAACCGGCTCGACGGGAGGGACCAACCTGATCCGAGACTGGCCTGGGAGTAGATGAGGAGAGGAGCCATGCACCCGGCGCTACGGGATAGGGTGCCGGGATGGCTCCAACGCTCTCTGAACCATGGCGCACTCATCGTCGTCCTCTCACTCACCCCACTATTAGCTGGTGCCCTCTCCGCCCAGGTCGGACCACCACCCGAGCCACTGCCACTCTCCCTCCGCGCAGCATTGGAACGCGCACTAGAGGCGAGTGAAGAGGTCAGGATAGCAGAGGGCGAGCTGCGGAGCGCACGCGGCCAGAAGACCGCGGCACGCGGCGAGAGACTGCCACTCATCAATGCCTCCTACTACTATACTCGAACCCTCGAGAGCCAGTTCTCGCAGATGGGACGTGACTCGCGGCCAGAGCCCGACTCGACACTCCTGCCACTACCCTGCGGCGAGTTCAGGCCTGATACGACCCTCTCTATCGAGGAGCGCCTGCGACTCCTCGAAGAGGCGCTCGGCTGCCTGCCATCGACTCCGGGCTTCGACTTCGATATCGGGGAGATCGGGTTCGGACGGAAGCATACCCATGGCCTCGGGCTCTCCCTCTACCAGCCGATCTACCTCGGAGGCCAGATCAGGGCGCAGAACCAGATCGCCGACGCCGCACTCCGCAACGCAGAGCTCGAGGTCACCGCACAGAATGCACAACTCGTCGTCTCGATCACGACCGCCTACTACGACGCCCTCCTCAGCGCGCGCCTCCTCACGATCGCTGAGGAGGCTCTCGAACAGGCTGAGGAAGTACTCCAATTCACCGAGCTCGCCTTCCAGGTCGGTGAACAACCTGAGTACGACGTGCTCCGAGCACGCGTCGCTAGGGACCTCCAGCGGAACAATGTCATCCAGCGTCGCTCCGCACGGGACCTCGCCTTCTTCGATCTCAAACAACGACTCGATATCCCGACCGAGGAGACGATCGTACTGACGACGAGCTTCTCTTCCAGCCCTGCAGAGGTCGTCGTTCTGCCCACTTGGGCCGAAAGTGCGCCTGACACGAGTACCGAACTCAGGGTCGGGGTCAGACAGGCCCAGGAACTCGTCGAGATACAGGAGGCACAGGTCCAGATAGCTAGAGCACAGGGCCGCCCAACAGTCGCGCTGACCTCCGATTATGGCCTCATCGCCTACCCGGAGAACCTACTGCCCCTCCCATCAGACTTCCGCCGGAACTGGACTATCGGGGTCCAGGTCAGCTACCCCCTCTTCACGGGCGGCCGGATCAGGGGCGCGATCACCGAGGCGCGCGGCGAGCTCGAATCGGCCGAGGCTCGACTAGAGCAGATCCGTAAGGCGGCCGCGGTCGATACGCGCGCTAAGCTCGAGGCACTAGAGACCGCAAGGGCCGCACTCGATGCGACGACGGGTACGGTCGAAGAGGCAAGGCGCGCCTACGAACTCGCACAACTTCGCTACGAGGAAGACCTGGCGAACCTGACCGAGGTCAGCGATGCACGGTTAGCTCTCAGTCAGGCGGAGATCGATAGGGCGGAGGCACTCCGGAACCTCTATATCGCTGAGATCGAACTCCTCCTCATCCAAGACCTCCCGATCGGCGGAGGCGCTATCACCACAGTTGGAGGTATGCCGACACCAGCACCGGAGAGACCTGCGCAGGGAATGCCGACCACCCCGCGCTCAGGGATCCCGGGGACCGGAACGGGACCGACCACACCAGTACCGGGGATGACGACGCCGGGATCTCCGCCTGGGACACGACGTCCTCCAGGCCAATGATGAGAAGAGCGATCATCTATCTGACGATCCTGCTCCTCGGCTGTTCTACCGCGGGCTGCCGCAGGGAGGAACCCGAGCCCGAGACGGTGCCAATAGTCGTCGTCGAGCCCGAGGATATCGCGGTAGCCAGAGTCACCGAACTCTCTGCCGGACCCCAGATCTCTGGCTCACTCGAACCAGAGGTCGAGGCCTCGATCCTCTCCGAGATCTCGGGGACTGTGACCACCGCGCCCGCACTCGAGGGTGAGAGGGTCTCGGTCGGGACACTCCTCGCCGAGATCGCCGAGCCCGCACTCGCCGAACGACGACGATCGATCGAGACCGCAATAGCAGCCGCCGAGCTCGCCGCCGAGAATGCGCGCCGGGACCTGGAAAGGATGCGGACCCTCGCCGCCGCAGGGGCCGTAGCCCGACGAGAGATCGAGACTGCGCAGAATGTACTAGCCGCCGCTGAGACCGAACTCGCAACCGCCGAGGCCCAACTCGCTGACCTGATCAAGGACGAGGAGGCGACGACGATCACCGCGCCGATCGATGGGATCGTCAGCGCTCGCCTGGTTAGTAGGGGCGATGTCGTGATGGTTGGGACCGAACTCTACCGGATCGTCGACCCACGATCGATGATGCTCGAGGCCGACCTGCCCGCCGAGTGGATGATCGGGATCCGAGTAGGCTCGCCTGCCCGGTTCAAAGTCCGGGGCTACCCGAACCGGATCTTCGTCGGATCGGTCAGGAGGATCAACCCAGCGGCTGAGCCGATGACGAGACATATCGTCCTCCATATCTCTATCCCGAACCCGGGTGGCACACTGATCGCCGGTCTCTTCGCCGAGGGATGGATCACGACTACTGCACGCGAGACTCTCGCCGTACCGACCGACGCGGTCAGAAGGGAAAGGCGCGGGAACGCCGAAGATCCCGCCCGGGAGGATCCTGCACTAGGTGAGGGACGGGAATACACGATGAGGATCAGGTCGGGGACCGTCGAAAAGGTCTGGGTCAAAACAGGGATCCGAGATGAAAGACGGGAGTTGGTCGAGATCGTCTCGGGAATCCAGAAGGGGGACACCGTACTCGTCGGACCAGCGATGGAGATCGAACCAGGCGCAGCGATCAGGGTCGAACGACTCGCACGTCCCCCCAACCGGGTACAGTGACCGCATACTATGTTCATCTCCGACTTCGCGATCAGACAGCCGATCGTCACGATCGTCGCGACCCTCGCCCTCGTCATCTTCGGGACGATAGCGCTCCTCAACCTACAGACCGATGAGTTCCCAGAGATCACACCACCGGTGATCTCGATCCTCGTCCCATACCCCGGCGCCGCACCTGGTGAGGTCGAACGAGAGATAGTCGACCCGATCGAGGACGCGATCGCAAGTATAAGTGGTGTCGATGAGATCAACTCGACCTCGCTCGATGGTTTCGCACAATTCATTGTCGAGTTCGATTTCGGGAAGGATATCCCAGAGGCCTCCCAAGAGGTCAGGGACGCAATCTCCTCGATCCGCGGCGACCTCCCAACCGAGATGGAAGAGCCGATCATCAGCCGCTTCGATCCCGATCTGATGCCGATCGTATCCCTCGCCCTCGCCTCCGACGACCTCTCGACCAAAGAGTTGACCGCACTCGCAGACCCGGGGATCAGTGGGACACTCAGTGGGATCACAGGCGTCGCCAATGTCGAGGTCGTCGGAGGGATCGACCCGGAGATCAATGTCTTCCTCGAACCCGAAGCCCTTCACGCCGCAGGCGTCGGGGTCGCCGAGGTCGTCCTCGCACTCCAGAGCCAGAACCTCGCTGCACCAGTCGGGAGGGTCGATTCCGAATCGGAGGAGAAGAGCCTCCGACTCCTCGGCAGGGTAGCCGATGTAGAGGGGTTCGAACGACTAGTCGTCACAGAACGGAACGGCGAGCTCATCAGGCTCGGTGATCTGGCCAGAGTCCGCGAGGGCGCTGAGGAGGAACGCTCCTACGCCGAGTTCAATGGCCGCGAAGCGGTCGGGATCGATATCATCAAGAGTACTGGATATAGCACGACGACGGTCGCAAACGCCGTCCTCGAAGAGATCGAGATCATCCGTGAGACCCTCCCTCCCGGTACGACACTCGAAGTGGTCCGGAATGCAGGCGAGCGTGTAGAACGCTCCGTCCGAAATGTACAGCGGACCCTCGCCGAGGGGCTGATCCTGACCGTCATCGTCGTCTATATCTTCCTCAACTCATGGCGGAGCACGGTCATCACGGGACTCGCACTCCCGGTCAGTATGCTCGCCGCCTTCATCCCGATCTACCTCCTCGGCTTCACCCTCAATACGATGAGCCTGATGGGTCTCTCCCTCGCGATCGGGGTGATCATCGACGATGCGATCGTCGTCCGCGAGAATATCGTGCGACACCTCCAGATGGGTAAGGACCATATGACCGCGGCAAGGGAGGGGACCGCCGAGATCGGACTCGCCGTCCTCGCAACGACCTTCGCCCTCGTCGTCGTCTTCGTGCCGATCGGGTTGATGCCGGGGATCGCAGGCCAGTTCTTCATCTCCTTCGCCCTCACGATCGCGGCCGCAGTCCTCGTCTCCCTCTTCGTCGCCTTCTCACTCGACCCGATGCTCTCCGCCTACTGGGAGGAGCCGCACAAGCCACCAGAAGAACAGAGCTGGTTGACCCGTCTAGTAACTCGATTCGACGATTGGTTCGACCACCAGGCCGACCGGTACCGACATGTGATCGCCTGGGCACTCGACCATCGGTGGACGATGGTTTTCCTTGCCGCCGGCTCCTTCATCGGCGCCCTCGTCCTCCAGGCCCTCTTCGGGGGGACCGCCTTCACACCCGAGAGCGATCGGAGCGAGATCAACCTCTCGATCGAGACACCACCGGGCTCGAACCTGAGTTACACGCGCCGGAAGGCCGCGGCCGCAGCAATGATCGCACGCTCCTTCCCCGAGGTCGCCTATACCTATACGACGATCGGCGGTCCAACCGGCGCGGTCGACGAGGGTGAGGTCTACGTCCGACTCGTACCGAAAGCTGATCGGAAGATCAGTCAGAGCGAACTGAGTAGGAGGATACGACGCGCGGTCGAGACGATCGGGGGCGCGACGATCGCGGCGACCCAGGCGGGCTTCGGGGGGGCGATCAAGCCCCTCCAGATCCAGCTTCGAGGCCCCGATGCGCAGACCCTGACCGAACTCGCCGAGGCCGCCGCTGAGAGGGTCAGGACAGTGCCGGGTACCGCCGATGTCTCCCTCTCGACCCGTGGCCAGAAGCCTGAGCTGATCATCGATATCGACCGCTCACTGGCTGGCTCCTTCGGGATCACAGTCGCTGATGTCGCTCAGGCGGTCAGGCCAGCCTTCGCAGGGATCGATGCCGGCGACTGGGTCGATCCTACTGGGGAGACGAGGGATGTGACCGTCAGACTCCCACCCTCACTCCGGAGGAACGCCGACGATCTCCGCCACCTGCCGATCCCTCTGATCCCAACGGGGATCGGGATGCCAGCTGGGGCCGGCGAGACGAACTCGGGACCGGGCTCGGGACCACGGGGCCAGAGGCATGGGCTACCCGTCATACCCCTCGGCCAGATAGCCGAGATACGTGAGGGGCTCGGACCCGCACAGATCCAGCATGTCGACCGCCAGCGCGTCGTCAGTGTCGAGGCGAATGTCGTTGGCCGGGACCTCGGCTCGGTCACGACCGATGCAACGCGCGCCGTCGAGGAGATCCCCTTCCCACCGGGGTATGAGGTCGTACCAGCAGGTGAGGCCGCCGACCAGGCGGAGGTCTTCAGTGCGATGGGGACTGCACTCGCCTCCGCTGTCCTACTGATGTATCTGATACTGGTACTCCAGTTCCGCTCCTTCGTCGATCCGATAGCGATCCTGATCTCACTACCACTCTCCCTGATCGGGGTCGTGATCGCACTCATCATAACAGGGAACACCCTCAATATGATGAGCCTGATCGGGATCATACTGCTGATGGGGATCGTTGCTAAGAACGCGATCCTCCTCATCGATTTCGCGAAGACTAGTATCGCTGAGGAGGGGCTCCCACTCCGAGAGGCGCTGATCGAGGCGGGACGGGTCCGACTCCGACCGATCATGATGACTAGTGTCTCACTCGTCGCGGCGATGATACCGGTCGCACTGGGGCGCGGCGAGGGCGCCGACTTCCGCGCCCCACTAGGAATCGCAGTCATAGGTGGTGTAGTCGCCTCTACGATCCTGACACTCCTCGTGATACCGACCTTCTACGAGATCCTGAGCGAGTGGAGGGAGAGAGCACTAGCCTTCTTTACAAAGAGGAACGAGGGATGACCCGATCGGAGGGCTGGGCAGAGCAGCGTCTGAACTATACTAGAGTGTTCGGCCTATCAGCCTTGATCACCCGACCCGGTCCGGGGTATGCTAGATAGTGAGGTCGACCTTTCGGTAATATACCAGGGAGAGAGTCGTAAGATGGGGCCCCTCGCACTAACATTCCTAGCTATCGCCGTCATCGCCACGGTCCTCAGGTTCTGGTTCGAACAGCAGGCACGACGCCACCGGACGAGTCAGAAGGAGGCGGACGAGGGTAGGATACTGCCCTTCGCCGTCGGCGAGCACTACACTGAGGAGGGCGAGCGCTATCTCCGCATCGCACGGAATTTCAGGATCCTACTCTTCATATCTGGATTCGCCGCGATTGCAGCGACCTGGAAGGGATTCTGATATCGATCCAGTATGAGACCACCGGACTGACACTGGCCTCGACCAGGCGCGTGAACTACAGCTGAGGGGCAGGGTCGCAATCGGTCGTCGATTATAGGTAACCGCGCTCGGACTCGGTATGAGATCGCGAGATCGTGAGGTGTAAAACTGCGCACTCATCAGGTGTCGGTGAGATCGGTGCGCAGTTTTACACCCTGCAGGTGGCGTGTCTGCCACAAACCCTCATTTCCCGGGTATGGATGCGCTGTTCACCACCTCAGAGGTGTCGAAATCGCTAGAGGTCGATCAGCGGGGCGACAGATGCGCACTTTGCCACCTGCTCCGGGGAGGTGGGCCCGGAGAGTGGGCCCGGAAAGTGGGCCAAGCGCCCACTAATCTGAGCCCGACGACGCCGTCCTGACCTGCACCGGTGGCCTCGCCGGCCTGACATAGGCCGAGACATAGCTCTCATGGCCACCGGGTCCGATCGCGGCGACGCCGAAGATATAGTCATCGATCGAGAGATCGGTGAGGACCACCTCGGTCAGATCGCCGACCTCCAACTCGTGCTCCCAATCGGGTCCCCACGCCTCGCGCCAATAGATTCGGTACCCTACTGCACCTGGTGAGGGCTCCCACCTAAGGTGCGCATCGTAGCCACTCGCCCCCCGCCCGAGCATCGGCTGTCCCCACCTACTCATCACATTCGGTGCTGGCGGCGCGAGTGCTGCCGTCGCTATCGAGGCGAGGTTCACCCTTGCATTCTGGGCGAGATACTCGGGGTCGACGCCATCTGGAGTATCGAGGATGGTGTGCTGTCGCTCATAGTTCTCCTTCGACTCGGTGAGGCGGACCGCTGTGAAGCCGCGCTGGTTGAATGGGGTATGATCGCCTCCTCTCCCGAAACGGTCCTCACGGGCGATCAGACGGACATGATGCGAGGGCACGTACCGGCTCGCGAAGCGCCTGATATGCCGTGCGAGTTGACGCGAGGGCGAGTCCTCCGGCCCCTCGGAGAAGACACGGACCGTCCAGCTATCGACCGCGCCATTCCCGCCCGTGCTGTTCCCGATCATATCATTGTTGTAGACGGCATCGATCGTCCACCCCTCCTCGACCGCCCGATCGGCGTGCAGCGCTGCACCGATCAGTCCCTGCTCCTCACCGGCGAAGGCGATGAAGACGAGGGTCGCATCGAACTCGATCCCACTCTGGGCGAAGACCCGGGCGAGCTCCATCGTGAGCGCTGTCCCACTCGCGTCGTCGTTCGCGCCTGGCGCATAACGATCCTGATCAGGGCCCCACGAGTCCTGGCGCCGATCCTCCAGGAAGGCGAAGCTGTCATAGTGGCCACCCACATAGATCCTCCGCTCACTCTTCCCCGGTAGGATCGCGACGACGTTGCGCAACTCGATATCCTTCGCGATCCGCCCCCCCGCGGCGACCTGATGGGTATCGAACTCGACCTGGAGACGGGGGCTATAACTCTCGAACTCCTGGAAGATCCACTCCCTTGCAGCGCCGATCCCGCGGGCAGGATCGGTCGTCGTCGAGAGGGTATTCCTCGTCTCGAAGCTCGCCAGTTTCTCGACCGTTGCCATCAGCCGTTCAGGCGAGACCTCCTCGATCAATGCGATGATCCTCTGATCGAGTTCCTGGGCCTGTAGCTCCACAACGCCTATCAGGAATAGGCTCACGACTGCTCCGATGACCAATCTCACCCTTCTCATCTCCCCTCCTCGGGTTCGATCATATCTGGATCTTAGGATTCGTCCTATGAGACCATCTCCAATGGTTGTCTGAGTTTCCCCCTCACCGACTCGAGGAGCTCGACTGGATCGTAGGTCACCCCACCCTTCATCACCCAGACGAGGTTCCTCGTATTCCGGATCTCTTCCAGTGGATTCCCTCTGACGACGATCAGGTCAGCGAACTTGCCGACCTCGATCGAGCCGACCCGGTCGCTGATCTTGAGGGCGCGCGCCCCATTGATCGTCCCGATCCGAAGCACATCGGCTGGTGGGATCCCCGCCCTGACGAGGGCGTGCAGTTCGCGGTGCGCCGAGAAGCCCGGCAGGAACTCGCCTCGACTCGGATTGTCCGTCCCCAGTGTCAGGAGGTCGCCACCCCCAGCATCGTAGAAGGCCTTCGTCGTCCTCAGCATCGTCTGATGGAGTTCATCCATCAACCTACTCGTCCGCCGTGGGCCCCGCTCCCTGACCCTACTCTGGACCTCGGGCACGAAAAACTCCCGCTCATCGACCCAGTAGTCGAAGCCCTCATGATTCGTCCAGTCGGTCAGGTAGATCGGCGCGGTGATCGTCGGGTCGAAGTAGACCCGGTGCTCGAGGAAGAGTTCGACGATCTCCTTGAATACCGCGGAGCTAGTATCGACCTGATTCCAGAGGGGATAGGCCGGTGAGTCGGGGGAGAGCTGGCGCCCACCGAGGATATGCTCGACCCGGTCGATACCCAGCGCGATCGCGTCGAGGGCATTCGTCGTACCCCTAAAACCTGAGTCGAGGTGGCCCGTCACCGTCAGCCCATGCCAATGTGCCCTCTCGATCAGGGGCCGGAGATGCTCTGGGCTGATCCCCTTCGCCTTGAAGCCCGCCACACCTCGTTCCGCCCAATAGTCGACCTCGGCGTAGATCTCCTCGGCCGTCATCTCTCTATCCCAACCGGGACGGGCACTCCCGAAGTATGGGCCCGAGTTCCAGATCCGAGGGCCGACCTGTTCACCCCGATCGATCCTCCGGCGCACCTCGAGCATCGACTCTGGATCGTACTCGCCAGCGGGAAAGGTCGAGGTCACACCATTGGCGAGGTAGACGACGGGGTTGACCTCTGTCTCATCTCGCCTGCCACTACCATCGAGGTCGACATTGTAATGCGCGTGGAGGTCGATCAGTCCAGGTAGGAGATAATGGTCAGCTTCGAGCTCGATGAGCTCTGCGTCCCCACCGACTCTCGAGGACGCCTGTGGCCCGATAGAGACGATCCGACCATTGACGATCGCGACACCTTCATTCGGGACCATCTCACCACTCTCCACATCGAAGTAGTGGCCACCCCTGATCACCGATTTCGAGCCCTGTGCCGAGAGCCCCGAGGGCACCCCCGCCCCGAGGAGGAGGAGAGTGGCGAAGATCAGCCCCCTGATCCGGTCATTCATGGGGTGACTCCATCGAGCTCCTCGATAGTAGCGAGGGAGGGTGGACGCTGACGCTGTAGCCGCCGTGCGACCGCCTCGGCCTCACGCATCACACGGAGCATATTCTCACCGGCCAGCTTCCGCAGTTCGTCATCACTCCAGCCGCGCCGAATCAGCTCGGCGAAGAGGGCAGGGTAGGTAGAAACATCCTCGAGGCCCTCAGGTGTGCTACTGATCCCATCGAAGTCACCACCGATCCCGATATGATCGGGTCCCACGACTGCCTTGAGGTGCTCGAGGTGTTCGACCACATCCTCTAGGGTCGCGCGCGGCGCTGGACCATCACCACGATGTGTCCTGACCCTCTCCGAGACGAAGGCGGGCACGAAGGTCACCATCACAATGCCCCCATTCTCGGGGATCCTGCGGAGCACATCGTCGGGCACATTGCGCACATGATCGGTCACCGCACGAGCCGAGGAGTGCGAGAAGATGACCGGTGCCTCGGAGACATCGATCGCATCATGCATCGTCGCCGGCGCGACATGCGAGAGATCGACTAGCATCCCGAGCCGATTCATCTCCCTCACCACCTCTTTCCCGAACTCGGTGAGCCCATTGTGTAGCGGGTCGTCGGTCGCGGCATCGGCCCAATCGATATTCTTACTGTGCGTCAATGTCATGTACCGGGCACCGAGATCGTAGAATGCTCGTAATGCACCGAGGGAGTTCTCGATCGCATGGCCACCCTCGAGCCCGATCAGAGAGGCGATCTTGCCCTTCCCAAAGACCCTCTCGATATCTGAGGCGCTGAGCGCTAGCTCGAGGTGGTCGGGGTAGAGCTCGATGATCTGTCGTGCGATATCGATCTGCTCGAGTTGGACCCGAGCAGCACCCTCCTCGACAGAGCTCGAGGGGATATAGACCGACCAGAACTGAGCCCCGACCATCCCATCACGTAACCTCTCGAGATCGGTATGGCCCGGAGTCCGACCCCGGAGGTCATAGGCGCGCACATCATGTGGCGCATCCCTGTACTGCCTGATCGCCCAGGGCAGATCATTATGACCATCTATGAGGGGTGTCTCACTCAGGATCTGCCGCGCCCTCTCTAGTGCGGGATCAGGACCACCCTGCGCATGGAGACCAGAGTTGACGACGAGTGTCGCCGCCAGGAGCACCGAGAACGAAAGACCCAACCTCCGCATTACTACTCCTCCTTCAGAGTCTGCACTCAACCGCGCCTGGTTCGGCGGCGCAGGAAATCGTGCATCACATACTGGCCGAGCGTCATAGTCGAGGTGAAATATGCCCGGCCGCGCGCTACCTCACAGACCTTCGCAACAAAATGGACCAGTGCAGGGTCACGGGCCAACATGAAAGTGTTGATCAGGATACCCGATTTCCTGCACGCCCCGACCTCCCTGAAGGTCTCACGCAGGACACGGGGATCGAGCCCCATCGGGTTCTTGTAGATCTGTCCACTGGGCAGGGTGATCGCCGAGGGTTTACCATCGGTGATCATGATGATCTGACGCATCTCCTTACGTTGCTCCATCAGGAGCCGACGCGCTAGTCTCAGACCCTCCGCAGTATTCGTATGATAAGGCCCGACTTGGGCATTCGCGAGACGGGCGAGGGGTAACTCCTCCGCCCGGTCGCCAAAGGTGACGACCCTGATCGTATCACCAGGATATTCGGTCCTGATCAGATGGGTAAGTGCAAGGGCAACCTTCTTCGCTGGGGTGAAACGGTCTTCACCATAGAGGATCATCGAGTGAGAGATATCGAGCATCAGGACCGTCGCACAAGAGCTCCGATACTCCGACTGGTGGACGAGGAGATCGTCGTACTCCAGCTCGAGGGGCAGTCCACCACTACGGCGGAGGGCACGGTTCAGGGTGCCAGGGATATCGAGGTTCAGAGTATCGCCGAACTCGTAGGGCTTCGATGCCGCCGCCGCCTCGATACCCGTCGCCAACTCCTCTGTCTCATGACTCCCGAAACTCGCATGACCGAGTGCCGAGAGGAGTTCACGGAGTGTCCGGTACCCAAGGAAGTCGAGGGCCTTGGTAGTCAGTTGGAACTCGACCTGGTGCGCAGCTGTCCGCACGTCATCGACCCTGCCTGAGCCCTCCTCGACCAAGCCCTCGAGGGGCTGGTGGCCCGCAGGGACCGAAGGCAATGGCTTCAGATCGAGGTACCCCTCCTCCACGAGCCGCTGCACGATCTCATCGAGGAGCTCAGCGAGCTCTTGCCTGACCCCCTCATCCCCGCCCTCGCCCCGTAACTCACGTAACATCTCGGGGGTCAGCTCACCACTCTCGAGGAGGGCGCGCAGGATCGCATCTCGCAGTGCCTCTAGGGAGTGGTCCGCCTCAGGCATCGAATCCTCGCCCGCCCACCAGGGCTGGTCAGAGGGTGAGCCGGCGAACCCACTCTGTAAGAGGAAGTCGGCAAGACGCTCCAGGAGATCTCGCAGATTCAGTGCGTCGAGGAGCCCACCACGATACTTCGTATAGGTTGTGAAACGCATCCCGACCTCCTCATGGTCCCGCCATCACCGGCCGATGTCGGCTATACCGATAATCGGCGGTCCGACTGATGCGACGCTCGCCTACCAATCCCTCCAGGACGAACTCCGCTGCCGAGACGAGTAATCCTGCCTCGGTCTCCTCCCCAGAGTCGATGACGCGTCTGACTACCGCGTGCGCTGCCTCTAGGAGACCATCGACCGACTCGAATCCATCGAGACAGGCTTTCGTCGAAGAACCCTCCGCCAGTTGGAGGACTCCACCCTCCTCGAAGTACTCTACTATCCGGTCGAGTTCCTCCTCCAGCCCCTCCTTCCCCCACCAGACGAGAACCTCCCGAGCCGCATCGACTATCAGTTCACGGGCGATCCGGTCTGCGCCGACCAATTCGCCCTCGTACTCGAGCTCTAGCTTCCCCGTGATCGCGGGCAACGCCGCATAGATATCGGAGGGCCGGAGGATGATCGAGTCCTCACCATGGATCAGGGCCCGACGCTCTGCATTCGAGACCGATGTCTCTAGGACACTGATCGGGAGCCGCTGACTCACCCCTGACCTCTGATCGATCCTATTGTCTTCCCGCGCTGAGAAGGCGACCTGTTCTATCATCTCGACCACGAACTCAGGGAGGACGACCTCCCACCCCTCCCTCTCCGTCCACGCCTCCTGCAGGGTGATCTCGACCCCGAGATCGAGGGAGTTGGGATAGTGCGTCACTACCTCCGCCCCGATCCGGTCCTTCAATGGGGTGATGATCTTACCACGAGCAGTATAGTCCTCAGGGTTCGCCGTGAAGACGAGGAGTAGGTCGAGTGGGAGGCGGACGGGGAACCCCTTGATCTGGATATCACCCTCTTGCATGATATTGAAGAGCCCGACCTGGACCTTGCCCGCAAGGTCAGGGAGCTCATTGATCGCGAAGATACCACGATTCGCGCGCGGCAAGAGCCCGAAGTGGATCGTCAACTCATCGGCGAGGAGGTGTCCGCCACGGGCGGCACGGATCGGATCGATATCCCCGACCAGATCGGCGATCGTCACATCAGGGGTCGCTAGCTTCTCGACATAACGACTCTCCCGGGGCACCCACTCTATAGGGGTCTCATCCCCTAGTTCCTCTATCACCTGATGAGCATACTTCGAGACCGGTGCTAGAGGATCATCATTGATCTCACTACCAGCGATGACAGGGATGAAAGGATCGAGGTAATCAATCAGCTGCCGTACGATCCTGCTCTTCGCCTGGCCCCTGAGACCGAGGAGGATGAAGTTGTGACGTGAGAGGAGCGCATTGACGATCTGGGGTACGACCGTCTCCTCATAACCGATGATCCCCGGGAATAGGGGCTTGCCAGCCCGTAGACGTTCCAAGAGGTTGGCGCGGATCTCATCCTTCACGCTCCTGGAGTGATAACCACTGCTCTTCAGCTCACCGAGCGTCTTGGCGCGGGTTTCTGACATCTAACTCCTCCTCGACTCTGATGATGATCCACGACGACGATCGCCCTCGAGCAGGGCGACGACCCCGTGTTACGGTAGGGGTATCAATCGTCTAATACGATTCCGACACCCTGATCGGTCCTTATCAGGCGCGGCAAGATCGGGGTGACCGATAGCCCACGGGCTGAGACGATAGCCGACTCCACCGAATCGAACCCGACCAGTGACTCGAGGGTCACGACCGTCGGGAAGACCATCGGTAACCGGCCATCACGGAACTCTGCGAGTGCCTCCGAGGGCGAGATCCAGATCGCATCGACCATCTCACGCGGATCAGGCTCGACCTCACTCCCAGCCGGCAATGGGGCGAGGAAGAAGAGGGTATCGAACCTACGGGGCTCCTCTACAGGAGTGATCCAGTGGGCGATCGGGACCAGGTCATCTAGGGAGAGGGTCAGATCTAGCTCGGTCAAGAGCTGATGGAATGAGAACTCACCGGCGAGGAGTCCAGCCCGGCCTCGATCGAGTACCAGCCGGTCCAACTCCTCAGCCGCCCAGACACCACTGTTGGCCCGGGCGAGGAGGATACCTGCCTCCTCGAAGGTCTCACGTAAGGCGGCGACTCCGAAGCTGAACTCATGATCGGCGGCCCAGCTGATAGGTCCAACCCCATTCATCAAAGGCTGCGCACTATCCGCCCGGTCAACCCTACCGCCGGGGAAGACATACGCCCCGGGGACGAAGCCGGCCGACCTGGTCCTCTTCATCAGGAGGACCTCGAGTTCGCCCCTATCATCTCTGATGAGGACGGTCGTCGCAGCGGGTCGCGCCTCGGCGGGCTCTGCCCTTCGCGCCGGGAACTGCTCGGCGAAGCCGGGTGGGAGCCGCTCCGCTGGTATCATGAACATCCTGGCACTCCTTCTCGAGGGACGAGTCCAGCTCATCTCGATGAGCCTACCCTACCCTCAAGATGTCGGACCAGGCGCCCCTCGTCCACCCCACCTACCCCTTTCAGACCTCGTGTCCTATAGACGGGTCTCCCTCTCTCGACCCTCATCACCCATATCTGGCCCGAGCTTTCGTCGGCCCCGACGCGAAGTCCGCTGCGGCTGCAATTCTTGCGCCCGGCGGAGCCAGACAGTGAGATCGCCGAGGGTGATGATCCCCTCGAGGTGATCATCGCGAGTCACGAGGACCCGATCGACACCAGAGGATTCCATCTTCTCCAAGACATCGGTCATCGGCTCGTCAGGCCTGACTGTCAGACCATTCGGAGCTGTTGCCATCACATCACTCACCTGCCGCGCTGGCCACTCCTCTGAGGGGATCGCCCGGACCTGGTCGAGGGTGACGAGGCCGATAGGATGATCGTCCTCTACTACAGGGTAAGCCTCGAAACGCTCTCGCAGAAAATGTTCGTCCATCAACTCGGAGAGGGTGAGGTGCGGACCCACCGTCGTCGGGTTACGTGTCATCGCCTCCTCAGCCGCGACATTCTCCAGGATCCCCTGCAAGAGATGCTGCCTATAACTCGCAGCGGCCGCATTCCTCAAGAACCAGCCGATCACCGCGATCCAGATACCACCGATCACACTGATCGTGAAGGCCTCGAAGATACCAAAGGCGATCAGGAGATAGCCGATCACCTTCCCCACCTGTGACGAATAATAGGTCGCACGGGTCATATTGCCCGTGACCTTCCAGATGATCGACCGCAGGACGCGGCCACCATCGAGCGGGAACCCAGGGACGAGGTTGAATACCGCTAAGGCTACATTCAGGATCCCGAGATAGAGCGCTGAACCAGAGAAGGGGATACCCCAGCCCCCACGGAGCCCAAAGGCGCCTACCAACCAGAAGATGACGCCGATCACGAGACTCGTGATCGGGCCGACTATCGCGATCCAGAACTCATCACCTGGGGTCTTCGACTCGCCGCGCGTCCTCGAGACCCCACCGAATATAAAGAGGGTGATACCCTCGATCGGGATACCACGAGCCCGGGCAACGACCGAGTGAGCGAGCTCGTGTGCCAGGAGGGAGACGAAGAAGAGAATCGTACTCGCAAGGCCCATCGCAACATAGACCCCAGTACTGAACCCGGGGAAGTTGAATGGAAAACTCGCGAAGCTGAAGGTCCAGAAGATGAGGAGGAAGATGATGAACCAGGAGTAGTCGATCCGGATCTCGAAACCCAAGACCGAGCCGAGACGGAAACTGCCCATTCTCCCCTCCCTGGTTCACCGATCACGAGACCCCGCACCTACCCCGGCAACCCCTAGCACCTACAGATCATTGTGGCAAGGCGTGTTCCAGACGGCTCAGATCGGGTGTCGAACTGAGTCCGTCGGCGATCTCAGCGAGCGAGTAGGCGAAGTGCCGCCGGAGCCTCTTCGTCGAGAGGATGACTCCCCTCTTCGAGACGGCGCACACCGCCGACCCAGAGATCAGAGACGACGGCAGGGGGAGCTGAGAGAGTCAGCATCGCAGCTAGACTCTCGGGGGTCGAGCCTGCTAACCGAGGATCACTGAGATCGATACCGACCAGATCAGCGAGGTGCCCCTCCTCGATCGTACCGGCACGGAGGCCGAGTGAGCGAGCGCCCGAATGGGTGCCCATCTCCAATAGGGGTGGCGCATTCTCCAACCGATCCCCCGCGCCAGGCGCGGTCAGGACGACGCGCTCCAGCCTCCGTAACCGCTCATGATACTCGACGAGTCGCATCTCCTCGAAGGGATCGATCACCGTCTGGCTATCACTCCCGAGCGCGATCGAGGCACCCGCCTCTAGTAGCTCGAGGCCGAGGAGGAACCCATCCCCTAGATCTCGCTCGGTCGTCGGACAGGCACAGACCGTAGCACCTGCCCGCCCAAGGAGATCGACCTCACCGGGAACGAGATGGGTGGCATGGACCGCGGTCAACCTCTCATCGACCACGCCCTCCTCCGCTAGGAGCTCGACAGGCCGAAGACCCCACGCCTCGACCGCTGCCTCGACCTCGGCGGGCTGCTCACTGACATGGATATGGTACGGTAGACCACGCTCAGAGGCCCAATCATGCAACTCACTGAGCCAGGCCCGAGGTACCGCGCGCACACTATGGGGCGCTACTCCGACACCAACCCCCGGTGTTCCCCGGTAATGATCGCTGAGAGCAGCGGTATCGGTAAGGTAGAGTTCGAGATCTGGGGTCGCAAAACGACGCTGCTCAGCGGAGAGGGGCTGATCGATCCCACCCGTCGCATAGCAGACATTGAGGAGGATGATCCTGATACCAACCGACTGGGCCGCAGCGATCACTCGGTGCGCCAGCTCATTCGGGTCGGCATAACGCTCACCTGACTCATCCCTATGCAGATAGTGGAACTCGCCCACACTCGTATACCCGGCATGCACCATCTCGAGGAAGGCGGCGCGGGAGACGTCGTATACCTCCTCGGGCGAGAGGGAGAGGGCTGCCCCATACATCGCCTCACGCCAACTCCAGAAATCGGCATGTGGCTCACCCGCAGGACGCCATTGCGTGCGACCCCTGATCAACCGCTGGAAGGCATGGGAGTGGGCATTCACGAAACCGGGGAGGAGGGCACGGCCATGGAGATACTCGATCTCGACACCACCAGCGCCAGGACCAGACTCGAACTCCTCGATCGGGCCGACCTTCGTGATCAGACCACTTACCTCATCGACCGCGACACCCCAGCCTGAGACGAAGACCTCACCCCGATAGAGGAGATCTGGGACCAGGACCCTCTGCTTACCCATACCACTTGCCTCCATCACCCCTTGCCCTTCGATTTATGCGCACACCCGCATCCATCTCCCTCTGATATCTCCATCCCCCGGGGATCCGAATGAGGTGCGCGGGGTTCTACCAACGAGAATTCACAAAATGCGGATCAGCCGACGATGAAAAACGACCAGAGACCCCTAGAGCCCACAGCAGAAGAGATACGTGAGATCGCGAACCCGATCATAGATCTCCTCACCGAGTTCCTCACCAATATCGACGAGAGACCCGCCTCGGCGAACGAGCTGACACCGGAACTCCGCGCCGAACTCGCAGCCCCTCCCCCAGAGGGTCCAGGTGAGCTCGAACCACTCCTCGACCTCACTAGACGCGCCTCTGAGGTCGCCTTCGAAACCGCTGGCCCCAGCTACCTCGCATATATCCCAGGGGGCGGGATCATCACCGCCGCCCTCGCCGACCTCCTCGCCTCTGGCTATAACCGATACACAGGGAAGGTCACACCCGCGCCAGCCTTCGTCGCACTCGAGGCGAGTGTCCTACGCTGGCTCTGTGACCTCTTCGAGATGCCAGAGAGCTCGCAGGCACTCCTCACTACCGGGGGCTCCCTCGCGAATATGACCGCACTCGCCGCAGCGAGGACGAAGTACGCCGATGGGAGGACGGGGAAAGCCGTCGTCTACGTCGGTGAACATGGCCATGGCTCACTCGCGAAGGCGGCCCGGACGATAGGGGTCTCACGACACCATATCCGTATGATCCCATCCCGGCCCGATCTACGCATCGATCTCGATCGGCTCCGCGAGTTGGTCGCCGCCGACCGCGCGGCTGGACTCATCCCGATCGCGGTCTGCGCCGCAGCGGGTACCACGAATACTGGTACGATCGATCTGCTCCCCGAACTCGCCGATCTCGCCACTGAACTCGAGGTCTGGCTCCATGTCGATGCGGCATATGGCGGCTTCTTCCAACTGACTGAGCGGGGGAAGAAGCGCCTCAACGGTATCGAGCGCGCCGATTCGATCACCCTCGACCCCCACAAGTCACTCTTCCTGCCCTTCGGGACCGGTGCCCTGATCGTCCGCGATGCCTCCGACCTCCGCCGCGCCTTCACCGAGGAGGCCGACTACCTCCAAGACCTAGGTGAGAACGACGAACTCCCTGACTTCGATACCCTCAGCCCCGAACTCTCACGAGACTTCCGCGGGCTCCGGCTCTGGCTCCCCCTCCACCTCCATGGGGTCGGCGCCTTCCGCGCGGCCCTAGACGAGAAACTCGACCTCGCCGAACTCGCCTACCAACACCTGAGCGCCGACGAGAGACTCGAGTTGCCCTGGGAGCCCGACCTCTCGATCATCGCTTTCCGACTCCGGGATGAGGACGATGAGGCGCAACTCGAACTACTCCGGCGGATCAATGCGAGCCAGCGCGTCCTGATCTCGAGTACTAGGATCGAAGGACGTATCTACCTCCGGCTCGCGATCCTCTCGGTCAGGACCGGTCAGGACCGGGTCCGCGAGGTGTTAGAGATCATCGGCAACTCGATACCCTCCCGGGCTGCGGTCTCGAGCGCGATCTCATAACCGGCGTCAGCATGGCGGGCGACCCCGATCCCGGGGTCGTTCGTCAGGACCCGTTCGATCCTCTCGCGCATCTCAGCGCTTCCATCAGCGATCAGGACCTGGCCGGCATGGAGCGAATTCCCGATCCCGACCCCACCGCCATGGTGGAAGGAGACCCAACTCGCACCAGAGGCGGTATTGAGTAGAGCATTGAGGATCGGCCAGTCAGCGATCGCATCACTCCCATCCTTCATCGCCTCGGTCTCACGGAAAGGCGATGCGACCGAGCCGGTATCGAGATGGTCTCGACCGATCGCGAAGGGTGCGCTCACCTCACCGCGCGCTACGAGATCGTTGAGCGCGACCCCGAACCGCGCCCTCTCGCCCTGGCCGAGCCAGCAGATCCGGGCCGGGAGCCCTTGGAAGGCAACCCTCTCCTGCGCCATCGTGATCCAGCGCCGGAGGTGCTCATCCTCGGGGAAGAGTTCGAGGACGAGTTCATCGGTCCGGTAGATATCCTCCGGATCACCAGAGAGGGCGACCCACCTGAAGGGGCCCTTACCCTCCGCAAAGAGGGGTCTGATATAGGCAGGAACGAAGCCGGGGAAGGCGAAGGCATCCTCGAAGCCGGCATCGAGGGCCTGGCCACGGAGGTTGTTGCCATAGTCGAAGGTGATCGCTCCCCGCCGCATCATCTCGACCATGGCCTCACAGTGGATCCGCATCGACTCCTTCGAGCGACGGATATAATCCTCCGGATCCCGCTCCCTCAACTCCGCCGCCGCCTCGAGGGTCAACCCTGCCGGCACATACCCATTCAACTCATCGTGGGCAGAGGTCTGATCGGTCAGGACATCGGGTGTGATCCCGCGACTCACTAGTTCGGGAAGGATCTCGGCACAGTTGCCCACTAGCCCGACCGAGAGAGCCTCTCCCCGATCCTTCGCACCCAACACCCACTCGAGTGCCTCATCGAGATCATCGGTCATCCGGTCACAGTAGCGAGTCTCTACCCTCCGCTCGATACGCCAGGGGTCGACATCGATCGCGAGGACCGCACCCTCATTCATCGTGACCGCCAGGGGCTGGGCGCCACCCATACCACCCATCCCACCAGTCAGAGTCCAGGTACCCTTCAGCGTCCCGCCATACTCCTGACGGGCGACCGCACCAAAGGTCTCATAGGTCCCCTGCAAGATCCCCTGCGTACCGATATAGATCCAGGAGCCGGCCGTCATCTGACCATACATCGTCAGGCCTAGACGCTCGAACTCCCGGAACTGCTCCCACGTCGCCCAGCGCGGAACGAGGTTCGAGTTCGCTATCAGGACCCGGGGCGCACCCCTCTGCGTCCGAAAGACCGCTACCGGCTTCCCCGACTGGACGAGTAGGGTCTCGTCATCCTCGAGTTCCTTCAGAGTCGCGACGATCGCATCGAACGCCTCCCAACTCCGCGCCGCCTTACCAGTACCACCGTAGACGACGAGGTCATCAGGACGCTCCGCGACCTCGGGATCGAGATTGTTCATCAACATCCGAAGAGCGCCCTCCTGAGCCCAACCCTTACAACTCTTCTCAGGACCGCGCGGCGCACGGATCTCACGTACTGAACCGGCCTCTCTCATCGCCTGCTCCATTCCAACTGCACCAGCGCCCAGCGCTACTACAGGGGCGCGAACTCAGAGAACGAATGATCGCCTCAGAATGGCACCCAAAGAACTTTTTCTCAAGTACCACCACGCTTGTAATCCTCGATACTCCAATACGACTCCGACCCCTGCCTTACGGGCATACACCACCCCCTCACTGCCAGATTGGCACCCGCGGGAGTGGGGGAGACGATATCCGAATTCGAAGGGGATAGAGCGTAACACCAATGAGTTACCGGGGTATTATCTCTCGTGGCCCGCAGAGTGCTTGTTAGACCTGCGGCCTTCGCGACGGTCTGCCGGACCGTCGGTCCTCAATTTATGAAGTGAGAGTAGTTTGATGGCTGAACGACTGAAGCTTCCGGTACTCCCGCTCCGCGAGACAGTGGTCTTCCCCGGTGTTGCTGTCCCGATCAGTGCGGGACGCCCGGGGACGGTTGAAGCAATACAAGCTGCGCTGGACGGCGATCGCCGGATGTTTGCGGTCTGCCAGCGGGAGAATGTCGACGAGGCAACCCCTGAGTTGCTCTACGACATAGGTGTGATCATCCAGGTCGCACAGGTCCAGCGCGTGAGAGGCGGCCTCCAGCTCCTGATCCATGGGATCGAGCGCGGCCAGGCCCTATCATACACCGAATCGGGTGAGGAGATGCTCCTCGCCCTAGTCTCCCCGATCGAGGAAGAGGAGGACGAGGCCCTTCTAGAGGATACCTCATTCCTAGCCCTCGACCGTGAGCTCCGTGATCGCGCTGTCGATCTCGGACAGAGGCGCGGTATACCTCAGGAGGCACTAGACCAACTCGTCGAAGGGGTAGAACACCCCGGTGCCTTCGCCGATATGGTCGCCTTCCACCTCGATCTCCCTGCAGCGGAGAAGCAGGACCTCCTCGAGATCTACGGCACCGAAGAGAGGATGCGAAAGGTCCTCGTCGCCGTCGAGAGAGATCTCCTCAGACTCACCGCACAGCAGGAGATCCAGCAGCGCGTCCAGGAAGAGCTCGGTGACAAACAGCGCGAGATGGTACTCCGCGAGCAGCTGAAGGTCATCCAGAAGGAGCTGGGTGAGGACGACGAGGCAAGTGATGTCGAGATCCTCCGCGAGAAGATCGAGGCCCTCGAACTCCCCGAGGAGGCGCGCTCCGAGGTCGAACGTGAACTGAACCGCCTCGAGAGGACACACCCACAGTCCGCCGAGTACCAGGTGATCAGGACCTACCTCGATTGGATCACTGATCTCCCCTGGAACGACCGGACCGAGGATCGGATCGATCTCCGCGCAGCAGAAGGCATCCTCGAGGAGGATCACTATGGCCTAGAGGATGTCAAGGACAGGATCCTCGAGTACCTAGCGGTCCGTAAGCTCCAGATCGAGAGAGTCGAGGAGACGACGGCCGAGACGAGAGAGACGGAGGCAGATCCTCTGTCCGAGGCCAAGGACCAAAAGGATATCGAGCAGGAGCAGGAGAAGGCGCGCACCGTAGGTCGTGGCTCGATCCTACTCTTCGTAGGCCCCCCAGGGGTCGGTAAGACCTCGATCGCACAGTCGATCGCTCGGGCACTAGGTAGAGAGTACGTCCGCATCGCCCTAGGTGGCGCACGTGATGAGGCTGATATCAGGGGCCACCGCAGGACCTACGTCGGTGCTATGCCCGGCAGGATCATGCAGGGTCTCAAGCAGGCGAAGACGAAGAATCCGGTCTTCCTCCTCGATGAGGTAGATAAACTCGGAGTCTCATTACAGGGTGACCCGTCGGCGGCACTCCTAGAGGTGCTCGACCCGGCACAGAACCATGCCTTCGTCGACCACTATCTAGGGGTACCATTCGACCTCTCAGAGGTACTCTTCATCGCGACTGCGAACTGGCGCGAGCAGATCCCAGCACCACTCCTCGATAGGATGGAGCTGGTAGAGTTCTCCGGGTACACCGAACTAGAGAAGCTCGAGATCGCCAAGAGATACCTCCTACCCCGTCAGCTCGAGGAGAATGGACTCGATGAGACCCAGCTCGAGGTCGATGAGTCCGCTATCCAGAAGCTGATCACCGGGTACACCAGAGAGGCAGGGGTCAGACAACTCGAACGGGAGCTCGGCAAACTCGCCCGGAAGGCAGCTCGCCAGATCGCTGGAGGCGAGACCGAAAAGGTAGAGGTCGAGGCTGACGATGTCCTCACCCTCCTCGGCAGACCAAGAGTCCACCCCGAGCGCGCAGCCAAGAGCGATGCCGTAGGGGTCGCGACCGGGATGTACTACACCCCGATGGGTGGAGATATCATGTTCGTCGAGGCAAGCGCCTCGAAGGGGAAGGAGGGACTCATCCTGACCGGCCAACTAGGTGATGTCATGAAGGAGTCGGCAAGGGCAGCACTCACTTATGCCCGCACTCACCATGACCAACTCGGGATACCCGAGGACCGGCTGACCGATATGGAGATCCATATCCATGTCCCAGCAGGGGCGATCCCCAAGGATGGGCCATCTGCAGGGATCACGATGGCAACCGCACTCGTATCGGCTCTCTCCGGGAGACCGGTGAGATACGATGTCGCTATGACCGGAGAGCTCACCCTGACCGGTAGAGTGCTACCGATCGGCGGGGTAAAGGAGAAGGTCCTCGGTGCCTATCGCGCCGGAATCCAGGAGATCCTCTTGCCTGTCGACAATGAGGCAGATCTCGATGATCTCCCCACGGAGGTCCGTGAGAGGCTGACATTCCACACAGTCAGCGACCTGGGCGAGGTCCTGGCGCTCGCGCTCCGAGGCGCCAGCCTCGAGGAAGGGATGCTGATCTTCCCGGAGGCCGGTGTGCCGGCCCCGGCAGGCCACTTCTCAGGTGGGCCGATGATGATGCACGAGGGCGCATAAGCCTTTTAGGTATGATCGTTATCGGATCGATAGTCGAAAGTGCCCCGCAGGAGAGATCCCGCGGGGCACTTTCCCATGAGGGGCGGCATACACGCATGAGCTGGCGGCGGGCCGTATGGCCGGAAAATGCCATTGTTCAACGGACCTCCAGACCAGGGCCAACTACCGATTCCCCACAGGTACGTGGGTTTTCCGAGCAGGCGGCCACCGGCTACCCGGTCGCGCTCTCGCCACCGGAGTTGGACAATGGGCCGCACCTCGGCTATGCGATACAGTGGTTCATCTTTGCGACCATTGGACTGGTTGGGTGGGGGACTCTCCTCCTCCGCGGCGGTAGTGGATCGGGCGGCCCCAAACAGAGGGAGGAATCTCATGAGGAGATCAAGGATCGCGCTCTTGCCGACCATAGCGCTGGCCCTCCTCGGTTGCGGTGACGATATAGCAGCCGACAGGCGTCCGAATGACGGTGGCGATGACGGCCCCTCCGGTAACGAGCCTTCTGTGGAGGTCGTGGCCAGCGGCCTGGAGGTCCCGTGGGCATTGGACTTCGCGCCCGCTGGCCGGATCTTCGTCACGGAGCGCCCTGGCCGGATCCGGGTGATCGAGGGCGGTGCGCTCCGTGACGAACCGTGGGCGGAAGTCCCCGTCACCCACCGTGGCGAGGCCGGTCTCATGGGTATCGCGCTCGCGCCCGACTACGAGACGTCGGGACACCTCTACGTGATCGGGAGCTTCGAGGCCGGGGGACGCCTCACGAACAGAGTGATCAGGTATACCGAGCGGGACGGGAAAGGAGCCGATCCGAAGGTCATGATCGAGGGTCTTCCGTCCAACGACTATCATGCGGGCGGCGGGTTGTACTTCGGGCCGGACGGCATGCTCTACGTCACGGCAGGTGATGCGGGGGACCCAGCGTCGTCCCAAGATCCGGGATCATTGGCCGGCAAGATACTGCGCTTCACCCCTGAGGGCGGGATCCCCGCGGACAACCCTCTTCCCGGGTCGCCGGTCTATGCACTCGGAGTGCGTAACTCGCAGGGGTTGGCGTGTGGTCGAGCAAGAGACACTTTTCGAGGACGAGTACGGCCGAATCCGCCTGGTAGCAATGGGTGCGGACGGGCACCTCTATTTCGGGACCAGCAACCGTGATGGGCGGGGCAGCCCGGCACGGGAAGATGACCGGATCTTCAGGATCGTGCGGCGATAGGCTAGGGCCGGTGTGCGCCCACGTCGCTCGAGTAGACGTCGTCGCCGCGCAAACTCTCGAGCCGCGGCAATAGCGTGAGTTCGCCGTCGATGATCCCGGCGAGTTCTTCTTCCTCGCGCCAGCGGGCCGCGAGTTCGTCTATCTCCATCGCGATCAGGACCTGGCCGGCATGGAGCGAGTTGCCGATCCCGACGACTCCGAAGTGATTACGAGACGAACGTGAAAGGCAGCCTGGCCTGGATCTACGTTGCCATGGTCCACCTCATGGCGCGGAGACTGGCCCGATGCTGACTCCATTCACAGCCCCTTACACAGAAATGCTTGCATTGTTCTTGACAACAAATCGATCAACCCTTTAACGTTGACTTGAGCAGTCCAACCCAGCAGTCCAACCCAGCAGTCCAACCCAGCAGTCCAACCCAGCAGT
>Ga0209487_1000498_pt1 | contig 35476 bp, 34 predicted proteins | sample Poulit2012_FD_187524 | JGI IMG/M metagenome (GOLD analysis project Ga0209487, IMG submission 187524) | Agricultural soil microbial communities from Georgia to study Nitrogen management - Poultry litter 2012 (SPAdes) (version 2) | ecosystem: Environmental > Terrestrial > Soil > Agricultural land...
AAATAGAAAGAGAGCTTTCCGCAGAAAGCTCTCTCGTGTTAAAAATACATAGCTCGTTTATTGATGAGAAACTTATTACATCGTGATAAGCTTTTCATACGAAAATAAACGAGTTTTTTGTTATTTTTTCTTTTGTTGAGATTTTTGATTTTGTTTCTTTACTTCTTGTGCGTCTGTCTCAGAAGCAAACTCTGTACCAAATTGACCCTGTTGTGCTTGTTGAGCTGCTTGCTGATTCTGTTGTTTAACCTTTTCTACGTTCGTTCCTGCAGCAGATTTTTTTGGGTTCTTACTCATCACTATCACCTCCGCAGTTATTAACTTATCCACTTTTATCATTCTTATCCTAAAATAATTAATTTATTTCATTTTAATGAATTTCATTCTGATTAATGATGTTGACAGATCATGTCTCCGCTGATAAATACTTCATCATATTCAAATGCGAAACAGGGAATGGATAAGCTGATAAATCTGCTTCCGCTACAAAACGAAAGGGTTCCTCTTCGGGACTTGTTTCGTCTGTAATTGCATGATAGATCTCTAATTGCCAAATAATATGTGAAAAAACATGTTTTAATTTTCCTTGTTTCCCTTGGAGTGAAATCGTTAAGCCATATTCTCCATACACCCAATTTTCAATATGATCCATACCGATTTCATTGATCGGTACCATAGGGAATTGCCAGAGATCTGCTAATAAACCTTTGTTCGGGCGTTTTTCGATCACATATTCATTCTGTTTATTTTTAATTAATAAGGCAACATATGGAATTGTCTTTTGCTTCTTTGCTTTCGATTTAATCGGTAATTGTTCAGCAATGCCTTCATCATAGGCACGGCAATGTTGTTGCACCGGACAAATCGTACATTCCGGTGCTTTCGGTGTGCAAATAAGCGCTCCTAATTCCATAATTCCTTGATTAAATGAAGAGGGATCCTCTTGAGAGATGAGTTCGCGAACATGAGCTTCAAACAACCTCTTCACTTTTGGTTGGGCAATATTTTCTTCGATTTTTAAGACACGTGAGAGCACACGCATGACGTTCCCATCAACAGCTGGTTCTGGTTGGTTGAAAGCAATGGATAGAACAGCCCCTCTCGTATAAGGACCGATTCCTTTTAGTGAACCCAATTCTTTTGGATTGCTAGGTACTACACCACCATATGTGCTCACCACTTCCTGCACCGCATGTTGTAAGTTTTTAACGCGGGAATAATACCCTAAACCTTCCCAAGCTTTTAAAACAGCTTGCGGATCCGCTTGGGCAAGATCAAAAACAGTTGGATAGAGAGTCATAAAGTGTTCATAATAGGGTATAACAGTATCAACCCGTGTTTGTTGAAGCATAATTTCAGAAACCCAAATTTTATAGGGATCATTCGTTCTTCTCCAAGGGAGATCACGTTTATTCAGCCGATACCAAGTTAGTAAATCTTGCTGAAATGCATAATTGTCAATGGTTTGTAGCGATATATCACTCAATACTTCACATCCTTATGGTACACTTAAGTTGTACGTATCTTTGAATCGTAGTAGCCTAATCCTGAATCAAATCTGTTGATGAAAAATCGATTCCTTTACAGACAAAAAAATAGATGCACCTTATGAATAAAGGGAGGATTGACAAATGGACACAGGAACACATATTGTAATGGGGGTTGCAATCGGTGGTTTAGCAACATTAGACCCTGTCGTAGCCAATGATCCTACTTTATTTAATGCTGTTTTCATTGGAGCCATTATCGGCTCACAAGCACCTGATTTTGATACGATTTTAAAATTAAAAAACAATGCCATTTATATTAGACATCATCGTGGTTTTACACACTCTATACCTGCCATGATCATCTGGGGTATTTTGATTGCCTCGATCATATACATGTTCGTACCGCAAGTTGATTTTCTACATTTATGGGCCTGGACATTTGTAGCGGTCATTCTTCATGTGTTGGTAGATGTCTTTAATGCTTACGGAACCCAAGTACTTCGACCCTTTTCTAATCGTTGGGTAGCGTACGGATTTATCAATACGTTTGACCCTTATATTTTCCTCATGCACATTGCTGGGATTGTCGCTTGGTTTCTTGGGGCCAACCCAGGATATACATGGTTCATTATTTATGTCGTGTTACTGTTATATTATATTAAACGGTATATGGATAAACGTGAAATTGTTCAAATGATCACTGATTATTATCAAGATGTCGAACAAGTCGTCACTTCTCCAACCGTGAAACAAAACAATTGGCGTGTAGCTGTCGCGACGCCCGATCATTATTATGTGGGAACAGTGGAAAATGGACATATACAAATCGACGATAAGTTCGATCGGATCCCTTTACCAAAAACGCCCCTCATGCAAAAGGCACAACATGATAAAAACATCTCGGCTTTCCTATCCTTTTCACCCATTTATCGGTGGGAAATCACTGAATATGAGCATTATACCGAGATTCGTTTCATCGATTTACGCTATCGTTCAAAAGGGCATTACTCTTTCGTCGCGGTCGTCCAAATTAATTCGTATATGCAATTAAAAAATTCATATACAGGTTGGATCTTTTCTGAAAGGAAATTGCAAAATAAACTCTTTTCGAGTGACAACCCGATTTAAAACAGCCGGTAGATCTCTACCCGCTGTTTTTTTATCTTTTTTAATTAGGATGCTACTTTATCACTTAGTAATGCAATCGGGATTGCTTCTTCTTCCTCATACATTTCATTTAATAAATTAATTCGGTGGCCCCATGCCATCATACCGTTAATATAATTGATCTTAAATGTATGCCCTGGGTCCCCGTTTAGTTCGTGAATATCGCCAGGATGAAAAGAGTCTGGATTAATCATATAAGACAGGACAATTTGCATTTTTCGTTCATTGATCGCCACTTGACTTAATTCCCCCAACTGCTCTGCTTTCATTGCCTTTTCTTTCAATCTGCCCACTTCTTCACGTAATTGCTCAATCGTAAAATCACTGTATCGGTAACTCATTCCGTATCATCCTTTACTTATTAAATTTATGTCTGCTCGATTAGGGAAGGAAGAGCATCCTCAATCATCCCAATCGAAAAACCTTGGCGATACAATCCTTCTTTTAATTTATTGCGTAGTTCATAATCGTCATACTTCCCTTGATACCGACGTAGAAGTCGCTCTCCATGATGTTGAAGTGCTTCGAGTTCTGCATCTTGATCCGTTTCTTCACGGTATTCGGATCGGACATCATTGATAACTTCTCTTGAAAAACCATTCCGGATTAAAGTCGACTGCATTTGATCCAATTGTTTATTAAAAGAATGCTTACTACTTTGTCGGATTTTCTTTTCCGCGACTTTCATCGCTTTCTCGTATTGGATTCCGTACGTATATTGCTCCACCGCTTGGCGAGCAATTTGTTGTGTGACTCCCTTTTGCATCAGTTCTTTTTCAACGAGCCCAGGACCCTTTGTTGTTGTTTGAATCCTCGTATTTACAAAAGCGATCGCAAATTCCTCATCATTGAGTAATTTTCGACTGTTTAACTTGTTTATAATTTCTGTAATATGTTCACGATCGACCTCTTTTTTAAGGAGGTAATCACGAATTTCCTTTTCTGTACGCATTCGATAACCTAAATAACGAATAGCTTGATCATATGATTTATGTATAGAGTCCTGTTGGACAAGTTTTCTCATCATAGCTTCATCTAACTCGAGCCCTTTTCGCAAGCCGAATTCGATTAATATATCTTCATCTACACTAAAACCATATTGTTCACCTTGACCACCGTCTATAAAAATATTATAGCGATGTTTACTTCTTTTTTGCGTCGTGATCCGGGTAATTTTCATCATATCACTCACCCCTTCCTTTTATAATACCATGAAATGATCAGGTGAACACAACAATAAGAGTCTTGCATCATGCTGTTCACCATCTAAGGTGTGGGGGTTATGAGGAATCTATTCACGGCGGATAGCTCAGGATTTATCGGGTCATGACGATTCTTTTTTAAAAAAAGAGTCATTTTTTTAGTCATTCATGTTATACTACTACTATAACAGATCATACACGAAAGGAGCCCTTGATCCGTGTGCTTATCCGACTTGATTTCGAATCAAAAAAGCCCATCTATACACAACTTGTGCAACAAATTATTACCGGTATTGCGAAACAAGCAATACTGCCTGGTGAACGCTTGCCATCCGTACGATCATTAGCCGCTGATATCGGCATCAATCATCATACCGTTCATAAAGCATATCAACAATTAAAACAAGATGATTTCATTTTAATCCATCGCCAACGTGGGGTTGTCGTTAATCCAGCCGGTATACCACAGGCTGATGAAGCATATAAAGAAAAGATAGCTGAAAAAATACACCCCATGATTGCAGAATCAATCTGTCGCGGGATGAGCGAAGAGGATTTTCTAGCATTTTGTTCCACACTATTTAATGAATTTACGGAAAATGAAAGGTGATGATCACATGAATACCATGATTGTATTACTTGTTAGTCTATTCATCCCTATCTTTATTACGATGATGTTCATTCCTTACTGGACACGACGAACAGAAAGTTTTGGCGTCTCCATTCCTGAAGATGAATATCATAGCGTTTCCTTAAAAAAGATGCGCAAGCACTATGTATGGACAACACTCGGATTAAGCTTCTTCATGATGATTTCCTTTGTCATCTTTGGGATGGCGACGACAAGCGAAGATTTTATTGGTATTGTATTTTCCATCATGGTCAGCTTATACATCATTGCTAGTTTTATTATTTATCTCGTATTTCATCGCCAAATGAAACGGTTGAAAGAAAAACAAAATTGGGCCGCTAGCAAGACAGAACAGCTTGTCATTGATACGGCCTTTCGTGAGGAAAAACTAAACTATTCAAACTGGTGGTTTATCATCCCTTTTCTGATCGCCATCGGGAGTGCAATGTTATCCTTTCGATATTATCATTTGATTCCCGATCAAATTCCCATGCAATATAGCCTTACGGGTGAGGTGACAAACTGGGCGGATAAATCATATCGTACAATTCTGATCTTTCCCATCATACAAGTATATATGACACTTCTATTCATATTCATAAACACAGTGATTGGCAAGTCCAAACAGCAAATAAGTGTAATTGATCCTGACCAATCCATACGGAAAAACAAAGTATTTAGAAGAAGATGGTCCCTATTCATCATTATTTCAGGGATCGCCATGATCCTTCTGTTCAGTCTCGTACAACTGTCATTTGTTTTCCCTATAAACGCGTATTTGTTATGGATTATACCGTCTGCACTTACCTTGCTTATGATCATCAGTACGATCATTCTTTCTTTTACCACCGGTCAGGGTGGGGCACGTATTCAATCCAGTACTGATAAAACAGGAAGCATCATTGAGCGGGATGACGATCAACATTGGAAGCTTGGGCAGTTTTACTTTAATAAAAATGATCCGAGCATCTTTTTAGAAAAACGTTTTGGAATCGGGTGGACGAATAACTGGGCACACCCGTTATCATGGATTATTATCATTGGGCTCATTGGATTAGCGGCAGGAATCCCGCTTTTATTAATGATCTAAACACTCACGAATATGGAGGTGACAAATATGCAGGAATCCCTAGCAGCAATCGACTGGGGCATAATCATGCCATTGCTTGTCATTCAAGCCATTCTAATGGTGATTGCTCTAATCGATTTGTGGCGAACTGAAGATACCAACGGACCAAAAAATTTATGGCTCATTATTATTATTTTCATCTCGATACTTGGACCTATTTTATATTTTGTTATTGGAAGGAGGAATCATTAAATGGCTTTGCTCACTGTTAAAAATCTGACGAAGAAATATGGTCATAACATAGCCGTGAACAACATTAGTTTTCAATTTCAAGCTGGCCGTTGTGTCGCACTCATTGGACCAAATGGTGCGGGAAAAACCACTACTTTACGGACATTGGCTGGACTCATGAAGCCAACTTCAGGAACCATTCATTTTGCACCATCAGATTCAAAGGATGACATTCGGTCACGCATCGGATATTTGCCACAATACCCCGTATTTTATTCTTGGATGACAGGAATGGAGTTTCTAGTTTATAGTGGTGAATTGACCTTTTTATCAAAAGCGGAAGCACAACAACGGGCGGAAACACTACTAAAACAAGTTGGCATTTTTGCAGATCGGAACAAGCGGATTAGTAAGTACTCTGGTGGGATGAAGCAGCGGCTTGGAATTGCTCAAGCGATTATACACCGGCCTCAGTTACTAATGTTAGATGAACCCGTTTCTTCATTAGACCCCATCGGGCGACGTGAAGTATTAACATTACTGGAGGAGCTGAAAACAAACATGACCATTCTTTTTTCTACGCATATTTTAGCCGATGTTGATGAAATTAGTGATGATCTATTATTATTACATCGAGGGGAAATTCTAGAATCTGGTTTAATGGCTGAATTGAGAAGGAATTATCAATCAACCAAAATCAGCTTAGCTTTTGAAAGTGACCTAGACTATTATCAGATGAAGGTCGATGGTCTTTCTAGTGTTACGACCAGTTCAATCGAACGCAATCGACTACACGTTTCTGTAGTTGATCGTAACATCGCACGGCATGAAATCTTAAACATTGCGGCTGAGGAAAAATGGCCTGTTACAGACTTTATAGTAGATCGCACATCATTAGAAGATATGTTCTTGAAGGTGGTGGGTAAATAATGCAATGGCGCATACTGTTTAAAAAGGAAATGCTTGAAAGCTGGCGAAATTTTAAATGGGTTTGGGTTCCCCTTGTTTTCATCCTACTAGCCATTTTTGATCCTATTTCAACGTATTATTTACCTATGATCATTGATTCTGTCGGCAGTTTACCCGAAGGATCAGTCATTGAAATACCTGATCCTTTACCGAGTGAAGTTCTTATGATGAGTCTCGCACAATTAGGTAGTTTAGGAGTCTTAATTATTGTACTCATGTCAATGAGCACAATAGGTGGTGAAATAAAAAGTGGCGTTTCCGAGCTAATTTTAGTAAAACCAGTTTCTTACCGAAATTACATTACATCAAAATGGGCGGCTTTATTACTTATCATTTGGCTCTCGCTCTTTGTATCGATGATTTCAAGCTGGTATTACGTTAATTTATTATTCGGGGATCTCCTGTTGCTACCTTTATTACAAACGATACTATTTTACGGTCTATGGTTAACGCTCGTTGCAACGCTATCGATCTTTTATAATACATTGTTTAAGACACCTGGTCTTGTTGCCGCATTAACAATCATGACCATCATGGCCATGAGCATGGTTACCAATATTTTCGAACACCTTCTAATCTGGAGCCCGATAAACTTGTCTAAACACATTGAAGGAGTTCTACTTACGAATGAAGTATCCACAGATTTAATTTTCACCGCTTTCGTGACGGTTGGAATGATTGCCATCTTGCTCATCAGTTCGATCCATATATTTAAAACAAAGGAACCCGTTTAGTAAGCCTGCAAAGTTGATCGTCGGAGTGTATCATTCTATGTCATGAATGAAAAAAGAGGTTAATGCTTATCTCTTTGATTGTGAGTGGTTTCCAAGCGATAGTGTTAGGGTTACCTATATCTTTTTTTGTTATTAATGAATTTCATAATACCGGTTTAGTGCCACATCTTTTGTTGAACCGTTCTTAACTATATGTCGTATCGATGTGGGTGATTAGGGTAATTATGAAATTCATTCGTTATGCATAAAAATGCTCCCGTTTGCAAGTCACAGCTTTTTATTTACTGTGTCTATCCAAACGGGAGCAAATCAGTGGACCTGCTCGGCTATTTCTTTATTGGCTTAATTGGTCGACCGCTAAGATCGCATGAACAATATCATCGGCCGTAATGTCCGCTGATAAGTTCCCCATTGTTTCTCCTTCTTGTGTAGCGGCTTTCCCGACTTCATAGAGCTCTTCATAGGGTGTATCTTCTAAATGCATTTCTTTTAGTGTTGTTGGCAAACCAAGTGAACGGTAAAAATCGATGTATTTAGTAATTTCATCTTTTGGATGGAGTTCAAGTACCAATTGGATGAGTGTTCCATAGGCCACCTTTTCACCGTGCGTCAATTCATGAATCTGCCCCTCTAAGACGGTAAATCCATTGTGAATAGCATGTGCTCCAGCTAGCCCACCACTTTCAAATCCTAGACCTGAAAGCAATGTATTGGCTTCAACTACAGCTTCTACATGTTCAGTAACAAGTCCTTTTTGAACCGCTTTAAACGCCATTTCACCATATTCAAAAAGTGTCTTTTCACATGCTTCTGCAATGGCTTTCGCTGCGATACTTGTTTTACCACCAGCCATCGTCGTTCCTCGACTCTTAATCGTTGCTCTTGCTTCAACCCATGTAGCCATGGCATCCGCAATTCCAGAAGAAAATAATCTTGCTGGCGCACCAGCAACAACGCTTGTATCTACCAGAACAAGATCAGGGTTTTTATCATAAAACTGATACGACTCAAAGATACCTTCATCATTGTAAATAACGGATAACGCACTTGTTGGTGCATCTGTTGAAGCAGTACTTGGAACAATAATCACTTTTACTCCAAGAATATCAGCAATTGCTTTTGAAGTATCAAGTGTTTTACCTCCACCGACACCAATTACTGTATCGACGGTATGCTCTTTCCCCACTTTAGTAATCCGTTCAATCTCACTCTTAGATGCTTCACCATTGAATTGTACATAATGATGGTCCATATCTGCTGCTTTTAAACTCTTACTTATGACTTCTTCCGTAATTCCCCATACGATATCATCTGAAATAATTAGCGGATTCTGTCCGATCAGCTTACTATATTCACCAATACTTTCTAAAGCACCTTTACCTTGAATGTATTTACTTGGAGATCTAAAAATAATATTCGACACCTATATCATTCCTCCTAAATCTTATTCTACCTCTTATAATACGCTAATTTATCGAGACAATACAGGGTTTGTGAAATAGTTCGCAAACATGTCAATTAGTTTCCGATTAAACCGTTGGAATCAGAAATTTTGATGATATAGATACTCTTCCTGTACGCCGACAAATTTATTCCTAACTGATACTAATTGCTCGGGTTATTCCAGTCGAGCTGCTCCCTCCCCCCCCGACTCCTAGTAACCTATCGGTGGAGTCTACTCTCTAGTTCTCGATACAGGAACCAATTCTGTTTCATATGTATAGTGTTGAGAGGAAGACTCCATCATTGCGCTATCCAGTTGATTCGTTAATTGTTGAATCCGATCTAAATTATCCTCATTTATCGACTAAAACCTTTTATGTTTATTTACCTCATTAATCGCTTACTAGACATGTTATTTTATAGAACGAGTGCAGCAACCACACCAAATATAAATAAAGGTATATTGTAGTGCAAGAATGTGGGAACACATGTGTCCCAAATGTGGTTGTGTTGTCCATCCACATTTAATCCGGACGTAGGTCCGAGTGTACTATCTGACGCTGGAGATCCTGCGTCACCAATCGCACCTGATGTTCCAATTAAAGCCGCTGTAGCGAGCGGACTCAGTCCAATGGTTGCGCTTAATGGAACAAATATAGCTGCTAGAATCGGAATCGTGCCGAATGACGTACCGATGCCGATTGTAACCAACAATCCGACAATCATCATCAATAGGGCTGCAACGAAAACACTATCCCCTATCCAAGCACTCGCAGATTCTACAAGTTCATTAACAGCACCAGTCTCCGTCAACACGGTAGCATATCCAGAAGCGATGAGCATAACAAATGCAATCGTTCCCATCATTTTCACGCCACCCTCGACAATATCGTCACCACTATGCCACGCTTCCGCACGCAGGATGAACATCGTAAAGATACCTCCCAATGCTGCGATGACAAGTGAACCGAAGACAATTTGCAGTACAAGTGTAACGGCCAGTGCGATTAATGTTACGACATGTTTCCACTTCCATTGTTGGTCTTCTTCCCTTGCGCCAGCAGCACTTGTAAACTCCGTTGGTATATCTTTATAGTTTCGTTTTTTACGGTAGGAAACTAAAATAGCAAATACAAGACCAAGAAACATTCCCCCAACCGGAATGGCCATAGCTAGTGGTATTTGAGCGAGGGAAATCTCCATTCCATTCGCTTTCATTTCATCAGCAATAATCGTGTGGAAAATTAGTCCAAACCCAACAGGGATGAGCATGTAAGGTGCTTTCAGTCCAAAGGTTAATGCCGTTGCGATACCACGACGGTCTACTTTCATCCGATTAAAAACTGTCAATAACGGTGGTATGAGAATTGGGATAAAGGCGATGTGAATGGGAACAACATTTTGCGATAAACAGGCAATCCCAGCAAGGGTAAACAACACAATCCCTTGTCTTCCTTGCATGAATGGTAAGGCAAGTCGTATTAAAAAGCCAGTAATTCCTGAGCGTGCAATCATGACCGCTAAAATACCCAATAAAATGTAACTGAGTGCTGTCTCTCCTTGTCCGCCCAACCCACCAACTAGTATTGTGATTGTTTCTTCAAGTCCCAGACCTGCGGTGATTCCGCCGACAACAGTTGCTATCAGTAAAGAGAAGATAACATTGACCCGTGCCAGACTAAGAATCACTAAAACAAGGACAGACAAGACTACTGGATTTAACAACATCAAAAACACCTCTTTTTTTATATTTGATGTACCTACTCCTGTACACAATTTCTCAAACCTTTTTAGCTGTTTCCCATGTTGTTTTATGGACTGGATTTAAATAATTATTCATTTTTTCGATATCTTCCGAAAAAACCCGATCTTTTGTTATACTTGGCACAATGGTCCGCATTTTTTCCCAATAAATATATAACTGTGGTGATGCCTTTTCGACTCCTTTATATTCCACCGCCTGTAATGCACAAATACATTCAATCGATAAGACCTGTTGTGCGTTTTCTATAATCGAATGCGCATGCCTTGCAGCAATGGTACCCATACTCACATGATCTTCCTGGTTTGCGGATGATGGAATCGAATCGACACTCGCGGGATGTGCTAACGTTTTGTTTTCTGACACGAGGGATGCTGCTACATATTGCATAATCATGGCACCTGACTGTAACCCTGGATTCGGACTTAAAAAGGCCGGCAAATCATTTAGCTGTGGATTCACCAAGCGTTCTATACGGCGTTCAGAGATATTCGCTAATTCGGCGACGGCAATTTTCATAAAATCCATCGCAAATGCAATGGGTTGACCGTGAAAATTGCCACCAGAAATTACAATTTCACCGTCTTCAAAAATGAGTGGGTTGTCTGTTGCCGCATTCATTTCAATTTCTAACTTTTCCTTTACATAATCAAGTGCTTGCCATGAAGCCCCATGAACTTGTGGAATACAACGAATGGAGTAAGCATCTTGAATTCTCTCCTCACTTTGACGCGTGATTAATTGACTCCCATCTAACCATTCTATCATTCGCTCAGCGACTCCGATTTGTTGTGGGTACCCCCTTGCTTTATGAATTGCAGGATGAAATGCATCAATAATTCCGCCTAGCCCTTCCATCGTTAGCGCTGCAATCCATTCACTATCATAGGCAAGTTGTTCTGCTTGGAAGTAGTTAATAACCCCCATGGCTACCATCGCTTGTGTACCATTAATCATGGCTAATCCTTCTTTTGCTTGTAAAACAATCGGTTTAATTTTATGCTGCGTTAAAACAGAGGCTGCCTCTAAAACTTGACCCGATTTGCTATGAACGTGACCTTCCCCAATCAATACCAATGCTAAGTGAGCCAATGGAGCTAAATCTCCAGAAGCCCCTAATGAACCCTGTTGGGGAATCACGGGGTGAATGTGTTTATTGACCAGCGTAGCTAACAATTCAACTAAAACGAGACGCACACCTGAATATCCTTTTAATAAAGCGTTCAAACGTAATACCATCATGGCCCGCGAAACAACTTCCGGGAAGGGTTCTCCCACACCACATGCATGGGATCGAATCAGATTTAACTGCAGATCTTCCACATCTTCTTTTTTGATCATCACATCACTTAATTTTCCGAATCCCGTATTGATTCCGTATACTATCTTTTTGTCCGCTACAATTTTATCTACTGCACGTCTGCTTTCTTGAACCTGCTTCATGCTTTTTTTTGCGATCGATATGTTCTCATGATCTAGACAAATTCTTTTTAATTGATCTATCGTTAATGAGTCTCCCGTTAATTCAATCATTTTTAGCTCCTCCTTGATCCCCTGTCGATCGAACGAAATATTGGGTATCATTCAAAGGTCAACCGATTTGTCGACCCGCCTTTCATTCAAATAGTTATTCTTGTAGCTGTTGACCTACAACAACAGGAACACCAGATTTAATAACAGTATCAACATGATTCATCCCATATTGATACGATAAAGTTAAATAATTTGGTACATCAAATATCGTTAGATCACCTTTTTTGCCTATTTCCAAACTCCCAATCGTCTCTGAACAACCAATCGCATGGGCAGCGTTGATCGTTGTCGCCGTAATCACTTCTTCAGGGGTCATTTCCATTTTCAAGCACCCTAAATTCATAATAAATTGTAGTGAAAGTGTCGGTGATGAACCAGGATTTGCATCTGTAGACAAGGCAACAGGCACCCCATAATCAATCATTTTTCGAGCTTGAGCAAATTCAGCCATTAAGAAAAAGGCTGTCCCAGGTAATAGGACACCGATGACATTTTTCTCTGCCATTTTTTTAATTCCTTCATCCGAAGCTTTTAGTAGGTGATCAGCTGAGACTGCGCCTACTTCCGCTGCTAGTTCAGCACCACCGTAGGGTTCAATTTCATCTGCATGTATTTTAGGTATGAGTCCATTGTCTTTACCCGCTTCTAAAATACGCTTCGATTGTTTTGGCGTAAACACACCACGTTCACAAAATACGTCATTAAATGTCGCAAGCTTTTTCACTGCGACTTCAGGTATCATTTCAGTAATAATACGATCAACAAATTTTTCAGGATCATCCTTTTCATCAATCGGAACCGCATGTGCTCCCATAAATGTAGATACTAAATCAAGGGGGTGATCTTCATTTAACTTCTTAGCGACTTCAAGCTGCTTCACTTCATCTTTCAGTGTTAATCCATAGCCGCTTTTTGCTTCTAATGTCGTCACACCGTTGAGTAAGAATGTATCCATTCTTCGCTTTGCCTGATCATACAACTCTTCGAAACTCGCTTGCTGGGTAGCCCTTGTCGTCGCATGAATGCCTCCCCCTGCATTCATAATTTCCATATAGGACTTTCCTTTGAGACGCATCGCATATTCGTTTTCCCGCGTACCCGCATGAACGAGATGTGTATGGGGATCAATTAAACCTGGTGCTACCACTTTATTCGTAGCATTAATTTTCTTCGCAGTTGTCAGTAATGTTTTATATTTCCGTTCGATTTCCTCATCTGTTCCAACGGCTAAAATCGTACCATCTTGAATAATGATGCTCCCATTTTCGATCACATGTAACTCATTCATTTCCAATCGAGTTGCGGGCTGTTCTGTATGACCCGCCATCGTTAGTAGCTGGGCAGCATGTCTGATCACAATTGTTTGACTCATTTATGACTCCTCCTTGTTCGCTAATATTGGTATGTGAATACCTTTTTCCCGAGCTGTTTCTTCAGCTTTCTCATAGCCTGCATCAACATGACGCACAACGCCCATACCCGGGTCAGTCGTTAATACTCGTTTTAGTCGCTCTTCAGCATCCTTTGTTCCATCAGCAACAATAACCATGCCCGCATGCAATGAATAACCCATACCAACACCACCGCCATGATGCATACTTACCCAACTCGCCCCTCCAACACTATTAATGAGTGCATTAAGAATCGGCCAATCGGCAACCGCATCACTCCCATCTTTCATTGCTTCGGTTTCGCGGTTTGGTGAGGCTACCGACCCTGAGTCTAAATGATCTCTCCCAATGACAATTGGAGCTTGAAGTTCCCCACGAGCTACCATATCGTTAATGATTTCCCCAAATTTTGCCCGCTCTCCATAGCCAAGCCAACAGATTCTAGCAGGTAACCCCTGGAAACGAATCTTCTCCTGTGCCATTCGAATCCACTTACAAAGGGCTTTATTCTCACTAAACTCTTCTAAAATAACTTGATCTATTTTATAAATATCTCCCGGATCACCTGACAACGCAACCCAACGGAAAGGTCCTTTTCCTTCACAAAATTGGGGGCGAATATAAGCAGGTACAAATCCAGGAAAATCAAACGCATGATCGAGGCCTTCATTTTTAGCAACTTGACGAATATTATTGCCGTAATCAAATGTAACCGAGCCTTTTTCTTGCATCTTGAGCATCGCCTTAACATGGGTTACGATACTTTGTTTAGCTAATTTTTCATATTGTTGTGAATCTTTCTTCCGCAACTCATCTGCCTCAGATAACGTCATATTTACAGGGATATATCCATTTAGCGGATCATGTGCTGATGTTTGGTCCGTGAGAACATCGGGAATAAAATTATTCTCAATCATTTCAGGTAGCATCTCGGCAGCATTTCCTACGAGACCAATTGATAAGGCATCCCCCCTGGCACATGCTTCCTCAGCAAGTCGAATCGCATGCTTTAAATCAGTTGCTTGTCTGTCTAAATACTTTGTTTCTAAACGACGATCAATTCGGTGTTGATCCATTTCAATGGCAATACAAACTCCTTCAGCTAATGTAACAGAAAGTGGTTGTGCACCCCCCATTCCCCCAAGACCGGCTGTAACCGTTATCGTGCCCTTCAAACTTCCGTCAAAATGCTGACGTCCACATTCTGCAAAGGTTTCATACGTTCCCTGTACAATGCCTTGGCTCCCAATATAAATCCAGCTTCCAGCCGTCATCTGTCCATACATCATTAATCCTTTTCGATCCAGTTCATTAAAATGCTCCCAATTTGCCCAAGCCGGTACTAAATTAGAATTAGCGATTAATATTTTTGGTGCATCTTTATGCGTTCGAAAAACAGCGACAGGTTTCCCAGATTGAATTAACAATGTTTCATCATTTTCAAGTTGTTTTAATTCCCTTACAATCGCCTCATAGCTTTCCCAATTTCGCGCGGCCTTTCCGATCCCACCATACACAACTAACTCATCCGGATTTTCTGCCACTTCGGGATTGAGGTTATTGTTCAACATGCGTAAGGCTGCCTCTTGAATCCAGCCCTTAGTATGCAATTCATTGCCATGATATTGCTTTATTTTTTTCACCACTTTATCATCTCCCCCATCCATAAATAAGTGCCTACATTTCTTTCAATAAGGAATGTTATTGATTAAAATATTCCATCACATCTGCTACTAATAGAGCTGCCAACCTTGATGTCCGCTGATTTTCATCGACGCGAGGATTGACTTCTGATAAGTCAAAACTCATCACCTTTTCTTTGCTAACAAGATAACGCAATAAGCTTCTGACGGTTTTCGGATCAAGCCCATACGGTGAAGGAGCACTTACCCCAGGTGCAGAAGAAGATGAAATGACATCCGTACACAATGTCAGAATAATGAAGTCGTATTGACTACAAAATTCATCAATCACTCCAAATGTATGTTCATCATCCATAACATCTTCTTCTAAAATGTATGTACAATCATGTTTTTCTGCTTCTTCAAATAAAGCTTTCGTATTGCCTGGCTTTTGGATTCCTAAACACAAATAACCCGCATGTAAATCCTCTGATAATATTTGTTGAAACATTGTTCCAGAAGAAGGTACGTCATCGACTCTTAAATCAAAATGCGCATCAATATTAATAATTCCCAATGATGCCTTCGATCCCAAAAACTCCCGGATTCCTAAATAATGGCCATATAATGTCTCATGGCCGCCGCCAAGGATAATCGGAATACATTGTTTTTCTAAGAGCCTACGAATCGTTGTTCCAAGTTCCTGTTGAGCCTTTTCCAATTCCCTATCTTCACAGACTACATTCCCTACATCAATTACCTTTTCTTCTCTTTGATGAAAGGGAAGACTAGATAAAAACTTTCTAATTTCGTTTGGTGCTTGTGCAGCACCTACTCGACCTTGGTTTCTTCTTACACCTTCATCACATTCGAAGCCAATGAGACTAAATACCTTGTTATGACCAATCTTTGGTAATTGATCTACTTGATGCAATTGAACAACTTGATGATAACGAAGACTGAATGGGTCCTTATCAATTCTACCCGTCCACAGATCTTTTTTTGGTATACTCTTCATCATAAACACCTCAATCTTGACTAATTCCATACATCTGCATTAAAGAGTGCAATCGCTTTCATTTCTATTATAGGTAAGTTAATATATAATCACAAATACATGTTTTATATGATTCTATAGCTTTTGACTATAAATGGAGAGGAAAATACCAATGGAAATACGCCACTTGCAATACTTTGTTACGGTTGTAGAAGAAACGACATTCACGGCCGCTGCATCCATTTTGCATATTTCTCAACCTTCTTTAAGTACAGCGATTAAAAAACTAGAATATAAGCTTGGAATCATCTTGTTAGACAGAAGTACAAGAAGCCTTCAATTAACAAAGGAAGGGGAAGTATTATACGAGGAGGCTAAAAAGCTAATTATCCATTTCGAACATGTTCAAAATGAAATGAAACGATTAAAACAACAGGGCCCCTTAGAACTATCGATTGGATTAATTGAATCCTCTACGTTTTGGCTCCCTAAGATTTTACCACGTTTTAGACAGCAGTTTAAAAATGTCCATATACAACTATTAGAGATTCTCAGTTTACATGATATTGAAAAAGCGCTGAATAACTTTGACGTAGACATCGCCATTACAAATCAGTATATAAGTAATCAAGCCATTAAAACCATCCCCATTTATGAAGAGAAGTTAGTCGCCTTGCTCCCCCCCATGCATTCTTTAAGAAGGAAAGATTATATTACCATTCATGATCTAAAAGGTGAAGATTTCATTATTTCTAAAAAGGGATTTCAAACGAGAATGGATATTTTAAACGCCTTTCAAAAAGAAGGCATTCAACCAAATATCAAATTTGAAATCGAACGATTTGAAACAGCTTGCAACCTAGTAGAGGATGGTTTAGGCATTACAGTCGTTCCAGAAAATTACGTAAAATATTCTCATAAACGCATCTATCATATCAAAGAGATTCACCAGGCTAACATTTCACGAATGGTTTACTTAGCCTACGTAAAAAATAGATACTTACCTCCATTAGTTGTTCAATTTATTTCATTAGTTAAAGGATCTTTCACAGATGAAATAGAATGATCGAAATTTTAGTGATCAAAAGGGGGATAGCAGTCGTTATTAGTAACATGACGTACGTTCGTGTTCAACAGGGAAATTATTGGCTACAACACTGGACCTGATAAAGATACAGCTCTTGTTCATAAAGCTTTTACCAGCGCAAAGATAACTTATATGAGATACAGTTATTACACACAGATTATGGTAATGAATTTACAAATGTATTACTTCGTGTGGCACTTCAATCATTTGGCATCAAACCTCCTCTGAGTATGAATGGCACTCCTGTAATCCTGCAGTGGCAAAAGCTGTTTTTAAGTTGTTTAAACACCTTTATCTCTATACCCTGATCGTGAACGGTATTGTTGCGGTGCACGTACTGGATAATTTAATGGTAACGTATAGAAATGGACGAGATGAGTAAATGGAATGGAAGCTAGCAAACCAAATGCTGCAATGACATGTATTTTAAATATCAAAGGGACTTGCACCATTAACCCAGATTGAGGCTGTAAAATAAATAAACTGCGAAACCATGGTCCAATTGTCGCCCGGTATTCGTAGGCGCCGACTGTTGTATTATAAATAATCGACATATATGTTCCGATTCCCGCTACGACAAGTAACGCAACCACAGAAAAGTAATCAGCAAATGTAGCATGAACTCGAACTGGATCAATTGTCATTTTTCTAATCAATAAAATAACAAGTCCTGCGACAACCATTAAGCCTGCAATTCCCCCACCATATATCGCTCCAAAATGATACATTGCATCAGATATTCCTAAAGCTTCATAAAATCCTTGCGGTACGATCATCCCCATTACATGTCCCAAAAAAGCGAAGATGATTCCCCAATGAAATAATGGGGATCCAATTCGAAGCCATTTTTTCTCAAAAAACTCCGTAGACGGTGCCGCCCATGATAACTGTCTAAAAGCATAGCGATAAAGTAGACCTACAATCATGATGACTACTGTTATATACGGGAAAATGACCCACCAAAAAATTTCGGCCATTAATGTCCCTCCCTTGAAAAGTTATTGGTACCTTATCCAATTATTGATACATAAGTGGGTAAGGTAATTCATCTAAATCTGCTTCTTCTCTATTGTTTGCTAATTGCTCAATTTCCTCTTTTGTAGGGCTAGGAAATACATCTTGCATAAGAAACGTAAGAATACTTGCATATGGATTCTCTTCGTCAATATGATTGGCCATTCTTTGCACGGCAACGGCTAAGCGTTTGTACAATCGGTCATACTCTTCTGTTTCAGATCCGACAGCCAAAAACTCAAAAAGCATGGGCATATAATCTCCTAATTCTTTTTCTACTTGTTCAAAACCAGCATCTTTAACAAGTGTTTGTAATTTAATAAGAGCGGCACCCCGCTTTGTACTATCACCCAGTTCATGTGCGGTTAAATAGAGACCTAATTTATCTTTCAAATCAAAGGTTTCTACATATAATTCTTTGCGTTCTTGGGGGGATAACCGCAATAAGGGAGCATAAGCTTTTATTAAATTTTGTTTGATCTCATCTGACTGAGTATGCTCTCTCATTAATCGTTCCATTGCTTTACTTTCTTCAACAAAATCATCAGCAGGATATCCGAGGAGATGGGAGGCAATTATGAGAATAACTCGTTTATCTTCATTCATTGCTTATCTCTCGCCTTCAAATAAGCAAATGTTGGATCCATACCCTCAGCTGGTGCTAATTCTTCAATACTACATGCACCTTGTTTATAATATAGATCGTCATCCATTTCCCTACGCCCCGTTGGAATGACAAATCGTTCATCATATTTTGCAACGCCTAATAATCGCGCCATATCTTCAATTTCCTCTGGTGTTGTACCTGCTTCCTTTACTAATTCACTTTTGCTAAATTCATCAATTCCTCCAACCGTTTTCCCTCTCATATGCACTCTCATCGCTGTTAATTTAAGCAACACCTTTCGAATAACATCCGTATCTCCTGCCGACAGTAACGAAGCTAAATACTCCATTGGAATTCTCATTTGATCTACTGCGGGAATATAACCATCCGTACTTAATTCTTCCTCATTTGTAATATGATTCATAATTGGGCTTAGTGGTGGTACATACCAGACCATCGGCAATGTACGATATTCTGGATGTAATGGTAAGGCAATCTTCCACTTCATTGCCATTTTATAAACCGGCGATTGTTGAGCAGACTCTATCCAAGCATCGGTAATCCCAGCTTTGCGAGCCTCTTCTTGAACTTCTGGGTCAAAAGGGTCTAGGAAACAATCAAGCTGGGCTTCATATAAATCTTGTGGATCTTCAACCGATGCCGCTGCTTTCACTTTATCTGCATCGTAAAAAATAACACCAATATAACGAATGCGTCCGACACACGTTTCAGAACAAATTGTCGGCAATCCAGCTTCTGTACGCGGATAACAGAAATTACACTTTTCCGCTTTATGAGTACTCCAATTATAATAAACTTTATGATATGGACAGCCACTCATACAAAAACGCCAGCCCCTGCATGCGTCTTGATCTACGAGCACAATCCCATCTTCATCACGCTTATAGAGAGCACCTGATGGGCATGAAGCAACACAGGAAGGATTCAAACAATGCTCACAAATTCTCGGCAAATACATCATAAATGTTTTTTCATATTCCATCGAAATATGTTCCTGTAATTTTTGTACATTTGGATCAAGGGGAACAACTTCACTTCCGCCAGCTAGATCATCATCCCAGTTTGGTCCCCATTCCGGTTTATCAATATATTCTCCGGTAATTTGTGATACTGGCCTTGCGACTGGAAGGTTTTCTGACTCTGGGCTATTAATCAAATTATCATAATCATATGTCCAGGGTTCATAATAATCTTCCATTGTTGCCATGTCTGGATTATAGAAAATATTAGCAAGTTTAGAAATGGGACCACCTGCTTTGAGTCTGAGTTTCCCGCCCTTATATTCCCAGCCCCCCTTGTAGCGGTCTGTATCTTCCCAACTTTTCGGATATCCAGGGCCAGGTCGCGTTTCTACGTTATTGAACCACATGTATTCTGCTCCTGGTCTATTTGTCCATGTGTTTTTACAGGTTACAGAACAGGTATGGCAACCTATGCATTTATCCAAGTGCATGACCATTGCGACTTGTGCTTTAATTCTCAAGCCAATCTACCTCCTTTAATCCTCGAATAACGGCAATCGTGTCTCGATTATGGCCAGTTGGACCATAATAATTAAATCCATAACTTAGCTGTGAGTAGCCACCGATCATGTGGGTCGGCTTCAAGGAAATTCGCGTCACACTATTATGCGTACCCCCCCGTTTTTTATTAATGGCTGTTGCCGGGACACCCAATGTTCGGTCCTGAGCATGATACATATAGGCCATGCCTCTAGGTATACGGTAAGTAATGACAGCTCTTGCTGCAATTACACCATTTCGGTTATAAACTTCAAGCCAATCATTATCTTTGATCCCTATGGAAGCTGCATCGTCTTCATTCATCCAGACCGTTTGCCAGCCTCTAAATAATATCGACATGGCTGTTGTGTCTGTGAACATCGTATGAATTCCCCACTTATGGTGAGGTGTCAGATACCTAACTGTAATCGCCTTACCATTTTCTTCAACCTCTTTTTCATTTTTCAAAAATGGACCATGGGCTAGTGGTGGCAAATATAATGGTAATGCTTCACCAAAATCTAGGATCATTTCATGATCAAGGTAAAAACTTTGTCTTCCTGTCAATGTTCGCCACGGAATATTGTATTCTGTATTCACTGTGAAAGGGGAGTATCGCCGGTTATCTTTTTCTAATCCACTCCACACTGGCGTCGAAATAGCGTGTCGCGGTTGAACAGTTAATGCTTCTAATGTGTAGTCCTCTTCTGCTCGACCCTCAGCTATTTCTGTCAATTTTTGCCCAGTTTTAGCCTCCAGTGATTTCCATCCTTCTACTGCCCGCTTGCCGTTTGTTGCCCCAGACATCAAGAGGATGGCATCGATTGCTTGTTTATCCGAATATATATCGGGATTTCCTTTACCAACCCCCTCCCTTTTTGATACACCAATCCGGCTTTTTAATTCTTCATAAACTGCTTCACCGGCTATTTTTACGCCTTTGCTTCCATACCCTTTTTTTAATTCAGGGCCTATCGTCGTCATTTGCTCATATACATTGGGGTAATCACGTGTAACGATTTGGAAATTAGGCATTGTTTTTCCTGGAATTGCTTCAATCTCGCCTTTGCGCCAATCTTTAATTTCCCCCATCGGTTGAGCAATTTCTCCCGGGGAATCATGTGCGAGCGGTGTCATCATTAAGTCTTCGCTTTCTGGTAAATGTTTTTCCGCCAATTCAGAGAAAACTTTACTAATTTCCCGAAACGTATCCCAGTCGCTCTTCGCTTTCCATGGTGGTGAAATCGCTGCATTAAAGGGATGGACAAAAGGATGCAAATCCGTACTACTAATATCAAACTTTTCATACCACGTAGCAGCTGGCAATATAATATCTGAGAACAATCCTGAACTTGTCATGCGAAAATCAACACTAACGATGAGATCTAGTTTCCCTGTTGGCGCTTCACCTTTCGCATTGATCGTTTCGGGTTGCCATGAATTTTCTGTGTCCGCTAAAATCTGATCTTCCGCACCAATTAAGTATTTTGCGAAGTACTCATGCCCTTTACCACTATCACCAAGTAAGTTCGAGCGCCAATTGAACATTACCCTAGGAAAATTCCTCGGATCTTCTGGGTTTTCAATCGCCCAGTCAATTTCTTCATTTTTAATTTTCTCAACAACATCTTCAATAATTTCCTCTTCACTGTCTAAACCTTTTTCACGACCTTCTTTCACAAGATCGATAGAATTTTGTGAGAATTGAGGAAAACTAGGTAGCCATCCTAACCGTGCAGAAAGCGCATTAACATCAGCAGGATGCATTTTATTATATTTTCCGCCCCAATTAGATTGTTCCTGATTTATATTGACTTCATACCGGAATTGCTCTGTGGCAAAATAGAAAAATGAAGTCCCATTTTGTAGGCGTTGTGGTTTTGTCCAGTCATTTGCAAAAGCTATTTGTTGCCACCCTTCAAGTGGACGGACTTTTTCCTGACCGACATAATGGGCCCAACCACCACCATTCACTCCTTGGGAACCGGTTAATAAAACGAGATTAAGAATACAACGGTAAATTTGATCACTATGGTACCAATGATTTGTCCCACCACCCATAGCGATCATTGACTTTCCTTTTGTACGAGCAGCATTATCTGCAAACTCTTTGGCGATCTGAATAACATGATTTTTATTTACACCCGTAATACTCTCCTGCCATGCTGGCGTATACGCTTTTGGATCATCATAATCAACTGGATAATCTCCTGGTAAATCGCGATTTACACCGGTATGAGCCATCATCAAATCATAAACGGTTGTCACTTTTAGCATGGTCCCGTCTTTATCCTTAATATATTTAACAGGTACTCCCCGTACAACGGTATCGCCTTCTTCCATCGCAAAGTTAGGAAACGTAACGAGGACCTCCTCATCAGCGGAATTGATAAAGCTTAATTGCGGATCAATGAACGTTCCATCTTCTTTTTCCAATTCTAAATTCCACTTTTTACCTTCATCCCAGCGGAATCCCTGACTTCCATTTGGGGTTTCTAACTTATTCGTTTGTTCATCCCAAACGAATGTTTTCCATTCACCAAGATCATGAGAATCATCAATGTCTGTCGTGCGCAGAAAACGGTAAGAACGATGCTCACCCTCATCTTCCTTTAATGTAACGAGGAAGGGTAAATCTGTGAATTTCTTTACATATTCCGAAAAATACGGTGTTTCTTTGTCAACGTAAAATTCCTTTAAAATAACATGGGTCATAGCAATCGCCAGTGCCCCATCTGTCCCAGCTCGTGCTGGAAGCCAAATATCAGCAAATTTTTCATATTCTGCATAATCCGGACTCACACCAACTACTTTCGTTCCATTATATCTCGCTTCCACCATAAAGTGAGCGTCTGGTGTTCGCGTTTGCGGTAAATTCGTACCCCAAATAATAAAATACTTGGCATTATACCAATCCGCACTTTCCGGAACATCAGTTTGCTCTCCCCATACTTGTGGAGATGCTGGAGGTAGATCCGCATACCAATCATAGAAGCTTAATATCGTTCCACCAATTAATGATAGAAAACGCGTTCCAGCTGAATAACTGACCATTGACATCGCGGGGATTGGACTAAATCCAACAACACGATCTGGTCCATATTTTTTTATTGTATAAATCGAGGCGCTCGCAATAATCTCACACACATCATGCCATTCCGCACGAACTAATCCACCTTTTCCACGCGACTTTACAAACCTAGCCCGTTTTTCCGGATCATTCATTATATTTTCCCAGGCAACTACTGGATCATGCCCTTGTTCACGTTCTGCTTTCCACAGCTCATATAAATGGCCACGAATATAGGGATACTTTACTCGTATCGGACTGTATGTATACCAAGAAAAACTTGCTCCCCTTGGACAGCCGCGCGGTTCATATTCAGGAAAATCATCACCTGTTGATGGATAGTCAGTTTGTTGTATTTCGGACGTAATAATCCCATCTTTAACAAAAACTTTCCAACTACACGAACCCGTACAATTAACGCCATGTGTAGACCGGACTGCTTTATCGTATTGCCATCTACGCCGATATATATCTTCTGCATCTCTTGGACGGGGACTTTCCTCTGCCCAACCATCATCGATCTGTTTTCCGCGCTTTAAATGTTTTAATGCTTGGAATAATTTATTTCTTTTGGCCACTGGAACCATCCCCTTCCAACATTGCTTCTATAGGATTAAACTGATCTCCGACAATTCGAAAGCTCTCGGTTCCTTCTGCAAGCTCTTCCAGAAAAACAGCAAAACTTGGCGCATTTGCCGCAACCAATATCAACCGTTCTAATGTGTCTAGTTCATTTAGTTCATAAATATCCATTATAATCCTCGGGTGGATATCGCCAAATCGCATTCGTAATACTGAAATGAGGTCTTCCCTATCTTGAATGAAGCCTGCTTCTTTTTCATATAAGAACACATTTTATCCTCCTTTATTATCATAAATATTATACGATCACTATGGTGCCATCATTTTGAAATAATCTGCTATCATCGCTTCTTTGCAAGTTTCTGCAACCTTTTTAATAAATTGAATGAAGTCATCAGCTACTTCTTCAATTTCTTTAAACGAAAAGAATTTGGTTTCCTGATGTGCATAATCTTCACCAAATTGCAGTGTAATTTGAATTCCTTCTTCACCCTTATTCCCATTCATCAGAACATCATAAGAATGGATGTTGTAGATTTCTAATTCTGAAACGATCGTATTATATAGATGTGGTGAGATAATTCGTAATGGCTTCTCCTTTTGAATTCCTTCATTTCTTTTCATGTCTAAGCCTCCCCGTAAAAGTTAAACTTTGTGTTCTCCTATAATTCTTTCTTCCTCATCATTATGAATTAAATCGACTAGAATTAAAGCTTGAAATCGCTGTAAGACGGACTCGCCAACGCCTTCTGTATCAAGTTTCTCTTTAATTTGATCAATAAGAATCCTTAAAATAGTATGATCACGAGTGAGTCCCATAATGGATTCCTTTAATTTTGGTGAGGATTCAACTAAGTCCTTATAAAGCCCCTTTTCTTCCGCATCTGCATGTCGTAATGTTCTCGTTTCCCAGTGTTCAACAATAATGTAGGCCAGTTTTAATGCTTTATCCTTTTTCTCATCTTCTAACAGACGTGCTAAGAGGTCATTCAATTCCTCTGCCTCGATTATTGCCGCTTCATGAATTGCTGCATGACTATCTACGTTTTTTAAACCAGGACCTGACAATGAAAGACACTTCCTTTCTCCATTTTCTCTCGTTCTTATATTTTATAAAAAGATTGAAATACCTAGAATCGCCCACACCCGTTTTGAAATTGGTGTGGAAATTTTCCTACTAAACATGTTAACTTTGACGCGTTTTTTTATGTAATTTACATATATCCAATTATAAAAGAGTACAAATTGTACTTTTCCCATTTCTTCCAAATTTATACGGTTATATTTGGGGTGATATAAAATAACGAAATTCATTAGATGGAATGAATTTCGTAATTGCTAAAATCTGCTACATCGACATGACATGTAGTTAAGAATGGTTTAACGAAACTATATGTCGTATCGGTGTGGCACTAAATCGGTATTATGAAATTCATTAGATGGTATAAGTATTAAAACTTACATATTTATATGTGATTGAGTATGATGGGGCTTGGCGATATAAAGAGGATATACATCTGATCCTCTCTTGTTTTTGCTATTATGCTTTAGGGGAAAGGTGTCTGACAATTTGAATCGTTCACGAGATAATAAACGTTATAGATTAGCTTTACTACTTGGTTTTCTTACAGCATTCGGTCCGCTCACGATCGACATGTATTTACCATCATTTCCGAGTATTGCCAATGAATTCAGCACAAATGCTTCACTCGTCCAGTTCAGTTTAACGGCATGTTTGCTTGGACTCGGTATCGGTCAACTTGTTATCGGACCGATGAGTGATGTTCGAGGAAGGCGTTCACCACTACTGATCTTTCTGACGATGTATATCGTTGCTTCGATCCTCAGTGCTTTTGCGCCTAATATTTCTATTTTTATCGGTGCACGCTTTTTACAAGGATTTGCTGCAGCTGCTGGAATTGTTATTTCACGGGCCGTTGTTCGTGATGTCTATAGCGGACGAGAACTTACTAAATTCTTTGCTTTACTTATGCTTATTAATAATCTCGCTCCGATATTAGCACCAGTTGCAGGAAGCACTATTCTCTTGTTTACAAACTGGAGAGGCGTATTTGTATTGCTAGGTGTGATTGGTATCATTCTAATCCTACTTGTAACATTCAATCTTGAAGAAACACTACCACCTGAAGATCGAGTACCAAGTAACCTAGGACAAACATTCAAGAACTTCCTTTCGCTCTTGAAAGATCGGCAATTTGTCGGCTATGCACTTACACAAGGTTTTATTATGTCAGGAATTTTTGCTTATGTATCTGGCACACCTTTTGTATATCAAAATATTTATGGCACATCACCACAATTATTCAGCCTATTATTTGGCATGAATGGGGTTGGAATTATGATCGGGACATTCCTTATCGGGCGATTTGCAGACCTTATTCCCGAATCACGCTTTTTAAAAATCGGTCTATTCATGGCGATGGCAGCGAGTTCCACCCTATTAATTGTCGTATTATTCAATGGGCCACTTTGGGCAGTCGTTGTTCCGATTTTCATTTTTGTGTCATCAATTGGAATTATTTCTACATCGTCATTTTCTCTTGCTATGCAAACACAAGGACATATTGCGGGAAGCGCATCCGCTCTTTTAGGATTATTACCATTTATCCTCGGTGCACTTGCAGCCCCCCTTGTTGGAATCGCGGGAGAAAAAACGGCCGTTCCGATGGGTGTCATCATATTTATGGCTAGCTTATTAGCTCTCCTATCTTTTTATGGACTCGTTGGAAAGCGACAAGTGGATGTCAATAATTGATTGGGTTATCACTAAGAGGTATACCAGTTCAACAAAGATAAAAAGCGCCTAAGAGGACATTTGTCCGCCTAGGCGCTTTATCATGATTATTCACCAGTTTTCGCAGTTCGGGATAAATATGGTATTTTAAATATAAATTCCATGAACTACTCGATTATTAGAATATAGATAAAAGTGATCCACCTATAGCTCCAGAAACTACAATAATCCAAGCGGGAAGTTTCCAATAGGCGAGCAGTGCGAACAATACAGCAGCTAACGCGAAGTCAGTTGGTCCCAAGATTGAACTTGTCCAAATTGGAAAATAAAAGGCAGAGATTAATATCCCGATAACTGCTGCATTTACGCCCATTATAGCGCCTTTAATTTTATCATTCTTACGTAAACTATCCCAAAATGGTAACGCACCAAGAATAAGGAGGAAAGCTGGTAAGAAAACAGCAAACGTTGCGACTAAACCACCCTGCCAACCTTTCATAACGGTTCCTAAATAGGCGGCAAATGTAAATAGAGGACCTGGTACTGCTTGTGTCGCACCGTAACCTGCTAAAAATGACTCTTCGCTTATCCATCCAGTTGGGACAAGTTCCTGTTCTAATAAAGGCAAAACAACATGGCCCCCACCGAAAACTAAAGAACCTGAACGATAAAAACTGTCGAACATAGCTATCCAATAGGATCCAGTTACCTCTCTGATAACTGGTAAAATAAATAATAAGCCGAAAAACAATAGTAGACAGATCACCGAAATCCTTTTCGAAATCGGGAAGTTCGATCTAGCTTCTTCTACCTCATCGTGTTCTTTAAATAAAAGGAATCCAAAAAATGCAGCAATTAAAATGACACCTACTTGAGTAAATGCTGATTGCCAAAGAAGTGTACCTAGTAGTGCAAATATGGCAATGGCTTTTCTTTTTAAATCGGGAGTTAAATTTTTGGCCATACCGATAATCGCATGTGCAACTACGGCTACTGCTACAATTTTTAATCCGTGTATCCACCCAGCATCTCCGATATCGAATCCAGTGAACAATAAAGCAAAAATGATTAGCGCAATAACTGAAGGTAACGTAAATCCTATAAAAGATGTAATTCCACCTAATACACCTGCCCGCATAACGCCTATACCGATACCTACTTGACTACTGGCTGGACCAGGTAAAAACTGAGATAAAGCGACTAAATCCGCATAACTTTTTTCATCCATCCATTTTCTTCTTCGTACATATTCTTCATGAAAATACCCTAAATGAGCTGTTGGGCCACCAAAAGATGTAAAACCTAGTCGAGTTGAAACTAGAAACACTTCTAACAGTGATTTAAATCCCCTTTTTCGGTCCGTTTTATTCATTGTTGGCTCCTTTTTCAGCTAGTAATTAATACTATCCGATTTTTATGGCGACTTACTTTGGATTCTACATAACTCTCGACAAGCTACGACTCTTACTAACCTTGTGGGTCGGTCTCTAATCCTGATGAATATGCGCGTCCCACCAGGAGACAATAAAAAATGAATCTTAAAAAACTCATGATTCATTTTATATGGTTTAATGAATTTCATAATCCCTATTTATAGCTATGTAGTAGCATAGCTGGTTACGGTAATTATGAAATTCATTCGGTTAGTTATTATTTTCTTGCTCATACATTGCTTTCAATTCATCTTCCACGCTGTTTTTGGCAAGTGGAACCCCCACTCTATAAGCTGAACGATTAATCATCAATGCGGATAGCGGCGCCGTTATGAACACGAATAAAATCGTCAATAATAACTTCGCATTGATCACACCTTCTGGAATAAAGTAGAGAAATGTAGCTAGCATTAAACAGATGACTCCAAGTGTGGAACTTTTACCTGCCGCATGCATGCGACTATATACATCAGGCAGACGCATGACACCGATCGCACTTAAAAGCGTGAAGAAGACTCCTAACAGAATGAAAATACTTGTCATGATTTCAATCGCGGTCAAATACAGCACCCCTTTCAATAAATTTCGATAAGGCGACAGTTCCTACAAACGAAAGAATACTTAACACAAGGATTACATCAGAATAAGCTATGGTATCTTGAAGAATCATAATGACCCCAATAAAACCAACTAATGTAATCCCTAATGAATCCAAACCTAAAATACGATCAGCAACTGAAGGACCGATAAGTATCCGTATCAAGAAAAGAGCTAACGAGATCGTTAAGACAATAAGCGCAAGATAAAGAATTACTTGAAACATTATTTCGTCACCTCCATAATTGCTCGCTCAAATGTATCATGAATCTCTTCGATCATCTCTTCCTTATCTGGAACATCAATGGCGTGAATATAGATCGTTTTACTGTCCTCTGAGAAATCCATTGATATTGTTCCAGGTGTTAAGGATATGAGTGCCGCAAGCAGCGTTATTTCAGCATCAGACTCTAGCCTCGTTGTGACTGCAACAATTCCAGGCTCATTATTCAGCTTCGGACGGAGTACAATTTTGATGACGTCGATATTAGCCTTGATCAGTTCGATAATGAAAAGCATGATCAACTTTATAATCGCCCACACCCGATGTAAATAAAAATCGGAAACAAGGAAGCGTCGTAACATAAATAAAATCAAAATCCCAATCATATATCCGACAATGAAACTTGTAGCTGTATAAGTATTTTGTAAAAAAGTCCATATGACAGCCATAAGCACATTGACTATAATTTGAAATGCCATAATAACTACTCCTTAAGCACAGATTCAATATAAATTGATGGATCCATAATTTGTTCTGCTACCACTAGTGAATATTGAAAAATAGGTTCAGCAGCTAGTCCTAGGATGATCGTTAGCGCTACTAATGGCACAATTGGTGCTAACAGTTTACCGCTGGGAACTTTTGCTTGTTCACTCGTATGTTTCTGTTCACCCCAAAAAGCATGACTGAAAATCTTCATCATTGAAAACAGAGTGAGAAGACCAACTAATAAAGCTACCCCTGCGATAATATATTGGTGCTCCTCAAAAGCGCCTAATATAATTGGAAACTTACTGAAAAAACCACTAAAAGGCGGGATTCCTGCAAGTGAGATCGCACTGATAAAAAATAACCAGGCAAGAGCTGGGTGTGTTTTAAGCAATCCGCCCATTTTTTTCAAATCCGTTGTTCCTGTGACCCGTTCTGCTACTCCTGCAAATAAAAAGAGTGCGGTTTTTACAATCATGTGATGGACAATATAAAAGATGGCACCAGCTACCGCAAGAGGAGTATAGATTCCCAGCCCCATGACCATATATCCAACTTGACTGATGATGTGGTATGAAAGGATTCTTTTAAAATCAAACTGCGAAACAGCCCCTAGTACACCAAATAACATCGTAAAACCGGCAACCGTAACGATAACACCTTTGTGTGTATAGGTTAATTCATGATGAAAGACTAGGGTAAACATACGGATAATCGCATAAATACCAACCTTCGTTAATAATCCACCAAATAGAGCGGCTATTGCTGCAGGTGGACCAAAATACGATCTGGGTAACCAGAAATAAAGCGGAAAGAGAGCGCCCTTCATTGCAAAGACAATAAAGAATAGCAAGGCAATGGTATTTAAAACACCTGTTTGCTTGAGTTCTGCAACCCGTTCGGCAATATGCGCCATATTAAGAGTCCCTGTCACAGAATACAGCCAAGCAATAGCGACTACAAATAGTGCAGAAGCAAATACATTAATAATCACATACTTAAATGATTCACGAAGTTGATGTTTCTTTCCTCCATTAGCAATCAATGCGTAGGATGCCATGAGCATAACTTCAAAAAATACAAATAGGTTGAAAATATCGCCCGTTAAAAACGCTCCATTTACACCTACTAATAAAAAGAAATAGAATGGATAGAAAAAGAATTTCTCTCGTTTTGGTGTGATGGTTTTAAAAGCAAAGAACAAACAAGCTGTACTTATGATACTTGTTAATAACACCATCAAGGTCGCTAATGTATCAGCAACTAACACAATTCCAAATGGTGCTGACCAATTCCCTGCTTCCATCACGATAATACCATCTTGATAGACCGTGATCGCCAAATAAATGGAGAGGAGCAATATTCCAATCGCCGCGACTCCACTCAGTATGCGTTGAAACTTATGGTGTTTTGCGAATATAATTAATACGGCTCCGATAATAAATGGAATGATTATCGGAAGGACAACTAAATTATTCATCAGCAGATCCCCTTAATTGCTCTAAATCATCTGTGTTGTGTTCTTTATAAGTCCGGTATGCCATGACAAGCAATAAAGATGTCACTCCGAAACTAATCACAATCGCTGTAAGCACTAATGCTTGTGGCAATGGATCTGTATAGGATCCAGCTTCTAAACTTAATAACGGTGCTGCCCCTCTTTGGAGTCCAGACATTGTTAATAATAATAAATGAACACCATGCGATAAAATGACAGTAGCGAGAACGACTCGAATTAAACTTCTCGATAGAAATAGATAAACACTTACTGTAAAAATAATCCCTATTAAAACTGAGATCAGTATTTCCATTAATCATCATCCTCCGCGATTGCTAAAATAATCGTTAAAGCTGCACCAACAACAACTAAATAGACCCCTAAGTCAAATGGAAGTGCTGTAGTTAGCTCAACCTCACCAAATATCGGAATTTGAAAAGATCCGAAAAAATGTTTTAAAAACGGATAGCCAAAAATCATGCTTGATATCCCTGTGCCCACAGCAAGTAGCAATCCCACTCCGATGATCGTGGTGAAATTAAAAGGGATCGCCCGCGTAATTTCCTTCATATCAAACACCAAATACAATACCAATATGGCACTGGCTGTCATTAAACCACCGATAAAGCCACCACCAGGGGCATTATGTCCAGCAAAGAATAAGTAGAATGAAAAAACAAATATAATGAGTGAAATGACCCTCATAGAAACTTGAAGCATCATGTCATTTGATTTAAATTGTTTCATACATCTTCACCGTCCTTTATTCGCAATTTAATGAGAGACACAACCCCAATAGCAGCAATACCAAGGACTAGAATTTCCAACATGGTATCAAGCCCACGGAAATCGACAAGAATAACGTTCACTATATTTTGTCCACCTGCTAATATTTTAGAGTTTTTAATGAAATACTCTGAGATTGATGTAAAGTTGGCATCACTGCCAAGCGCAAATGCGCTCAGTGAAACTAGTGTAATCATCACCCCTACACCAATCGAAACAAGCAAATTGACGATTTTAAATGATGGCTTTATCTTTTCTTTTTTAAGCTTAGGTAAATGATAGAAAACAAGCATAAACAAGATAACCGATACGGTTTCCACAAGTAATTGTGTTAACGCAAGATCAGGTGCACGGAATATCGTAAACATGAGTGCAACAAGATAGCCTGCACCTCCCGTAACGATAATTGCCATCATGCGATTATTGATAAATGGAACAGCAACAATGGCGATAACTAAAGCAATGGTTAGCATCCACATATATGGGTCAATCGGTGATATGTTTGTTGTATCAATAGCAAAAGCCTCATAACGGTACATTGTGTAGCCAATAAGGAACAAGATAAACGTACACATATAGACAAAATAGTCTCTTAACCTTCCAGTCATTTGCATGCCTGTGATAAATTGTGAGCTTTTAATTAACCCTTCATAGCCCCAGTCATATCCGTTATTAAATATATCTTGTTCCCCTCTATAGAAGGCCGATTGTGACCATTTCTTCATGGTAAAAAAGAGTAGACCACCTAGAACGATAACCCCAATCGTCATCCATAGTTCTATATTAAATCCGTGCCAATGAGATATTTGCACATTAAAGTGTTGTCCAGGCTCAATAATTCCAGGTAGAATGGCACTCATTGCTGGCTCAATTAATGTATAGGCGAGTATGTTTGGAAATAACCCAAACACAACAACAAGTGACCCCAGGATAATCGGACTCAGCAACATGCCAAATGGTGCTTCATGAACATCCTTAACCGGAAGTTTATTTGGTTGGTGTTTCCCTGTAAATGTCTTCATAAATAAGATCATACAGTAGAGAAACGTAAAGATACTTCCAATCCAAGCAAGAACTGGGAGAATGATGCCCCATGTTTCTAAATTAAAAACCCCGTATTTAGTAATATTAACCATCGAGGTAAAGAATAATTCTTTACTTAAGAAACCATTAAAAGGTGGTAAACCAGCCATCGACGCAAGTCCTATGAATGAGATCGTGGCCGTAATTGGCATTATGCTCATTAATCCACCTAGTTTACGGATATCACGTGTTCCTGTTTCATGATCAACAATTCCAGCAGTCATAAACAAGCTACCTTTAAATGTCGCATGATTAATTAAATGGAAAACAGCTGCTAATACTGCGGTTGTATAGAGCGCATTATCCCCATCGGTAAAATGATAAGCAGCTGAACCGACCCCAAGTAAACTCATAATCATTCCAAGCTGACTTATTGTTGAGAACGCTAAGATAGACTTTAAATCCTTCTGTCTAACCGCAGAAACAGATCCCCATATCAACGTTGTTATTCCGACAAGTGAAATAATCCAAAACCATTCAGCAGCACCGCCAAAGATCGGAGTAAATCTTGCAACAAGATAGATTCCTGCCTTGACCATTGTTGCTGAATGCAAGTATGCACTCACTGGAGTAGGAGCCTCCATTGCATCTGGCAGCCAAATGTGGAATGGAAATTGGGCAGACTTTGTAAATGCACCAAGTAATATGAGTAGCATGGCTGGCAGGAATAACCCACTCATTGTAACCAGCTCAACGTTTGCAATAATCTCACGAACACTAAATGTCCCTGTCATAACATAAAGAAGCGAAAAGCCCCCGAGCATAGAAAGTCCACCAAATACCGTAATAAACATCGATTTTTGTGCTCCATAAATAGACTTTTCACGCTGATACCAGTAGCTAATCAATAATGCTGAAGAGATACTCGTAACTTCCCAGAATACGTAAAGAACGATTATGTTATCCGATAATACGACTCCAAGCATGGCACCCATAAATAGCAGCATATAAACATAGAAGTTATTCAGCTTTTCCTTTGTTTTTGATAAATAATAAATGGAATACAAAATTACCAACGTACCAACACCGGTGATTAATAAGGCGAATAATAAACTTATTCCATCTAAATAAAGATTGAAGTTAATGCCAAGAGAAGGAACCCATGGAACAGTACGCATGACAACTTCTCCCGCGGTTGTCAAAGGTAGATAGAATAAGAAATAAATAAATAGAGTTAAAGGGAGTAATAGAACAAACCATCCAGTATGTATCTTTCGTACATACTTATATAAAAATGGAATAAGAATGGCTAACAAAAAGGGAGAAATTGTAGCCCAATGTAAAAATGTCAAGTAAATTCCTCCTTCTAAAAGATCGAAATAATGGTCGATATTAAATGAATACAAGAGCATGACTTGCCGATTAAGAGTAGCGGATGGGACGATCCTTTTTTCAACTCTGCCGAATGTTAATACGTTTGCATGCTTTATTGTTTAGTGTTCCTAACATGCTTTAAAATACTTATGATTAATGAAATTCATTCTTGATATGTATGTATTTATATACTCTCGCATCTTAATGAATTTCATAATACCGGTTTAGTGCAACACCGATACAACATATAGTTTCGTTGAACCATTTTTAACTACATGCCGTATCGATGTTGCTGATTTTGGCAATTATGAAATTCATTCATCTAGCAAACATTATCCCTTTTTATCCATTGCGCTGTCTTGGCTTTCCCTGCATGATCGCTACTCATTCTAGAGGGATACCACCAGATTTAATATCGAGAAAAAAGGAGCTTGTGACCATAGGGCATAGCTACCCCTTGGTGACAGGCTCCTCCTAAAACAGCAAAATATAGAGATACTTTTAAAGTAAACAGAACATCTAAACTCCATAAATTATAACATACTGACGTTAGAAATCAAATTAAGATAGGTGTCAGCTAATACTCGCTAGGCTAGTAATAGTTAGTTTACTTTCTGTAGTTTATTTTACACATACGAATTACATAAACTTTTTTATAATGAACGGCCTAACCAACTTAAACACCTGAAACTATAAATCATAGCGCCTAGCATTAAAATTAATGAAGTAACAAGGATAACATACTTACAACTTGAAAACGGCTAAAACCAGTTCAAATTATTATAATTTGAGTATTCATTAATGATTTTCTAAAACTACTTGATCGACTCTATTACAGCATAATTGTTGCTATTTCCAGTCAATATACATAGTATTGCTTATTGCTCACTAATAATTGAAAGTAAGGGATGATGGTATTTATTAAAAAAACACATGGAAATGAATTTTATATGAATTGGAGAGATTATGTTGAATAGAATGCTTAAGCCCACTATTATATCAATTTCAATGGCAACGGTTATGGCTGGTGCTGCAATTTCACCGGCTCTTGGACTTATTGCGAAGGCTTTTCCCGATGCAAATCCAACGATGATTAAACTCATCTTAACAGCGCCCTCTCTAATGATCATTCCTTTTTCCTTTTTATCAAGTTATTTAACCTCTAAATTAACCA
>Ga0209487_1000499_pt1 | contig 35427 bp, 31 predicted proteins | sample Poulit2012_FD_187524 | JGI IMG/M metagenome (GOLD analysis project Ga0209487, IMG submission 187524) | Agricultural soil microbial communities from Georgia to study Nitrogen management - Poultry litter 2012 (SPAdes) (version 2) | ecosystem: Environmental > Terrestrial > Soil > Agricultural land...
ACGACCCGCAGGTTCTCCAGCCCGTAGTTCGCCAGCACCGGTCCGGGCGAGGGTTCCACGAAAAGTCCGGCAGCCAGCGATACCAGGAAGTACCCGTGTGCCACCTTGCCTTCGAAGAACGGGTTGGCCGCGGCGGCCTGCTCATCGGTGTGCGCGTAGAAGTGATCGCCGGAGAGCTCGGCGAACGCGTCGATGTCCTCCTGGGTGATGGTTCGCGGACCGCCGACGACGTAGTGGCCCACCTCGAGCTCGGCCAGCGAGAGCCGGAACGGGTGCTCGGGCGGCTCGACCCGTGGCGCACCATTCGTCCACACACCGGTCACCGCGGAGACCGCGGCCGGCGAACCCTGCACCGCCGTGCACTGCATGTAGTGCGCCATCCCGCGCATCCCGCCCAACTCGACCCCGTCACCGGCACGGCCCGGACCACCATGCAGCAGATGCGGTAACGGCGAGCCGTGCCCGGTGGACTCGGGCGCACTGTCCTGATCCAGGACAAGGACCCGACCGTGCCAGGGAGCAACACCTCGCACGACGTCACGCACCACGTCGGCGTCCCCGGAGACCACCGATCCGACCAGGCTGCCGCGACCCCTGGCCGCCAACCTCACCGCATGCGGCACGTCCTGGTAGCCGAGCACGCTCGCGACCGGCCCGAAGGCCTCGACCTCGTGCGGCTCCGCGCGGTCGGGGTCGGCCGCGAGCAACAGCGGGCCGAGGAAGGCGCCGTGCTCGGGATCGGCGTCGATGAGGTCGACGTGGTCGGGATCGCCGACGACGATCTCGCCCGCGCGCCGGAGTTCGGCGACCTGCGCACGCACGACGTCGCGCTGCTGCAGCGAGACCAGTGACCCCATGGTGACCCCGTCGGCGCCCGGGTGACCGACGCGGACCTTCGACGCGATCCGGTCCCGGACCGCGTTCGCCACCGCCGCCGACCACTGCTGCGGTACCAGCGCCCGCCGGATCGCGGTGCACTTCTGACCCGCTTTGGCGGTCATCTCGCTGACCAGTTCCCGCACGAACAGGTCGAACTCGGCCGTGCCCGGGGCGGCGTCGGGACCCAGCAGGGAGAAGTTCAGCGAGTCCGCCTCGGAGCCGAATCGCACGCCGGCGTCGACGACGTGCGGGTGGGCACTCAGCGTGGCGGCGGTCTCGGCCGATCCGGTGAACGCGACGGTGTCCTGGTCGTCGAGGGCGTCCAGCAGCCCACGTGGGTCGTCGGCGATCAACTGGAGCGTGCCCTCGGGCAGGATCCCGGCATCCACGATCGCGCGCACGACGGCCTCGGCGAGATAGGCCGTCTGCGGTGCCGGTTTGACGATGGTGGGCACGCCGGCGAGAAAGGCCGGCCCCAGCTTCTCCAGCATGCCCCACACCGGGAAGTTGAACGCATTGATCTGCACGGCCACCCCGTGTCGGGGGGTGAGGATGTGCTGGCCCACGAACCCACCGCCCCTGCCGAGGACGTCGACCGGGCCGTCGGGCAGCACCGTGGCGTTGGGGAGTTCCCGGCGACCTTTGGAGGCGTAGGTGAACAGCACGCCGATCCCACCGTCGATGTCGATCATCGAGTCACGCCGGGTGGCACCGGTGTGCAGCGAGAGCGTGTACAGTTCCTCCTTCTGCGCGGTCAACGCCTGCGCGAGTTGTTTCAGCAGCAGCGCACGCTCGTGGAAGGTCAGCTCCCGCACGGCGGGTCCCCCGATGCCCCGGCCGTGCGCCACAGCCGTCGGCACGTCGACGCCACCGGTGCCGATCGAGGCCACCGGCTCGCCCGTCGCCGCGTCACGCAGGATGTCGGTGGCCCCGCTCGGGCTGTGCCAGCGCCCGGCCAGGTAACTCTCCAGCCGACGCGGTGCGGATCCGCTCGTGATGGTCTCGCTGACGCCTGCGCTACTGGTCATAGTCGAGCTCCACGTGGTCGGTCACCGGGTAGGACTGGCAGGTCAGGACGTAGCCGTCGGCGATCTCGGACTTCTCCAGCGCGTAGCAGCGCTCCATCTCGACCTCGCCGACGACACAGCGCGCCCGGCAGGTGCCGCACACACCGCCGCGGCAGGAGTAGGGGGCATCGGGCCGGACCTCGGCGACCGCGTCGAGAACGGGCCGCGTGTCACGTTCCATGGTCACCGTGGTGGACAGCCCGTCGAGGGTGAGCAGAATGGTGCTCGCGTCCTCGGCGCCGGGTTCGGCTCGCGCGCTCGGAACAGCCCGACGAGGGGCCACGTCCTCGACATGGAACAACTCGGTCCGCACGTCGTCGGGACGCACGCCGTACGTGGTCAGTGCAGATTGGCACGTCTCGACCATGCCGTGCGGGCCGCACACGAACCAGATGTCCACCGCACGCGGATCGAGCACGGATCGCATCAACACCCCGAGCTTCTCCGCGTCGATCCGGCCGGACAGCAGTGGCGACTCCCGCTGCTCTCGGCTGAGCACGTGCAACAGCTGCAGCCGGTCCGGGTAGCGGTCCTTCAGATCGGCCAGCTCGTCGAGGAACATGACATCGGCCGAGGTGCGATTGCCGTAGACCAGCACGACGCTGCTGTCCGGCTCGCTTTCGAGCGCCGTGGCTAGGATCGACAGCACCGGCGTGATCCCGCTGCCGGCCGCCAACGCGACGTAGCGGCGCGCGGCGGTGGGTTGGAACGTCGTCCCGAAACTCCCGATCGGCGTCATGACGTCGAGGCGGTCACCGACGCGCAGGTGATCGAGCAGCCAGGCACTGAAGACGCCGCCGTCGAGGCGTTTGACCGCCACCCGCAATGTGCGGGCCCCGGCCGGTGCACAGATCGAGTAACTGCGTCGGACATCGGTGCCGTCGATCATCGCGCGCAGGGTGATGTGCTGTCCGGCAGTGAAGGTGTAGGCGTCGGCGAGTTCGTCGGGGATCGTGAAGCTGACCGCCACGGCGTCGTCGGTCAGCGTCTCGATGGCGGCAACGGTCAGCGGGTGGAAGTGCGGCACCCGCTGCGGGGGCCTGGGCCCTGCCTGGTCCTGGTTCTGGTCCTGGGCCTGGTCTTGGGTAGCGGTCATAGCGTCTTGAAGTGGTCGAAGGGCTCGCGGCAGTCCTGGCAGACCCACAGCGACTTGCAGGAGGTGGAGCCGAACCGGCTGAGCTCGCTGGTGCTCGGCGAGCCGCATTGCGGGCAGCGCACGGAGATGCCAATCGCCACCGGCCCGTCGTCCCCGTCGTGGCCGCGGGGTTGGGGTGGGGCGATGCCGTACTCGACCAGTTTGCGGCGGCCGTCCTCGCTCATCCAGTCGGTGCTCCACGCTGGTGTGAGCACCCGCTGGACCTCGACCTCGGTGTACCCGGCCGCGCGCAGCGCGGTCTCGATGTCCGAGCGGATCGTCTCGACCGCGGGGCAGCCGGAGTAGGTGGGGGTGATGTCGACCTCCACCCGGTGGCCGTCGGTCTCGACCCGGCGCAGGATGCCCAGGTCCTCGATGGTGAGCACCGGGATCTCGGGGTCGACGACGTCGGCGGCGACGTCCCAGGCGGTCACCATGTCGCTCCCGGATGGGACCGGTGCAGGTGCTGCATTTCGGCGAGTAGGAACCCGAAGGACTCGGTGTGGATACCGCTGCGGCCCCCGGTGGCCTTGCGGGTCACCTCCGGCCGGTTCAGCGTGGCGCGGCGGAGAACGTCGTCGATCGAGGTGTCCCAGTCCTCCCGCAGCCCGGCGGGATCGATGCCGACGCCGGCGGAGACGACCGCGGCGGTCTCCGGTGTGGGCTGGAAGAGCTCGTGGACGTACGGCCAGAGCCGGTCGAGTGCTGCCTGCATGCGTTCGTGGCTGGTCTGCGTGCCGTCGCCCAGGCGCAGCGTCCACTGCTCCGCGTGGTCGCGGTGGTAGGCGACCTCCTTGACTCCTTTGGCGGCGACGCCCGCGATGACGTCGTCGGCGCTGGACTCCAGCGCGGTGAGCAGTCCGAGCTGGAACGTGGAGAACAGCAGTTGGCGGGCGATGGTCACGGCGAAGTCGGTGTCGGGCTGTTCGACCAACTGGCAGTTGCGGAACTCCCACTCGTGCCGGGTGAAGGCCAGGGCATCCTCGTCGCGCTCGGCGCCCTCGAGCGAGCCGGCGTGCTCGAGCAGTGATCGCGCCTGCCCGAGCAGGTCGAGGCCGATGTTGGCGAGTGCGACGTCCTCCTCGAGCTGTGGCGCCCAGGTCACCTGGGCGGCCAGGCGTTGCGCGAGCACGAGGGCGTCGTCGCCCAGGTGCAGACAGTAGGTGACCACCGGGGCGGTGGTGCTCGCGCCCGCTGCGGACGGGGAACTCGTCGTGCTCACAGGTGCTTCACCTGCTCCGGCAACTCATAGAAGGTCGGGTGCCGGTAGGCCTTGTCCGCGGCCGGAGCGAAGAACGGGTCGCGTTCGTCTGGGCTCGAGGCCACGATCGCGGAGGCGGGCACCACCCACAGCGAGACCCCTTCGGACCGGCGAGTGTAGAGGTCGCGGGCATTGCGCAACGCCATCTCCGCATCGGGGGCGTGCAGGCTGCCGGCATGGGTGTGCGAGAGGCCGCGCCGGCCTCGCACGAACACCTCCCAGAGGGGCCACTCCGTCTGCTCGGGCTCGGTCATGCCACTCGCTCCTGACTCTGCCCGGAGGTCGCTCCGGCCTGATCACCGTGCTTGGCGGCGTAGGCGTTCGCGGCCTCGCGCACCCAGCCGCCCTGCTCGTGTGCGCGGACCCGGTGCTCGATGCGCTCGGCGTTGCAGGGGCCGTTGCCCTTGATGTTCTCGTAGAGCTCGTCCCAGTCGATCGGGCCGTGGGCGTAACGCTCGTTCTCCTCGTCCCAGACGAGCTCCGGATCGGGCAGGCTGAGACCCAGGACCTCGGCCTGCGGGACGGTCATGTCGATGAATCGCCGGCGGAGCTCGTCGTTGGAGAACCGCTTGATCCCCCACTTCATCGACTGGGCGCTGTTGGGTGAGTCGTCGTCGGGCGGGCCGAACATCATCACCGACGGCCACCACCACCGGTTCACCGCGTCCTGGGCCATCTGGTGCTGTGCCTCGGTGCCGTGGGAGAGCGTGTACAGGATGTCGAAGCCCTGCCGCTGGTGGAAGGACTCCTCCTTGCAGATCCGGACCATTGCGCGGGCGTACGGCCCGTAGGAGCAGCGCGTGATGGGGATCTGGTTCACGATCGCGGCGCCGTCGACCAGCCAGCCGATAGCACCCATGTCCGCCCAACCCAGGGAGGGGTAGTTGAAGATCGACGAGTACTTCTGCTTGCCCTGGTGCAGCTTGTCCAGCAACTCGGCCCGGTCCACGCCCAGCGTCTCGGCGGCGCTGTAGAGGTAGAGCCCGTGACCGGCCTCGTCCTGCACCTTCGCCAGCAGGATCGCTTTGCGCTGCAGGCTCGGCGCCCGGGTGAGCCAGTTGCCCTCGGGCTGCATGCCGATGATCTCGGAATGGGCGTGTTGGGCGATCTGGCGGATCAGCGTCTTGCGGTAGCCCTCCGGCATCCAGTCGCGCGGCTCGATGCGCTGGTCGTCGGCAACGAGGCGCTCAAACTCGGCCTCCAGTTCCTGCTCGTGCTGCTCCGGCTGCGTCTGCTGCACGGTCCCTCCCGGCGCCTTCCCGACCGAACGTTCGGTCTAACCATCGTCGCTCGGTGTGGTCCAGCACGTCAAGACTCCACCACCCGAATGTTGGGCCACCTGGGCCACCTGGGCGCCGCGACTCAGGTGCGCAGGCCGTCGAAGGCGAGAGCGACGGCCGCGTCGCCCACGTCCGTCCCGGAGTCGGAGCCGTTCCCCTCAGTGGTGCCCGGCCGGTACCACTCGGTGATGGAGTTGATCATGCCGAAGAGCAGCCGGGTCACCAGCGCCGGATCGATGTCCGAGCGCAGCGCACCCTCGCCGGCGGCGACGCTGGCGAGCTCGGTCACCTGGGCATCGAAGGCGCGACGACGATCCAGCGCCCAGCGCTCGGTTGCGGTGTTACCGCGGACCCGCAGGAGCAATGTCACGTACGGCAGGTTGTCCACCAGTACCTGCACCTCGCGCCGAACGACGTGCTCGAGCCGGTCGATCGCCGGCCCCGTCTGGGCAGCCGGTTCGTCGAGCACCGCGAACAGCGGATCGAGCGCGCGTTCCAAGGCCAGGCGTAGCAGGTGCTCCTTGCCGCTGACGTGGTGGTAGATCGACGACTTCGACATCCCGGCGGCCCGGGCGAGATCGCCCATGCTGGTGCCGTCGTAACCGCGCACGGTGAACACGTCGACGGCGACCTCGAGCAGCGAGTCCGCGGTATAGCGAGCCGGACGCACCAGATCTTCTGCCACGCGCGCTCAGCCCCAGGCCAGACCGAGGCCGGGGTCCTCCAACAGCGCACCCACATCGGCCAGGAACCGGGACCCCTGCTCGCCATCCACCAGGCGGTGATCGAACGAGATCCCCAGGGTGGTGACCCACCGCGGTTTGACCTTGCCGTTGTGCACCCGCGGCTGCTCACGGACGGATCCGAGCGCGATGATCGAGGCCTCACCCGGGGGCAGGATGGGCGTGCCGGTATCGACCCCGAAGACGCCGACGTTGGTGATCGACGTCGTTCCACCGGTCATCTCCTCCGGCGGCGTCTTCCCCTCGCGAGCGCGGGCGACGAGACCGTCGACGGCCTGGGCCAGCCCGAACAGGTCGAGCTCATGGGCCTCGTGGATCTTGGGCACCACCAACCCCCGTTCGGTGGCCGCGGCGATCCCCAGGTTCACATAGCGCTGGAGCACGATCTCGCTGGCACCGTCCGCGCCCTCCTCCCACCGGGCGTTGACCTCCGGTGTACGCGGGATCGCCACGCACATGGCACGGGCCACCAATGTCAGCGGGGACAGCCGCACATCGCGAAACTCCCGACGTTCCCGCAGCCGGTCGAGCAACTTCATGCTGCGCGTGACGTCGACGGTGAGAAACTCCGAGACGTGCGGCGCCGTGAACGCCGAGGTGACCATGGCCTGTGCGGTGGCCTTGCGCACGGATCGCACCGGCACGCGCTCGGTCCGGGGCAGGCCGTTCCACCCGGCAGGTTCGGGTTCGGCAGAGTGAGCCGTCGACGTCGCACCCTCGGCCGCAGCGCGGACGTCGTCGCGGGTCACCGTGCCGCTGGCGCCGGTGGGCGAAACGGAGTGCAAGTCGATGCCGAGGTCCTTGGCCAACTTGCGTACCGGTGGTTTGGCCAGCACGGGCCCGCTCGCCTCCGGTGACGTCGACGTACTGGAGGTCGCACCTGATCGACCGGCCGGCGCTGCGGTCTCCACCGGCTCGGCGGATTCGGCCTTGCGGGCCCGACGCTTGGCCGGGCCGCTGCGCGGTCCGTAGCCCACCAACACGGACTCACGCCCAGTTTCAGGTTCACGTTCCGGCTCAGCGTCCGCTTCCGGCTCAGGTTCCGGCTCAGGCTCGGGTTCAGGTCCGGCTGCGGCTTGGGTGCGGACCGCGATGATGTCCGTGCCGACCTCGACGGTCTCACCTTCGGCCGCCAGCAGTGACTCGACTGTGCCCGCCCACGGGCAGGGCAACTCCACCACCGACTTGACCGTCTCGATGTCCACGATGATCTGGTTCACGGCCACGGTGTCCCCGGGTTTGACTTTCCAGGACACGATCTCCGCCTCGGTCAGGCCTTCGCCGACATCCGGCAACGTGAAATGGGAGACATCGCTCATGGTCGACCCCTCCCCTACAGCGCCAGCGCGCGGTCGACGCCGTCGAGCACGCGATCCAGATCGGGCAGGTAGTCATCCTCGACACGGGACGGTGGGTACGGGGTGTCGAATCCGGTGACGCGCCCTACCGGCGCCTCCAAGGAGTAGAAGCACTCCTCGGTCACCCGAGCCGCCACCTCGGCGCCGATTCCCAATGTGCGCTGGGCCTCGTGCACCACCACGCAGCGTCCGGTACGGCGCACCGAGGCATAGACGGGCTCCAGATCGAGTGGGCTGAGCGTGCGCAGGTCGATGACCTCCAGCGATCGCCCTTCCTCACCGGCGGCCGCCGCGGCATCCAGACACGTGCGCACCATGGGCCCGTAGGCGACGACGGTGGCGTGCTCGCCCGGGTGGACGACATGGGCCGCCTCGAGCGGCAACGGCGCCTCCGCATTCGGCGAGTCGTCGACCTCGCCGCGACTCGCTTTCTCGAAGTAGCGGCGCTTGGGCTCGAAGAAGACGACGGGATCGTCGGAGGCGATCGCCTGCTGGATCATCCAGTACGCGTCCGCGGCGTGGGAGCAGGCGAGAACCTTCAGCCCCGGGGTGTGGGCGAAGTAGGCCTCCGGGCTCTCGCTGTGGTGCTCCACCGCGCCGATCCCGCCACCGAACGGGATCCGGATGACCATCGGCACCTTCAGCCGCCCGGCCGAGCGGTAGCGCATCTTCGCGACCTGGGTGACGATCTGGTCGTAGCCGGGGAACACGAACCCGTCGAACTGGATCTCGCACACCGGGCGGTACCCCCGCAGCGCGAGCCCGAGACCGGTGCCGATGATGCCGGCTTCCGCCAACGGGGTGTCGATGACCCGTGCCTCGCCGAAATCCTTGAACAACTCGTCGGTGATGCGGAAGACCCCGCCCAACCGGCCGACGTCCTCTCCCATGATCAGCACCTTGGGATCGTTCTCCATCGCCCGGCGCAGGCCGGCGTTGAGGGCTTTGCCCATCGTCATCGTCGTCACGGCTGGGCCCCCTCGTCGACGAAGGATGCCAGATAGGCATCGAGCTCCGAGCGCTGGTCCTGCAACTGCGGGGTCGGCTCGGCGTAGACGTGGTCGAACATCGACGACGGCTCCGGGTCGGGCATCGACCGGCAATGCTCGCGCAGATGGGCGCCGAGTTCGTCGGCCTCGGTCTCGACGGCGTCGAAGAAGTCGTTGTCGACTCCCGCGTGGCGGGTGAGGTACACGCGGACCCGTTCGATCGGGTCCTTGAGCTTCCACTGTTCCAGTTCGTCGTCGAGGCGGTACCGAGTCGCATCGTCACTGGTGGTGTGAGCGCCCATCCGGTAGGTGAACGCTTCCACCAGCACCGGGCCCTGGCCGTCGCGTGCGTGTTGCATGGCCGCGCGGGAGACGGCCAAGCAGGCCAGCACGTCGTTACCGTCGACGCGCATTCCCGCAAAACCGAACCCGGCCGCCCGGCGGTACAGGGGGGCCCGGGTCTGACGTTCCAGCGGTTCGGAGATGGCCCACTGGTTGTTCTGGCAGAAGAACACCACGGGCGCGCTGGTCACGCTGGCCCAGATGAAGGCCTCGTTGACGTCACCCTGGCTGGTGGCGCCGTCACCGAAGTAGGCCACCACAGCGCTGTCCCGCTCCTGCTCGCCGGTCCCGACGACGCCGTCGCGTTGGATACCCATGGCGTAGCCGGTGGCGTGCAGGGTCTGCGAGCCGATGACGATGGTGTAGAGGTGGAAGTTGTGCTCGGCGGGGTCCCAACCGCCGAGGTTCACGCCCCGGAACAACCCCAGCAGGTGAGCGGGGTCCACGCCACGACACCAGGCCACACCGTGCTCGCGGTAGGTGGGAAATACGTGATCCTGGGGGCGCAACGCACGGGCGGAACCGACCTGAGCGGCTTCCTGCCCGAGCAGGCTGGGCCACAAGCCCAGTTCGCCCTGTCGCTGCAGCGCGACGGCCTCGGTGTCGATGCGGCGGGCCAGCACGAGGTCGCGGTAGAGGGCGCGGACGTCCTCGTCGCTGACATCGGCGACGTAGGGGTCGTACTGGGTGTTCGCGAGCCGCTCGCCCTCCGGGGAGAGCAGCTGGATCATGTCGTCGGGCTCCGCCTCTGGTGGCGGCGGCTGAGCATCCCGCAGTGGGTCGGTCGAGGTGTCGAGGGTCATGGCTCTCCTTCGTGTACGGCGCCCTGCGGGGTCTCCGCTGTGGGTCGCACCACCGGGTTCGGACGATCGTCGCTATGGGTGGGCGACGTCGCCCAATGTGTCCCCTATGACCGTGACGCACACCACGGTCATAGGGTCACGGTACCCAGCCGAAGCGGGTTCTGTGCGCCCGGCCACACCAAATCCCCCACCGCAGACGTTGGCGGTGTCGGACAGGTCCATTGCCGTCCACGTATCGGATCGAGACCGCTCAGATTGTGGCGACTCAGACTGTGGCGACTCAGACTGTGGTCACTCAGATTGCGGCCACTCAGACTGTAGCCACTCAGATTGCGGCCACTCAGGGTCAGGCGTCAGTCTTCGATGTCCGACGGCTGACTCGGTGGCACCGCCGCGGCGGAGGCGACCCGCACGGCGCGCAGCGCCCGGTCGAACGAGTCGAGCGCCTGCTCGACGTCACCCAGTTCACGTTGCATCTCGCCGAGTTCACGCCACGCAGCCGCCGCTTGCCGCGACGCCCCCATGCCCTCGAGCATGCCGGCCGCCTCGGTGCAGACTTGCAGGCACCTCTCGCTGTCGCCCTCTTCCCAGTGGATGCGGGCCAGCAGCAGCCGGGCGCGGGCGCCCTCGATCCGCGGCTGGTCACCCAGCACCTCGATCGCGCTCTGGATGGTCTCGCGAGACTGGTCGAGGCGGCCCATCGCGAACAGGGCACGAGCTCGTTCGGTCTCGAGGTAGCCGACGTCGACCGCACCACCGTGCGTGCTGGTGTCCTCCCGCACGCTGTCAAGCATGGTCAGAGCCTGCTCCGAATGGCCTTCACCCTGCAGCAGCAACCAGGCGTAGCCGATCCGCAGCCGATTGAGGTTGCGGCGGTCGTCGCTCTCACCGAACAGCGCGAGCGCCCGGTCGACCAGCATCAACGCCTGCGCGAGATCCCCTCGTGCCTCTGCCACGAACGCGGCATTCCAGTACACCGCCCCGCGCGAGTGCGGCGCCCCCATCTCGTCGACGGAACGCACGAGGTCGGTCGCCAGCATCGTGGCGTGGGCCAGGTCGCCGCGGTCGATGTAGCAGCCCAAGACGCTGCTGCCGAGCCGGACGTACTCGTCCGACGCGGTCAGGCCGAGGTCGGCGGCGTGCGACATCGCTTCCTCACCCACCTGAATGGCCATGTCCAGGTCACCGGCCTCGTGGTAGCAGCGGGCCATCGCCTGTGCCAGGTCCAGCCACGGCTCGGTGGCCCGGTTACGCCGTGCGCTCTGCCGGAGTTCCGCGAGCACGACTAGCGCGGTCTCGAGATCTCCCTGGCGCTCATGCAGCAACGCCAGCACCATGCCGCGGTGGCGCTGCTGCTCCTCGTTCAGCCCAGGATCGTCGGCGAGCGTCTCCAGTGATCGCAGCGCAGGCTCGTACTGACCCTGGCGCACCAGCACCTCGGCCTTGGACAACTCGAGCCGCGCCCGGTTCCGCACGGTCGCGTCCACACCGTCGCGCAGGTACTCCACGTCCGTGCGCAACCGCTCCGCGATATGCGCGAGCGCCGAGGCCGCCGGCTGCCGCCGACCGCTTTCCACCAGCGAGACGTAACTGGGCGAGAGCATCCCCTCGGCGACATCTGCCTGCGAGAGTCCGAGCTCGATCCGACGCGTTCGGATGCGCTGGCCTACCAGCGAGGACTCCTCGGGAACATCCATAGTTGCCGGAACTTGATCCACCATGACACTATTTGACCCTATTGGCGCGCTTCACGCCACCCAAACTCACGGAGGAATGACATGAAATCTCGATTGGTTCGGTCCGTCGCTGCCACGTTCCTGGGACTGTTCGCCGCCGGCGCCATCGCCGTCGTCCCTGCTCAGGCCACCGACACCTCGGCTGCCGGGGCCAATTTCGGTGTCAATGGTGGACCGGCGATGTGCTGCTGACCCCGTCGGAGTCGTGCCTGCATTGACGAAAGTCACATCGCGACTCCGCTAGTCACACCAGGATTCCGAGGTTTCACACGGCGTCCTGTGATCCCCCTGACCGGTTGGAACACAGCCGGTCAGGGGGTTTTCTTCTGTGGGCTCAACGCCACGCTAGCGCCACGCCTGTGCCGTGGCGAGAACGACGTCGTTCGCCTCCGGCTCGGCGACGGTGACCCGCACGCCGTCATGGCCGTAGGGCCGCACCGTCACCCCGGCGCTCGCGCAGGCCTGAGCGAACTCAGCGGAGCGCTCGCCCAGGGGCAACCACACGAAGTTGGCGTGCGACTCCGGCACGTCCCAGCCCTGCTCGAGCAGAGCCGTGCGCACCCGATCACGCTCGACCACCAGGGCCTGCACACGCTCCAGCACCTCCGGCTCCCGCCGCAGGGACTCCACCGCGGCCGCTTGCGCGATCCCGGACACCCCGAAGGGCACTGCCGTCGCCCGCAGCGCGCTGGCGATCTCGTCCTGAGCGATCGCGAACCCCACGCGGAGCCCGGCCAACCCATAGGCCTTGGAGAAGGTGCGCAGCACACACACATTGGGGTGCTCGCGGTACAGCGGAAGCGCGTCCACGGCGTCGGGTTCGGTGACGAACTCCCGGTAGGCCTCGTCGATCACGACGACGACGTCCGGGGGCACCCGTCGCAGGAGGGCGAGCATCTCGTCGTGGCGCACCACCGGCCCGGTGGGGTTGTTCGGGGAGCACACCACGACCAGCCGGGTGCGGTCCGTGACCGCGTCGCCGATGGCGGACATGTCGTGCCGGGCGGTGCCGTCCAGCGGCACCTGCACCGGGGTGGCACCGGCGATACCGACGACAATCGGGTAGGCCTCGAACGACCGCCACGCGTACACCACCTCGTCGCCCTCGCCGGCCGTCGCCTGGACGACCTGCTGCAGCACACCGACGCTGCCGGTACCCGTCGCCAGATGGGAACCCGGTACGTCGAACCGGTCGGCCAGGGCGTCGATCAGCAGCGTCGATCCCATGTCCGGGTAGCGGTTCATCTCGGCCGCTGCCGACACCGCCGCCTCGAGCACACCCGGCAAGGGTGGGTAGGGGTTCTCGTTCGACGACGCCTTGAACACCCGCTCGACGGTGTCGGCGGCGGGTGGACGGCCGGGGGTGTAGCGCGGCAGGTTGTTCAGTGCCGGCCGTAGCCGCACCGGCGCCCGGTCCTCGTCGTCGTACTCATGCTCGGCGGTCATGACGCAACCCTATGCGTCACCGCACGGTTACGCTGGGCATGTGATCTCCTTCATCGTGCGGCTCCTCGTCACCGGACTGGCTGTGTGGGTCGCCGCGCAGATCGTCGGTGGCATTGACCTCGCCGACGGCCAGACCAGCGAGATGCTCGTGACCCTACTCGGCGTCACGCTGATCTTCACCGTGGTGAACATGCTGGTCAAACCGCTCGTCCAGTTGCTGTCGCTGCCACTGCTCATCCTGAGCCTGGGGCTGTTCGCCTTCGTCATCAACGCGCTGATGCTGATGCTGACCTCGTGGCTGGCCGAACAGCTCAATCTTGCGTTCAGCGTCGACGGGTTCGGCCCGGCGCTGCTCGGTGCGCTCATCATCACCTTCGTGACCTGGCTGCTGTATCTGCTGCTACCGCGCGACTGAGGAGGGCACAGGCGGATGAGCCGTGATGATCGCCGCGTCCGGGCTTCGTCGGGCACACTGAATCCTGTGATGAGTGCTGTGACCGACACCGAGAACGCCGCGGCTCCCGACGACGTCTTCCGGATCGCCCTGGTGTGTCTGGGCAACATCTGCCGATCACCGATGGCGGCCACGGTCCTGCACGACAAGCTCGACCGCGCCGCGTTGGCGGACCGCGTCGTGGTGGAGTCGGGTGGTCTCGGGTCCTGGCATCTCGGGGAACCTGCCGACATTCGCGCCCGACAGGTGCTGCGACGCCACGGATACGATGCCGACGCGCACCGTGCCCGCCAGGTGGACGCCGCCTGGTTCGACCGAGTCGACCTCATGCTGGCGATGGACCGACAGAACCTGGCCGAGTTGCTGGCACTTGCCCCGGACGAGTCGAGTTGGAACGCCGTCCAGATGTTCCGCACCTACGACCCGGGCGCCGACGACTACAACCTCGACATCCCCGATCCGTACTACGGCGACGAAGCCGACTTCGAACACGCCATCGCCTTGATCCAGGACACGAGCGACGGCCTGGTCCGCACGATCGAGGCCGAGCTCACCGACGGCGACGACCATGGCGAGAACTCGGCCGCAGCCTCCTAGGACGAAGGTCGCATGACACCTGCGGCCATCCCGGACCATCCCTAGGGATGCAGATCACCCCTAGGGATGACGGTGTGAACAGGCTATGGGGGTTAGATTCTTCCCCGGAACATTGTCCTTTCCTCCACCACCGGCTCGGGAGAGCGGATGATCACAGCGCAGGGCCTGCGCAAGGTTTACGGCCAGAAGGTCGCCGTCGACGACCTCAGCTTCGAAGTCAACCCTGGACACGTCACCGGCTTCCTGGGGCCGAACGGTGCGGGCAAGTCCACCACCATGCGGCTCATGCTCGGGCTGGACAACGGCGCGGGCGAGACCCGGTTCGGGGGACGCCGGTACACCGAGATCAAGCACCCCATGCGGGAGATCGGGGCGGTATTGGAGGCGAACGCCTTCCACCCCACTCGCAGCGCCCGCAACCATCTGCGCATGCTGGCCAGGGCCAACGCCATCCCGGCGTCGAGGGCGGACGAGGTACTGCACATGGTCGGCCTGACCGAGGTCGCCAAGAAGCAACCCCGGGGGTTCTCGTTGGGCATGGGTCAGCGACTCGGACTCGCCGCTGCGCTCCTGGGCGATCCGGGCACGCTCATCCTGGACGAACCTGCCAACGGCCTCGACCCGCACGGGATCCAGTGGCTGCGAGACGTGCTCAAGTCACTCGCCAGCGAGGGCCGATCGGTCTTCGTCTCCAGCCATCTGCTGGCCGAGATGTCGCTCATGGCCGACCAGTTGGTCGTCATCGGCCGCGGGCAGTTGATCGACTACGGGCCCGTCGAGGGCTTCGTCAGCAAGTTCACCAAAGGGACCGTCGTCGTCCGCAGCCCGCAGGCGGAGCGGTTGGCCACCCTGTTGCGGGAGAAGGAGGGGGTCACCGTCGAGGCGCGGACCAGCGAGGGCGAGATCGCCGTGCACGGTAGCGATGCGGCCACGATCGGTGAGCTCGCCCATCAGCAGGGTGTTGTGCTGCACGAACTGGCGACGCAGACCGCGACGTTGGAGCAGGCCTTCCTGTCCGCCACCGGCGAGTCCGAAGAGTACGTCGGGACGATGAATATGACCCAGGGGAACATGCCGCACGGGGGGCCGGAATGATCGACGCACTGCGCTACGAGTGGGTCCGGCTGACCACCCTGCGGTCGACCTACTGGATGCTCGGCCTGGCGGTGCTGTCCAGCGCGGCGGTGGCGTTCCTGTTCGGGTTCTTCGTCGACAACGCGGAGCTGGTGTTCCAGGCCAGCGTCCTCACCGGCGGGAGCACGCTGATCGGCCTGCCCTTGGTCGGCGTGTTCGTGGCGATCGTCGGTATCTTCACCACCGGCCACGAGTACCGACACCACCTCATTCAGCCGACGTTGATCGCGGTGCCACGGCGGGGTGCTGTCCTTGCGGCCAAGGTCGTCATGGCACTGCTGGTCGCGCTCGTCGTGACGCTGGTGTCCACGGCGATCAACGCCGGCATCGGTGTGGTGACGCTGGGCGACCAGATGGATCTGGGCAGCAGCGATCTCCAAGAGATCGGCCTGGGCTATGTGACCCTCGTGCTGCTGTGGACACTGACCGGGCTCGGCATGGCTCAGCTGTTCCGTGGCGTTCCCACAGCGCTGGTACTGCTGTTCGTCATCCCGATGGTGATCGAGCCGTTGGTCTCCGCACTGGCGCTGATTCCGGCGCTCGACTGGCTAGGCGACGTCTACCCGTACCTGCCGTTCACCGCCGGCAACTCCCTGGTGTCGGTGCCCAACGCGTTCGCCGAAGCGCAGCAGCAGGGTGGGATGGCGTTCGAGATGCTGGACCGATGGGCCGGCGGCGGTGTCATGGCCATCTATGTCGTCATCCTGCTCGTGGTCGGCGCTGTGCTGTTCCGCCGACGCGACGCCTGAGCACGAGCCCGCTTTTTTAGATGGTGACCACACCGGACGGCGTCGAGAAGGTCGCCGAGAGCAGACCGGGCTGGCCGTTGGGGGCGGTCCAGTCGACGTCGATGTCGGTCAACGGCTTGGCCACCGGTGCACCCAGCCAATCGCTCACCCGGCTGGGGTCACCGCCCATCTGCAGCCGCTCCAGGCGGGTGCTGGTCCCACCGTTCGACGGGTGCTCACTCGGTGAACTGACCCACTGCACGAAGAACGGGAGCGCCGGGTCGTTCATCAGGCCCTTCACCCCGAGTTGGCGCCATCGCAACTCCACACCGTCGGGTCGGGTCCGGTGGCCCTCGACCGCGGCACGACCCAGCCGCGCCTCCAACGCGGTGAGGTCCTCGACCGCGACCACCCAACCGAGCCAACCGGCACCGGACTCGGCGCGCGCCTTCACTGCCTGGCCGAACGGAACCTGGTCGACGACGGGGTGGTCCAGCACCGCCACGACCTCCACGTAGTGCCCATTGGCCAGGGGCAACACACGGTTCCGGGTACCGAACCGTGGATGCAGCCCACCGTCGACCGGTTCGACCCCCAACTGCTCCCCGAGCTTCTGTGCACAGGAGTCCAGCTCTTCGGGCGGGGAGGCGTACGAGAGGTGATCCAACCGCATGTCTCAAGGGTGGCACCGGTCACAGTTCGGTCACGCAATGGGGTCAGGGCGTCAGCCGGTCAGCAGCCGATGGTTCGGGTGCTCGTCTTCGGAATCGGTGGCGGCCAGCAATCTCGTCTGCCACCGTGAAGGCCGTCGTCGTCCCCGGGGAGGGCACATATGTCTGTCCAGCCACCAACGGATGCCGAACTGGACACCTACATCCGCGCCCGGTTGGCCGGGATCGGCATCGATCTCGACCAACTCGACCCCGATGAGCGCGATCCAGACACGGGCTCGCCGTCGCAGGAATCCGTGCTGTCCTCGATACGCCAGCTGTTGCGTGAGACGGTGCCGGCCATCTCGGACTGGGAACCGCCGGTCGCCGACGACGCCGGCGACGCCGGCGACGACGTGCACCGACTAGCGCAACAAGCACCTCCTCCGTTGCTCTACCCGTCGATTACCACGGGCACCACGGGATGGACCGGCCAGGGCGAGGAGGACTCCGCCGAATGAGATCTCCCGAGGACCGGCCAGCACCCAGTGATGCCCATCGGCACATCGCGCGGCGCACATTTCTGGCCCGCACGGCAGCAGTCGGTGCATCGGCGGTGGGAGCCACCGCGCTCCCTGCGCTGGGTGTCGCGAGCACCTCGTCCACGACGCCCGCCGCCCTCGCGCGCGAATCCGCTCCGCAGCCTGGACGGCCGCCTCGGTTCAGCCCTGAGGCCTGGGTCGAGCCGCGGCCGGAAGCCGCGTCCGACCCGAGCGAGCTGACGATCGCCGAGGCGGCCTACCAACTGCGACGTGGCCGACTGACACCCGAGTCCTTGGTTGAGGTATATCTGGAGCGGATCGACTCCTACGACGAGACCTACCAGGCGTTCAGCCTGGTGCGGGCCGAGGACGCACTCGAGGGGGCAAGGCAGGAGAATCCACGCCGCGGACGCTCACCCTTGACCGGTATCCCGCTGGGAATCAAGGACAACTACTACACGGCCGACGTCACAACCGAGGCGAACTCATTCGTCTTCACCGACTTCGCGCCTCCGTTCGACGCCACGATCGTCGCCCAGCTCAAAGCGGCGGGCGGGATCGTGCTAGGCAAGACTCAGATGGGACCGCTGGCCACCACCCGCGCAACGACGCCCGACGGACAAGTCACCACGGTCAACGCCTGGACGCCCACCGATCCCGCCGTCGATCCCGGCGGTTCGTCAACCGGTTCCGCGACAGCCGTGGCCGGCCGGATGGCCACGTCCAGCATCGGCACGCAGACCGGCGGGTCGATCACGAACCCGTCCAACGCGCAGAACCTCACCGGTCTGAAGCCGACGATGGGACGGGCGTCGCTTTACGGGATCGTGCCGCTGACGTATACCCGGGACCACCCCGGCCCGCTCGCCCGCACGGTCATGGACGCCGCGATCATGCTCACCGCCATGGCTGGCCCGGACGTGCACGATCCGAGAACTCGAGGGTTGCCGGAGATGCCGGACCTGGTTCGCGCCGCCGCGCCCGTCGTCCGCAGCGGCGAGGTCGAGGTTCGATGGACGACGCGGATCGGGGTGCCGCCGGGTTTCGTCTCTGGGAGCGACGCCACCCAGCGACAGGACTTTTTGGACACGCTCGCCGGTATCGAGGGGATACAGATCGTGGACGTCGAGCTTCCCGACGAATGGGAACTGCTCACAGAGACGTTCAATTCGGTCCGCCTCCCGGAACGCACCGAGCCCTTTTTGTCGTTTCTCAAGCAGGACCTCACCCTTTTCGGTGCCTCACTACTGCCCTGGTTGCAAGGGCTGTTTCTCTCCGGCGACGAGACGCTACGGGGACATCGTTCGAAGGTGGTCCTACTGGAGCGCATCCTCGGGGGCATGCTCGAGGAGTGCGATGTCGTCGTCCAAACCTCTCCGGTCCCCTTCGACATCGTCGGTCTGCCCGAGCTCGCCGTTCCCATCGGCATGCGCAAGAGCAACGGCCACGAGATCCCGGTGGGAACCATTCTGGGCGCCGGGCCCTACGAGGAGGAGCGCCTGCTGGCGGTCGGCGCCGCCTACCAAGAAGTGACCGATCACCATTGGCGCCGACCGGCCGACCCACCCGTGGGAGCCGCAGACACCCGCCGGGAGCACGAGGTTCGGCTCACGGCTGAGGACGTGGCTCGACAGACACAATGACGGTAGACCGGCACCTACTGTCTGGCCTTACTGTCTGGCTCGTTGCGGTTCCGGATAGGCGACGGGGCTACGGTTACCATCCACGTCTACCGCGCGAACACCGAACATGTAGTTGTCCTTGGACACGTCTTGCACGGTGTGCGACGTCGCGTCTGCGACCCGTTCGCTGTTGGTCCACCGGGTAGCCATCGTGTCCCGCCACACCACCTCGTAGCCGGCGACATCGGCGGCTGGGTTGGCGTCCCATTGCAGGGTGGTGCTGTAGGCATCCTCAGCATTGGTCACCAGCCCCACGTTGTCCGGTGTGCTCGGCGCACGAGCGAGGGTGACCAGCGTGGCGACGTTGAGCTCGTTGACCCGTGCCATGTACTGCTCATCGACGAATCTCGGTAGATCGCCGTAGATCATGCCGTCTTCTTCGCGCACGTCTTGGTGCTGCTGCTCGTAGTTCTCGTGCGGTTCGGTCAGCCGCACGGCAGGGAAGCCCTCCTCCAGGAACGGGGTCTGGTCGCCCCCGCGTCCGAAGCGGTCCCGACGGGCGATCTCCCACACGTTCAGATCCGGAGTGTAGATCTGGCCGACCTCGGCGATGAATCGGGAGAGTTGCCGAGAGCGCCCGTCCATCTCCCCGCCGACCGAACGACGGGTGTCGGCTTCCTCCTCGGTCTCGTCGCTGGGGACGCCTTCGCTGAACACTCGGATCGTGCCGTCGTCGCTTCGGCCATTGCCGCCGACGGTGTTCCCGATCATGTCGTTGTTGAGCACACCCTGGATGTCATAGCCCTGCTCAACCGCATTCTCGGCGAAATGGTAGGCACCGAGCAGACCCTGTTCCTCACCGGAGAAGCCGGCGAACACGATCGTCGCGTCGTGCTCATAGGGAGCGAGAACCCTGGCCGCCTCCACCGCTCCGGCCACACCGGATGCGTCATCGTTCGCGCCCGGGGCGTCGCATTCGGCGTCCATGACATCTGTGCACCGGGAGTCGTAATGCCCGCCGATGACATACATCCGGTTCGCAGCGGCAGGATCGGTGCCGTGCAATGTGGCGACGACGTTGGTGATCTCGGTCGGCTCCGGAACGCGATCCGTGGGCTGCTGCGTGAACGTCTGCTGCTCGACCGTCATCCGAGCCTCGGCAGTCTCGGCGATCTGCTCGAACTCCTCGGTGAGCCAGTCCGCGGCAGCTCCCACTCCCCGATCGGGGTCGTGTTGGGCAGAGAGTGTGTGCCGCGTGCCGAAGCCGGCGAGCTCATCGACGATGCGCCGCATGTTGTCGGCATCGACCGCTCGCAGCATTCTGACGACCTCCCGGTCTCGATGCGGGCGCTGCGATGTGCTCGCCTCATCGTCCTCGCTACTGGACGTGCTCATCGTGAGGCTCGCGAGCATGCCCGTGGTGACCGTGGCGACGGCAAGGTGTGCGAGCACGCTGCGCAAGCGCGTCGTTGACATGGCTGCTCCAATCGATCAAATCCGGCCAGTGGCTACCCGTCGTCTGACTCAACGGTGTCGATGAGCTCGGCAACCAGCCCGGAGAGTTCGGACCGGGCATCGTCGTCGTCGACCAGAACGCGCAGCCTGCCCTCGAACAGGCGCAACTGCGAGACCGCACGGTCAGTGCGACCAGACTCCGCGTGCTCTTGCGCTCGAACGGCTATCGTCCGCAGCGTCGTCGCGGCCTCCTCGTCGATGGTGCCGTCCTGCTCGTACGCCTCGATGCGGGCGAGCAGTTGTTCGAATGTGGCGCCGAACTCGGGCGCGTCGACGGCTTCCGACGGCCCGTGGTATATGGCGTTGGTCACCAGCGGGAGGGTTGCTCGGGTCCAGGAACGGAAGGTGACCTGGGATGAAGCCACGGTTGCCTGTCCCTGCCCGACGTCGAACGACATGGCGTGGGGCAGGCCCTGCAAGGCGTCGGCTCCGGCCGCATATCCACTGACGAGGAGCTCGTCGTCGGCGTCGTAGCGGGATGCCACGTTGGCCGCCGCGTCGTCGCTCAACCGGTAGGCGGTGTCCCGGTTGAACCATGTCGGCCAGGACTCGGGCATCCCCCATGCGACCGGCTCCGTCCGGTCGTAGTCGACCCGTAGCAGGGCGCCGGGAATGGTCGTCTCCTCGGCCGTCGGGCTCGGCTCGGGGACCGACTGCAGCGAGGCGCGCGGGTTCGCGGGCTCGTCCCCGCCCTCGAGCCGGGCCGCGGCTGCCGCGGTGCGGTCCCCGGTGGCTTCCTCGAGCGGCAGACCGAGCAGGTCGGTGGCCGTCTGCGTGGCCCGTCCGATCGCGACCAGGTTCCCACCCTGCTCGACGAAGTTGCGCAGTTCGGTCCAGCCGGCCTCACCCACGCCACGCGCCCAGGAGAAGCGTTCGGGGTAGGCCTCTGGGTCGAGGCCCTCGACGATATCGGCTTCGGTGACTCCGTCGGCGAGCACGATGGTGTCGTAACGCTCGCCGAGCCCGCCGTCGGCGTAGTGGTCGGCTTCGACGACCTCGTAGTCCACGCCCCACTCGGTGAACATCCACTCCACCCACCCGCCGGGCATGTTGTTGATGCCGCGGACGAGTCCGATCCGGGTGTCATCGGCCAGTTGGAATCCCTCGACCTGGGGCACCTGTGCGGTGCTGTGTACCTGAAGACCCGTCTGGGCGCTGACCTCATCCAGGGTCGTGCGGGAGGTCTCGGTGGCAGGCACGACGACGGTGCCGGCCGGGAAGGACTGGTCCCCGGTTTCGAACTCGCCGGCGGAGCGGAATGTGGGCACCTGCTCGCGCTGCAGCGCCGAGACGAACTGCAGGACTCCGTAGGAATCCGGCGCCACCAGATACGCTCCACGCTCGCCGGGATCGTCCGGCATCTCGGTCGGTGCTGGTTGCACCGACTCGAGCGGCTGCAGTTCGGCCTCGAACTCCTCGGCCACCGCTTCGACGTCTGCGCCGAAGAGCATGCCCAGGTTGTCGCTCGTCTCGCTGTAGGGAAGGACCAGGGGGCAGTCCTCGCACCGCCGAGAGTTCTCCGGATACTCATCGACCTCGAGCAACTGGTGCACCCATGCGCCGACCGGCTGCGCCGTGCGCACGACGTGTGACCCGGCAGCGTACGTCGTGTCCCCCGCGGTGAACTCGTCACTCGCGCGGTGGATCTCCACTTCGCCGAAGTCCAGGATGGACAGCAGCTCGTATGCCGCGAACGGGTCACGTTGCTCGGCCGGGAACACATATGCGTACGGTCGATCCTCGGCCTGGCGGTTGTCCCGGTTCACCTGGTGCAGGTTGTTGTACAGCCAACCTTGCGGGTCGTCGGCGACAAACTCCACGCCGGTGTAGACCGCCGACGTCGCGTAGTCGACCATCTGCTCCAACGTCCAGGTGTCCTCCGGGTACGGGTCCAGGAACCCGGTGTCCCGTTCTTGCGGTCCCAGTGGGGCGCCGTCGTCGGACTCCTGCGGGTAGGCGAGGTCGACGGCGCTGGCGATCTCGGTCAGCAGCAGGGAGGAACCGACGAAGGAGGAGTACCCGGCGACGTCGGCGTTCCAGAAGATTCCGTACCGCTGGGCATCTGTCCGGACCCCGGCCTTGCCCTCGCTGCCCAGTTGCCGGGCCATGGCAGCACCCACCGTATTCGCAGACTGGAACGCCAGTGAGCTCACATTGTCGCTGATCGGCTGGGCATACGGTGGCAAGAAGATCCGCTCACCGGAGTTTCCTTGCTGGTGCATGAAGTGGGTCATCACCGGGCGGTATTCACGCTCCAGCCGGTTTCGGGTCTTCGACTCGCGCTGGGAGAAGGTGATCCAGTCTCGATTGTTGTCGTGCCCGACATAACGGTGGTAGAGGTCTGGGTACACCCGCTCGTAGTCGGTTCCCGCGGTCTCCTGGAAGTAGTCGACCACCAAATGCTGACCGTCCGGGTTCGACGACGGGATCACCATCAGCACCGTGTTCTGCAGCACCTGCTCGGTATAGTCCGAATCCTCCGAGGCGAACCGGTGCACGACGTCGACCAGTGCCTGGGTGCTGCTCACCTCGGTGGAATGCAGCGTGGCCTCGAGCATGACGACCGGTACGGACTCCGCTGCAGCCGCCTGGGCCTCATCGTCCGTGAGCGCACCGGAGGCGAGTTCCTTGTTCTGCGCCACGATCTCGTCGAGGCGCTCGAGGTTGTCCGGCGAACTGACGAACACCAGCGGGTACTCATTGCCCATGGTGGTGGTGTCCACGACGTCGTAGGTCACCCGGTCGGACTCGTCGGCGACCTGTGACATGTACTCCTTGACCGACGGGAAGTCGGCCAACTGTCCGGTGGTTCCCATCGCGAATCCGAAAAAGTCCTCCGGGGTGGGGATGTCCGCCGCCGGGGGCAGGGCCTGCGAAGCCGTCTGTGACGGGGCAGGTTGTGACTGGGCGTCATGAGACTGCAGCGCAGTCGACAACAACCCCACCGACGCGACAGTCGCCAACACGGGCACTGCCCGCTGAACCAGAGAACGCATGCTGAACCTTCCTGTTGGGCCATTGCCACTGGGTCACTGCGAAGCGACTGCGCCGTTCGCTTCCTGCTCGTCCACCATCGCGGCGACATCGTCTAGCAGTTGGTCTGCGTCGTAGACGATCCCGTCCTTGATGGTCCACTCGACGCCGCCGACGAACTCCACTTCGTCGGTCTCCTCGTTCAACTGCATGTGCCCGGAGCCGTAGAGTGAGCTGAACCCGCCACCGCGGTGTCGCCATTCCGGGGTCTCCGGGTCGCGAACCGTGTCGCCCGGCGCGATGACCAGGTCGGCGAGCTTGCCGGGCTCGACGGTGCCCATCGGGGGGTTGTCCCGTCCCATCGGCTCGTACAGCGTCTTGGCGCCGTTGGCGGTGGCGGCTTGCACGACCTCAACAGGGGTGAGGCCCGCCTCGCGCAGCATCTCCAGTTCCATGACGTAACCGAAGCCGTAGGTTTGGTAGATGAACCCGGAGTCCGAGCCGGTGGTGATGCGCCCACCCATGTCGTGGTAGTCCTTCACCAGCTGGAACCACACCTGGTAGAACTCCTTCCACGCCGTCTCCACCTCGGTGCCCCAGTCCCAGTAGTAGGACCCGTGGGCATCGGTGCTGGGCTCGAAGAACTCGAACAGCGACGGCAGCGTGTACTCGTCGTGCCAGTCGGCGTTGCGCATCCGCATGACGTCGCGACCGGCAACGTAGATGTTCAGCGTCGGGTCGAACACGGTGCCCAGCTCGAGGTGCTCCTGCAGATAGGCGTTCCATTCCTCCCCACCCACCGGGTGGATCTTGTTCACCCAGTCGGCGACCTGGCTGAACCGCATCTGCTCGTCGCTATAGTCGTAATCGGGCGGGAACAGCTCTTCCCCCTCGCGCAGCAGTGACTCGAAGTGGCCGTAGAAGTGCGTGACGGTGTCGAGGCCGAGCCGGGCGGAGTCGATCGCGTTCATCTCCTCGACGCCGTCTTGATGAAGGTGCGCGGTGGTGCCCATGCCGTGGTCGGGCGCCTCGTCGAGGAGGGCCTCCATGATCTCCGGCTGCTCGGCCTGAAGCTTGATGCCGTCGACGCCGTTATCGGCCGCCCAGCGCACCCACTCCCGGGCGCTTTCGGCGTCCTCGACCGGGCCGTCGTCCCATCCGCTTCCGGGACGCTGGTAGTTGACGATGCGCGGTGCGACGATCTCGTTCTCGGCGCTTCGTGCCTGCTCACTCACCGTGAACTCGTTCGAGGACAGGCTGACACCGCGCACCGTGGTGACACCGTGCGCCAGCCACAGCTTGTACGGGTACTCCGCTTCCGGGTTCTTCGGTGCCTCGCCACCGTGCACATGCAGGTCGACGAATCCCGGCATGACCTGCATGCCGGCGGCATCGATCTCGTGGTCGGCGTCGAACGGAGGACGCGGTCGGTCGAGGTTGGACTCGTCGACGGGTCTGATCTGTCTGATCGTGTCGTCCACGACCACGATGTCCACCGGCCCGCGCGGCGGCGCTCCGGTGCCGTCGATCAGCGTCCCGCCCCGGATCACGAGTGTCTCGAAGGGGCCTTCACCCTCGTCGGCACGTCGGTCCGGAGCCGGTTGCAGGCCCTCTTGTTGCTGCGCTGCTCGGTCTCGATCAGCGTCGCTACCCGTGGCATCTCCCTGAGAAAAAGCCACGCCTCCGGTAGCGACGAGAGCGAACGAAGCGAGCACACTGACCGGTCGTCTCATGACCCACCACCACATGTTCGAGCCGATGACCTGGAATGCCCTACACATTGCCCGTATGACAAAGCCGCGTCAGTCGAGTTATGTCCGCTGTAATCGAACCGTTACGACGGGCTGCGCGCAGGGTCCTGTCAGGGCAGCCCGAGCACGTCCCGGAAGTAGGCGTACCCGATGAAGGCGACGATGTCGATCAAGGCGTGTGCCACCACCAGTGGCATCACCCGTCGGTACCGGTGGAAGACGTAGCCGAACACCACGCCCATCACGACGTTGCCGATCGCCATGCCCACGCCCTGGTACAGGTGGTAGGAACCGCGCAGCAGCGAGCTCGCCGCGATCGTGGCCGGAAGGGACCAGGCCTTCTCGCGCAGCCGGGTCATCAGATAGCCGACCGCCACGACTTCCTCGAGTATGGCGTTCTTCAGCGAGGACAGGATGAGCACCGGCACCGTCCACCAGTGCTCGTTCAGTCCGCTGGCGACCACGGTGGTGGTCAAGTCCAGTTCGCGGCCGAGCAGGTACACACCGATCCCCGGGATACCGATCACGGCCGCCAGGGCTGCTCCGGTGAGCAGGTCGCGGCCTGGTGCGACCAGGTCGAACCCGATGAGCCGTACGGCACTACGGCCGGGCTGGGTCAGGAGAAACAGCGCCAGGCCCACGGGAACGAGCGCGAATCCGATGGACAGCAGTTGGTAGGTCAGGTCCAACAGTTCGCGCGGGCTCTGCGATTCGTTCAGGGTGGAGGTCTGCTCGGAGAGCCGCCCCGGCTCGGTGAGCTTGGCGATGAGGTTGACCACCGCGTACACCGCGGACTGGCCCAGCGAGAGCCCGAGGACGATCCAGATCTCCGCCGTGCGTCGTCGGTTGTCCACCGCACCAGCATGCCCGACCAGCCAGGCGCGAACATGTGGCCATGGAGCAGGTTCTTGTCGCCCTCAGCCGGCGGTGAAGCCGAGGCCGCCGTTGGGGCCCTCCAATCGAAGGGTGTCGTCCTGAACGGTGTAGGTCAGCTCCCCCTGCAGAACGTCTTTCATGGCCTGGTCGGCTTCACCCTCGGGGCCCTCGCAGGCGATCTGGGTGGCGATGACCGGTTCGCTGAACGTGACCGCCTCTGCGGTGATCTCGGCGGAGCCACCACCGGTGTTGCAGCCGGTCTCCACGCCGACCTCGCCGTCGTCGTTGAACTCGATCGTGGCCGTGACGTCTCCGGGAACGCTGCTCACCGAATCGTCGGGACCCGAAGCGGACTCCGGGTAGATGGATTCGAGCGTCCAGGTGACACCGGTCAACTCTTCCGGGCCGCCGGGCTCGTCCTCCTGCTGTTCGGTCAGCACGATTTCGGTGTTCTGACCGGACAGTGTCAACGTCTGTCCGTCGAGTTCGAGGTCGACGCCGCCCTCGAGCAGGTCGGTGATCCAGGCGTCGCGGTCGAAGTCACCTCCACACGCCATTTCGGTGCCCCCGACGTTGGTGACCTCGAGACGACCGTCCTCGACGCTGGGTGTGCCGAACAGATGGTTGCATCCCGCGTTGATGCCCATCTCCGCGCCGTCGAAGCTGAGGCCGACGTCGGAGGGTTCGATCTGGCGGTGCGGCTCGTCGTTCTCCAGCACCTCAGTGGCCTGGTACGTGGCCCCATCCAGGTCATCCTGCTCGACGTCGCCGGCGGGTTCGGCTCCGGAGGTGTCTCCCGAGGTGTCTTGTGTGCGGGTGTCGTCACCGGAGCCGCACCCGGCCAGGGCGACGGTCGCGGCCAGGCAGGCGGCCACTGCTCGGACCAAGGTGCGCTGTGTGGACCTCATGCGGCTGTGACGTGGCCACCACTCGATGGGTTCCGGGCGAGCCCAAGCCTTGGCGGCCCGGCGTCCGTATGTTTCAGCGAGCGGTGCCGCCCGGCTGGTCCTCGCCCTCGGGCTCTTGGGCCACAGCGTCGATGACCTGTTGCATGCTCGTGTACTTCTGCTCCGGCACCGTCTGCAGGGCCTGGACAGCCTTCTGATCGACCTCTCGGGTCGCCACGTACGCGAGCAGGGCTGCACGGTCCGTCGGGAAGTCCACGCCCTGCAGTGCCTTGGCAACGCGCTCGTCATCGCGATCGGTCATGGTGCGTCCTTTCTGGATTGTCATCGTCGATCGGAAAGCGCAGCATCGCAGCCACACCGTCGGCGATCTCGGAGTCGACCTGCTGGACGTCGGCGCCACCCACCGCGGCCGCGCGAAGCAACGCAGCCTCGTCAGCGTACTCGTCGGAGGCCGGTTGGTTGTGCTGGAACAGCAGGGTGCCCACCGCACCCATCTCGGCAGCCTGGGCCACCGCCGCGGCCCCGTCGACGGCGAGGCCGCGCGCTTTGGCCTCGGCGAACTGTTCGGTCTGAGTGGCCGCGGCCCGCTCGCTTTTCGAACGTGCGATCTCCCTCAGCTGTTCGGCCAGGGCCTCCTCAGCCGCGTCGTCGTCGGTTCCACCGCGCTCGGCTTCGACACAGACGGCGGCGAGGTCGTCGGGCAACTCGTTGCGGATCGCGGTGCGGCCCTGTATCTCGCCGGCGAGGACCAGCACGCCGGGGCCGAACCTGCTCGCCGCGCGCGCGAGGTGAGCAGCGATGTCTTTAGCGTTCTGCTGGAGCGCTTCGTCGGCGCGGCGTTGCATCTGCTTGTGGGCGAGCGCCCCGCCGCGAGGCTTGTGGACTCCCTCGGTGCTGCCGCCTTCGACGACACTGACGCCGCTGGCGTCGGCCGGGTTGAGGTCGTGCTCTTCGGCAGCGACTTCACGACGGACCACCGCTCCTTGCTGGTTGGCGATCGCCACCAGTAGCCGCACCGATCGCGTCCGCTCACGCACGAAGGCACCGAGTTCCGGCAGTTGTGTCCAGTGTGCGGCGTCGCCACTGCCGAGCGTCGCGTCCCACGAGGCGTCGAGCAGCACGCCGGCGGTCGTGGCCGCCAGCACCCGTCCGTCGACCTGCACCTCGCCGGATTCCTCGTCGAACAACCTGGCCTCGAGCGCGTCCAGGGCTGTTGCCTCGGCGCCGTCGGTGTCGAGCTGTTCGCGCAGCCCTTTCCACCGCAGCCGGACCTGTTGCGGCGCGTCCTCACCCGGCGATCGCCCTTCCAGGTACACCGTGGCGAACGGTCCGGGGTGGTCGTACACCGGCCGGATTCGGGCCAGATCCATGGCAGCCTCCTGTGTTTGGCATCGACTTGCTTCTCGGGCAAGGCCACGGTTCAAACGCTACCCCTCACCGCACTCTACAACGTAAGACCAAGCCAACCTCGGCACCGGAGCCGATGCTGTGGAACAGTGCGTGCCCGTGGAGGAACACGACGTCGAGCCGATCCCGGCCGAGCAGCAGGCCGGTGGCACATGGGGGCTGCGCTCGGTGTGGTTCGTCGTGGGCCTCTCGATGCTGAGCGGGACCGCGGCGGCAACCCTGGTGTACGGACTGGGCCTCAACGCATGGCAGGCGACCCTGGCGGGCGGACTCGGCGTCCTGGCCACGCTCGTGGTCGCAGCGATTCTCGCCGTGCTGGCCAGCCGCACCGGTACGCCCGCGCTCGTGCTCTCCCGTGCCGCGTTCGGTGTGCGGGGCAATCTGCTGCCGGCCATCGTGGCCTGGGCGAGCGTGACGCTGTTCGCGGCGGTCATCGTCGGCGGCGGTGCACGCCGGATCCTGCACGTGGTCGGGACCATCACCGACGCCGACAGCACGGCCGGTGCTGACCTGCCTGCACTAGCGATCGCCACGGTCGCGCTGGTGGGGACGTTGGCGGTGCTGGTGGCCGTGTGGGGTCAGCGCGTGCTCACCTTGGTGACGCTGATCGGTGGCGTGGTCTTCGGATTGTTGACGCTGGCCTCGTCGGCGTTCCTGCTCGAGCAGGTGGGCGTATCTTCGGCGCTCGAGGGGCAGGCCGCCCCGGTGGCGGACGTCGTGACCGGGGTGATGATCGTGTTCGTCACCGGGAGCATCTGGGTGATCGGGGGCGACGTCGCCCGGCACCAGCCGCGCAGCACCTCGGCGCGATCGCTGACGAAGACCATCATCGGCTACGCGGGCATCCCGGCGATCATGCTGTTGGCGCTGGGCGCCCTGCGTGCAGCCGCGGCGATCTCCGACAACCCGGATGCCTCGACGCAGGCTTTGACCCTCGACCCGGGCTCCGGACTACCGATGTGGGTCCAGCTCATCTACGCCGGTGCGGTGCTGGGGGCGAGCGTGCTGTTCGCGGGCGTGCTGCTGTACTCCTGCGGTCTGATCGCACGGGCCGCTGGGTCACCGTTGAGCCGCGCGCGCTCCACCGTGGTGACCGCTGCGGTGGCGGCGGGTGCCGCGGGTGTGATGTTGATCGGTGACGTGGAGCTGAGCCTGCAGTTGCAGACGGCTGCGGTCGTCGTCGGGATCGTCGTGCTGGTGTGGCTCGGTGTCGTCCTGGTCGACCTGCTGGCTCGGCAGGAGCTGGATCCGGACGCGCTGGTCAGCGCGGATCGCGAGGCGCCGTACTTCTACTCGCGCGGCTTCCACCTCCCCGGGCTGCTGGCCTGGGTCACCGGCATGGCCGCAGCCGCGCTGTTCGTCGAGATCCCGACCCGCAGTGGACCAGACCTCGCCGGTCCGCTGGCGCACACCTTGGTCGGGGAGTACGGCATCGGCTGGCTGATCGCGTTCACGGCCGGCGCAGGTGCCTACGCCGCGTTCGGCGGTACCCAAGCGGAACGACGACGGGTGCTGCGACTGCATCGGGAGAAGCAGGAGTACCGAGCCGAGCAGCGTCGCCTCCGGTGGCAGGCGAAGGAAGAACCGGCAAGCGAGGACGAACATCCCCAACAGGAGGCCACCGACTCCAGGCCCGTCCTCGGCCCGCGGCACTGGTGGAACCGACGCGACGACAGCCCCGCAGGCTGAGCCGTACCCGGCGTCACCTGGGTCCGGTATGAGGCCGGCACCGGACGGCATCAACTGCGGAGCTGGACGACCTGGGCTGAGCCGATCGCCGCAAAGCGTTCGGGCTGACAGGTCAGCACGACGATCTGGCTGTGCGCTCCGGCGTGGTTGAGCACCGCGCACAGGCGCTCGAGGCGGACTGGGTCGGCATACCCCAGGGCGTCGTCGATGATGACCGGGGCGCCCCCGGAGTCGCTGACCAGTTGAGCGACCGCGAGGCGGCAGATCAGCGCCAGTTGCTCCTGTGCACCGCTGGACAACGCGTCGAAGTCCACCGTCGCGCCGTGCAAGGTGCGGTTGAGCACTTGCAGGTCGGAGCCCACCTCCACGTCGAAGTCCGAGCCGAACACCACCCGCCCGAGTTTGCCGACGGCCTCCTGGTACGGCTGCACATAGCGTCGGCGGGCCTCGTCGCGGTGCCGGATCAGGGTGTCCCGCAGCAGCCGGGCCGCCTCGGCTCGCCGATGGGTGGACTCCCACCGCGTCCGGGCTGAATCCAGTGCGGCCTGCGCGTCGGCGATCTGGTCGTGCAGACCCTCCGACTCGACCGCGGACAGCCGCCCGCGCACCCGTTGGTGCTCGTCCTGCAACGCTCGCTGCTGGGTCTCGAGCCGCTCCCGGACCGACCGGGCGTTGGTCAGCCGGATCTCGAGCTCGTCCGGGTTGTGTGAACGGAGGACATGCTCGGCCGAGACCAGCTCGTTCTCCCATCGCTGGATGTGGGCATGCGCCTCCTCCACCGTGTTGGCCAGCACGGAGTCGTCGGCCTCGGCACGTGCCGCGTCCAGCTTCTCCGAAGCCGCCTGGATCTCGGCAGCCGCGCTGGCCAGTTGCTGTTCCTTTCGCACGGCATCCTGGCGGAGGGAATCGACCGCCCCCGTGGCCTCGGTGGCCCGCTGGGTGGCCGCCTCCACGGCCTCGGCCGCCTCGTGCCGCGCGTGGCGGGCATGCCGCTCGGCCTCGGCTGCCTCGTCGATCGTCGCGGGCACGCTGGCTTCGGGGCGGTCGGGATCGGCTGGCTCGTTCAGCCCGGCCACCCGTGCCTGGATCGTCGCGATGCGCACCTCGAGGTCGGCGAGCTCCTGACCGTCGAGCGCCACCTCGAGGGCGTGTTCCTGTCGGTCTCGTTCAACAGTGTGATCCCGACGCTGCGCCGCCTGCCGGCGGGCGTCCTCCAGGTCGGTGGCCCCGTGCTCGCGGAGCAACTCGGTGCATATGGTCTGCGCTGTCTCGACATCCGCGGACAACTCCCGACCGTCGCGTCCGGGCCGGACGACGACCCGGGCTATGCCCTCTATCGTGACCGTCGTTGTGGAGACCACCGGTTGCTGTTGCTGACCGCCGGCTCCGAGCCCCGCGCCGTCCACGCAGACCTCGTGGTCCCCGAGTTGCTGCACCTCGAGGGACGTGGCGCCCGCATCTCGCGCGGCCTCGGCCAGCCGAAGCGTCTCATGGGCGGCCTCGATCGAGGCCAGCACGGCGTCGTCGATATCCGTGGCATCTATTCCGGTGCGCGCAGCGGTCAGGGCGGCCTGAGCGGTCTGCGCCCGTTCCTGGCGCTCTCGCAGACCCGCCAGGTCATCCCGGTCACGCAGCAGGGCGAGGGCATCGGCGGCCGAGCGCGCCAGCTCATCCGAACGGGCCAGTTGCTGCTGGGCGGAGTCCACGGCGGCCTGAGCATCGTCGGCACGCGATTGCGCGGCGGCCAACTCCGAGCCGGCCGCCTCGAGTTGGTGCTGCAACTGCTCCCGTTCACCCACCCGGCGATGCAGATCGTTGCTGGCATCGTGCCGTTCCCGGAGATCACGTTCGGCCTGTTCACCGGCCCGGCGGGCAACACTGAGCTGTTGTTCCGCGGCACGAACGGCTTCGCGCGCCTGATCCAGCTCGTGGGCGCGCTCCTCCAGCTCGGCAAGTTCGGTGCCCCGCTCCTGCTGCTCTGCTTCGATCCGCTGCAACTCGGTCGCGATCTGCTCGATGCGGGTGACGTCCCCCTCGACCCCGTCCAGCCGTTTGGCCACCTCTGCCTCGTGCTGCGTGCGCTCCTCCAGCTCGGTAGCGGCCTGCGCATACTCGCCGGTGGGTTTGCCGGTCTTGGTGAAATAGCGGGCGTACTCGGTGGTGACACGATCCATCAGAGTGGCGGCGATCTCCTCCTGTTCGGCCGAGGAGGAGGTGACCGCTATACCGGGTGTCGTTCCAGCCGCCGTCTCCAGTGCCGCGCCCAACGATGCGGCACCCGAGACGACGGCCTGCTGCAGCGACTGTCCCTGTTCGACCCGGAGCGCGCGCCAGAGGGTGAAGTCCATCGTGTCCGCGAGGATCTGCTGCACCCGCTGGTGCGCCTGCCGCCCGGAGGCCTGTTCCTGGCGCGGGGCCAGCACCCGCAACCACGTCTGCGGCTTCTTCACGTACTGCTTGCCGAACACCACGTGGTAGTCCCCGGTGGTGAACTCGACCTCGATCCAGGGCGCGACGTCCCGGGTGACCGGCTGCGTCTGCAGCACATGCCGTTTGCGCGAGCTGTCCAACTCGTCGAAGAGCAGGTCGACGGCCGCGGCCAGGCTGCTCTTGCCCACCTCGTTCGGGCCTTCGACGACGGTGACGCCCGTGGTGTCCAGCCGCACCTCTGACTCGACGATGCCACGGAAATCCCGCAGGCTGATGCGTAGCAGTTTCATCGCGCACCTGCGGCCAGTCGGTAGAGCAGTCCGAGCGCGTCTTGGGCGCCGCCCGCGGTGTCATCTTGCGCGGTGCGCAACGTGTCATGGTCGGACTCGGCCTGCGCGACGAGCTCGTCTGCAGCCGCCTGCGCGAATCCGGAGAGACCCAGGTCTGCGAGGTCGTGATCGTCAGGGAGCACGGAGAGATCCTCGTGCCGCTCCCATCTGGTGACCTTGGCGAACACATCACCCGCGTGTACCAACACCTCGTCGAGCTGGGCGGCCTGCTGCAGTGTCAACGTCCCGCGCAGCACGAGCCACAACGCAGTGTGTTCCTTGTCCGGTTGTGCCCGCAGCCAGTGGTCGAGCTCGGTGACGTCGGTGCCGCTGTTCAGGTCCCGGTCCACCACGGTGAACTGCCATTGGCCGAGCCGCACCGGAGTGACCTCGCACCGGTGGTGGTCGACCTCGACCACCAGCGCCTGACCCGGCTCGGGCTCCTTCCGGTCGGTGACCTCAGGCGTGCCCGGGTACCAGACCCGGGAGGCGACCTCGGTGGTGGAGTGCCGGTCCCCGAGGATCGCCGCGGTGACCCGGCGCTCGGTGATGGCCGAGGTCAGCCGCTCCAGCACGATCGTGGCGGGATCCGCGGTGTCGGGGTTCAGGGTGTCCACCGCCCCGTGCCCCACGAGGATCCGCACGACCTGATCATCCGGCTCCAGCCCGCCGACCGCTCCCGCGACGAGGTCGGTCAGCGGCCGTTTGCTCAGCCACGGGGCACCGACCACTTCCACACCTTCGCCGACCGGCACCGGTGTGCTCGAGTCCAGCACGTGCACATGCTCCGGGCACCCAGAGCGGAACGCCTCGGAGGAAAAGATGGACCCGGCATCGAGTGGATCGTGGTTACCGGGCAACAGGTAGACGGGGACGTCGATCGTGCGCAACGCCTCGAACGCCCGGGCCAACACCGAGCGGTGCAGCTGGTTGGACTCGAACACATCGCCGCTGACGACGATGAACGCGCACCCGTGCTCGCGCGCACTGTCCCCGAGCCGGCGAACCGCGTCGAACCGGGCCTGCTGGTAGCGAGGCCGGGACTCGTCGTCGAGGAAGTGCGCGGTCATCCCGAGTTGCCAGTCCGCGCTGGCCAGGAACCTCACCACGGCTGCTCACCTCCCTACACCGGTACGGGTACCGGTTCTGGGAAAGCACGCTAGTGGCTGCCTCCGACAGGCTCGTGGAACAGAGCGGTCACGGCGTGCCGGTGAACCGCTCGTCGTGCAGATGACAGGCGACATCTACCGCGGAGTCGACATCTACCGCCGAGTCGACGTTGTCGACCCGCAACAGCGCGGGGTCCTCACCGGGCTCGAACTGGACCTCCACCGAGTCGTCCCGCACCGAGATGTCACGCACCCCGTTCCACAGCGGATCATCCGGGGTCTCGGCTCGACTGGCCTCGATGGTTGACGCGATGGCGTCGGCCGGGGCGGCAGAGGTACCACCCAGTTGAACCCGCTCGGTTCCGGCCGGAACCTCGTCGAGCTCGGTGAGCATCGGTGACTCCTGCTCGTACACGGACTCGTCGTGAGCGGTCCATCGCCGCTCGAACAGTGCCCGCAGGTCCCGTGCCTCCCACCCGCAAGGCGCGAACCCGTATGGGCAGCGCGGATGGAACGAGCACCCGTGCGGCGGCGCCGCGGCGTCGGGAATCTCCCCCCGCGGCAGTTGCCGTGGCACACCCCGGTTCTGCGGGTCGGGCACTGCCTGCAGCAGTGCTTCGGTGTAGGGGTGCTTGGGGTTGGCGAAGATCTCGTCGGTGGGCCCGACCTCCACGATCCGGCCGAGGTACATGATGGCCACCCGGTCACAGAAGAACTTCGCGGTGGCCAGGTCATGGGTGATGTAGACGTAGGTGAGCTCGAGGTCTCGTTTGAGCTCGAGCATGAGCTCGAGGATCTTCGCCCGCACACTCATGTCGAGCATGGAGATGGGCTCGTCGGCCACCAGCAACTGTGGTCCACAGATGATGGCCCGCGCGATCACCGCGCGCTGCTTCTGCCCGCCGGAGAGTTCACCGGGCAACTTGGTCAGGAACTGTTCCGCGGGGGCGAGTCCCACCCGTTCCAGGGCGGCCACGACCCGCTCGCGGGCCTCCGCACGTCCCGAGACCAGGCGGTGGATACGAAGTGGATGCGCGAGCGCGGTCTCGATGTCCATGGACGGGTTCAGCGCGGCGTGCGGGTCCTGGAACACCATCTGCAACTCCCGGCGCATCGCCCGCAGCCGCCGTTCGGGCAACACCCCGAGATCGGTGCCCTGGTAGTCGATCTGGCCCAACGTCGGCCGGACCATACCCAGCAGCGCCCGGCCCAAGGTGGTCTTCCCGCTACCGGACTCTCCCACCAGGCCCAGCACCTCGCCCTTGCGCAATGAGAGGTCGACGCCGTCGATTGCCCGTACCGAGGTGCTGGCACCACCCACCAACCGGGAGATGGCGCTGGCCCGCAGTTCGTAGTGCACGTGCAGATCCCGGACATCGATGAACGACGACGTCGCACCGGGCGGGCTCGGCGCGCTCTCATGCTTCGTCGGCAACGGTGATCTCCTCCTGGATCAGCGGCTCGTGCCCACCCGGGGGTACCTGCTGGTCAGGCCCGTGCAGCCAGCACTCGACCTCACGTCCCTCGACCTGGACCGGGACGGGGAATTGCTGCGGGCACACCTGCATGGCGGACGGACACCGGGGATGGAACCGGCAGCCGGGCGGTGGGTCCACGAGGTCGGCCGGCGAGCCAGGGATGTAGTGCAGCCCGGATGTCGCCAACGAGATCGTG
>Ga0209487_1000501_pt1 | contig 35379 bp, 31 predicted proteins | sample Poulit2012_FD_187524 | JGI IMG/M metagenome (GOLD analysis project Ga0209487, IMG submission 187524) | Agricultural soil microbial communities from Georgia to study Nitrogen management - Poultry litter 2012 (SPAdes) (version 2) | ecosystem: Environmental > Terrestrial > Soil > Agricultural land...
TAGCACCAAGCCAATGTTGAGCCACCAGAAGGCGGTCTTCATGAGTTTCTCGTTGAACACCATATTGGGACGAATGTAGCGCAAGATGAACAAAGCGAAGCCGAGCGCTAAGAAACCGTATACCCCAAAGAGTGCTGCGTGAGCGTGGGTAGCTGTGGTGTTAAGTCCTTGGATAAAGTACAGCGCGATAGGTGGATTAATCATAAATCCAAACACGCCAGCACCGAGCATGTTCCAGAAGGCCACCGCCACAAAGAACATCACTGGCCACTTTAAGTTTTCCATCCAAGGGGCCTTGTGCTGCATGCGCCAGCTGTTAAAGCCTTCGTAGCCCAAGAGGATAAGCGGCACCACTTCAAGCGCACTAAAGGTAGCACCTACGGCCATTACAGGTGTGGTGGTACCCGAGAAGTACAAGTGGTGGAAAGTACCGGGGATACCGCCCACTAGGAACAGCGAGGAGGATAGCAAGCTAGCCGTGGTGGCGGTTTTGCGGGTTACCAAGCCAAGCTTAAAGAAGATAAGCGACATGGAAACCGTGGCAAACACTTCAAAGAAGCCTTCCACCCACAGGTGCACAATCCACCAGCGCCAGTATTCCATAATGGAGAGGTGGGTACGCTCGCCGTACATCAGCCCTGCGCCGTAGAACAAGCCCACTGCTAAGATAGACGCTGAGAAAATAGCCAGTAGGTTTTTATCTTCTGCATTCTTAATGGCAGGCAACATGCAGCGGCACATTAAGAATAACCAGAACAAAATTCCCACAAACTTCAGCAGCTGCCAGAAGCGGCCTAAATCCAAGTATTCATACCCTTGGTGGCCAAACCAGAAGCTAAACTCAGGCGGGATGATTTGTAGAATCGCTAACCAGTTACCTAAGAAGGCGCCCGCTGTCACCACCACTAAGGCGATAAAGAGCACATCCACCCCGAGCTTTTGGTATTTAGGGTCTTTGCCGCCATTAATAATGGGGGCGAGGAATAAACCCGCGGCCAAAAAGGCCACCGCGATCCAGAACATGGCCGCTTGCAAATGCCATGAACGCACCAGGGAATAAGGGAAGATTTCCGTGGTATCAATACCATAGAAGCCATGCCCTTCAATGGTGTAGTGGGCGGTGAACCCCCCTAAAAGCACCTGCAGGGTGAAGAGACCCACCACCACGAGTAAGTATTTACCTAGCGCTTTTTGAGAAGGCGTTAAGTTAAATTCTTTCACGGGGTCTTGCGCTGGAGGCGTGGGTTCTTCTTCGTCGTCTTTCTTCATAAAGGCCCAACCCCACACTAAGAAGCCGATACCCGCCATCAACAGAATAATACTAATAATTGACCACACCACGTTTTCAGCCGTGGGGAAGTTATTGATTAATGGCTCATGGGGCCAGTTGTTGGTGTAAGTCACTTCTTTGTCAGGACGGTTGGTGGCAGCCGCCCAAGCGGTCCAGAAGAAAAACTCTGTCATTTCAGCACGACGGCCTTCATCAGGCAGCGTGTTGTTCTTCATGGCAAAGTTTGCACGTGTCTGAGTGTATTCAGGATCGTCACCAAACAAACGCATGTAGTAGTCCTTGGTAAGCTCCATGGCTTCCAAGCGTGTATCGCTCACCACTAAGGTGCCGCTCTCTGCGTTATAACGGTTGTTGCGATACTCTTCAGCCAGCAAGTACTTGAGGTGGCGCTGCTGTGCACCTTCAAGATCGGCAAAGGTTTTGCCAAACTTTTCTTGCGCTGTGATATCGAGCCAGTGCACAAGCTCGCGGTGCAACCAATCTGCCGTCCAGTCGGGCGCTTGGTAAGCGCCGTGGCCCCAAATAGAGCCCACTTGCATACCGCCGATGGATTGCCATGCCGTCTGGCCATTCAGAATGGTCTCTTCCGTCATCAAGACCTCGCCTGACGTGCTGAGGACTTTATCGGGAATGGGAGGTGCTTGTCGGTACACCTCGGTGCCGTAGTACCCAAGAATCCCAAGGGTGACGGCACAAACCGTGGCCAAAATTAGCCAAAGTTTCTTATAGCTAGCCATGAAATACTCCTAGTTGGTAATAGCACTTATACTCTAGTGCTAAGCTAGGGGCCGCTACCATCGTCAAAATTAAAAAAATAGATTTAGATCAAGCCTTCGAAATAAAAGGCTAAAAATAGTATGAAAGGAAAGAAAAAGGCAGCGTTTAGGCTGCCTCGGTAAGTATTGGGTAGGTGAGTTAACCCACTACTACAAAACGTTCGGCATCATTAATATATTCTTTTGGCGCAATGGCTTGCTCGTTAGAGCCGAAAGGCATTTGCGCACTGAGCTGCCAGCTAGCTGGGATTTGGTACGCTGCATTTACCGCTTTATCAATCACAGGGTTGTAATGCTGCAAGCTAGCGCCAATGTTTTTGTTGGCGAGGGCAGTCCATACCGCAAATTGCGCCATACCAGCGGAGTTTGCAGAGAACTCAGGGAATTTATCCGCGTATAAGGCGTACTGTTCTTGCAAGCCTTGAATAACTTTTTGGTCTTCAAAAAACAAAATGGTGCCCGCGCCCTTAGCAAAACTAGCGAGCTTTTCTTCGGTGGGGCCAAAGTTTTCAGCTGGCACTAAGGGGCGTAAGGCCTCAAGCACAAGCTCGTTCCAAAACTTAACGCTTTCCTCGCCAAACAAAATTACAGCGCGAGAGCTTTGAGAGTTAAAAGCTGAAGGGGCTTCACGGATTACATTTTTAATTAAGGATTCCACTTCTTCACGGCTAACGGGCAACTCATTGCCTAAAGCGTACTGAGTGCGGCGTTTTTGATAAGCAGTTAATAAGTCCAAAGGATTCTCCAAAATAAATAGGTGGATGATATGTCAGAACAAAGCGATACAAATATGAGTGCGACAACCGAATTTTCAAGAGGATTGGCGATGGCTAAGCACGGCGACTGTATAAAGACCCCAGAGAAGGTTGCGCATAGTAAGTCCTTGCTTCATTTTGATGGTGTTGAAAAACATCTCATCGATAACAGAAATTTAGAGAAAACCGCGGTTTCATGTTATCTTTTGAGCACCTCATAAAGTTGAGCTGCATCATAAAGCCCGCATCGAAAGGCTTCAACGAACATCAAGGAGAGAGATTATGTTTCCGTTATCAGTGATTATCACCTTGGTTATTTGCGCTATTCCTTTGTGTTTGGGCATTGCGTTCGCTCTAGTGTTTAGCGGTGTTTCCACAGCGGTGGCAACTGCGGTGGGAGTGGGCTTATTTTTGATATCTACTTCCTTTATATCCATGCAGTTGGTTGTGGCAAACACAAGAAAGTCTTCATAGTACTGCCCGGTTGAAGCACGCAAGAGCCGCTGCTATCAATTAAATAGCTAAATATAATTAGCCTATATATTAGTTTGTGCTAATTTATGTCTGTTATTAGCTATTTAGGAGGCAGCTATGATTCAGCCACGGTTAGTGCCTTGGGTGTTTGCCATATTAATGTCGCTCTATATGGTCACCGGCATGACTTTTGTAATTACTTGGGTGAATACGGGTTTAAATGAAGGTTTTTATTTACGTTGGGCCCGTGCTTTTGTGATTGCTTACCCCATTGCGTTTGCCCTGGTGTTAACCGGAGCGCCGCGTATTCGTAAGTTCGTGGAAGGTTTAGCACAGCAAGCATTAAGGTAAGTCTTATTCCAAAACCCCATAGGGTTATTGGTTTTTATTCTTTTTTGTTTATCAATAGTTGCACTAGTATGGCCACTGTATAAATAAGTCGCAGTTTTCTGCGCTTTCCATTGTGATTACAGTGAGCCAAATTATGTCATCTGAACAACATACTGTCGTTATTATTGGCGGCGGAACAGGCGGTATTAGCACTGCCGCCTTGCTGCGCCGTAAATCTCCCCAGCTTGATATCGCGTTAATTGATCCTGCCGAATACCACTATTACCAACCCGCTTGGACCTTGGTGGGTGGCGGCGCCTATGCTGCAGAAAAAACCCAACGCAAGCTCTCCTCTTTATTACCCAAAGGCGTAAAGCATATTGCGCAAAGCGTGGCCAAATTATTGCCCGAAGACAACCAAGTGGAGCTCGCTGATGGCACCAAAGTAGGCTACAAGCAGTTGGTGGTGGCAGCGGGTATTCAAATCAATTGGGGCGCCATTAAAGGGTTAGAAGAAAGTCTGGGTAAAAACGGTGTTAGCAGTAACTACCGCTACGATTTAGCCCCCTACACCTGGGAGCTAGTGAAAAACTTTAAAGGCGGAAAAGCTATCTTTACCCAGCCTGCGGGCGCAGTGAAATGCCCAGGTGCGCCACAAAAAGCGCTTTATTTATCAGCAGATTACTTTAAAAAACAAGGTGTTAAGGCTGATGTTGAGTTCCGTTCGGGCGCCGCTTCTATTTTTGGTGTGCCGTTTTATGCCAAAGCATTGAACAAAATTATTGCCTCTTATCACGCTGCTACTCATTACAACCAGCAGCTGGTAGAAGTGCGCGGTGAAGAAAAAATTGCAGTGTTTGAGCATCAAGCCGATGGCGAAACTGTACGCGAGGAAGTGGCTTACGATTTACTCCACGTAGTGCCGCCCCAAGGCGCACCTGATTTTATTGCCAATAGCCCGTTAGCCGCTGCCGAAGGGGGCTGGTTGGATGTGGACCAAAGCACTTTGCGCCACAAAAAGTTTGCCAACGTGTTTGGGATAGGCGATTGCACCACAACACCTAACAGTAAAACCGCCGCCGCCATTAAAAGCCAGGCTCCTGTTTTAGTCGGTAATTTATTACAAGCCTTGGCTAGTCAAGGGCTAGAGCACAGTTACGACGGCTATGCTGCTTGCCCCATCACCACTGAAAACGGCAAGGTTTTGCTAGCTGAATTTACCTATGGCGGTAATGTGGCACCAAGCTTTGCAGCCGACCCACGGGTGCCGCGTGGATTCTACTGGTGGCTAAAACGCAGCTTTATTCCTGCTTTTTACTGGCATGGATTATTAAAAGGGCGCAATATCACGCCACGACACAAATCGCGTGAGTTTTCAGAGGAATTACCACAAGGGTTGGTAGAAAACTAATTGCTGTGTAGCCCCTTATGATGGGGCTTGATAAGCAAAGGCTGCCCATGCGGCAGCTGCAAAACTTGCCGCGTGATCAACAGGAGGCTTGGCAACACGCTTAGCCAGCCAAGCGCGGCTATAGTTTTCAGCGGGGCCAACTAAAATAGAGGCGATAGTTTCTGGTGGAAACTGGTGAATTTCTCCACTGCGATGTGCTTGTTTAAACAAGGCAATTAAAGGGCTAAAAACCGCTTTGTTGCGGTTTTCTAGTTGTTGGCCATGGGGTCCGCTGCTCACCAAGACACTGGCATTAAACATAAATCGTGCTAAGTCAGGCTGTTGTGTTACCCAACGGGTGTACGTATCGATAATGGCCGTAATGGTATCTTTTACTGTTGTTTTTGAGCCTATCGCCTCGTTCATTTGTTGCTCTTGGTCGCTGAGTGCGGCAAAGAACAATGCTGCCACCAACCCTTCTTTGTTGCCAAAATGATGATAAATAGCACCGATACTGCTTTGTGAGCGGTTTTTTATCATTTCTATTGTGGTGGCTTCAATGCCTGCTTCGTTAAAGCATTCCAACGCGCTGCTTAGGATGGTGCGTTTGTTTTTTTTGCCGGCCCCTGGTTCTATTCGTTCAAAAAAACTCATCATAGCGTGGTATCTCAGCTGTTGTTGTCGCTGTAAATTTGCAGAATAACATTCTAGAAGAATATTCTGTTTTGGTGTAGTGTTCCTTTAAACTAAGCTCTAGTATGAGATTTATTGTGAAGGCTTACTATGGATATTCAATTTAGCGCCGCTGATGGCGTTACTCTTAATGGCTTTGTTATTGAAGCTAAGGCCCCAAAAGCGGTGGTGTTAATTAACCCCGGCACGGCCACGAAAACTCACTTTTATCGCCCTTTCGCAGAATATTTGGCAGATAACGGTTATCACGTGATGTTATGGAATTACCGTGGCTTTTGTATTTCTCGCACCCAAGAGTTAGCCCATAGCGATATTGAATACACTCATATCGGTGAGCGTGATATCCCAGCCGCAATAACGAAGGCTAAAGCGCTTTATCCGGATTTACCCTTATATTGCATTGGCCATAGTACGGGGGGGCAGCAAATTGGTTTGGCGGCAAATTGCAATGAACTTGATGGTCTGATCTCCGTCGCTGTTTCTACAGGTTATTTTGGCGGTATGCCAAGGGGTTATCGCAGGCAAGCTAAGTTATTTTTTAAAGTGATAACGCCTATTTCTATTGCATTATTCGGTTATGTGAAAGCAAAAAAACTTAACTTAATGGAGGATTTGCCACCCAAGCTAGCCAAAGAGTGGGGGCAGTGGTGTGCAAAGCCTGATTTTATGTTTGATAAAAAGTTTAAACAGCAAAAATCACAAATTGCTGAATACCGCACTTTTGAATTCCCAGTGCATGTGCTCACCGCCGATGATGATGAAATCTCTACAGCGGCTAATACAGAGCGCTTATGGCGACACATTAAAAGCACCAAGCCGATTGAGTTTACCTATTATAAAGCCGCTGAAATGCCTAAAAAAGCAGTGGGGCACTTTGGTTATTTCCGTCGTGCTAACCAACAGGTGTGGGTGGATATTCTTCGGCATTTGGATGGATTTAACGGCTAAAAAAGGGATTTAAAAACATATTTATTGCATTTTCTTCACCTATAACTACAGTTCTCCTGTTTTTTGGTGAGGTGTAGAAAATGAAGAAGTTAGCCGTATTGCTGTGCGCAGCAAGTGCTTTGCTAGTGGCCTGTGATATGGATAAAAGCAGTGGCTCATCGGGTAATAACCTAGTGGGTGAGCCATTGCCGCGTGCCGTTACCCTTTATCACACGAGTGGTTACAACGTTGAATGCACGCAAAATACATTAGCCAGCATACCGAGCAACTACAGCGCCAAATACATCGTCAGCAGCAAAACTTTTACCACCTCCTTAGCCAGTTATGAAACCTGTAAAGATATAAGCGTTGATGATTATCTTGCAGATACCAGCAGCCGTTATGAATACCGCGATGATTATTACGCGTATACCAAACACACTTACGAATATGGCGGTACCTACATAAGCCAAGAAGACACCCGTATTCGTTCGCGGCAGCAGGGCAATAGCGTGACTCATGCTTATGCCATGGAAAACGGGCGCAAGCAGCGCCAATGGACGTTTGAAAAAACACCAGACAGCGATGGCAATATCCAGCAATTTACCTACACCACCTATGACAATAATGGTAGGCGCTTAAACCACATTAAAAGCGGCACGCCGCGTACCCGATATGGCAGCAATAATGGTGAAGAGTTAATTATTCTCTTCACTGTGGAACGTAATGGCTGGAGCAAAGAAGCCGATTATTTAATTATTAATAAGCTCATTTTGCTGCCCGAAGAATTGGACACGGGGGAGTATGTGCTGCGAACGTACTTGGATAATAGCGGTGCTCCCACTGGCGGGCGGCTTGAGCGGAATGGCAATGTGGAAATTTGCTACGAAGAGCGCTTTAACCACATGTATGCCTATCAAACCCAAGGTGTTGGCGCTTGCGATGGCCAGCCCCTAGCCGTGGTGAGTTATTAAGCGGCTTGATTGGGGCTGTGCATATTGCGATAAAACAAAAATGTGGCCGCATCGCCGGGCGCTTCTTCTTCCACTAGGTAGTAATTAAAGCGCTTAGCCAGGCGGTGGGCATAGCGGCGGTATAAACGGATTTTATTAGGCTCGTTAGCTGCAAACGTAAAAAACCACGGGGATTTAGCGGCTAATACCTTGCAAATAAAGCTATCCATTTCGCGCATGACTTTGATTGGGTTGTTGCTGGCGGCGGTCAAATCGATATAACGAATGGGGTCGTCATCGTGATACCAGCCGTAGCTGGGGTCGTGAATACGGGCAACGTTGTGGGAGTGGTGGCATTTTTCCACCACAATGCGTAAGTAAAATTCATTGCCACTAAACAGCGCCTCGTAAGCCATGCCCTCCACCATAAATTCATGGTGAAAACTGCCGTTTGCACGCATCTTCATACTGGCCTCCTTGGTGAACTCTCACAACAAGGCCAGTAGAGCACAGCAGGGCGACGTAGTGTGTCGTTGCCTTGCAGCTTAAAGCTGAAATACTTTTCCTACTTTTACTGCGTCTTCTTCGCTTACCCCTGCTGCCTCGGCGAATTGCGGCCAATCTTGCAATGCACGAGAGATATCTTCTGCAATATTGATAAGTGTTGCTTTAGGTAAACCAAAAAGAGAGGGCATCTTTTCTACTTCGCGGATACGCGGCGGGTACGGCTGATATTTAAAACCCGCAGCATGGTAGCCACCCACCGCCAAACTGGGCACCAAGTCATAGGCTGGCGCAAAACGATAGCCTTCATCACCGTAAATAAAACTAAAGTTACGCTCATGATCATCGGTATTGTTGATGGCGCTGTTGAACAGCATAAGGCGAACCAGTTGCTTAATATCTTCCTCAACATGGGTGCTAAACTTTTGCAGCAATGCATGCAGATCGTCGTAACGAAAGCTGTGACCTGGGTCGAGTTGGTTGTTAGGGTTTTTTAATAGCCCATTAGCGGTAATCAGATGGCGACGCCCATTTTTATCCACATCAAAGCGCTCTAAAAGCAAGACATCGCGCTGATTGATATTGGGAACGATTTTTCCCGTACCAATAGTAAGCCCCGCAGCGCGAGCCATATTGAGGCAAGCTAGCTCCACGCGAGCGTTGTTATAGGGGTCGTTGTGGCGGTTAAATTTGGCTAAATAGTAATTGCCATTATCTTGCACCAGCGCTTTAGGGCGAGCGCCGCCAACACCAGAACCCGAGTTGGTCAAAAATAAAAAACCCAAGGTGTGGGTTTCTATATCATTGCTACTGTGTTGGTCTATGTGTTGGGCGCTGAGCTCTATATCTTGTAATTTACTTAATTCGATCCCTTGCTCAAAAACGGGTTTTTTTCCTTGCTCCACAATAGCAATCGCGCCGATACGGCTATAGGCTTGCTGCAAGAACCGTAATAACTCGCTAACACAATGGGTGTTTAAGCGCTGCTTCTGCGCCAGAGCGATTCGGCTTAATACGGCTTTCCCCCAATTATCAGGCAGGTAATCATCCAGTAGTGCTGGGGCTTCGCCTTGGCAATATAGATGGCGCTCACCGGTTTGTAACGGTAGTTGGGCAGGGTCTAGGGGAAAGGCGTTAGGGTGCGTGAGGTATTCGGCAGTATAACGAAAGCCCACTTTTACCAAGCGTTGCTGCTCTTCAAGCAGGGCTATTTCTGCTGCTTTTAGTTGCCCTGTGGCATGAGTATTAAGGTAAATATCAAAACGGCTAATCATCAAATAAGCTCACTTCAGGTTTAAGTAACGCATCAAAAGCAGCCTCTAACCCCAATACTCGAGCGGCTTGGTAGTAGCGGCCTAGGGACACACGTAAATCACCTTTTTCCATGCGCTGCAAGGTGGCGCGGCTCACTTCAATGCGTAAAGCAAAGGCAGCAAGGTCATCTTTTGGGAAGTGCTTTTTGCGCGCTTTGCGCAGGTTGTTACCGATAATGGCTAAGTGAGATGTCGTCACGTCGATACTCATATATAAGTATAAAAGGGCTTTTTAGGCCGATTATACTCATATATAAGTATTTTTGTAGTGTTCGTAATGCAGGTTTCAATAGCGTTTTCTGAAGCGACACACCACGTCGCTCCCCTGTGAATAATAGTGGCTGTTATCGCTGAAGTAGGGGACGAAAATGTTATTACAACAAGAAACCCGATGCACATCACAAGGAGGTTGTTATGCGCTGTCACGCTGATGCCTTGCCTTTATACGAGCTGATTAGCACCCGGCTTGCCATTCAAAAGCGAAGCCGTGGAGCGCGGCGCTTTTGGCGCGCTCACAATGTTTGTTGGCGAGGATATGTTTTTTAGTCAAGATAGATTGGACTTTGTCGAAGAAGCCTTACAAGGTCAGTAGTTCTAAGGGGCTGGCGGGCAAAACCGCCTGCCTAAACACAAAGCGGTGCGCATATGAAACCACTCACAGTTATTATCACATTCGTGCTTTTATGTTTCTCTATAACAGCAGAAGCGCAATTGCGTTGCACTGAGGATGCCTTCGGCAACACCCGCTGCCGCGATAGCCAAGGCAATACCTTGCGTGGCCGTACCGATGCTTTTGGCAATACCACCTACAGAAAAGATGATGGCACTACTTACCGCTCCCGCACGGATAGCTTCGGCAACACACACATTCGTGGCAGCGATGGCAGCCGCTATCGTAGCCGCACCGATGCCTTTGGTAATACCATTTGGCGCGATGAAAAAGGCAACACCACCCGTTGTAGAAAGGACAGCTTTGGTAACACGCGCTGTCGTTAAGTCTGTTTACTTAAACACCCGGTGGCATAGTTCGCAGTAATATATTGACCACTTCTATCTCGCTACAAGCAGACGTCTCTCGACAATGTGGGCAACGTTTTAAACGACGCATGTTTATCTCCTTCTGTGGTGTGGCGTCATTATCAAATATCAAGGCGACACACTTTGTCGCTCACCTGTGTTAGCGAGCAGAAACCCACTGTTATTTTGGCTAAGATAGCGCCTTCCTTACATCATATTTGGAGCCGTTATGATTGTTCGCTTGCAGCCAGACCTCAGTAAGTTGCTGTTTACTATGCACGGTTCTATTGTGCCTCGCATTATGCCGGCGCTGCTGGTGCTGGCGGGATTTACGCTGGTGGTGGCGTTGCTGCAGCGCTATCAGTGGGTGGTAATGCCCAACTTTTCTTTAGCGCCCTTCACTATTTTGGGGCTCGCTTTATCCTTGTTTTTAGGGTTTCGCAACCAAGCCGCTTACGACCGCTGGTGGGAGGCACGCAAACTATGGGGCGATATGGTGTATGAGATTCGTGGCTTGGCTCGTTCTAGCGAAACCTTGCTCGCACCGGAGGCAGAACAGAGTGAGGCCGGGCAATTGCGTCGCCAGTTGTTGAGCTGGGTGGCGGCACATTCTCATGCGTTGCGTGCTGCGCTTCGACGCGAGGATTGTCGTGCAGATATAGCACCTTGGCTCGATAATGCCGAGATGGAGCACATGCTAACGCATGATAATCCTGCAGATTATTGCTTGCGCCGCGCAGGGCGTATTATTGGCGCACTCTATCGTGACAAACATATCGATAGCATTGGGTTGCGTATTCTTGATGAGCATTTAAATGAATTAGCTCGCGTACAAGCCGCTTGCGAGCGTATTGCTAACACGCCTTTACCGTTTGCGTTTACCTTGCTGACTCACAGAACCGCGTTGATTTATTGCTACACCTTGCCCTTTGTGCTGGTGGCGCCCATGGGGTTTTACGCCGTATTGTTTACCTTGTTAGTGGCCTACACTTTTTTTGGGCTGGATGTATTATCGCAAGAACTTGAAGGACCCTTTGGCCGCGAAGCGAATGATTTACCGCTTGATGCTCTGTGCCGAGTGAATGAAATATCGATTGCTGAATCATTAGGTCAAACACCGCCTCCGCAGTTGGAGCCTGTGAATTATATTTTGCAGTAATGGTTCGGCTGCTAGTTTGGTAATTTTTTCAAAAAAAAGAGGCTCATCAAGAGCCTCTCCCGCATCAATAAGCGATTAATCGCTCTGTTCTATTTCATCTTTTTGCTCTTTGTTATGCACCCAGTAGTACAGCACCGGCAATACAATCAGCGTGAGTAGGGTGGAGGAAATAATGCCACCAATCACCACTGTGGCCAATGGCCGTTGCACTTCTGCGCCAACGCTGGTGTTAAGTGCCATGGGCACAAACCCTAGCCCGGCCACCAAGGCTGTCATGAGCACGGGGCGTAAGCGCGTGATAGCTCCTTGAACGACGGCGTGATATAAGTCGTATTTTTCACGTAAGCTGCGGATAAACGATAACATTACCAAGCCGTTTAATACCGCTACACCCGATAGCGCAATAAAACCCACCGCCGCCGAAATAGAGAGCGGCATATCTCTAAACCAGAGCAGTAACACACCGCCGGTTAATGCTAATGGCACCCCCGTAAAAATAATGAGCGCATCTTTGACAGAGTGAAACGCCATAATGAGTAGCCCAATAATCAGCAAAAGCGTGATGGGCACTATGATGCTTAGGCGTTTGGTGGCCGATTCTAGTTGCTCGAATGTGCCGCCATAATTCAACCAATAGCCTGCCGGTATATCCACTTCCGCTTGTATTTTTTGCTTCACCTCTTGGACAAAATCGCCAAGGCTGCGCTCACGTACGTTGGCGGTAATGGTGATATAGCGCTTGCCGTTTTCACGATTCACTTGGCTTGGCGCTGGCTCAAGCACAAGTTCAGCGAGTTCATTCAATGGCACATAGCCATCTGCAATGGGTACGGGTAAATAATTGAGTTTGTTGATGTTAGTTCGTAGGTTTTCGGGTAAGCGAACGACTAAATTAAAGCGGCGGTCACCTTGGTAAATAAACCCTGAGTGTTGGCCGCCAATGGCTGTGGTAACCAATGATTGCACGGTTTCGAGGCTCACCCCGTATTGGGCTAAGGCAACACGATGGGGCTTTACGACCAACATGGGTTGGCCACTCAGTTCTTCTGCGCGGGTGTCTGCAGCGCCGGGCACGGTATTGAGCACTTGCAGAATTTTTTGCGCGTTAGTTTCGAGTACATCGAGGTCATCGCCATATAGCTTGATGCCTAAGTCGGAACGTACGCCAGAAATAAGTTCGTTAAAACGCATTTCAATGGGTTGAGTGAACTCGTAATTATTGCCTGGTAACTCGTCGAGTGAATGCCCCATGGCTTCTACTAGGTTGGCTTTGCTGCGCCGTGGATTTGGCCACTCGCTTTTGGGTTTGAGGATAATAATTACATCGGCAATGTTCGGTGGCATAGGATCGGTGGCAATATCCGCAGTACCAATTTGGGCAAATACTTTATCAACTTCTGGGAACGTTAAGATGCGTTTTTCGAGTTGCTCTTGCATCTGTATGGATTGTTCGAGGCTGGTGCCGTTAATACGCATGGCATGCAATGCGATATCCCCTTCATCGAGCTGTGGCACAAACTCAGAGCCAAGCGTAGTGAGCAACCAAATAGTCACTATCATGAGTACGGAAATGCAGCTTGCAACAAAAGCACGCTTGGGTAGCACCCAAGTCAAAATAGGCTCGTACAGTTTTTTTGCGCCGTGAATGATTTTCGGTTCTTTGTCTTGCACTTTGCCTGTCATAAACACGGCGACGGCGGCAGGCACCAAAGTGAGCGACATTAGCATGGCAGCGAGCAACGCCATAACGACAGTGGCAGCCATGGGGTGGAACATTTTTCCTTCAACGCCTGTGAGCGAGAAGATCGGCACATAAACCAAAGTGATGATGAGTACGCCTAAGAGGCTCGGGCGAATCACTTCAGCGGTGGCTTGATAGACCAACTCCAAGCGATCTTTTAGTGCTAGTTGGCCTTGCCGCTGCGCTTCACCGAGGCGGCGAATACAGTTTTCAACAATGATCACGGCGCCATCAACAATTAAGCCAAAATCCAGTGCACCTAAGCTCATGAGGTTGGCGGAAACACCGGTTTGTAGCATGCCAAACAGTGTGGCCAACATGCTTAGCGGAATAATCGCAGCGGTAATAATGGCGGCACGGATATTACCCAGGAGTAAAAAGAGCACCAAGATGACTAAGAGCGCCCCTTCGAGTAAGTTTTTTTGCACCGTGCGGATGGTTTTATCCACCAATGAGGTGCGGTTATACACGACATTGGCTTGTACGCCGCTCGGTAAGGTAAGGTTTACCTCTTCCAGTTTTTGAGCCAGTGCGATAGCCACCGTACGGGGGTTTTCGCCCATGAGCATTATGGCGGTGCCGAGCACAGTTTCCTGGCCATTACGGGTGGCGGCACCTGTGCGTAGTTCCTTGCCAATGCTAATGTCAGCCACATCTTGTACCAATACTGGCGAACCGTTGACTTGGCTGATAACAACTTGAGCGATATCCTCTACCGTTTGCAGCTGGCCGATACTGCGCACTAATATTTGCTGGCCGTTGTATTCAATAAACCCTGCCCCGCGGCTGTTATTGTTGGCGACAAGAGCAGTATTGATATCCTCTAAAGTGATATCAAACTGCAGCAGTTTTAGCGGATCCGGCAATACATGAAACTCTTTATCAAAGCCACCGTTGGAGTTGATCTCTACCACGCCTTTGACTTGCGCAAGCTGTGGTTTGATTATCCAATCTTGTATTTCACGTAATGCCATGGCGTCATAGGGTTGGCCGTTGGCTTGTTTAGCGTTTGGGTCTGCCTCCACGCTATAGGTGAAGATTTCCCCTGAACCTGTCGCCATAGGGCCCATTTCAGGCTCAATGCCTTCCGGTAGCTGGCTGCTTGCTGAAGCAAGCGTTTGGCTCACGAGGGTGCGGGCCGCATACAGATCAGTGTTATCTGCAAATACCACGGTAATTTGCGATAGCCCATAGCGTGAAATTGAGCGGGTGTAATCGAGCTTAGGCAGCCCGTATAAGGCCGTTTCTAGCGGAAAAGTGATGCGCTGCTCCACCTCTAAAGGCGAGTAGCCCTGTGCGCTGGTATTGATTTGTACCTGCACGTTAGTGATATCAGGTACAGCGTCAATGGGTAAATGCTGATAGCTCCATACGCCCGCGCCGACTAGCACTAGGCTTAGGGCCAACATCAGGAAGCGCTGCCTAATGGCAGCATGAATCATCGTATTTAACATGCGGCCTCCTAGTGCTCGTGCTCGGCTTCGGATTTACCAAGGTCGGCTTTAATTAAGTAGCTGTTTTGGCTGACGTATTCGTCGCCACTGTGTAAACCAGATAACACTTCAACAAAGTTATCGTCCTGTACTCCTAGGGTGATTGGCACCGCAGTATATTTGCCTTGTTCGTGCACAAATACCGTTGCTTGCCCGTCGATATATTGAATGGCTTTCGTTCTTACACGGATTGTGGCGGTAATAATTTCAGCATCGATATCGGCTAGCACCTTGTCGCCTGCAGCCATATCGAGGTGTTTGTTGGCTAGCGGTACTCGGGCAATGACGTAGGGCAGAGGTGTGCCGTTACTATCAATGGCTGGCGTGATGCTAAGGATTTTGCTGTCGTGATTATGGCCGTTGTGGCGAATATGCACGATTTGGCCAGGCTGTGTTTGGAAGCGTTGGCTAGGAAAAATATTCAGCTCCGCCCAAAGATCATCTTGGTTTAATAGGGTGAAGAGAGGGGCGTCTGTGGTAATTTCGCCTTGATTGATGAGGCGTTCTTGCACAATGCCTTTGATAGGAGATTTTATTTCATAGCGGCGTAAGCTTTCATTGGATTCCACCACAGCTAGCGTATCGCCTACATTAATACTGTCGCCAGTGTTGGCGTGCAAACGAACCACTAGGCCTGGGAAGCGCGCACGAATTTGTGCTTGGTGAGTGGGAGGGGTGACCAAGCGACCATAGACCTGTAAGTGGTGCTCAATCGGGCCAGATTCAGCGATAGCTACACGAATACCTGCGTCTTGGGCAATGGCAGGTTGGATAACAACAGAGTGATCATTGGCATGAGCGTCGTGTGAGTCAGAGGCTTGAGCTAAGGTAAAGGGAATGGCTGATGCTAATAAAGTGATAAAAATAGGACGTAACATAGTATTAACCTAACAGTAAAAGGGTAAAAAACGGATGGTGGTTGCTGATGTAATAAAGCACCAACTACTCCGTGAGTTGTTTGATAATGGCTTGATTCAGCCAAGCCGTTTTAGCGGCTTCAATGGCTTGGACTTGCGCACTCAGCAATTCTTGCCGTGCCGCTATCCACTCGCTGTAGCTGTAGCGGCCTTGTTGATAGGCGCTTTGTGCTTGCTGATGGGCTTGGGTTAACAAGGGAATAACCTCTTGTTGTAAACGCTGTGCCATCAATACGCTTTGTGTGTGCTGCTGGAAAGATTGGTAAAGCGTGGCGAGCAATTGCTGCTTGGCTTGTGTTTCCTGTGCCTCGATTCGTTCATTTTGTGCATGAGCGGCAGCAATACGGGGGCGATTACGGCGGCTACTAAACAAAGGTAGCTCAACTCCAACTCCCAAGGCGGCATCGTCGCTCGCTGCAAAATGGGTCACGCCTAAGCGCCATTGGACGTCTGCTTTGCCTTGTGCCAGTAGGTTCTCTAGCTCGCTGCTTTGTACCGCGCGCTGCTTGGCATAGGTTTGTAATAACGGTGATTCGGCCAGTTGGCGTTGTAACTCAGGGAGGTTTGGGAGAGGTTGCCAAGCAAATAAATCTCCTTGAAGGAGCTTAAAATCTACTTCAGCTTGCCCCATTGCCATGGCAAGAGATTGCAGGTTGTTGTCGCGTTCCGCTTCACAGTTGGATAAAGCAAACGTCGCCTGAATCAAGGCCACATTAGCGCGGCTGGCTTCAGCACTGGGTGATGCTGCTTTTTGGACGCGCTCTTGCACTAAACGCAAAGCTTCTTGCGATAGCGCAACGGTATCTTCTGCAATGCGGCACAGCTCTTGGGTGGCAAGGCTAGTGATATAGGCTTGCGTAAGCTGGCTAATTAAGGTGCGCGTTGCCGCTTCTCGTTCAAGGTTGGCGAGCTCAAGTTTGGTGGCACTTAAGCGCACACGTCGCTCGCGCTTGCCGCCCGTTTCAAATAAAGAACTGACGGATAATGTGGTTTCTGCGCTGCTCACCCCTTTGTATTCACCCGTTCCGCCAATTTCGCTCGTTTCAAGGCCGAGGCTGAACGGTGCGCTTTGTCGCGCAAGTTCGGTATCGGTGGCTAAGGCCTTAGATTGTGCCGCGTATTGATGCAGCTCAGGGTGTTGAGCGAGCATTCTGGTTGTTGCTTCTGTGAGGCTAAGAGCGGCGGAAGACGCCGAGTTAGCCAACGAAAATAGGGATATACACCCTATTATACGAACGCACAAAAACGCCCGTACCCTTAGGTTTGGTAAAATAAGTGTCATAATAATCTCTATCTAGTGAATGAAGAAAAAACGAAATTCAGATAGAGGTAATCGGTGGGCGATAAATCGCATTGAGGCTGGTGGAAAGATACAGAAATTTAGGCGCAACTTGCGTAGCAGCGGGGTAAACCACAGGACTAGCGGTTGAGGCTACGGGAAGGAGGGCTAGGTGTGCGCCGTTGCCGTGACAAATATCACAATGGTCTGCGTTGCTTTGTTGCTCTTGCACAGAGAGCTCGGTGCCATCAAGCACATGATGATGGCCCGATTGCACAGGCGCCATCCACAAGGATTCCGCATTGATAAAGCCCACTTGCAATACAAGCAGCAGCACAACAAGGCATTGCCTTATGCTGAAATTGCGAGCTGTTGTAGAGCGGTGGAGAAGCGGCATAATCTGGGTAAACCAAGTTTGAATGGGGTTATCCTACAGCGATTGGCAAAGGGCGTCAATGAGTGGGTCTGTTAAAGTTTGTCGTGCTGGAGCAGGATCATATAGTGCTGGATAACCTAGAGGCAGGGTTTAAGATAAACCCACACAACAGAAAGGTAAGGGTCAAAATGTCAGCACAAACTTGCCGCTTAGCGGTGCTCATCGATGCAGATAACGCTCAGCCTTCGCTAATAGATGCTCTTTTAGCTGAAGTGGCGAAGTATGGTACAGCGCAAGTGAAGCGCATTTATGGCGACTGGACTACGCCGCAACTCAATGGCTGGAAGCAATCCCTGCTATCTGCTTCTATTCAGCCCATACAGCAGTTTCGTTACACAGTGGGTAAAAATGCCACTGACTCTGCCATGATTATTGATGCCATGGATTTACTCTATAGCAATAATTTTGATGGGTTTTGCTTGGTGTCCAGCGATTCTGATTTCACTCGTTTGGCCTCGCGCATACGAGAGGCCGGCTTACTGGTGTATGGTTTTGGCGAGCGTAAAACGCCGCAGCCATTTCGTACCGCCTGCGATAAATTTATTTATACCGATGTGCTAGCGAAAGCTAGTGAGGATGAGGCAGAAAGCAAAGACGCCACCGTGGATGCGAAGCATTTGCGCCAAGACACTAAATTAGTAAATGTCATTAGAAATGCTATTGAAGCCGCCTCTGATGATGCGGGCTGGGCTGCCCTTGGTCCAGTGGGTAGCTTTATTGGTAAACAGTTTAATGATTTTGACTCGCGAACCTATGGCTACAGCAAACTTTCTAGCTTGGTAAAAGCTATTGGCTTATTCGAATACGAAGAGCGCCAGGCGGGCACGGGTAAAACCTTGTATGTGAGGAATAAAACCAAGAAGGGAAAATAGCGCTAGACACTCAAAATGCACCGCGGCTACATAATTAGAAGATAGCAACTTTACGTCACACGGTGGTGGGTACCAACAGAGTGGCGTTTGTCTTGAGTGTAGTCTGTGCACAAACTTAACAACTTGCCCCACTGGCCGTTTTATATTCAAAAGCTATTTCTTTTCTATTTGAGTCATCTTCAGTAAAACCCAGTTGCTCCATGTCGTTTAAATAAACAGTGAGCCTATCTCCCTCTTGAGGGGCTATATGGGTATCGAAAAGCGTTTGGGCGTTAAGCTTCTCGATAATAGTATCGATATAATCCTGGAAACTTGTGGAATGCATAGGGAGCACCATCATGCCGACAGGGTTACATATTGTGAACTTGCAATGATGGTATTCCCACCAATTGATGCGTGGTTTTTCTTCTTCATGAATCTCATTACAAGTGCAGAATTTAATCACACCGGAATCGCACATAGAAAAGCCCCTTTCAGTTAATTTTTATTGTTAGTAAGGCTTTTTATAGCTTTTCACATAGGTGCTGTACAGCCCTTTGAATTTCCTCCTTGGTAGTACATCTGCCAAAGCTAAAGCGGATGCTTGCCTTGGCTTCTTTGTCTGTTAGCCCAATAGCTTTCAGTACATAGGAAGGGGTGATGAAGCCGCTGTTGCAAGCTGATCCAGTGGAGGCGCAAACGATTGGTTGTAGGCTGGTTAGTAATGATTCAGCATCGTGCCCTGGGAACTGAAGATTCAGATTGCCTGGGTGTCTTTGGATTGGGTCGCCGTTAATTACATAGTTAATATTATTTGCATTAAGCTCTTTCAGGAAAGAAGTTTTTAGCTTTAAAAGCTTGCTTTGGTTTTTATCGAATTCAGTAAGTGTGATTCTAGCTGCTTCACCTAAACCAACACATAAAGGCGTGGGAAGTGTGCCAGCTCTTAGCCCGTTTTGCTGTCCTCCACCATGGATTAAAGCTGTAATACTCGGCTGAATATGAGATGCGATAAATAATGCACCAATTCCTTTGGGGCCGTAGATTTTGTGGCCGGATAAGCTAAGAAAATCCACTCCCAAATCAAACACATCAATAGGTGTGGAATCCAATGCCTGTGCAGCGTCGCAGTGAAATAAAGCACCTACTTTGTGCGCAGCTTGGGCAAGTGCTTTGATGTCTTGAATAACACCGATTTCATTGTTAACAGCCATGATACTAACGAGTAGAACATCTTCAGTTAAGGCTGCGTTATATCCGTTTTGATCAATTATCCCAAATTTATCTACCGGGATTTCTTCTACAATGAATCCTAGCTTTTGGGCATAAAAATAAGCCGCCTCTTTAACACATTTGTGTTCAGTGCTGCCGATTAATATTTTATTTTTATTTGAGATGTTGTTGAGCAACACAGTGGCAATAGCTTGATTATTAGCTTCAGTTGCACCTGATGTGAAAAAGATTTCTTCAGGGAAAGCACCTATAAGTTCGGCAATATTTGCTTTTGCGTTTTCTATGGCAGAAGCAGGAATATACCCCATAGCATGCGAAGAGTGAGGATTGGCGTAAGACTCTGAAAAATAAGGAAGCATAGCACTTAATACACGTGGATCTGTTGGTGTTGTTGCTTGGTAATCTAAGTATATGGAATTAGAAATATGCATTGCTTACCTACATTAGCTGGGAGAACAGTCCAGTTGAAGTTGAACTTGTTTGATGAACACTCTATTGTCTACGACTGGAAGTACTATCCAGAGAGAAAAATGTATAATAGCAAACTTACTAACCTTGAGGGCCAACCTCAATACTCCGGCCACGAAACCTTCCCCCTGCGTTATGGGTGGCTCAAGAAAGCTTATGACGCTGTCTTAAGTGCCCAAGAAACGAATGATAGCAGTTCTGTATTTAATGATGCAGGCGCTATTGCATTGTTTGGGGTCGGAAAAAATATGGTGAACTCCATTCGTCATTGGGCAATGCAGTGTGACGTAATTGAGCAAAGTTCGAGGCGAGAGCCTGTAGTTGTAGGCAATATTGGCAAGTTAATTTTTGATTCAAATAATGGGTTAGATCCATACAAAGAAAACCCCTCTAGTCTTTGGCTCTTGCATTGGGCATTGGCAACTAACCCACGTTTGGCTACATGGTATTGGGTTTTTAATCATTACCACTCAGATAGCTTTGAGCGAGACACCTTGGTTACAGCTTTAGATAAGTTTAACAAGGAGAGAGGGTGGACTAGAGTTTCTAAAGCTACAGTAAAGCGTGACGTTGAGTGCTTTGTGCGTACCTATGTAGCGAAACCAATTACAAGCAAGCAAACTTATGAGGATTCTATCGAATCACCTTTAACAGAGCTTGGTTTAATCAAGGCAACCGGAAAAAAAGATGGGTTTAGAATTGTCCGAGGAGCAAAGCCAACTCTAGGTATGGGGGTGTTTGCTTATACTGTCATAGAGTTTTGGAATGATTTTGCTTCGGCAAATACCATTTCCCTAGAGGCGCTTTTATATCAGCCAGGCTCGCCCGGGCGAGTATTTCAACTCAATGAAGATGATTTAATTGATAGGTTGATGCAGCTTAGTAAATTAACTGATGGTTTATTGGAATGGTCGGAAACTGCTGGGCTTAAGCAGTTAGTAAGATCGAAAAGCATCAGCAGTGATAAGGCAATAAGTTTTATCAAAAGCGATTTTAGTAGTTAATAGGAAAACAAGATGTCTTTGGCAAACAAAGTTTTTGTAGAAAGGCGTTTTCAACGTTCTATACGAATTGATACTGACTTACACGATGATGATGCATTAAAAGGCTTTGTTTGTCCTGAATCTTCTGCATCTGTTCTTGTTAATTTAAGTAATCATATTGTTGAGGGGGAGCAGGCTGCTTTTACTTGGACTGGCCCTTATGGAAGCGGTAAATCGAGCTTGGTTATCGCTTTAAGTGCTTTAACTTCGCCCTCAGAATCTAGACGACAAGCTGCCGAAAAGTCTGTAGGAACAGAGCACGCTAAAAAAATATGGGAAGCTTTTGCGGTTACTGATAAGGGATGGCTAACCATACCTGTGGTTGGTGAAAGAGCTTCAACTCATACAGCTGTTGGTGAAGCGCTCATTAATCACGGGGTTGCGAATAAAACACCAAAAAATGGTTGGACAGATAGAAGTTTAGTTAGGGCTTTGCTTGATGCTGCTAATGACAGCAGTGATAAAGACGGCATTATCCTTTTTATCGATGAAATGGGTAAATTTCTTGAAGCGGCAGCACGCGACGGTGAAGATATTTATTTATTCCAGCAGCTAGCAGAAGCTGCAGCGCGCTCTAAAGGCAAGCTTGTTGTTATTGGAATCTTACATCAGTCTTTCGCCGAGTATGCTAATCGTTTATCAAGAGATATTCGAGATGAATGGTCTAAAATTCAAGGAAGATTTGTTGATCTAGTTGTTAATACGGCTGGTGAAGAACAAATTGATCTGCTCTCTAGGGCTATCCAATCGAAGCATAAGCCAAAGAAGCTAACTCAGCGCTCCCGTGTTGTTGCCGAGGCAATAAGGAAAGAGAAGCCCGGTGTAAGTGAAAATATAGAAAATTTACTTGATGGGACTTGGCCATTGCATCCTGCATCAGCAGCTTTACTAGGCCCAATATCCCGCCGTAGTTTTGGCCAGAATCAAAGAAGCTTATTTGGATTTTTAAATTCAGCAGAGCCTTATGGCTTCCAATCTTTTTTGGAGGCAGCCAAGGAAAATGAGGTTTACAAACCAAGTCTGCTCTGGGATTACTTAAAAGTAAATTTAGAACCATCGATTATTGCATCCTCTGATGGGCACCGGTGGGCCATTGCGGCTGAAGCAATAGACAGGTGCGAAGCAAGTGGTGCATTAGAACTCCATGTGGATTTATTGAAGTCCATTGCTGTCTTGGATTTGTTCAGGCAGGCGTCTGGAGTTACAGCTAATCGCGACGTGCTTTACACATGTGTAAACGAGGCACAAAGCAAGATTGACGATGCATTAGAATACTTGCTGGAAAATTCATTTGTTATTTTCAGAAAGTATTTATCTGGGTTTGCTGTATTTGCAGGTAGTGATTTTGATATAGAGACAGCCCTTGAGGAGGCAGTTTCGGGGTTGAAAGGTATTAATTTCTCTGACCTAAAAGCTATGGCAGCACTCCAACCTATTTTAGCAAAGCGCCATTATTTCCAAACAGGAACCCAACGACTGTTTAACTTAGAAATTGCTCCACTCAATGATATAAGGGAAATTGTTAGTGGGTTTGAGATGCAGCCAAGCATTATTGGATTGTATTTATTGGCGCTGCCCACTGAAAATGAAGATAGCTCTATTATAGAAGAAGAATGCAAACTTGCTTCTCTTGAGGCTACAAAGGCTGAGCTGAATGTAGTAGTGGGCTATCCACAGCAAGCATGGAAAATCGTTGAGTTAGTAAAAGAGCTACAAGCGCTAGAATTTATAAAAGAAAGGTACCCAGAGATTCAAGGTGACCAGGTTGCACAGCGCGAGATTAGCATCCGCGAAGTTTTCCTCAGAAACAATCTAGAGATTGAGTTGCAGCAGGCGGTACTACAAACAACTTGGTTTGATTGGGGAGTCAGGCTAGAAAATATTTCTGCCCAAGAGCTTAATAATAAAGTTTCCGATTTAGCAGATAGATTATTTCCCCACTCGCCAAAATTAAAAAATGAGCTTATGAACCGAAATAAGCCATCGGGTAGTGCTGTCGGCGGGCAGAATGCTTTATTAAGAGCTATGGCGGTGAATATTGGCGAGCCAAGGCTTGGTATTGAGGGTTATCCCGTAGAGGGTGGGCTTTTCGAATCACTACTAGGGAGTACCGGACTGTATCGCGAAATTAATGGGGTATATGATTTTTGTGCCCCAACACCCCAGTTTGACCCTGCAAATTTGTTTTTTATGTGGAAAGAAGCTTCAGAGTATTTGGAAAAAAACTCAGACAGAGCGGTTCCATTAAGCGAGCTATATGAAATTTGGCAAAGCGGGAAAATAGGACTTAGGCCTGGACTAATGCCGATTCTTGGATTAGCTTTTGTTCTTTCCAAAAGGCATGAACTAGCTTTTTATCGTGAGAGCATCTTTTTGCCACAATTCACAGACTTAGAGGCTGATTATTTATCAAAAGATCCTAATTCTATCCAAGTAAGATGGATGGATTTAAGTGGCATATCTAAACAGTTGCTATCCGGGCTAGCAGATGTTGTGCGCGAACTAGATCCAAGCAACTCATTAACTGAGCTTGCGCCAATAGACGTAGCTAGAGGGGTAATAGCTATCTTTGACACCTTGCCCAACTGGACAAAAAGGACCCGTAACTTGTCTAGCGTAGCTATTAAATTCAGAACTATTTTTAAAGAAGCTTATGACCCTAATCAGTTATTGTTTTCAGACTTACCAAATGCCTATAAAAAGGATGCAGACATCAAGGACGATAAGATAGCGCTCGGAATTGTAGAGTTAACTAGGCAGGTGTTGAAAGAGCTGGTGGAGGCATACCCTAAGATGCTCGAAAGGATTTTAAACCTTCTACAAACTGAGTTAAAAGTACCGAATTTCTCACCGCAGTCCCTTTCAGATTTACGTGCAAGGGCAGAAAATATTAAGCAAATATCTGGTGACTTTCGATTAGATGCGTTCTCGAATAGATTGGCTGTGTTTGATGGCACAGAACTAGCAATAGAAGGTATTGGAAGCCTAGCAGCGAATAAGCCACCCAGAGATTGGGTTGATGCAGATTTAAACAAAGCTTTGATAGAAGTTGCTGAAATGGCTCAAAAGTTTATTAAAACAGAGACTTTCGCTCATGTTCAGGGCAAAGAAACGAAGAGGGAAACCGTTACTGTGATAGTTAATCAAGGCGGTCGACTTCAGCCTTTTGAAGCAAATTTTAATGTGAGTGAACAAGAGCAAGAACAAGTTGATGGACTAATTAAGCAACTGAAGAGCTCTTTAGACAACAAAGATTTAACTGCTCAAATCTTACTTTCGGCTTTTGCACGGCTGAGTAGCGAAATCATGCAACCAGTGAACATAGGTGCAGAAACGAAGAACTAATAAGTATAGTTAGGACACGGGAGTGATAATGACCATTCGGGAGAAACACGTACTTGGCTTGTCTGGTGGTAAAGATAGTGCTGCATTGGCCGTGTATATGAGGCAGAACTACCCAGAGCTTGAAATCGATTACTTTTTTACTGATACAGGGAAAGAGCTGCCAGAAGTATATGAGTTTCTTGGGAAGCTCGAAGGATTTCTTGGAAAGCCCTTATTGCGTCTGAATCCCTATCGTGACTTTGATTATTGGTTAAAACAGTACAATAACTTTCTTCCTTCAGCACAAACTCGCTGGTGTACTCGGCAATTAAAGTTAAAACCATTTGAAGATTGGGTTAAGCCCTTCTTAGATGATGGTTACATAGTGCACAGTTATGTTGCTATCCGCTCAGATGAACCTTACCGAGAAGGCTATAACGCAACACACAAAAATCTGAAAATTCATTTGCCTTTTCGAGAAGATGGGGTTGATAAACCAGCTGTTTCTGAAATCCTAGAAAGCTCAGGGATTGGTTGGCCCAAGTATTATGAGTGGCGCTCTAGGAGTGGTTGTACGTTTTGTTTTTATCAACAAAAGATCGAATGGGTCCGTTTAAAAGAAAGACACCCTGAAGCTTTCGAAGAGGCCATGGCCTATGAAAAAACAGCTGTGGATGGAGGTTCACCGTTTACATGGAGCCAAGGGGAATCTTTAGCTGAGCTGTCCCAGCCTGAAAGAATGCAGCAAATTAAAGACGAGCATGAAAAAAGAGTACAGCGAGTCCGCGCTCGTAGAGCGCAGAACCCGCTAAGGCCTGAACTAGAGATGATTGATATTGATGATGTTTATGGCCAGGCAAAAATGTGTGTGCCATGCCATAAATAATCCAGCCGTTAAAACTCTGGTTTAATTTTTACAGCTTTTTTAAAGTCGTCAATAAGAAACTCTTTTCTTTCTTCAAAGAAAGTGATTGTGGGCGCGCCTTCTGCATCGTGATTTTTTTTGTACAAACTTTCTGCGTCTTGCAATAAAAAGGTATTGGTCAAACCAGCAGAGTGGTAGTGTTTAAAGGATGTCCTTAAGGGGTCGTTTCTCTTTTTAATATTAAATTGTTTCGGTAATGGCATCATATTCCCTAAGCCATCTACATGTTGCTTCCTGTCATGTGATTGAAAATAAGCTGAAGAATTTGATGGATTAAAAGAGATTGGCTCCATATGGTCTAACTGCAAGTCAGCAACATCTTTATTAGCAAGATTAGATGAGAATACTTGCTGCACTAGATCACCGTTTGGTTTTTTTGTTAATTTGAATAATTTCGCAAAAAGCAATCGAATCTTGGGCGATTTGGGTCGATATTGCCAGGTTCTTAACCAGTTTTCAAAATCGACAATGAGCTCACTATGAGAATCAGAAGCAAGATAGTTAGGTCGATAACTTTGAGTATTAAGATTGTTGTCCTGGATTAATTGTTTTGCGAACTCTCTAGGTTTTTCTGCAGATTTAGCTAGCATAGCGACTTTCCAGATTTCGTAGGATTGATTTTTTATCTCATCTGGGCATTTATCAGAGGTCATTTTATTGAAGCTAGCCATAACTTTCTGTGGGCAAAACTCAGGGTTATTATCATGTATTGATATATATTTGAGCATAAAGTTAAATAATCCTGATAATACGCCAATCTGATCTATTGCCACTAGAAAGTGTGCGGTTTTCAGTGCCATTGAACTATTTATTTCTAACTCATTTTTTAGCGCATGATAAGTTTGATTTCCAAATTTGATATCGAAAATCTCTAAAAAAATCTTAGCACAATGAAATATATTGAAATGCCTTTTGATGTCTTCCGGTGAATAAGTTTCTAAACCGGCCAAATAAGACTCTATTGATGATCGATAGCTCACGCCATCTCTATTTTTTATGGAAGTACTGCCTGTGATAAACACAATAGCGAGGTAAGCTATTGTATGTCTTTTAGAGTCGATCTCATCTTTGAAAATCTTGGAGACCCACTGTTCGTCAATGTGCTGGATCGTATTATCAATATCAGAAGGTGTTATGTTCTCAATATTTTCGTTTGCGGTCACAAATTTTTTATAAAGCTGATTTTTTATTAAATCTAAATCATCAAGAGCTAGAGCGCGGTCGTTTAAAACTTCAAAAAGCGTATAAGCATCATTTAAATTTCCGGTTTGAACTACGCAAAAAGAGACTTTATTTAAAAAATCATTAATTTTTGAAGTTAAACTTAAAGTAAATTGAAAAGGTTCGCACTTTTTTTCTTGCCTCTTAATTTCGTTAAACTGAGTGAAAATGCATTTAAGGGCATTGATATAGTTTTTTATAGTATCGGAGGTTTCTTCATCATCAACTAAAAAATAAATTTCAGGGTAGGATTGAGAGCCTAACGTAATGCATGTACTGGTTAGGGTTTCTAAGAGTTCATTATTATAGGTCTGACGATCATAAGTAAGAGATAAACCTGGTTCATTGTTCGTGTTAGCTTTATTTACTATAAACTTATGGAGTAGAGCCTTATGCATTTTTGCATATTCTGGATCTGCTTCATTTAAAGATGTTTTAGGCAACCCAAGTAAGGGCAATAACTTATCTAATGTGTTTGTTCTAGTTTTTTCATCAATATTACTTGGATCGCTATTACCAGCGAACTCATGAATTATACTTTCTATTTCTGCTATATCTGATAATAAAGCTTTATTACCTAAAGAGTTAGAAAATAAATAATTTACAGAGTCTTTGTATTGATCAAGGATCCCTTGTAAGTAATATACCTTATATCCAGATATGCCCTCACGTAATAATATTCTGGTTAGTAAAAAACGAATAAAATTAGTTAAGAAAGAGGTTGTAAATCTTTGTTGACCATCAATTAGCTGATGTCTTTGATCGTTATCAGCAACCGTCACTATAGATCCAGCAAAGTATTTATTTTCGCCTTCAGTATGCCAGTCATTAATTAGTTTGCTGATTTGTTCTTCACCCCACTTATAAGGTCGTTGGTAGTGAGGTATACGAACCTCTTTTGTGCTAGATGAGTCATCGTCTGATTTTACATCAGCAGTGATTTTAAAAAAGCTTTGAATTTTTGCACCACGTAAATCCATAGAAGACCTCGAATATACAGTTTAGTTATATTTATGTAAGTAAAGTAGGGATAGGAAGCGGCTCTTCAGATAAATTATCAGTTTTATGCTTATTGAATTGTTCTAATATTTTGTAGAGAAGAATTTCTGCTGGGTCAGTGGTTGGATCACTGTTTATCCAGCCTTGTATTGACAAAAGGCCGCCTCGACAAAATTCTTCAAATATTTTGATGGAATCTGCAAGTTGCTCGTCTCGTAAACAATTTCCGTCTCTTGTATGAATTAAAGAGATCATATATATAAAACCATCTAGTTGGTCTGTAGCATAAGTGCTCATCAAAATAGGGATAGTATCTTTTGAAAGAGGTTCTTTTCTATTTTTTGAGAACCCAACCATTGCCGCAAAAACCATCAAATCTTTAATATGAGTAAAAATAGATGGGTATCTATGAACCAAGCTATCAACTAAAGGCTCAAATTCTCGGTCACGCCTTACATTAAGGTTGCGCCAATCTATGCTCTCTGTATTAAACACACTCATTTAATACACCTCTTTTATCTCTACATTATTTATATCCGAATCGAACTCAATAGTTGGAAATAGTTTTCCATTTATTGATATGTTCTTAATCTCTTTATTTTCTTGAGGCTGGGTTGTTTTTTGCAATAAATAATATTCTTTTCCACACCTGCCGCTTTCTCGAATAATTTTCTCACCACCTTTTGCACTTTTGTCAAATAAGAAAATAATTAACTGCTCACTCTTTTGAGATAATGATTCCGCTAGCTTTGGCGTGTAGGTGTCACTGATATGTGAAAATGGTGCATCTAGAACCATTGGAGCAATGGCGCCAGGCGTTAAGATATTTCCTTTAGCGCCGGACCTTATTTTGGCTATTTGGACTAAAGTAGATGTATAGATCAAGGTTAGTATAGCGGTAAGCCCACCACTAGGTGCTACTAGCCGTCTATCATCGTTATTAATGCTATAGAGGCCAACTTTAAAATCTTTTGTAATACCTACGCTTATATTATTGGGCAGAGCGGCCGAGATGAAGTTACTCATCTCTGAAGCTAATAGAGGCTTAATGTTTTCTAAGGCTTTAGCTAAATTGCTCTCGATGGTATCAATGACTTTATCTATAAAGCTGATGCGTTTTTCTATTTGTTGTGCTTGTGGTTGGGTGGCGCTAAGCTTTTGTATTTTTAAATTCAATGATTTTATTTCTTTGGAAATATCCTCAAGTCTTCTTTCTGCTGCGCCTAGCTGCCTATTAGTTGTATCTCTTTGAGACTGTAGGTTGTTTCTTTTATTTTCTGCATCTCTTACCTGATCTATTTGAATATTTTTAAGTTGATCGCTAATTTCTTCAGCCTCTTGTAATTTTATTTTAAGCTCGTGCTCTTCCTGAGCAACACGAGAAATAACACTTTGTATTTGCTCGGGTGCTTTTTTTGAGTTTTCAAGGGCGACCTGTAAAAAGTTTCTGGCGCGTTGGATACGCCCAAAAATTACAGGGTTGGAGGCTTTGTTTAAAAGTTTTTCAATGTTCGTAAGAGCTTCTGAACCAGGCGTAACTTCAGCACCACAAATGCATTGAGCTTGATTAATAATGTCAATAATTAAGCTCTGATTGTAGGGTGCTGGAATAGTTCCTTTGTATTGGCTTTCATCAATAAAGTCGATTGATTCTTCAGTTAATCCTGCTGCAAAAGCTGACCATGCATAGTTTTTTACTAACAGTCTTTTTTCATTTTTAATGTTTTCGAGTTTTAGTTTATGATTTTTAATATTTCTCTCAATGCTATCACGCTGCTTTACCAACGTGGAAACGGCGGAGCTATTCGTTCTAGCTAAGAAGTCATTAATAATTTTTAAGTCTTCTTGAATTTTTATGTTTACATTTTTCCAACTGCCAATTCTTTTTTTAAGTTGCTCTTCTTCTTGTATAAAATCTTCTAATTGCTTTACGCTGAATTTAAGCTCGGATGAAACATTAAGTTCGCGAAGTTTTCTATTGTGATCTCTTTGTATAGTACGCAAGTCATTTAAGGCCTGTTCTGCAACTTTAAACCCTAAAATATCCTTGATTGAGTTTTCTGCAGAAATTTCACCGGATGTTGAAACAGCAATGGGTGCACCTTCCCCATCGATAAAGAAGTATCTCATCATGTCTTTTGGAAGGATGCTATTGATGACAGTGTTGGGGTTGTTGAGCTGGGTATAATCACCATGAGCGTTTTGCTGATGCAATCTAAAAGCTCTATTTGGGCCACCAACCCGAGTAGCTCGATAGATACTTGAATTTTCTTCGAAAGTTACTACAACTGAATAACTTGTTTTCCCTTCTACAGCAGCTTGATGATTAAGGAGGTCGTCTTTTCGTTTAAAGTTTGGAGTGAACTCTTCATAAAGACACCATGTTATCGCATTGAGCAGATTGGTTTTACCAACAGCATTGTCTGCCCAAATAAATGTAGTGTTGGCATGCTCATCTTTTGCAAAAATAATTTCCTGAGAGCCATAAAAAGATCGAAAGTTATTAAGCTCAAGGCTAAGAAGTTTCATTTAAATCTTCCTGCTCTTTTACGTATTGTTCAAAGTTGTTTTCTAAAAGGGTTCTTATTCGCCTTAATCTTTGGGTGTTATGCCTGTCGCCGTAAAAAAACTCCCTTTCAATAGATATTACTTCCTTAGCTGTTTCTTCTGTAACTGAAAGTTCTTCTTGGTAAGCAGCTAAAATTTGTTCTTGTATCGATTTTAAAGACATCATTTTATTTAAAGCCCATGTCGTTTAGACCAACTTCGTCAATTTTCCTTAATACCTTTTCTTTATTCAAGGCGAGTGAACAAAAATCATTAATTCGTTTCAATTCTGATTTTTTTAGGTTGTTTGAGAAGGGGGAGTACATGTATGGGTTGGGCAGAGTAACAAAATCATAAATCTCAGCAGTATCTTTGCCTTCAGACTTTCTAAGGACTCTGCCTCGGCGCTGTATATACTGGCGTTCGTTTTTTGTGCTAGCAAGAAGATAAGCTGTTTTACATGCAGGAACGTCTACACCTTCGTCTAGCACACGAATCGTTACTAGCGCATCAATATGCTTATTAACGAAATCGTTCATTCTTGATTCTCGCTCTTTTGCTGTTTCTCTGCTAGTAAATTGCGATGATGTCCATCCATTATCACTTAAAGTTTTACTAACTCGGTCTATAACTTTTATGAGCTCACTGTCGTGATTGCTATTGACCTTGGTTTTATCATGACCAGCGCCGCAGTAGAAAAGCGACAGGGGTCTTTTATCTTTTGGAGTGTCTTTAATGATCTTTTGTAGTGCATGATATTTATTTTCAGCGCTACCCAAAAGCATTGATCTTTGGCCGGTCAAAATAGATAGCCTGGATTTTTGACTGTGACTTAGGCTATTAGAAAGTTCTATCGCAACTAGCTTTGCTATCTCAGAAGACAAAGCATCATATTCTTCTTGTTCTTCTTCTGTTAGATAAACCTCAACAATATGGTAGTTATAGTTACATAAAACACCATCTATAATTGCATCTTCTAAGGTGTAGGTTGCTACTATCTCTTTGAAGTAACCAATAATTCTTTCTTTAGCAATATCTGGAAATGGAGAGTCGTAGTCATCATCATCACCTCTAAATGGAGTTGCAGATAGCCCCATTCTAAAGCTAGCTTTAGGTGCAAGTTTGGAAATTTGCTCGCCACCAAAATGATGGCATTCATCACCTATAAGCATTACTTCGCTAGTGTCAAGGTTCGCAATTATATGTTGAAACCGATCTCCAATAAGCGTTCTGTTAACAACAACGGCTGCAAAGAAATCGATGGCGCCTATATTGAATCGGTTGATAGCATCCCTGAGAGAAGATGACCATGTATTACTGTCTCCCCAACATTCAACTGGGTAAATATTGAATAAATTCAAATTTTCTACCCATTGCTGCGCAAGCTCGATGTAGGGTACAGAAATAAGAAGTGCTAACTTTCTTTTTTTCTTTTGCACTTCTTGAAATAGTAGCGTTGCAGCACTTATGGCCGTAATAGTTTTACCCGAGCCAGTAGCTAATTCTAGAATGCCTTTAAAAGGTTGACTTGCTGACCACCATTGCTTTATCGCTTGTTTTTGATGCTCCATCAACTCAAACTTTCTCTGACCTATGAAGGAGGGAAGCCTCGGGTTGGGTGTTGTATCATCTTGGAAAAATTCATCATATAAATCGGCTTCAGGTTCAATATTGTTAGGGTCTAAATTGCGGGCATCGGTATATGAAATTATTTTTTCATATTGTTCTGTAGGCATGTCTACTACAACGGTGTTTATTTGTTTGTTGTTCCACAAATTGTCGAATGCTTGAAGAAACCTTTGGCCGTATTTATCAAATACACTCTCCCAGCTAGGGTAAACAGAAAAAGATTCGGCGTTATACCCTTCACTTAAGCCATAAACGGTTTCATTGGCAGACCCCTGAAAAACAAGCTTATTCCCATAGCTATCTTCGATAATGCCAATTTTTTCGTGGTACATTCCAATACGCCGAAATGCATATTTGATTTCAATTCGCTCGGAAGCTACTAGATAAGCGAAAAGTTTGAGCGTACCATTTTTTGTTTTTTCGGCTTCCCTAAGGACTTGTTGGAGCCTTTCTTCTATGTCGAGCAAAAACCGGTAAGTATTTATGCCGTGTTTTAATGCTTTGTATTCGTCATCCTTCAATGGGTGTCCGATAATTAATCGCATTTTTCCATTGTTTTTTACCAAACTGGCAATGCCTTTTAGGTTGCTCATCAGGATGTCTGCAGAAAAATAACCTACAGCGCGGTCGTACCTGACAGCTTTTTCCAGGGCAGGCTGGTAGAAATCGGTAATTAAGTTATGCTCGCCTGAGCGATAAACACTATCCCATTTATGGGTCCTTAGAGGCATGGCATTCTCTTAAATTATTTTGAGTTAATATCTTATTTTGAGTTGTATAGGGCCTTAACATAAGGTGCACATGAATATTACATGTTTTTTACAATGCCTACTAATCTAGCTAGATAGTGGGTTGAAAAACACTGGCATAGAGATAAAAGGTTTGGCAGTGTTGACGCGCTTTGCTACTTCAGCTTGGGTATTACTCTTGATACTCAGTAATTGGCTCGGCATGTTCACCACAGCTTAACGTAACATTGTTAGTTTATGCTTCCATTCAAAAAATCACCTAAAAATCCAACTGCTCATAAGCCAACCCCATAGCCTTAGCAATTTTCCTTAACGTACTTTTTCTTGGTCGTTGGCGATTTTCGGTTTGTGCATAAGAGGCTTGGCTAGTACCAACACGCTCAGCGACTTCTGCTTGGGTAAGTCCCAGATGCTCTCGCCAAGCGCGCATGGGGGTAATGCCTTCATCAAACACTCGGTTAACAATGGCGTTCGGTACTGTGGTTTCTGTTGTTGCTGCTTTAGAGGTAAGCCCACTGCTGATAAATTCTTGGTAGGGCACCAATACATATTCGGGTTGGCCTTCCATGTTGTGTATTACTTGATATTCAGTAACTGCGCTCATCGCGTTTTTTCACCTCTTGGATAGTTACAATGCTCACTTCGCCTTTGTGCAGGTTAAAAAACACCCTGTATCTTCCCACTCGTAACCTATAACCATACCTGTGGTTGGTAAGTGCTTTAACATTTCTTGCGGCGCTTAGGTTTGTAAGTTCGTCCGTTACTTTGCTACGAATCATGCGGTTTTCAGTTGTGGGGATTTTCCGTAACTGCTTGAGCGCCTTGGTATGCCAATTTATCACATTCATAAGCAAGTTATAACTCTTTATAATTTTTATAACACGACTTGTTTGTGTAGCTTTGAGGCTATCTTGCACTGTTTTTTTATTTGTCTTGCAGGTCTAAGCCCGCTTTGCTGCTTGGACGCATAAGAGGCTTGTTAAGCTGGAAGCTAACGGGTTTTGCTTACGCTTGGTTTTACTGGTGGTTGGGGCGTTGAGTTAGCGGAGCGTAAAAATACGCTAGTGGATGGCATACGTTTTAAATGGGGAGCAACCCACATCAACTTGTGTTGTTGCTTGCCATATATTGTGAGTGATTGCTTACGTTAACCAAATTTATTTCAAACGCGACGGATATACCTTAAGCCACCACAAACAAACGATGCATTTGCTGTAGCGACAAGATACTTATGAACTTCTTACTAAGAGAGGAAGGGAGGACTAAAACTGGCCCACCCGACAGGATTTGAACCTGTGGCCTCGCCCTCCGGAGGGGCGCGCTCTATCCAGCTGAGCTACGGGTGGTAAGGGTGCAGATAATACCTTTTTGTGGCCCAACCTCCAAGCCTTAAAGCAAACCTAAGTACAGCGGCCAATTTATTATGCAAATATTTTCTAAGTCTACCCCGTTGCCTTTGGCTTTTTGCTCGTTTACTATCCGCCGCGCCGCATAAGCGGTTTTGATGAGAGATATAAAACCAAATGGAAAGTCCTTGTTCGAGTCCCAGTGGGACACTTACTAACATTTTACTGATCAGCGCGTCCGCTGGCAGCCCTCTATTTAGCATTCGCTAGCCACCTCTAGCTCGTGCTTCTGGGGCCTGTGAGTGGCCGCCAGGAGAATACCATGAGCACAAAATTTCTTGCTCAAGTAGTACGTGATGCTGTACGTAATCAGCAATTCGATAATGCCGTAGCGGCAATTCATGAATTGCAGCCCGTGGATATTGCCGAAATTTTGGCACAGCTTAAACCTGCACAAGCCTGGGCATTGCTTAAAAAGCTGCCTCAACGCGCCGAGGTGTTTGAATATTTTGATGCCGAGCAACAAGTGCGCATGGCCGAACAAGCACCGCGCGGTGGCTTGGCACCCTTGGTGGGGGCCATGGCAGCGGATGAAAGAGCGGATTTATTTAAGCGCTTAACCGAAGAGCAGCAAGCCTTGCTGTTGCCCGCTTTAGCCCAAGCCGAGCGCGAGGATATGCGCAAGCTGGCGAGCTATGAAGAGGGCACCGCTGGTGCCTTGATGACCTCTGATTACGCCACACTTAAACCCACTATGACGGTGTCCGAAGCCTTGGTGGCGTTGCGCCAAGAAGCGCCCGATGCGGAAACCATTTATCACGCCTTTGTCACCGATGAGCGCCGCCGTTTGGTGGGGGCTGTGTCTCTGCGTGAATTAATTTTAGCCAAGCCCACGCTCACCGTTGGCGATTTAATGGTGCACAGTGTGATTCACGCCAACATTCACACCGATCGAGCGGAAGTGGCACGTTTAATCGCGCGTTATGGGTTGTTGGCGCTGCCCATTATTAACGACGATGAGCAGTTGGTGGGCATTGTAACTTACGACGACGCCATGGATGTGGCCAGCGAAGAGGCTACTTCAGATATGCACAAAGGCGCAGCGGTGACCTCTGTGATTGGCAATATGAAAGAGGCCAGCATTGCGCTCCTGTATAAAAACCGGGTGTTTTGGTTGGTGCTATTGGTGTTCGGTAATATTTTTTCGGGCATGGGCATCGCCCACTTTGAAGATATTATTGCGGCCAATATTGTGTTGGTGTTCTTCTTGCCTTTGTTGGTGGATAGCGGTGGTAATGCGGGGTCACAATCTTCCACCTTGATGGTGCGAGCCTTGGCCACGGGCGAGGTTTATCTGAAGGATTGGTTTGTGTTGCTAGGCCGTGAAAGCTTGGTGGCCATGGCCTTGGGGCTCACCATGGCAGCGGCGGTTTCCATCATTGGTTGGTACCGTGGCGGCCCCGAGATCGCGCTGGTGGTATCGCTAAGTATGGTGGCCATTGTGCTTATCGGTTGCTTAATTGGCATGAGCCTACCGTTCTTGTTAAGCCGTTTTAACATGGATCCCGCCAGTGCCAGCGCGCCGTTAATCACCTC